>ERZ773267.32-NODE-32-length-108523-cov-8.679850_pt1 | contig 108523 bp, 133 predicted proteins | sample MGYA00511959_ERZ773267 | MGnify/ENA primary metagenome ERZ773267 (study PRJEB29015, sample SAMEA2738165) | human oral metagenome | biome: human oral; feature: human-associated habitat; material: saliva | place: China | collected 2240 ...
TTACTCATAAAAACTGCACCTCCAATCTTGTGTCCAAGATTTTGGGTGCAGTACATTTTTTACGTTATATTTATATTTTTTTGAGATAACCTTTTTTAAAATATTATCCACCTAAATAAGCTTTCTTAATCTCAGGGTTGGAAAGAAGCTCTTTTCCTGTTCCTTCAAGAATTATTTTTCCTGTTTCAAGGACATATCCTCTATCTGCTATTGATAAAGCCATATTTGCATTCTGCTCAACAAGAAGGACAGTTACATTTTCTTCCTTATTAATTCTTTCAATAATATTGAAAATTTCCTGAACAAGCAATGGAGCAAGTCCCATTGAAGGTTCATCAAGTAAAAGCAGTGAAGGGCTTGACATTAAAGCTCTCGCCATTGCAAGCATCTGCTGTTCTCCTCCACTCATTGTTCCAGCAAGCTGTTTTTTACGTTCAGCAAGTCTAGGAAATAGTGTAAACATATGATTAATATCTTCTTTTATCTGTTCAGTGTCATTTCTTGTGTAGGCACCCATTTCCAGATTTTCAAGGACAGTTAGTTCAGTAAAAATTCTACGTCCTTCAGGAACGTGAGCCATTCCAAGGCTAACAAGTTTGTGTGCTTCAATATTAGTTACATTTTCTCCACTTAGAGAAATTTCTCCTGATTTTATAGGCACAAGACCGGAAATAGCATGTAATGTAGATGTTTTTCCGGCACCATTTGCACCGATAAGAGAAACGATTTCCCCTTTTTTTATATTAAATGAAATGTTTTTTATAGCGTGAATTCCACCATAGTAAACATTTAAATCATTTACATCTAGAATATCCACAAAATTCTCCTTTTTTATTTAAATTTTTATTCTCCAAGGTAAGCAGCTATAACTTCCTTATTATTCTGAATTTCCTCAGGAAGTCCTGAAGCGATAACCTTTCCAAAATTCAGTACATATAGTCTTTCACATATTCCCATAACCAGATCCATATCGTGCTCGATTAAAAGAATTGCTATGTTAAATTTATTTCTTATAAAACTTATTGTATTCATAAGTTCTCTTGTCTCATTTGGGTTCATTCCTGCTGCAGGTTCATCAAGTAGAAGCAGCTTTGGATTTGTAGCAAGAGCTCTTGCTATTTCAAGTTTTCTCTGCTGTCCATAAGACAAGTTTCCTGATACAACATTAGCCATTTCAGCCATATCGAAAATATCCAGTAAATCTAATGCTTTATCTGTAATTTCCTTTTCTTCCTTCCAGAATCTTGGAAGTCTGAAAATTGCTTCAAAAGTATTGTACTTCATACTGTTGTTTAATGCCATCTTTACATTATCAAGTACAGATAAATTTTTAAATAGCCTTATATTCTGAAACGTTCTGGCAACTCCTAAAGCCACTATTTGAGGAGTATTTTTTTTATTTATACTAATATCATTTAAGGAAATATCTCCGTCTGTAGGTTTATAAACCCCTGTCAATAAGTTAAAGATTGTTGTTTTTCCGGCACCGTTTGGTCCAATAAGACCAATAAGTTCACCATCTTTAATTTCCATATTTACATCATCAACGGCTCGAAGTCCGCCAAAAGATATTCCTAAATTTGTCGTTTTTAATAATGACATATCAATCTCCTATTTTCCTTCATTTATATTTTACTTTAGCTTTTTTTGCTTTCAGTCTTGCTGTTTTTGTAATTCCGTATCCGGTTTAACCGACGTTTAGTTCCTGCAAAAGTAAATTCTTTTGTACCAAAAATTCCTGTAGGTCTGAAAATCATCAGGGCAATCAGAATAATTGCATAAATCAAATATCTGTACTGTGAAACATCTCTTAAAACTTCATTTAATGAAGTTAGAAGTATAGCTGAAAGTATTGCTCCTGTAATACTTCCAAGTCCTCCAAGGACAACCATAACTAAAATTTCTATTGAGAACAGGAATCCAAATTTATCAGGTTTTAAAATACCTATATTATGTGCAAATAATGAACCTCCAACTCCGGCGAAAAATGCTGAAAATGCAAATCCGTAAAGTTTTATTCTATTTAATCTCATTCCGATATTTTCTGCCGCAATTTCATTTTCCCTAATTGAAAGTATTTCTTTTCCTTTTCTCGAAGTCATTGCCATTGCAATTATAACAATTGAAATAACTACTATGAAATAAGAATTTGAAAAATCTATAATTCTAGGAATGTTATTCAGTCCCGTAGCTCCACCTAAGAAATCAAGGTTTTGTACAATATATTTTACAATTTCTCCAAATGCCAGAGTTATAATTGCAAGATAATCACCCCTTAATCTAAGTGTACTTGCACCAACTAAGAATCCAAATAAAGCTGCAACTAATCCACCAAATAAAGATACAAGAACTAACTGTACTATCGGCGGAAGATTATAGTTTACTAATATTTTTGAAATATACGCTGCTGAATATCCTCCAATTGCGATAAATCCGGCCTGTCCCAAATTCAGCTGTCCCATAAGTCCAACAGTTATATTAAGACTCACTGCAAATAATATATAAATTAGTATGTTTACATAAATTCCACTTGTGTAGCTGAAAAGATCGGTAGGATCAAATGTCAGGCTTAATACAATATATAAAGCTATTATTGACACAAAAGTAAGTATGTAATTTTTAATTTTGAATTTATTAAAATAATTTAGCCTTTGCCATTTATATTCAGTATTTTCTGTTTTTACAGTCTGATTACTGCTATTAGCGTTATTTTCCATATTTCCTCCTTTCCCTCCTTACACTTTTTCTTTAACATTTTTTCCAAATAATCCATTTGGTCTGAAAATTAATATTAGAATCAATACACCAAAAACAATTGGGTTTGCCCATGTTGTAAGTGCTGATCCTTTGACATATGCTTCAAGCAGGCCTAACACATATCCACCAACCATTGCACCAGGGATACTTCCTATTCCTCCAAATACTGCGGCTATAAATGCCTTAAGTCCTGGAAGCATTCCCATGTAAGGTTCAATCTGAGGATAGACAATAGCATATAAAGCTCCACCTAAAGCTCCAAGTCCTGAACCTATTGCAAATGTTATGGCAATTGTTTTATTTACATTTATACCCATAAGCTGAGCGGCACCTGGATCCTGAGATACGGCCCTCGTAGCTTTTCCAAGTTTTGTATTTTTAATAAACAGGTTCAATGCAATCATGCATATTGAGGTAACAACTATTACAAATAATGTAAGCATACTTATGCTTAAAAATCCTAAATTGATTTTACTGTTATTTGATAGAAAAGAAGGTATATATTTCTGATCAATAACTCTTGGATTAGCACCAAATATTATAAGTGCCAGACTTTCCAGAAGAAAGCTCATTCCAATAGCAGTTATCAATGCTGAAATTTTAGGGGCTTTTCTAATAGGTCTGTAAGCCAGAAAATCAATTACTACTCCCAAAAATGCACATAAAACCATTGATAAAACAATAGCAACAATTAGAGGCATTCCATGTGATACAGCTATAAGTGTGGCATAAGCTCCAACCATCAGTATATCACCGTGGGCAAAATTTATAAGTTTAACGATACCATAGACCATTGTATATCCCAATGCTATAAGTGCATAGATACTACCGGTCTGAAGTCCGTTAATCGTCTGTTCTATAAAACTCTTTAACATATTTAAAACTCCTCATATCACTTTATATTATATATGTTTAAATTCTAATTTATTTTTAAAAAGATAAAAAAGTTCAAAAGCTGCTAGAAGAATATTTCCCCTAACAGCTGTAATTTGAAATAATTTATTTTCTAGAATTTTTCTTTTAATGTAAGTTTTCCATCTTTTACTTCAATGAAAGTTACTTTCTTTTCAGGGTTTCTATTTTCGTCAAATTTCAATGAACCTGTAACAAGATTTTCACCACTGAAGTTTTTAATAGCATCTCTTATAGCTTCTTTTGAAGATAAGTCAGAAACACCTTTCAGTGCTGCTTCTAAAATAGTTCCTGTATCATATCCTAAAGCTGCAAAAATTATAGGATCTATTTTGTATTCTTTTTTGTAAGCGGCTATGAATTTCTGAACAGTTTCAGAAGGATCATCCGGAGCAAACTGGCTGGCAAAAAGAGCACCATTTGCAACTTGTCCAAAATCTTTCTGAATTCCATCCCATCCATCTCCACCTAAGAATTGAGCAGTTATTCCTAATTCTTTAGCTTGTGTTAAAATTAATCCGATAGTATTGTAATAATCAGGTACAAAAATTACTTCAGGATTAGAACCTTTTATTTTAGTAAGAAGAGCTCTAAAGTCTTTGTCATCAGCAGTATATTGCTCTTCCTTAACTTGAATTCCTTCTTTAGCAGCCTGTTCTTTGAAGGCATTTGCCAATCCAACAGAATAGTCACTACCTGTATTAGTTAAAATTGTAACGTTTTTAAAGTTTTTAGTCTTTGCATATTTTGCAGCAACAACTCCCTGGTAAGGATCTGTAAATGTTGTTCTGAATACGAAATCCTTATCCTTTGTAACATCAAATGCAGTACTAGTTGAAGTAATCATAGGTATTTTAGCCTGTTGAGCTAATGGTGCAATTGCAAGAGATGGTCCTGATGTAACTTCTCCTACGAAAATATCAATTTTATCCTGAGATACCATCTTTTTAAAAGCGTTAATTGCTTCCTGTACATCCCCTTTACTGTCTGCTTCTACAACTTCAATCTTTTTACCGTTAATTCCTCCGGCTTCGTTTATTTCCTTAACTTTAAGTTTGAATCCGTTAATAGAACTTGTCCCATATTGAGCAAGATTTCCAGTTAATGGTCCAATAACCCCAACCTTTATAACGTCCTTGTCTTTAGTACTTTTTCCGCCACCACAACTGACAACAAACATAGCCAGCATTGCGACACATAATAGAATTTTTTTCATCTTTTCATCCTTTCCTTTATTAAATAAAAATTTTTATAATGAGATTTTATAATTCTGAGTAAAATGATAGAAATTAAACATATTTTCATTTACAAGAATTATCGTGATACCAATTATAGCACATTTAAAAATTAAAATAAAATATGTATTATAAATAATAAGATAAATTAGGTATATATTTAAAATGGAATGGAAATATATTTTTGAAATATAAACAGAATAAATATAGGAGGTTTTGACATTTTTGTCTTAAACTGTATTTATATGTTAAAAAGGAATGCCACGAAGACATTCCTTCAAAAAAATTATAAACTATTAGAATTGATTAGCTGTTAAAATTTTGAATAAAAATTTAAAACATATTTCTAATATTATTTACCTAAATTGAAATTATAACCTACACCAAGAGCAACTCTTCTGTAGTCTGCTTTATAATCTGTCGTTCCTACTTCATATTTACCTTTGTTTTCTTTATACATTACATCAACATTAAAGTTGTCACTTATATTAAGTCCTGCACCTACACCATAGTATACTCCGTCCTTTGCTTTATCAGTATTGATTGAGTATCCAAGATCTCCTTTTACATAAGGTTTTACAGTAGCTTCTGTATCAAAAGTATATTTTGCAGTTGCATAAACTGGAACAGAATTATACATATCTGCTTTATATTCTTTTAAATTTTTGTGTGCCTGATATACTACCCCTCCACCAAGTTCTAATCCAGGAGTAACTTCATATCTGTATTCAGCTCCAGCTTCCACTGCATTTGCCTTACCTTTAGCAGAAGAATTTTCAAAATGATATTTTCCTCCTAAATCGTAAGCTCCTTTTACTTCTATTTTATTGTTAGAGAATGAAGCCGCTCCTAATACTAAAAATAATCCTAATAATGTTTTTTTCATAATAACTCACCTATCCTTTTAAGTGTAACTTCCTTTTTTGAATTTATTTGAAATATGAAATTAACTTCCATTTCAAATATAACTGGATTTTACACTAAATGACTTATAAGTCATTTGGAATTATGTTTACGTTTACTTTGTTAAACTTAAGAAAAATAAGAAAAAGTTTAGTATTGACTTTGTTGAAAATATTTAAGATAATATACATAAAATAGGTAGTAAATATTAGATAGAAAGGAGGATGTATGAGAACATCTCAAATTAGAAAAAAGTTTTTTAATAGAGATGAGCCACATACAAAAAGAAATGTATAAAGTTGTAGTAAGTGATCTTGACGGTACGCTACTTAACTCAGATCAGGAAGTGTCTGAATTATCAAAAAAAGTTATAAGGAAATTACATAATAGAGGAATAAAATTTTATATTGCAACAGGGAGGGCATATCCTGATGCAAAAAGAATTATGGAGTCGATAGGTATAAAAATACCTCTTATTTCAGCAAATGGAGGAGTTATAAACGATGTTGACGGAAATGAAATATATAGGGACGATTTAGATGAAGAATCAAAAAATATAGTTCTTGATATAGATTATATGGCAGTATCAGATTTAATACATATAAATGTATACAGTGACAACAGATGGTTTCTGACAACAGAGGAAAGAAAGGTTAATCCGTTTAAGGAAGAGCCACATTTCACATCTGAAATAAGACCTATTGAAGAACTGAGAAAAAGAAATATAACAAAAATTTACTATATAGGCCCAAGAAAAGAACTTCTGAAGCTTGAAAAAATTATACTTGAAAAAACAGAAGGAAAGGTAAACGTTGCATTTACACATCCTGAGTGCCTTGAAATATTCGATATGAATGTAAATAAAGCAATAGCCGTAAAAAAACTTTGCGATATGGAAGGATTTACTTTAGATGATGTCATTGCATTTGGAGATGGATTTAATGACTATGAAATGCTGAAGGAAGCTAAAAAAGGATGCATTATGAAAAATGCCCACTATACTTTAAAGGAAGCCCTGCCGAATTTGGAAATTGTAACAAGTAATTCAAGAAACGGTGTAGCCAAAAAGCTTATGGAAGTATACGGTATAGAAGTTGATGAAAACTAGTGGATTATAGAAGTGAAAAGATTTATAAAATAGTATAAAAAAATAGTATAAAAGAAAATATGCAAATAGAAAATATGTAACATAGATTACAAATTTTTTTCCTGAAATACTGTATAATAAACTAAAATATAAATAATAAATAACAGGAGATGATATAGATGTTTGGTACAGTAAAAAATGAAGGTGGAATGCTTTTCAGCGGAAATAATTTTAAAGTTGTAAAAAAGGTATTGAAATCAGGTGAAGCTATTCCTTCACATAATCATGAAAATGAAGAAATTATATTTTCAGTTTTAAAAGGGAAAATGGAAATGTATCTTAATGATACTGAAAAACATGTTCTTGTACCAGGAGATGTACTGAATTTTGATGGAGTGAATTTTATAAAAGGAACTGCTCTTGAAGATTCAGAAGTTAATGTGACTCTTGTAAAAAAATAGAAGCTTGAATATTTTAAATTGAAAAAAGATTAGATGACGAAAGTTATGTAGTCTTTTTTTATGAGAAGTTACAGTGCTTTCAAGAAAAATTAAGTGCATAAAATGTTAAAAAAAGGAGAAAATAATTTTTTTCTAAAAAAAAAACGATTTTTATGATATAATTAAAAAATAAATAAAAGTTGAAGGACAATAGAATTTGAAATAAAATCCGGAGGTTGATTTAATGGAGATAAAACATATTGAGGATAAAGGCTTTTTCATTAGTAATGAAAAGGGAGAAGTAATTGCTGAGCTGACTTACAGAAAGGAAGGAAATAAGCTATATTTTGACCATACATATGTATCACGGCTAATGAGAGGTCAGGGAATTGCTGAAAAACTTCTTGATGCAGGTGTGGAATATGCTGAAAAAAATGGCTATAAAATAGTACCTGTATGCAGCTATATAGTAAAAAAATTTGAAAATGAGAAATATGACTTCATAAAGGCTGAATAACTATGAGTTTATTTGTTTTAAAAATTATAGGTATCCTGTCAATGTTTATTGACCACTATCATTATATAATAGGGGGACCTGAAATTTTAAATATTATAGGAAGAATGGCTTTTCCAATATTTTCCTTTTCGCTTGGGGAAGGATATTTCCATACGGGAAATTTTAAAAAATATTTTGGAAGATTATTTTTTTTTGCCGTTATTTCCCAAATTCCTGCATATATTTTTAAACTTAACTATCCACTGAATATATTTTTTACATTACTTCTGGGACTTGTAATAATGAAGATATTTTATTCAGGAAAGATTCCTTTTTTAATAAAGGTTCTTTTAATTGGTGGACTTGTTTATGTGGCAAAAAAGTATGATTTTGATTATGGAGTGTACGGAATATTGACAATAGCCCTGTTCGGTATTTTAAGGAGAAAAAAAATTCTTATATTCTGTGCATTTCTGGCATTAAATGTACTTCTTGTACTGTATCCTGATATTTTTGATTTGGCAAAGGTTCAGATATATTCTATGTTCTCATTAATACCTATATTTTTATATAATGGAAGAAAAGGGAAAAATATGAAGTATTTTTTTTATGTTTTTTATCCTGCCCACTTTTTAGTTCTGGAAGGGATAAAATATATAATTGATAAATTTTAGCAAGAATAATTTTTGAAGGGAAATTTTAGGAGAGAAAATGACGAAAAAGGAAAGGTTTAATAAAATATTTCCAATACTTGAAAATAAATTTGGGAAACCAAAGTGCGCCCTGGATTATAAAACACCTTATCAGCTGATGGTTGCCGTTATTTTGTCGGCACAGTGTACAGATGAAAGGGTCAACATCGTAACAAAGGAGCTGTTTAAAGTAGTCAGGGAACCGCAGGATATCCGTAATATGGATATAAAAGTGCTGGAAAAATATATAAAATCAACAGGTTTCTATAAAAATAAGGCTAAAAATATAAAATTGAATGCAGAAGCAATGCTGGAAAAACATAATGATGTTATTCCTGATAAAATGGAAGAACTTGTGGAGCTTGCAGGAGTTGGCCGGAAAACAGCAAATGTAGTTTTAGGGGAAATATGGGATATAAGGGAAGGAATTGTAGTGGATACTCATGTAAAGAGACTTTCCAACCATATTGGATTTGTGAAAAGTGAAAATCCTGAAATTATAGAAAGGGAACTTATGAAATTTGTTCCTAAAAAAAGCTGGTTTGAATATTCGCATTATTTGATTTTACAGGGAAGGGATAAGTGCAAGGCAAGAAAACCGCAATGTGAAGTGTGTGAAATAAAGGAATATTGCAAATATTATGAAAATTTATTAAAGGAAGCCAAAAAGAAGGCAAAAGAAACAGTAAAGGCTAAAAAAACTAAAAAAGCCAAAAAATAAATATATAAGAAGAAGTTTATGAAGATAACAAGAATAAAATGAGGAATGGTGAAAATGATAAACAGGACAAAAGGTATAATGGTATTTATAATTTTTATGACAGTTTTAACTTTTGGAACAGGAGTTAAAAACTGGAATTCACAAAATGAAACAGCATCTGTAAATCCGGTGGTTATAAAATCAAAAAACAAGGGTGGGAAATATGAAGATAATGAAGCAAATGGTGATAAAAAGAAGAAACATTCTTTAAAAAATAAAAAAAATATTGAAAGAGAACTGAAAAATAATAAAGGTCAGTCAACAGAAACAGATGAAGCAAATCTCAGTAATGGGAATGAAAATCCGCAAAATGTGGATGCAAATAATCTAAATAATGCAAAAAATGTAAAAAATGGTGAAAATGAAGTAAATTCCAATGAAGATTTAGATAATAAAGATCAGAAAAAGAAAAAGGATAAACCAGATAGAGAAAAAGAAAAGAAAGTAATAGAAGCTGAAGATAAGGAAATTGAAGGAATTTCAAAATATGGTGGTCCGGTACATAAATTTATAGCAACAAGGGAAGGAAAAGTACTGAAAGCCGAGGGAGAAAAAGAAAAGCACCCTACAGCTTCACTGGCAAAGGTAATGAATATACTCGTTGCACTTGATGAGGTAGATAAAGGAAATGCAAGTTTAGATGATGAAGTATGCTTTACCCCTGATACTGCCTATCTTAAAGGAAGCTGGCTAAATGTAAGGCATGGAGACTGTTTTACATTGGAAACCCTTCTAAAAGCAGAAATAATATACTCTGCAAACAATGCCGCCTACCTTGTGGCAAAGCATATAGGTAAGGGAAATATAGAAAATTTTGTAGCTCTTATGAATGAAAAAGCACAGGAATTAGGAATGACAGATACTGTATTTTATACTCCGGCAGGATTGCCTACTTCCATGACAGGTAAGCCTATGGATATTTCTACAGCTTATGATCTGTATCTTATGGGAAGAAAAGCTTCTGAAGACGACAGGATAAAAGAGTGGTCCAGTCAGTTACAACTTGAATTACCTAATCCTAATGGAGATCAGGTAATATATAAAAATAGGAATGCATTGCTATACAGATATGGAATATATGGACTGAAGACAGGTTTCCATGCAGATGCAGGATATAATCTGATATTGACAAGTAAACTTGGAAATCTTGAAATTGTGTCAGTTACACTGGGAAATAGAACAGATATAGAAAGAAATAATGATCAGAAGGTTGAATTTAACAGAATAGAAGACAGGCTTAAGGCAATTTATACAGTAGGCAAGGAAATGGGAAAATTTAAGGTGGAAAATGGTAAAAAGAAAGAGCTGAAGGGAGTTATATCAGATAACGTCTATCAGATAGATAATTCAAACTACACTTTCAGAATAAATGATTTGAATGTAGATGCCGACCAAAAAGGAATAGAAAAGGGAGAAAAAATAGCAATGCTTGAAGTGCTTGATGATGGAAATATCGTTTCGAAAATAGAGATAGTTGCTGGAGAAGATACGGAACCTCTTTCATGGTTTGGAAAAATTCTGAGAATGATAAGCTTTGGGCTTGTCTAGTAAAATGGAATAACAGTTTTTAATTATTATAAAAACACTGTAATTTATTTAATTGAAGATAAAAATATTAGTGACAAAATAAAGTAATATAAAATAAAAAATAGAGTATAAATATTAAGCGTCTGCTATGTATTTACAGCTCTATTTTTTATATTACTTCTTAACCTATTTCAAAAAATTATTTACTTCATCTGAAAATTTTTCAGGAAACTGAAATAATGAACCGTGTCCTGAATTTGGATAAATTACCAGTTTGCTATTTGTGATTCTATTGTGCATATCATAGGAGTTTTCTGTTGCCACCATTAAATCATTATCACCGTTAACTATCAGTGTCGGCTGGTTAATAAAACTTAAATCATCAGCTTTTTCTTTACCCCATTTTCTGATTGCTATTAATTGACGTAGGAAACTAGGGACAGTAGTTGCTTTATCTGAATACTTTTCATTACGCTCTGATAAACGTCCGAGGACTTTTTCAGCCTCAATTTTTCCTTTTTCATCATGATTATAAAAGATAAAACGTTTAGGATCAGTTTTTTCTAATGCAGCTTTGAAAATATATTTAAAAGTAATGCCTATTATATTTTTTATACCTCTTCCTCCTCTGGAACCGGTACCTACCAAAATCAGTTTTGGATCCCAGTTATCCATATTTGCCACAAGATGCACAAGCATAACTAAAGGAATTTCAGATTTTCCTTTTGAAAGTTCACGATAAGCAATACGATTACCATTTACAGTAATAAATGAATTTCCTGTTTCTAAATATGACATTTTACTCCTCCGCAATCCTTATAATTGTTTTTCCTTTAGAACTCCCCATACTAACCTTTTTAAGAGCATCATTTACTTCATCTAGACTATATACTGAGTCAATAGATGTTTCCAAAGGACTTTCCCTGTTAAATAAATTTCCAATTTCTTCCAGCTGTTTACCGCTTTCATGAACAAAAATGAAATCATATGTCTGATTCTTTTTCGCAGCCATTTTATCGTATTTACTTCCTGCTAATTTAAATAACATCTGTTTAAAAAATGGCATTCCAATTCTCTTGGCAAATTTACTGTTTGGAATTCCTTTTAGTGAGACAAGTTTCCCACCTTCCTTTAATATTTTAAATTCATCAGGTAATTCCCTATCTCCAAGAGTATCTATTACAAAATCTACATTTTCAAGTATATCGGCATAATTTTCCTTCTTATAGTCAATAAATTTATCTGCACCAAGTTTTTTCACTCTTTCTTCATTTTCGGCACTTCCATTTGTAATAACATTAAGGCCTAAACTCTTTGCGACAGGAATTGCCATTGCTCCAAGGCTTCCTGTACCGCCAGATATAAAAACAGTGTCTCCTAGTTTTGGATTCATAATTTCAAATGCCTGCACAGCTGTTAATGCAGTTAAAGGAACTGTTGCAGCTTCATCAAGCGACAGATAGTCTGGAATAATAGCTAATGCATCTTCATTAACTGCAGCAAATTCTGCAAATGCACCAATTTTAGAAAGAGGCATTCTTCCATAGACACGATCTCCTGACTTATATTTTATCACCTTGCTTCCAACTTTCTCTACAACACCTGAAAATTCATTTCCCATTACAAGTGGCATCTGATAAGGTACAATCAGCTTCACTTCTCCACGGATAATCATATTGTCCAGAGGATTTACCCCTGCAAAGTGTATTTTTACAAGGACTTCATTATCTTCCGGTACAGGTATATCAATATCTTTCAGTTCCAAATTTCTTCCCTTTTTATTATAGTGTGTCAATATTGCCGCTTTCATTTTTAATCTCCTCATAAATTTCAAATTTCTATTTTTTATTTTCTTTTACCCGTTTAGCCATTACTTTTATACAATCTTCAAGTGTCATGTTACTTAACTTTTTTTCCACTTCATTTTCCATATCCCTGAACATTCCAGTCAGTACTGGATTGATGTTATTACCGACAATACATTCATCATTTGGATTTTTATGGATGTCAAAAATATGAAGATGTTCTGTTTCCATGACAGCATTATATATATCAAACAAAGAAATATCCTTTGACTTTTTTGTTAATGTAAATCCGCTGACTCCTTTACGGCCTTCTATAATTCCAGCTTTGCTGAGTCTTGTTGAAATTTTTCTAATATAGCTCGGGTTTGTACCGACACTCAATGCAATCTGTTCAGAATTCATAGGTTTTTCTGCTTCAGAAACAAGAATCAGCATATGAATTGCTGATGAAAATTTTGTATCCATATTTATACCTCCATTTCATACGTTGCTATATATTCAGTATTTTCAGGGAGAGAAATTTCAGGATTATGCTGTACAAATTTACCTTTTAGTCCTAATTCCTGAACAGCAATTTCAAAATGGCAAATAGCAATACCTAAATCCACCTTTTGAATATCTCCTGTGTTTTTATTGGCATATCCTCTAGTCTTTTTTTCATAGAAATGGACTTTATTTCCATCGATTACTACCCTCCAAGGCTGTTTATTAGTAGCAGAAGGGGATAATCTGACCATTTGCAATGGTACAAGCCAAATATCTGCTTCTTTTTCATGAAGAGGTTGACTAAAATCTCCTCTGTAAAAGATTTTTTCAAATGGAAGCCTTGTATCCGACTTCATCCCTGTTCTCATCAGGTTTTCACGGATGGAAGGTTTATCGGCTGCATATCCTATTGGAGTAACAGACGGCATTACCTCATCTTTTTTAAGTTCTATTGCCTTTTCAAATGCTTTTCTGTCCATTGTAGCTGCCAGCCACACAGTTCCTAACCCTAGGGAAGTTGCATAAAGAACAGCTTTTTCAAATGCATATCCAAATGCAGCTTCACCATTTTCAGATTTTTCATATTTAGCTGCGATATACGTATCCGCCCCTATTATTACCGGACTGCTCAATTTGTCCTTTACCGCATTCAGAATTTTAAATTCAATTGGCACATTAAAAGGATTTTCTATTTTGCTTACAAAATTTTTAATCTTATCCATAACATTCTGTTCAATATTCTCTTTATTATATGTTCTTACACTTTTTCTTTCTTTAATAGTATTTGTATTCATATAATTTTCCTTTTTTATATCATATAGTTGTATCTGTATCAGATACAACATCATTATATATGAATAAAAAAGTTTTGTCAAGTGGAAAAAATAAAAAAAGAGCTGTCTTATAAGTTAAAAAATAAACATAAATACAGCAATATAAATACTATATATTTTGAAAAAATAGAAGAAAATATTTTTATTCGTTTTATAAAAATAACAAAATATATATAACTTATAACTAGAGTATTTTTTATCTTGTAAGACAGTCTCTTTTTAATTATATAATAAAAATAATTTATTGTTTAATTATACGATACTAAATAATTCCTACTTTTACTTTGGAATAACAGCCCATGCCCTTACAGGAAGTCCGTTTGCAGAAATTATTCTAGGGGCAGCGACAAATATAACAGCTCCTACCGGAGGAAGTTTGTCAAGGTTTGCCATTGCTTCAACCTGGAATTTATCTTTTTGAAGAATATATCTTTCACCTACAAGATCTCCATTTTTTGCACAAGTTACAGCTGCATCCGTATCAAGAGTTTCATGTCCCACTCCTGCAGCATTTCTCTTATCAAACAGAAATTCAAGTGTAGGAATTGGCCATCCTGGTGTATGGGCATTTCCTTCATTATCAGCATTTGTAAGTGCTTTCATATCAGGCCATCTCTTGCTCCAGTCAGATCTGAAAACAACAAATGAATTTTCAGGTATAGTACCATGCTCTTTTTCAAATTCCAGAATATCATCTATAGTTATTTCATAGTCGTTGTTTTCCTGAACTTTTTTACTCAAATCAATGACAATTAGAGGTAAAACAGTATCTTCAACTTTGAAACCTCCTGCCAGACGTGCATTTTGCACAAAGTGGCCAGGATAATCTATATGTGTACCAAACTGCCCTGGGAATTTGTGTGTCTGTATGTTAAGATTCATTTCAGGGAAATCAATAATTGTCTTATTAAGTTCCAGAACTCCGTCAGGCATTCCTCCCCAGTAAGGACTATCATTTGTAAGTTCATGAGTCAAATCAATCCATTTATTTTCTTTCAGAGTTTCCAGTAATTTCCATAAATTGTGTTCCACATTTACCACATCCTTTTTTTAGTGTTATGGTTCTATAATATATCATTTGCAGGTAAAATAAAAATATAAATTATATATAGCAGATGTATATGGTATAGATATTTAAATTACAGAAAAAATATCTGTTTCAATATAACCGGATAAATGATATAATTGTGTATAAAATTTACCTTTAAGGAGATGAGTTTATGAAAATACTTGGAGTAATTCCTGCAAGATATGCATCAACAAGGTTTGAAGGAAAACCTTTAAAAGATATAAATGGACATCCTATGATTGAATGGGTATATAAAAGGGCTGAAAATGCAGCTGTTGATAAACTTGTTGTGGCAACTGACGATCAGAGAATATACGATGCTGTGAAAAATTTTGGTGGAAATGTTGTTATGACATCTAAAGAACATGAAAATGGAACTTCAAGAATAATAGAAGTAATAAATAACCCGGAATACAGTGATTTTGATTTTGTTATAAACATACAGGGGGATGAACCTCTTATAGATATAAAGTCTATTAATCTTCTGGCAAATAACTACAGGGAAGAAAAGTCTGAAATTGTGACTCTGAAGAAGGCATTCAGGAAGGATGAAGATGTGAGCAATCCTAATACAGTGAAAGTAATAACTGATTTCAACTGTAATGCCATCTATTTCAGCAGATCGGTAATTCCTTATGAAAGAAATCCAATTGGAGATTATAAGTATTACAAACATATTGGAATATATGGATACACTTCAAATTTCTTAAATGAGCTTAAAAATCTTAAAGAAGGGGTACTGGAAAAGATAGAATCGCTGGAACAGCTTAGATTTATAGAAAACGGCTATAAAATAAAAGTGCTTGAAACAGATTCTGAAGTAATAGGAGTAGATACTGAAGAAGACTTGGCGGAAGTCATAGAGTATGTTAAGGAAAAAGGGATAACGCTATAAAAATATAAGTTATGAAAGGGGAAAATTATGGAAAATGGAGTAATGATTCAATATTTTGAGTGGAATCTTCCTGATGACGGTAAACATTGGGAAAGACTGAAAAATGATGCGAAACATTTAAGTGAAATAGGAGTTTCTGCAGTGTGGATTCCGCCTGCATATAAAGGTACTTCTTCAATGGATGTTGGTTATGGTGCCTATGATTTATGGGATTTAGGAGAATTTGACCAGAAGGGTACGGTAAGGACAAAATATGGGACAAAACAGGAATTAATAGAAGCAATCGAAGAACTTCATAAATACGATATAGATGTTTATCTTGATGTGGTGCTCAATCACAAGGCGGGCGCAGATGAAACAGAGAGATTTTTGGCCATAGAGGTGGCTTCCGGAAACAGAAATGAAGAAGTCAGTGAACCTTATGAAATTGAAGGATGGACAAAATTTACATTTCCTGGAAGAAATGACAGATATTCGGCTTTTAAATGGAACTACAATCTTTTCACGGGAGTAGATTTTAATAATGAAAATAAGAAAACGGCTATTTACAAAATAGTGGGAGAAAATAAAAACTGGTCTGAAGAAGTGGATTCTGAAATGGGAAACTATGACTATCTGATGAATGCAGATGTGAATTATGCCCATCCTGAAGTCAGAAAGGAAGTAATAAGCTGGGGAAAATGGGTAGTGAATGAACTGAAGCTGGATGGATTCAGAATGGATGCAGTAAAACACATAAGTGAAGGATTTATAAAGGAATTTCTTGATGAAGTTAGGGGTGCCTATGGAGAAGAATTTTATTCTGTGGGAGAATACTGGAAGGATGACCTTGGGACATTGAAGGAGTATCTGGAAAGTCTGGAGTATACAACAGATTTATTTGATGTAGGTCTTCATTTTAATTTCCATGAAGCATCAGTAAGAGGGAAAGATTTTGATTTGAGAACAATTTTTGACAATACTATACTGATGTCGGATTCGATGCAGGCAGTTTCTTTTGTGGATAATCATGATTCCCAGAAGGGAAGTGCACTTGAATCCCAGATAGAAAGCTGGTTCAAGCCACATGCCTACGCAATAATACTTCTTGCAGAAAGAGGTTACCCTTGTCTGTTTTATGGTGATTATTACGGTGTCGGTGGGCAGGAAAGTGAACATAGATGGATAATAGATCAGCTGCTTCATGTAAGAAAACATTATGCCTATGGTGGAGAAATCGACTATTTTGATGATCCTAATCTTGTAGGAATTTACAGAACAGGAAGGGAAAATGAACTAAATACAGGATGTGTAGCTATTCTATCAAATAATGAAGATGGAGAAAAATTGATAGAAGTAGGACAAAATCGCACAGGTCAGGTATGGAAAGAAGTTACAGGAAGTGGATTTGACAATGTTGTGATAGATGATAGCGGATTTGCGTCATTTAAAGTTAAGGCAGGAAAAATTTCTGTCTGGGTTCCTGAAGAAAAATAATAGAAAAAATAATTACAGAAAGTAAGTGAGAATATGAAAAGACAGACAAACAGAAGAGAAGAAATATTGGAAAATATTCAAAAAATAGTAGTAAAGGTAGGAACATCAACTCTTACAAAGGAAGATGGAAACCTGAATATAGAAAAAATAAAGAAAATAGTTGCAGAACTGAGCAATTTATCTAATAAAGGTTACGATGTGGTACTGGTAACATCAGGAGCAGTAGGAGCTGGAATGGGAAAGCTTGGTTTGACGGAACGTCCAAAAACATTGTCAGAAAAACAGGCACTGGCATCAGTGGGACAGGTGGCATTAACTCATTTGTACCAGTTACTTTTCCAGGAATATGGGAAAATAATAGGTCAGCTTCTGCTTACAAGAGGAGATTTTTCAGACAGGAGAAGATATCTTAATGCGAGAAATGTGTGCAATACCCTTCTGAAAAATAAAATAATACCCGTAATAAATGAAAATGACGCAATAGTTTCAAATGAGCTGAAGGTGGGAGATAATGACACCCTTTCAGCATTAGTTTCAGGACTTATAGATGCAGACCTTCTGATTATACTTTCTGATGTAAAGGGACTCTATAATAAAAATCCTCAGAAATATGAAGATGCCAATTTGATAGAAATTGTTGGGAAAATAGATGATGATATTAAAAAAACTGCAGGTGGAGAAGGGTCAAAATTTGGTACAGGTGGAATGATTACTAAAATAATTGCTGCGGAAATGGCAACTAAAATAGGTACAAATATGGTAATTGCAAGCGGAGAGGATCCAAAGAATATTACAAGGATAGTGGAAAAGGAAAATGTCGGAACATTGTTTACAAAGAAATACAAGAAAATAAGCTCCAAAAAATACTGGCTTGCATACGGAACAAATAAAAAGGGAGTAGTTACAATAGATGAAGGTGCTGAAAAGGCATTATTTAAAGGGAAAAGTCTTCTTCCGGTGGGAATAAAATCATTTGAAGGTAATTTTGAAAAGGGAACGATAGTAAAAATTATAAATATGAAAAATGAAAATATAGCAACCGGTATCTCAAACTACTCTTCAGATGAAATAGAACTTATAATGGGACATAAAAGTGAAGACATAGAGAAAATACTAGGTCATAAGTATGATGATGTTGTGGTGCATATAGATAATATGGTGATTACAAAAGGATAATGCCTGTTAAAGTGTTTTTTTGGTAAATGGAAACTATATGGTAAAGAATGAAAGGAAGAAGATGGTTAACGGACATATTGAAGAAATGGGGAAGAAGGCAAAGGAAGCATCAAAAAAACTTCTTACCCTGGATACGAGAATAAAAAATAAAGCTCTTATAATGATTGCAGAAGAGCTGATTAATAAAAAGGAAGAAATAAAGGAAGCAAACAGGTTAGATATTGAAAATGGTAAGAAGGAGGGGCTTTCTTTTGCACTTCTGGATAGACTGGAACTTACAGATAAAAGAATAGAAGCTATGTCACAGGGATTAATGGAAATAGCCGCCTTTACAGATCCAATTGGGGAAATACTTTCAGGCTGGAGACATAAGAATGGAATGACAATTGAGAAAAAAAGGGTTCCGTTAGGTGTACTTGGAATCATATATGAATCAAGACCAAATGTAACTGTAGATTCAGCAGGACTTGCAATAAAATCATCCAATGCGGTAATTTTAAGAGGATCGGCAAATGCAATAAACTCAAATATCTACTTAAGCAGACTTTTTAACGAAACAGGAGTTAAGGCGGGACTGCCTGAAAACTCAGTTCAGCTTATAGAAAATACTGACAGGATACTTGTAAATAAAATGGTAAAAATGAATAAATATATAGATGTCCTTATACCTAGAGGAGGGAAAGGACTGAAAAAGTTTATTATTGAAAATGCTACAATTCCTGTAATTGAAACAGGTGCAGGAGTGTGCCATGTATTTGTGGATGAAAGTGCAAAAATTGATAATGTACTTCCAATTATAAAAAATGCAAAAACACAAAGACCAAGTACATGTAATTCAATAGAAACTGTACTGGTTCATAAAAATATTGCTGAAAAGATACTGCCTGAAGTGACAGATATGCTTATAAAAAGTGGTGTAGAACTTAGATATAGCAGGGAAGCCCTTGATGTTGTAAACAGAAATGATGTAAAGACTGCAACTGAAGAAGATTTTGGAGCAGAATACCTTGATATGATAATGTCACTGAAACTTGTGGAAAATGTAGATGAAGCAATAGAATATATAAATGAACATAGCACACAGCATTCAGATTCAATAATAACAGAATCAATAGATAATGCTGAGAAATTCCTGAATGAAGTGGATTCAGCCGCAGTTTACCTGAATGCATCAACAAGATTTTCAGATGGTGGAGAATTTGGATATGGTGGAGAAATTGGAATTTCCACTCAGAAACTTCACGCAAGAGGGCCTATGGGAGTAAGGGAACTTACAACTACAAAGTATATTATCAGAGGAAATGGGCAGATTAGGGAATAAGATAAAATAACAGATAAATTAATATGAAGGTGAAAAATGAAAATAGGATTTATAGGTACTGGAAATATGGGAAGTGCCATGATAAAGGGACTGGTTACATCAGAGTATGTTTCAGGAAGTGATATAAATGTATTTGATGTAAATGTGGAAAAGTCAAGGGAACTTTCTGAAAAATATAATGTGAAACCTTTACAGAATGAAGTTGAAGTGGTTGATAACAGCGATGTTATAGTTCTGTCTGTAAAGCCAAACATTTACAATTCTGTTCTGGAGAAAATAAAGGATAGAATAGGTGAAAATAAGATAATACTTGCAATTGCTGCAGGAGTCAGCATTGAGAAAATTGAAAATATTATAGGTAAAGATAAAAAAGTAGTAAGGACAATGCCAAATACACCTGCACAGGTACTGGAAGGAATGACAGCGGTTGTTTTTAATAAAAATATAAGTGAAGAAGAAAAGAAGGATGTTTTCAAGATTCTTGACAGTTTTGGAAAAAGTATTGAAATAGAGGAGAAGCTTATACATACCTTCACGGGAATAGCAGGTTCACTTCCAGCCTATGTCTATATGTTTATGGAAGCACTTGCAGACGGTGGGGTTCTGGAGGGAATGCCAAGGGACAAGGCATATGAAATAGTAGCCCAGACAGTAAAAGGCTCTGCAGAAATGCTTCTAAAAACAGGAAAACATCCAGGAGTGCTGAAGGATGAAGTAACTTCTCCTGCCGGAACAACTATTGAAGCAGTTAATACCCTGGAAAATGGTAACTTTAGAGGAACTGTAATAAATGCAGTAAGGGCATGTGTTGAAAAATCAAAGAAGATGAGTAATTAATGAAAAAGAAAAATACTTGCTTTAGAGTTAACTCCACATGGTATACTTGTTTTAAAATAGTTTGAAAATATGGAGGTATGAAAGAATGGTGTTAGAAAAGATAAATTCTCCTGAAGATGTAAAGAGATTGACAAAAGATGAGTTAAAAGTACTGGCAGATGATGTGAGGGAGGCATTACTTAGCAGACTTACAAGAATTGGTGGTCATATAGGGCCTAATTTTGGAATGGTTGAAGTTACAATAGCTTTACATTATGTATTTAATTCACCAAAGGATAAATTTGTATTTGACGTTTCGCACCAGTGTTATCCACATAAAATACTTACAGGAAGAAATAAAACCTGATTTCAGCGAACTTAACAAATATGTAATAAAGGAAGCCGGGAGCGATATTGCAATTATTGGGCTGGGAGATTTCTACCATTTAGGAAAGGAAGTAAAAGAACTTCTGAAGGAAAATGGTATAGATGCAACGTTAATCAATCCAAGATTTATTACAGGAATAGATGAAGAAGTGCTGGAAAAACTGAAAGAAAATCATGGACTTGTAATAACCCTTGAAAGTGCTGTGCTTGATGGAGGATTTGGTGAAAAGGTAACAAGATTTTATGGAACATCAAATATGAAAGTAATAAATTTTGGAGCAAAAAAAGAATTTACTGACAGAGTTCCAGCTGAGGAAATTCTGAGAAGAAATAATCTTACAAAGGAACAGATAGTGGAAAAAATATTGAAGGTTATGGGGAAATAAAAAACTGTACTGCACTTTTAATCTTGTGTTCAAGATTTTGGGTGCAGTATACTTTTTTGTTAATATGTAGAAAATTATAATTGTGCCGTTGGATACAGTGTCATTTCGTTTATACTTACTTCTTCAGGCAAGTCAATGGCAAATTTCACAGCTTCCGCAACAATTATCGGGTCTGCTCCAATCGTATCATAGAGGAATTCGATTCTTTCCTTAATTGCCTTATTTGTAATACGTTCTGCAAGTTCTGTCTTAAATGCTCCAAGATAAAGAGTAGTTGTACGGATATTTCTTTTTTCGTTGGCACTTTCTTTTCTGAGAACTTCCATTAAAGCTTTAACACCATGTTTTGTTGCGCAATAAATACCTGCTCCCAAATATGTATTTAATCCTGCGACTGATGAAGTACTGATAACATGACCAGATTTCTGTTCTATAAAATGTGGAAGTACAGCCTCAATACCATTTACAACACCTTTTAAATTAACATCAATCATTTCATCCCATTCATCTGTCCTAAATTCAGATAAAGGTGAATTAGGCATTAATCCTGCATTATTAAATATAACATCAATTTTGCCGTATTTTGAAATAGTGAAATCAATTAATGATTTTACCTCTTCTCTTTTTGATACATCTGTTACTTTATAGACAGCTTCTCCATTTCTTTCTTTTATTTCATTTACCACTTTCTCTAATTTTTCCTGATTTCTTGCGGCAAGTACAACTTTTGCACCGCTTTCGGCAAGTAACAGAGCGGTAGCTTTTCCTATTCCTGAAGAAGCTCCTGTAATTATAACAACCTTATTTTTTATAGCCATTTTAAATCATCTCCTATTAAAAATTTTGTACTATATTATAACATATCTTTTTTAAAAGTCAATAACATCTATATATATCTATTAAAAAAATAAAAAGATAGATAGATTAAAAATGAATTGTTATTATTAATATTTTAAGGTATAATATATAAAATTATTTATGAAAGGTATAAATATGAATAAATACAAAGAAGTTTATCAAAGTATAAAAGAACTTATAAAAAATGAAGAAATTAAGCCAGGAAATTATTTGAAAAAAGAAGCTGATTTAGCCAATGACTATTCCTGTTCGGTGCTTACTGTAAGAAAAGCCCTGTCAATGCTTGAAAATGAAGGATATATTCAAAAAATAAAAGGGAAAAGGTCGTTTGTTTTAGAGAAAGGGGATTTGAAAAATATTTCCCTGACATCAATACAGACTTTTCAGGAACTTAATAAAATTAAGAATATAGATGTTAAAACAAATCTGATAAGTCTATATATAGTTCAGGGAATGGAAGAACTCATGGAGAAATTTCATGTTTCAAAGGAAGCGGATTTTTATAAAGTTGTACGTACATATTCCTTAAATGGCAAGGTTGTACAGCTGGCAACTTCGTATTTTGATAGAAGAATAGTACCTTTTTTAAGTGAAGAAATTGCAAAAAAATCTATATATGAATATTTGGAAAAGGAATTAAAATTAAAAATATCCTATTCCCAAAGAGAAATAAAATTCAGAAAAAGTACAGACGAAGAGAAGAATTATATAAATCTTGAAAATATCGACAGAGTTGTTGTTATAGATACACATGCCTATTTATCTAATGGAAATCTTTTTCAATATGAAACAATAACTTATCATCCTGATGAATTTACTTTTACAGCAATTGCAAAAAGATAGGGGATGTTGTGGAAGAATGATATTTACAAGGGGGAAAAATTAGATATTAGAGGGATAGTTATGAGTATTATAAAAAATAAGAATAAATTGATTTACGGGTCAAAAACATTGTGGAGTAGATTATTAAAATCAGTTATGAGTTTTGTAGAAAATAAAAATAAATTATCTGTTGAATTAACTGATATAGAAGTAGATGTATCTGAAATGATTAATATTAAGGAAGCAAAAGTAGTCTATGTTAATGGTGCAGGGAAACTTGTTAATAATAGATCTGAATATGGGTGTTCAATGAATATAAGACTTAATGATATTCTTCTTGTTCAGATTAATTCGCCATATTGTCAGACTTGCAGTTCCGTATTGGCAAGTGGGTATGGAATAGAAAATGCGGATTGCGAAGAACTGAAAAAAATACAGAAGGAAATTAATTCTAACTTTATTTCACTTGAGGAATCCATAAAAACAATAGAACCTTTGCTTAAACTTTTTGAAACAGGTTTTTATCTGATTGCAGATGCAGAATGTTATCCAACAGATGGAGAAAAAAACTTTTATTGGGATATTTCCAATAAATTAAAAGATTATCCTGCAACAGCACTTGTATTTTCACATGAATACGGCGACGATTATTATGTATTTGGTCAGCCTGTCTATCTTTATCCGACACAGACAACAGATTGTTATAATAAAGAAAGAGTAGATTATTATATTGAAAAATTTAAAAACAGTGACAATGATGAACCAAGAGCAATTGTATATAATTTTGGTGAATTTATAAATTTTGTAATTGATGGTCATCATAAAGCATGTGCATCTGCTTTGCTCGGGAAACCTCTAAAATGTTTATTGATTATAAAAGGAGAAAGCTACAGAGATTATTATAAAAAGAATTATTTAAGATTTTTAGGAAGAGAAATTGAAGGAGATAAAATTTCTGATAAATATAGAAAATTGGCAAAATTTGAAAGAAACAATCCTGCTAAAAGTGTAGATATAGAAGAAGGCTGTGTGAATAAAAGAGAATGGGAAGAGGAGTATATCGAATCAGTAAAGAAATTTCCTGATTTAATAAAATATGCAACTATAGTAAATGACCTGGTTTATGAAAAAATGGAAATAACAGATGATTTAATGGAATATTATTTGAAAAAATTTGACAGGGAAAGTCAAAGAAAAGTACGGATAATTATACATAACTTAGAATTTTCAGATAAGAAAAAAGCTCAGGAATTTATAATTAAGTATGCCAGAGCTTCTTTGAAGCATAAAATTTCTAACAAATTGAAAATATTAATGTATGAGTTTTTAGTCAAGATAAAAGATAATCCTGAAATTGAGCAAGTTTTTATTGATTATATAGTTCAAAATGAAGATATAAACGATCCTATTTTGAAAATTATAGATTCCTATTGGAAAAAATAGAAATATAAATATAAATGTTTTGATATTTACTGTAAATTTTGTTATTGGTGGAGCTTTAGTGGCTATTTGTTACTGCTGGCTATCATCAGGAAGTAATAAATACTATTTAATCGAAATAAAAAATAACTAAAGTTATGCGTTTTAGTTATAGTGAATTTGCAAAATTGATATTGTACTTTAGGAAAATTTTTTTGTAAAATATGTTCAAGAAGATCGGTAGTGTAACTATAATTTAGAAAACGGATATATAAAATTAGGAGGGAATATTATGAAATACGTAACTTTAAACAATGGAGTAAAAATGCCTATATTAGGATTCGGAGTATTTCAAATTGATGATATGAAAGAATGTGAGGAAGCGGTTTACAATGCGTTAAAAGCAGGATATAGATTAATTGATACAGCTGCGTCCTACAGAAACGAAGAAGCTGTGGGAAGAGCTATAAAAAGAAGTGGTATACCTAGAGAAGAAATTTTTGTTACAACAAAATTATGGGTAAGTGATGCAAATTATGAAAAGGCAAAATTGGCATTTGAAACTTCTTTAAAAAAATTGGATTTGAAATATATTGATTTATATCTGATACATCAGCCATTTAATGATGTTTATGGAGCTTGGAGAGCAATGACGGAATTATACAAGGAAGGGAAAATAAAGGCAATTGGTGTAAGTAACTTCTATCCTGATAGACTGGTTGATTTTATTATGAATAATGAAGTAGTGCCAGCTGTAAATCAGGTGGAAACACATCCTTTCAATCAGCAGGTTAAAGCAAATGAAATAATGAAGGAATATGGGGTTCAAATAGAATCATGGGGACCTTTTGCAGAAGGAAAAAATGGAATATTTGCAAATGAAATTTTGTCTGAAATTGGTAAAAAATACAATAAATCTGTGGCTCAGGTAATTTTAAGATGGCTAATTCAAAGAGATGTAGTTGTAATACCAAAATCAGTCAGAAAAGAAAGAATTGAAGAAAATTTTAATGTATTTGATTTTGAATTGAACAGTGAGGATATGGAGAAAATATCTGAACTTGATAAAAAGGAAAGTCTATTCTTAAATCATGATGATGTGGAAATAGTAAAATGGCTTAATGGAAGGAAATAATAAAAATAAGAGGGAGATTTCTTCCCTCTTATTTTTTAAGAATCTTTACTAAAACTATCAAATATTTTTTTTATTTCATTTTTTATATTTTTCTTACAAATACAGTAAAATGTCATTTTTGCTTCTTTATCAATAATCGGAATTGAAATATTATTTTTGAAATTGTCTTCACGTTCAAGTGTGAAATTTGAACGGAAATGAAGTAAATTTTGCATTTCAGCTAATTCCTGATAAATAATCCTGTCACTTTGGATAAGGAAGTTCATATTAGGCATTTTTTCTAAAACTACATCCTTCCATATTCCGATTGGATTGAATAAGAGCATTCTGTCATCTGTAATATCTGAAAAATGTATTTCCTTCTTTTTAGCCAGCGGATGCTGCAAAGGAACTGATAAAAATAATTGTTCAGTTTTGTATTTTATGCAGAAAAATTCAGAATTATCAATAGGTTCAGAAAGTATGATCATCTGATAACTGCCATTTTTAAGTTTTTCAAATAACTGAAGATTATTTTCTATTTTATGAAGAATATATTTTTCAGGATAAAATCTTCCAAATAATGAAATCATATCCCACAATGGAGCCGGAGCACATGAACCGATTGAAAAATTATTTTGAACCAGATTATTTTTATTAACTTTTTCTTCCATTTGATCTACAAGATTAAGTATTTTTTCTGCGTACTGGATAACAGTTTTTCCATTTTCATTTAATTCCATCTTATTTTTTTTCCTGTCAAAAAGTTCAACCCCCAAAGTTTTTTCCAGCTTTTGTATCGAACGGGAAAGGGCAGGCTGTGAAATATACAGTTCTTCAGCAGCTTTTGATAATGTTCCATGTGTTGCAAATGCAATAAGCTGTTTAAGTTGTTCCAATTCTATCATATTAATCACCTTATATAATTTTTATTTCTAGTATGCATTTTAATTATAGCACATTTTCTAAACGGTATTGTACTTTTATCTTAAATTTTAGTATTATAACTATATATAAAGATAAGGAAATAAAAATAAGAAAATGAAGGAGATTATATATGAAAAACTAAAAATTTAAATTCCTTACTGATTTATGATATAATTGTATTATTATAAAATCATGGAATGGAGTTTAACTATGAATAAAGAAAGATTGGCAGCTTTTATGGATGCTGTACTTGCAATTATTATGACAATCCTTATATTAGAACTGAAAAAACCTGAAACAGCAACTTTAAAAGCACTTTGGAATCTGAGAGTAGATTTTTTTGCATATACGCTTTCATTTTTCTGGCTTGGAACAATGTGGGTAAATCTGCATAATGAATGGCATAAAATAAAATATATTACACCGTTAATTGTCTGGGTAAATGTAGTACTACTTTTCTTTTCCTCATTTTTTCCATATGTGACTTCTTTTGTCACTTCATATTATAACAGTAGTGTAGCGCAAGGATTTTATGGGGTAATAGTTCTGGCTGTTACATTCTGCAATATAATCTCGTTGTATCTGATAGAAAAGGTGAATAAACATGATAAAGAATTGCAGGAATCATTAAAAACAATGATAAGATGGATAAAAGTTGATATAAGTATAAAAATAATTGGGTTAATAATATCGTGTATATTTTATCCGCCAGCAATGATGATAAGTGTTTATATTACTTTATTTGGAATTGCATTTCCGGAACAGTATAAGGCAATAAAAAGAAGAAAAGGAACTTTCAATTGATGAAATAGCCTATCTGGTTGGATATACGGAACTTTCATCGTTTTATCGTGCATTTAAAGGATGGATAGGGAAAACAGTATTGCAGTATAGAAAAGAAAAAGAATAAATATTAAAATACGTCATAAATTTGGCGTATTTTTTTCGTTGCAAAATGAAACGAAAAATGGAACGAAAATCTTTTCGTTGCAAAAGTGATAAAAATGAAGTATAATTAATTTGTAAAAATATTGTTTTAAGTAGATTATATAAATGGAGGGTTTATATGAGAAAAGAAAGCAAAGAAATAGAATTTAAGGAAAAAATAAGTAAAAGTTATTTGAAAACAGTTTCTGCTTATTCTAATTATAAAGATGGAAAAATAATTTTTGGGATAAACGATAATGGAGAAATTATAGGGCTGGAAAAAGTGACAGAAAATAAACTTAATATAGAAAACACCATTAACGACAGTATAAAACCTAAGCCGGAATATACATTGGATATTGAAAAAATAGAAGGAAAAAGTTGTATTGTTTTAAATGTGAAAAAAGGGGATTTTCCACCATATTATTACAATGGTAAAGCCTATAAAAGAAATGATACATCAACAGTTGAAGTAGACATAGTAGAATTGAACAGGCTGATATTACAGGGAAGTAATTTAGATTATGAAGCAATTGAAATAGAAAATGAGAAATTAGAATTTAAGTTTTTAGAAAAGAAAATGAAAGAAGTAGTAGGAATAAAAGAATTGAATTTAGATATACTAAAAACATTGAATTTATATGAAAATAAAAAATTTAATATAGCTGCTGAACTTTTTGCAGACAATAATAATAGAAAATTTTCTGGAATTGATATAGTAGTTTTAGGTGAAAATATAAATAAAATATTATTTAGGGAAAATATTGAAAGAAAATCCATACTTGAACAATATTCTGACGCAATCAGCACATTTGAAAGATATTATGAATATGAAGAAATAGTGGGAGCTGAGCGTGTAACAAAAGAAAAAATTTCAAAAGAAGCTTTCAGGGAATCTGTTGCAAATGCAATAGTTCATAGATTGTGGGATATAAATGCGAATATAAAAATAGTGATGTCAAATGATAAAATTGAGATTATATCACCAGGAAGTTTACCTCCAGGAATGTCAGAAGATGAATATATGAGAGGCTATGTTTCAGTTTTAAGAAATCCCATAATAGCAAATATTTTTTATAGACTAGGAATAATTGAAAAATTTGGAACAGGAATAAAAAGAATAAAATATGAATACAGGGAAAATTTTGTAAAACCATCTTTTGAGATATATGAAAATAGCATAAGAATAACTTTACCAATAATTGAAACAGTTCCAACTAATTTAGTCAATGGAGAAGTAAAAGTTTTTGAAATTCTTAAGAAGCATGAAAAACTAAGTAGGAAAGAAATCGAAGAAGTAAGTGGATATAATAAATCAAAAGTTATAAGATCGATAAATGGTCTAATTGAAAAAAGTATTGTTGAACAGGTGGGAAAAGGACGTTCAGTAAAATATCAATTAAAGAAATAAGAGAAAATTATTTTTTCGTTGCAGAAGTATAAATCGTATTGATTTTTTTCAAAAAGACTATACTATAATATAGAGGTGGTTTTAATGATAGCTACAAATTATTCGAGTGTGAGAAAAGATTTGAAAAAATATTGTGACAAGATTATTGATAATTGTGAAACAATAATCATAACAAGAAAAAACGAAAAAAATGTAGTACTAATGAGTGAAGATGAATATAATAATTTAATGTAAAGACTGATTACAGTTTAATATTTTAATCAAGGAGTACTTAAAAGTGTTGATTTTACTGTATTCTATATATTTCTATTAGTTAAATTAAAATTAAAATGTTGTATGAGAACATCAAAAATTTAACCTATAATATACACAGAATATACAAAAAAAAATACTCCATTGAGGAGACAGGAATTAATTTATTTTGTCTATTTCCTGTCTCATTTTTTGTATATTAGTTAGTGTGTATTTATCCGTCATCTGTATATTAGTGTGTCCGACAATGCTTGTAATAGCGGCGTTGTTGTCAGTCACTTCTCGCAGAGATGTAATGAATGTGTATCTTGTATCGTGTATCGTATGTTCCATTTCCAGTTTTTCAAGAATCTGGGAAAAATATCTTCTGAAACTGGAATAGTTCATATGAGATTTAAAGTTGTGATTCGGAATAAGATACTCTCCATCTGTCTGCATATATCTGATAATCAGAGGTTGTATTCTGTGATGTATCGGGACTACTCTTTCCTTTCCTGCATCTGTTTTAGATCCTGATGTCACAGTCCAGTTTTCCAGATCTATTTTTTCTTTTTTCACTGATAATAGCTCATTTACTCTGAAACCTGTATAGATTAGTATCAAAAGAATATCTGCTCCTGGGAGTATTTCGATGTTATCCCATAATTTTTGTTGTTCTTCAGCAGTAAATATACTATTTTTTCTCTGTTTCTTAAATTTTCTAAGTTTAAGAAACTTCGTATAATCCTTGTCAAGTACGTCAATTTCCATCGCGTACTTGTAAATAAAGCCTGTGAAAGACTTGATTTCACGGACATATAGCGGAGAAAATTCAGTAAATGTATCAAATAATGTCTGCAGATGCGGAGTTTTAATGTCTACCATTTTCATATTGTAAAGCGGTGCAAGTTTCTTAAAGAATGAATCATATGCTTTCAGTCTTTTTTCACTTGTTCCAGTATTTTTCTTTACATCGTAAAATCTTTTATAGACATCCTTAAAAGTTAGATTTTTCAGATTAATGTCATAAGGATTCGCATTGTAAAGTGAAAGCTGATATTCTGCCTCTTTCCTTGTAGCATAATATCCGAGGTACTTATATATCTGTTTCCCTTCATCAGTATATCCTGCGGTAATCCTTACTGCAAATGGTCTTCTCCTTTTTCCACTTAATTTTGCTACAGTTCCATAGCCGTTCGGTTTTCTCATAAAAAAAATCACACTCCTTGTATTGTATTTTAAAGGTTTGTGTGATATACTTAATACTGGTTAGAGTATGTCGTGTATATCACACATATTTTCAAGGTCCTGTTGGTCGCAGGGCCTTTTTAATTAGTTATTCTATTATTAGGCTTTCTTTTCTCTCATCTTTAGAGTTTCTCTATATTCATCAGCATCAGGGATTTTATTAAATTCAAATGTTAATTCTTTATAATTATCCAAAACTTCTTCGATTTCCTCGATAGTTATATTAAAAAATTCTTTCCTGTTGTTTACTAAATTCACTCTTTTTTGAGTAAATTTAGTGTGTAGTTCTGTTTCCAGTTCGTAAGCATTATAACTAAATATTAAAGCGTGGATATCGAATTTAAATGGGACAGATGCACTACTCAGTTCCATAATTCTTTCAATGGGATTTAATCTTCTTGTAACTCCGATTTTAAATACGTTTTCGCCGAACGCTCCTATATTTGAAATGATATAGACGTACCCAGCTCCAACATTTTCAATTCTATAATCCAATTCTTCTTTTTCATTTTTAAATTTTTCTATATTTTCATTTATCTCTATTATTTTATTGTTATATTCTTCTATTTCGTCTTTATTTTTTGCAGTTAATATTTTATTTTCGAGTTCATTTAAAGCTGTTTGATAGTGTATGATTTCTTTATCAATACTTGCTTTTTTACGTTCTATCTCAGCTAGAGCCCTTCTTTCTTCTCTTTCCCGTTCTCTTTGTTCCCTCAGGATATCTTTTTCTATTTCTAACTGTCTTTCATATTCATATCCGAGATGAAGTTCTTCCATTTTTAAGTTTAAAAAGCTATCGGTAATACTGATTCTGTTAGTTTCATTTAACTTATTTAATTGTGCAAATGAATTTAATATCCTTTTTTCGATAGACTGTAAATTATTAAATTTTATTTTATTTATAGCGGCTTCGCAATCGGCATTAAAATTTCTCAAAATAATTTTTATATTATCATTTGTCATTTTACGGCCTTTTGACTTAGAGCCATCTACTGTCCATCCATCAAAATAGTGGACGGCTGTTTTATTTTTTATCATTTGTTTTTGTTGGTTTCTTATGTCTTCCAACTTGTTCTTATATTGGCTTGAATTAGCAAAATCATAACGAGGCTTATACAAAGAAAAGCTTTCCATGTCTAATTCCTCATTAACAATTACAAGTTTTGATTTTAAGTCGTTTAGCTGATTTCTATTATCTGAAATTATATTTTCCATTTGTATTCTTTGCTCATCTAATTTTTTTATTTGAGCTTGTTTTTCTTTCAGCATATCTATTGCTTCCAATAGATCCATTTTCTCAATTTCTAAAATTTTATTTGCTTGTTCTTTTAAATCTTTAATTTCTTTCGAATCTCTCCAGTCTTTATAATGCTGATATAATAAAAATAGCACTAATATTACGCTTAACAATTTCGAAAAAGTACCATCGCTATTCATCCAACCGATAGCTAAAATCCATAGTGTTACAATCAATATAATCTTAAAAATTTTCTTCATAATACAACATACTCCTTTTATTTATAAATATTTTTTCAGTTCATTTAACAGACTTATATCAAAATCGGTCAAATCTTCATCATTTATTCCTTCAGAAAAAATTAGAACCGCATCAAATTCATTTGCTTCTGTTTCTAATCTATTTACTCCGAAAAGATAATTTTCCTTCATGAACACGGCCTCTTTAAAAGTCTGTTGTGAATGGCCAAGTTCATGCCCGCATACTATCTTTTGCGAAAATCTGGGGATATTACTGTTAATAAAAATAGTTTTTACCCCGTCAATACACGTATATAAGCCGAGCCATGCCTTAAAATCTAAGTAGATTATCTGAATCCCTTCACGCTCGGCAATTTTAAAAGGGTCACTTGTTCCGTGTTCATCCATAAGCTTTTTTGCAAGTTTCTTAAAACTCCTCTTTGCCATAATCCAATCACCTATTTTTTATTTTCTCTCTTTTTAATTAATAAGTCTACGACTGCCTGTTTAAATAAAGCCATGTCATGTTCTTCATCCACATCATTAAAAAACAGTTGTTTGTTAACACCTGTAACTCTGTTAAACTCTTCGAGCTCCGTTGCAGTCAGCACAGAAGTGTCAACAAAATAGGGGTTGAAAGTTTCCTTTTTTTCTTCCCAGCCCATGAGGTACTCAGGAGTTGTGTTAAGAACTTTTGCAAAATCCTTAACTTTTGAAAGAGGGATATCTGTTTTCTTCTGTTCGATTTTATGTATAGATGTTTTAGATTTATACCCCATTTTTTCGGCCAGTTCTTCCTGACTCATCTTTTTAGATTCTCTTAAATATTTAATTTTGTCATATATATCCATAATTTTTCTCCCGCTTTTATGATACTAGATTATACCCTATTCGACACTAAAAAGCAACTATTTTTTATTTTTTTTGAAAAAATAGTTGACTTTAAACAAACAATGTGTTATTATAATTTCAGACACTTAAAGTGAACGAAAAAGTGAGGTGATTAAAAATGGTAAACGAAAAACTGTTAAGGAGCCTTATAGAAGAAAAAGGGCTCAAGTATAAATTTGTAGCCCAGCAGTTAGGTATAACTCCGCAAGGGCTGGCTTTGAAAATAAGTAATATAAATGAATTCACTGTTCAGGAAGCTTACAAGTTATCTGACATATTAGGATTAGGAAATGGCAGTCTAAACTCTGAAATTTTTTTGCCCAATATAGACACTTAAAGTGAACAAATAAAACGTGAAAGGATCTTGGAAATATGAAAAACAATACTCTAACCATCAAAGAATGTTCCGACCGTATTCACAAGTCAGAGTCAGCCGTAAGAATCGGCCTCCAGCGAGGTGGATATAAGTTCGGGACGGCAATTCAGACTATACCGCCTACCCCCTCAAGACCAAGGGGTGGATGGGATTACCACATACCTGCAAAGGCTGTGGAGCATTATATGAAATATGGTAACTTCCCTGTCATAATCGTGAACGGGGACGACGTAACAAAATTAGTACATTCGCTGGCAAATAACATTGCGGCGGATATGATTAAAAAAGGAGGTGAATAAAAAATGAGCTGGAAATGTAAAAAATGTGGATGCGAATATTTTAATATAGATTGTGAAATAACGTATCATCAAGCCGAATTAGATGAACATGGAGAGATAGATGATTACAAACTATCTGATAAAGAAATGATTCAATACGTGTGTTTTGAGTGCGGGATTTCGAGTGTGAATTTAGAAAAAATAGCAAAATGGGAGGATGATTAAAAATGACAATGAAAACTAAAAAAGCACTCGTGTGGTACGGGATATTCGTAGTTGCATTAGTACTGAATCAGACCAAGTCATTTACTGATGACATTACCGTTAAAGTAGTAGTTCACGCTCTATGGGTAGTACTGGGAGCTGTTACATATATATACTTCAAAGAGTCAAAATGGGATTGAAAGGAGGAAGCAGAATATGCAGAACACTTTGAAGGACTTAAATAACCACCTCTTTGCACAGCTGGAAAGACTTGGCGATGAGGAAATGACACAGGAAAAGTTGAACGTGGAAGTAGCAAGGTCGGAGGCGGTTGTAAAAATCGCATCAACAATAATCGACAACGCCAACACTGTCCTGAGGGCAGTAAAGCTTAAAGAAGAAGGGCTGAATGCAGATTTACAGCTCCCAAAGATGCTGGAGGGGTAAGATATGTCAGGCAAGATAAGAAGAAGATATACCGGGGAGGAAATTGACTTCCTCAGAAAAAATGCACCCGGAAGGCATTACCGTGAAATAGTCGAGATGTTCAACAGGAAGTTTGAATATCAGATAGACACGAAAAAACTCAGGGAAACACTGAAGAATCATAAAATTTCAACAGGACTTACAGGGCGTTTTGAAAAAGGGATTACCCCGCACAACAAAGGGAAGAAGTTCCCCGGAACAGGTAACAAAACAACATTCAGAAAAGGGGCTGTTCCTCACAATAAAATGAAAGTTGGCGAGGATGCGATAACCACGGACGGATACGTTAAAACAAAAATAGCGGAGCCTGACGTGTGGGAGTACAAGCATAAGCTTATATGGGTAGAAGCAAACGGGCCTATTCCGGAGAAACATTCCATCATATTTGCCGATGGAAACAAGCTGAACCTCAGCATTGACAACCTCTTGCTTGTATCAAAGGCGGAACTGCTGATGCTGAACAGGAAAAAACTGATTTCAGAAAATTCTGAACTCACAAAAACAGGTTTGAATGTAGTTAAAGTTATGAATAAAGTCTACAAAATTAAAAAAGGAGGTGGGTAAAAATGCCCGAAATTGAAGAAATTTATTACGAAACGGAAGAGGATTACTATATGATCCTGGATGAACTTTATAAAGATGGAAAGGAGGTGATTTAAATGCAAATAAAATATATGTATGTGTATGATCAGATCAACAGTGGTGGTTATTTTAAAGAGATAAGAAAAACATATAAGGATGATATGTTGATACTGCCCGTGAGACGTAATACTCCCGTATATAACGATTACAGTAATCTTGCAGTAGCAGATAAAGAAATCATTCCAAATGAAGTTTATTTTGACGGGGTTGAGGAAGGAATTGACTGCCCGTGCTGTGGCGACAGATGGAGCAGACTGGGTGAATGGGATACAAAAGAAAAGATTTACATCTATGAAAATGAAGATGAATTTGAAAAATCCCAACCTAAAAAATTTAGTTATTATGTAATTCTTTCAGAACTAAAAAAAGCCGATACTGGCAATATCGACTGATTTTCAAAATATATCAATTGAAGTATATCACTTGGAAAGGAAAAATGCAATATGGAATTAAAAATATTAAAAAAGGAACTTCTCAGTGCAGTCGAAATAGCTGAGAATTTCATAAGCACCGAGAGGGCATGCATGGAACATCTTAAACTTGTCCATATCAGAACAGTCGGAAGTGATAAAATCAAAATCTTCACTTCTGACTCTGAGACATGTGCGAAAGTCAGAATTAACGGGCATGTAGAGGAAGAAGGAAAGGTGGCCATACCTTGTAAGATGTTCAAGACCGCAATAAAACAGGCTCCTGATACGGAAATAATGATTAAAGCTTATGATTACAAAATAAAAATCATGGCAAAAAATTACACTTCTGAAATCCCTTTACATGAGTACAATCCGGGATTTAAAGAGGACACTGCAGAAGCGTTAAATTTTAAAATAAAAAGAATGGAACTTAAAGAAGCTTTGGAGAAAGTAGAATTTTCAGCATCATGCGACCCTGAGAACTTCGCGGTAAACTGTGTGAGACTAGAGACGGAAGAAAATAAACTGACAGCTGTAGGAACAGACACCTACCGACTTGCATTGTGTGAAACAGAAATACTGGAACCGAAAGCACATAGGATATGTGCAAGTATCCCCCTCAAGGCAGTGAAAGGGTTAATCAAAGCTCTGAAGTCAAAGGTACAGGGACTGGAAGGTACTGTACTGGTAATGTCTAACAGTAAAGAGATTATCTTCAAGCTCGGAAGTGTTGAAATCAGGGCTAATCATGTCAGTTTTTCATTCCCCGACTACAAGGCGATAGTAAAAGGTCTGAAAAACGATAAAAAAGTAATGCTTAACACTAAAGTCTTCCTGACAGCACTTAAAAAAGCTATTCTCGTTGCAAAGAATAATAAGGCCGCAAAAAATGGAGGTGTGTTTGACTTCAGTGAAGGCAGTCTGACAGTAAAAGCATCAAACGAGTTTACTGAGTTCAAGGAAAAAATAGATACTGTACAGACAGGGGAAGACTTAAAAATCTCACTGAACTTAAAATTTTTGGCGGACTATTTACACAAATTGAAAGACAGCCTGACTGTCATGGAAATGTCGAACGAAAGAAATGCAGTGCTTGTAAGAGGCGAAACCGACAGTAAATGGGTTTATCTGATGATGCCACTTGCATTAAGAGAATAGGAGGACAGATGGAAAAGCTCAGATTACCGAAGAAACCAGTGATAAAAAATGAAAAAGACTATGGAATACCTATAAGAATAAGGTCAAGTACACATAACCTGCTTGATATCGTGTCAATCGAAACAGGATGGAGCAAGGTGGATGTGATAACTAAAATGGTAGAATTCGCATTTGACAACATTGAATGGGTACCGGCTGATGAATATAACAAAAATAACGGAGGAAATGAATAATGGAAATAAAGGTTTTATTTGAAATTGAAGAAGGAAGTAAAAAAGTAATAGAAAATTTTTCAAAAGCATTGTCAGGTTTAGGCAGTACTGCACCGGTACAGAACATTGTGGATTCGGTATCCGAAAAATTGAAAGAACCTGAAAAAGCGGAAACAAAAACAGGGGACTGGCAGACAAATGATGTGAAGAAAATAGAGCCTGAGAAAAAGGAAGAAATACCTACCAAAGAAGAAACTCCGAAGGAGGAAGAACCTAAAAAAGCGGAAACTCCTGCAGAAGGAACACAGGGGTGGAGTTATGACCAGCTTAAGGCAGGATGCCATGAAGCTTCAACAATGAATTTAGGTTCAAAGGTAGCTGAATTGATAAAAGGGAAATATAAACTGTCGAAACTGACAGAACTGGACCCTAAGTTGTATGATGCATTTGCAAATGATTTAAGGGAATTAGGGGTGAGAATATGATAAACCACAAGGAAAGGGATCATGCCCTGCTTTCGGCAAGTGGGGCGTCAAGATGGATGAACTGCAATCCAAGTGCAAGGCTTGAGGAACTGTTCCCTGAAACAACTTCTGAGTATGCCGAGGAGGGAACACTGGCACATGAGATTTCAGAACTCAAGCTGACAAAATATACAAGCCTGATGGGTGCACGGACTTACAACAGCAGACTGAAAAAGCTTAAGGCGAATACACTGTATAAGCAGGAAATGGATGCCTATACAGATGCCTATCTTGAACATATTAAGGAGCTTATGATGTCGTTTGATAAACCTGCCGTGGCATCAATAGAAAAGAAAGTAGATTTCAGTGCATATGTTCCCGAAGGGTTCGGGACATGCGACTTTGTAACGGTCTATGATAAAACCTTATACGTAAGGGATTTAAAATACGGAAAAGGTGTGCCTGTATTTGCGGAAAATAACCCACAGCTTATGCTCTATTCGTTAGGTGCATATCTCGAATATTCGCTGTTCGAGGACATAGAGACGGTCAACATGGGAATTGTACAGCCGAGACTGGACAGCATCTCGGTGTGGGAGATACCGGCAGAGGAACTTGTGGAATGGGCGGAAAAAGAAGTCAAACCTAACGCCGAAAGGGCATTTAATGCCGAAGGGGATTTTGTTCCGGGACAATGTACGTTCTGCAGGGCAAAGGCAGTATGCAGGGCAAGGGCGGAAATGAACATGAGCCTTGAAACAGATATGAAGCTTAAAGGAAATATTTTAAGTAATGCCGAAATGGGTGACATACTTAAAAGGGCACAGGATATCGTGAAATGGGTCAAGGACATTGAGAACTACTGCCAGCAGGCAATCCTGAAAGGTGAATCAGTTCCGGGGTGGAAGCTTGTTGAAGGAAGGTCGGTAAGAACGTTCTCGGATACTGAAAAAGCATTTGAGATACTTAAGGAAAAAGGTATAGCCGAGGAGCTGATGTATGAACGTAAGATGCTTACATTAAGCCAGCTCGAAGGGGCAATAGGGAAGAAAGATTTTAATGATTACGTGGGTGAACTGGTAATAAAACCTAAAGGTAAGCCTACACTTGTAATGGAGTCGGATAAAAGGGCTCCGTATGTAAATGACGTTATTAATGCTGAAGATGAATTTGAAAAAATAATAGATTAAGAGAGGATGATATTATATGGAAAAAAATCAGAACACTAGAATAAACGTAAGAGGAAGATTAAGCTTTGTACACTTGTTTAAACCACATGCTGCAACTCCAGGGGCGGAAGAAAAATATAGCACAACAATACTTGTGCCAAAATCAGATACAACTGCAAAACAGAAAATTGATGCTGCAATTGCGGAAGCAATAAAGTTAGGAACAGCTGAAAAATGGAACGGTGTTAAACCACCTCATGTACCAACTCCTATATGGGACGGAGACGGAGTAAAACAGAACGGGGAACCTTTCGGACCTGAGTGCAAAGGCCACTGGGTGTTTACGGCATCAGCAAAAACGGATTATCCGCCTCAGGTAGTGGACAAGTATGTGAATCCTATAATGGACCAGTCAGAAATATATAGCGGAATCTATGCAAATGTAACGGTAAACTTTTTCCCTTACATGTCCACAGGAAAAAAAGGAATAGGTGCAGGACTGGGGAACGTACAGAAAGTGTCAGACGGAGAACCTCTTGCAGGAGGAAGGACAGCTCAGCAGGACTTCACTCCAGTTGAGGAAGAAGAACTATATTAATTAAAAAGGAAGGATAACGAATGAATGTACTGAACATAGATATTGAAACTTACAGCAGTGAAGATATTTCAAAGACAGGACTGTATAAGTATGCACAGAGTACAGATTTTGAAATCCTTCTTTTTGCCTATTCGCTTAACGGGTCGCCCGTTGAAGTGGTAGACCTTGCACAAGGCGGGGCAGTACCGGCAGAAATTGTGAAGATGCTCAATGACGGGGAAACAGAACTGAGGGCATATAATGCGGCTTTCGAATGGTACTGCCTTAACCAGGCAGGGTACAGGACCAATCTCGAACAGTGGAGATGTACCATGATACATGCATATTATGCAGGTTATCCAGGAGGACTGGACAAGGTCGGGAAGGCAATGGGATTTGAAAATGATAAGAAAAAATCCGCAACAGGTAAGGCCCTTATAAGACTTTTCTCAGTTCCGTGCAAACCTACGAAGAGGAACGGCGGAAGAACAAGGAACATGCCACGCCACGAGCCTGAAAAGTGGGAACTTTACAAGGAATATAACAGGCAGGACGTGGTGGCGGAAATGTCAATAAAGGAAAAACTTAAAGGGATAAAACTTCCAAAATTTGAATGGAAGCTGTGGCATACTGATGTCAGAATGAATGCTGAAGGAATAAGGGTGGACAGTGAACTTGTTGAAAGTGCACTTTTTATCAGCAACACCTGGAACGAATATCTGCTGAATGAGGCAAAAGAAATAACGGGACTGGAAAATCCTAACAGTACAGTGCAGTTACTGAAATGGCTAAAAGATAAAGGCGTAAATGCCGAAAATCTTCAGAAGGAGACAGTTAAAAATCTTATCCAGGAAACTGAAGGGGATGTAAAAAGAGTACTCGAAATAAGGCAAGAACTGAGTAAGACAAGCACGAAAAAATACGTCGCCATGAAGGATGCCCTCTGTGAAGACGGACGTGTGAGGGGGCTCCTGCAGTTCTATGGTGCCAACCGTACAGGAAGGTGGGCTGGAAGACTTGTGCAGGTTCAGAACCTGCCTAGGAACTATCTGTCAGATCTTGATGATGCAAGGAACATGGTAAAAAGGAGAGACCCGCTGACACTTGACATTCTGTATGACAATATTCCTGACACTTTAAGCCAGTTAATACGTACTGCGTTTGTTCCGGAGGAAGGAAAGAAATTTGTAATTGCCGACTTTTCGGCAATAGAAGCAAGAGTGATTGCATGGCTTGCAGGCGAACAGTGGAGGCTTGACGTGTTCAGGACTCACGGAAAGATATATGAAGCATCAGCATCACAGATGTTCGGGGTGGACATATCAACAATTGCAAAGGGCAAGGAGAACTACCATCTAAGGCAGAAAGGGAAAGTTGCGGAGCTTGCACTCGGTTATCAGGGGTCAAGTGGAGCCCTCATGGCCATGGGTGCGATTAACATGGGACTGACTGAAGAGGAACTTCCTGAAATTGTCAGAATGTGGAGAAATTCAAATAAGAGAATAGTTGACCTGTGGTATGCCGTAGGGAATGCGGCCGCAGAAGTGGTGCTTAACGGAACAAGACAGGCGGTAAACGGAATACTTTTTTCGAGGGAAGGGGATCTTGCAAAAGGGCTCGACTTCCTGACGGTGGCCTTACCGAGTGGTCGTAAGCTACATTATGTAAGCCCCGGAACAAGGGAGAACAGCTGGGGAGCGACAGTAATTACCTACAAGGCACCGAATCAGGTTTCGGGCAAATGGGAAACAGCTGAAACTTATGGCGGAAAGCTTGTGGAGAACATTGTGCAGGCAATAGCACGTGACTGTTTGGCAGCAACGATTCTAAAACTGACCGATAAAGGCTATAAGATTGTAATGCACATACACGATGAGGTTGTGCTGGAAGCCCCGATGGACGTCACCGTAAAGGAAGTGTGCGACCTGATGGGAGAAGAACTCAGATGGGCTAAAGGGCTGATACTGAGGGCAGACGGATTCGACACGGAATATTATAAGAAAGATTAGGAAGGAGGTAAAAATGTACAACAGGGAAATAGTGATAAGTACCGCAGGCAGCAGGAAGGAGACAAGGTGGAAAATTGAAAAGCTTCTGTGGAGTGAGTTCGTCAAGAGGCTTGAAACACCGACAAGAACTGCCGAAAAGTTTGAAGACTTCCTGAAACTGCCGAAGGCAAAACAGGATGAGCTGAAGGACGTCGGAGGTTTTGTCGCGGGGGAACTGAAGGACGGTATAAGAAAAAATGTAAACCTGCTGTCAAGGGACTTAATAACATTAGACCTTGACAACATCGAGCCGGGAAAAACGGACGAAGTTATCAATAAAGTTGAAAGCCTTAACATGTCCTACGCCGTGTACAGCACACGTAAGCACATGGAAAGCAGACCAAGGTTAAGGGTTATTATCGTAACAGACAGGAGCATGTCTCCTGACGAATATGAGCCTGTGGCAAGGAAAGTGGCTCAGATGATAGGTATGGCCATGTGCGACCCTACCACATTTGAACCTGCAAGGCTGATGTTCTGGGCAAGCTGTTCTGTGGACAGCAGATATCTATACAGGTTTAATCTTGAAAAAGCTCCGCTGTCAGTTGACGGTATCCTCGCAATGTATGAGGACTGGAAGGATATGACAGAGTGGCCACAGGTTCCGGGAACGGAAAAAATGGCAGAAAAGATGCTTAAAAAACAGGAAAACCCTCTTGAAAAATCAGGGATAATAGGGGCATTCTGTAAAACTTTTACCATAGCCGAAGCTGTGGAAAAGTTTATCCCGGAAGAGTACGACATATCCGATGACGGGAAAAGAATGACATACACCCAGGGAAGTACATACGGAGGGGCGGTAATATATGACGATGTCTTTGTATATTCGCATCATGCCACTGACCCAGCAGGAGGTAAGCTGTGCAATGCATTCGACATGGTAAGGCTCCACAAGTTCGCGGACATGGATGCGGATGTGAAGGAGGGTACTCCTGCGAACAGGTTCCCTTCATTCGTTGAAATGTCAAAGTTTGCGAGAAGTATTGAGGAGGTAGCGTCCATCGTTAACATGGAGAGATACACCGCATCTGATGACTTCGGTGTGCTTGAAGAAGGTAAAAGTGATATTGACCTGTCATGGATGAATGAACTTGCTCAGCATGAAAACGGTGCATTCGTAAAGTCCATAAACAACATGCTGGTAGTGCTGGAAAATGACGTGAACCTTAAGGGTAAATTCGCAATAGACGAGTTCACGAACAGAGGAATGGTCACAGGAGCCGTTCCGTGGAACAGAAAAGATGAAATGCGTCAGTATGAAGACCTTGACGACAGCGGGGTCAGAAACTACCTTGAGAAAAGGTTCGGGCTTACAGGAGAGAATAAAATATATGATGCACTGTCACTGGCATCGTTTAAGAACAGGTTCAACAGCGTGGCCGAATACCTCGGGAACCTTAAATGGGATGGAAAAGAAAGAATTGAAGCTCTTCTGTCTGATTATTTAGGTGCGGAAGATAACATTTATACAAGGGAAGTCATGAAGGTGTCGCTTACTGCAGCTGTCGCAAGGGCAGTTGAAGGGAGCGTCAAATATGATTACATGCCGATCTTTACAGGACCGCAGGGGATAGGGAAAAGCACATTTCTTGCCAAACTTGGAGGGAAGTGGTACTCGGACAGCCTGCAGAATTTTGCGGGAAAAGAGGCGGCGGAAATGATTCAGGGTACGTGGATTAACGAGCTCGGAGAACTGACGGCGTTCACTAAGAATGAAACGGATTTAATCAAACAGTTTTTGAGTAAAACTGACGACATTTACAGGAAAGCATATGGGAGAAGAACGGAGAAATATCCGAGAAGATGCGTGTTCTTCGGAACATCGAACGACTATGAGTTTTTAAGGGACAGGACTGGGAACAGGAGATTCTGGCCTGTTGAAGTAGGAATTATGGAACCTAAGAAGAGTATATGGAAAGACCTTGATGCCGAAAGGGATCAGATATGGGCTGAGGCGTATTTTTACTATATTACGGGATGTGAACTGGACTTGAGCGGTGAAGCAAAAATCATCGCAGACGAAAAACAGGAAAATCACAGGGTGAAAGATGTCAAGGAAGGGGAAATAATGGAGTTTCTTGAAAAGGAAATACCCGAAGACTGGCATAGCTGGGATCATAAGAAAAGAAAAAATTATTATTTTGAAGGCTTTGACAAATCAGGAATAAAAACAGTTCCGAGGGACAGGGTATGTGCCCTGGAAATACTGGTTGAATGTTTCGGAATGAGAAGGGAATATATTAAAAATTCCGACAGTGCGAATGTAAATTCTATAATGGGATCCATGAAAGGATGGGAACGGTTAAAAACACCGCGTAAATTCGGGGATTTCGGCCAACAGAGAGGGTTCAAAAGGAAAACTACAAAGTAATGTAGTTTTAATGAAAATGTCAAAACTTTGTAGTTCCTTAGAATTTTAGGGTTTTGTAGTTTGTTGTCGGGTTGTAGTTTAACATTGTAGTAGCATGTAAGCCAGTAAAATCAATAAATTATAGTATATATAACTACAAACTACAAACTTTATATATAAAGGTATAAAATAGGTATATTAGGCATATATATATAATACCTAATATACCTAATACGCCTGTATATATATATATAAGGGAATATGCATTTGTTGTAGTTCAAGAAAAGAAAACCGGAGGTAAAAAAATGTTGGAAAGTATAATCGAAAAATACCTTGTGTCCGAAGTGAAAAAAATGGGAGGCACCGCATATAAATTTGTGAGTCCAGGACATGCAGGGGTACCTGACAGGATATGCCTTCTGCCAAACGGAACGGTATTCTTTGTGGAACTAAAGGCAACAGGGAAAACAACGAGACCTTTACAGGACAGACAGATTGAGAAAATAAGGACATACGGTCAGAGGGTGTATGTCGCGGATTCAAGGGAAAAAATAAAAGAGATACTGGAACTTGAAGGAGGAAGAGTACAGTGAAGTTCAAGCCACATAATTATCAGAAGTACTGCATTGACAAGGTCGTAAATAATGAAAAAGTAGGGCTGTTGTTAGATATGGGACTGGGAAAAACGATAATAACACTTACGGCGATAGACGAGCTTAAGCTTAATATGTTCGAGGTCAATAAGGTGCTTGTCGTAGCACCAAAAAAGGTTGCGGAAAGCACGTGGTTCAGGGAGGCAGAAAAGTGGGATCACTTGAAACTTCTTAAATTCTCAGCGGTACTGGGTTCGGAAAAGAAGAGGATTAATGCACTGAACACTCCTGCCGATATATACGTAATCAACAGGGAGAACATTCCATGGCTTGTGGACTACTACAGGAACGACTGGCCATTCGACATGGTTGTCATAGACGAGTTCTCAAGTTTTAAAAACCATCAGGCCAAGAGGTTCAAGGCACTTAAGCTTGTGCTGGGGAAAATCAAAAGACTTGTAGGGCTTACAGGAACTCCCGCACCAAACGGGTTGAAGGATATATGGGCACAGATTTACCTGCTGGATCAGGGTGAACGGCTGGGAAAAAACATAACGGCATTCAGGGAGAGGTACTTCAATTTTTACAGATACGGAAACAACATGTATGGCGAATACGAACTTAAGCAGGGCTCGGACAAGTCCATCATGGACAGGATAGCTGACATATGTGTGTCCATGAAGGCGGAAGATTATCTTGAACTGCCTGACGTGGTGGACAACATAATCAGCGTGGAGCTTGATGCGAAAGCACGGAAACAGTATGAGGAACTTGAAAAGCAGATGATACTGGAGCTTAACAGTCTTGAAGAAATAACAGTCGCAAATGCGGCAGCACTGTCAAACAAGCTGTTACAGTTAAGTAACGGAGCCGTGTACGACGAAAAAAGGAATGTACATGAAATCCATAGATGCAAGATCGAGAGGTTCATGGAACTGGTGGAGGAACTCAACGGGAAATCGGCACTGGTGTTCTACAGTTTCAAACATGACCTTGACAGGATGAAAGGTGCACTGGCCAAGTCGGGACTCAGAGTGAGAGAACTCAAGACAGTGCAGGATGAAAAGGACTGGAACAGCGGAAAAATTGACATCCTGCTTGCACATCCCGCAAGTGCGGCATACGGGCTTAATCTTCAGGACGGAGGGAACCACGTAATATGGTTTGGACTTAACTGGAGCCTTGAACTCTATCAGCAGGCAAATAAAAGACTTCACAGGCAAGGGCAGAAGGAAAAAGTCATAATACACCACCTTGTCTGCAGTAACACACGTGACGAGGACGTCATGAAGGCACTGCAGAGTAAAGGTGACATACAGGAGGAACTGCTGCAGAGCCTGAAGGCGAGAATGGAAAAATATACGGGAGTGAAAAACAATGGCAAGAAAAATAAAAACGAAAAAACTCGATAAGAAGGAAGTTAAAAAAGAAATACTTGAGAACGGGGAAGTTCATATGTTCCTGTTCTCAGTGTACAAGGCATCAGGGTACTTGCTGAACAGGTTCAGGCTTTTCGGTCAGCTGGGACTCAGGAGGGGCTGTCCGGAACCGAACAGGGAACTTGACATAAGGAAGGTCAAAATTAAGAGCATGGGCAACTACCCGATGCTTGAAAATTATGAAGGGCTAAAAAGTCTGATTGAACAGACAGTCAGGATGACATTTCTTTTCCATAGCCCGGAGATGAAGAAAAAATATAATTTTGATAAGAAAATCTATCGTGACAGGGGAATGCATGCACTGTATGACGGACTCAGGGAGTTATTTGACAAGCACTACAGCGAGAAATGGAAGGACGACCTTCCGTGTGCAGATCCTGAAGTTGCTGAAGCCCTCACAACTTTGAAAGATATAATCGTAAATTTTAAGGTTGTACAGATGTTTACTGACAAAGACCTGGATATAGATGCGAGGTTAAAGAAATATTCAAGGACATTAATCACAAAATTTAATAAGCACTTCCTGCCGTACACGGCGGAAATAATCGAAAGCGGAAGTTAAAAATAAGGAGGATAGAAAAAGAATGAAAATAGTGCTAATAAATTTACTGAAGAAAAAGATAAGCATCTGTACTAAGTCAAAAAAGAAATATGAACTAAGAGACCCAAGCTATCATATATTGAGTGGAAAAATAGAAGCGTATAACGAAATACTGGAATTGATGGAGGAGGAAAAGAATGGAAGCACTGAAAGAATTTGATATAGAGGAACTACTGAAAAGACAAGCGGTACTTGACAAGAAATTCGATGAAAAGAAAACGTTGAGGGGAAGGTCACAGATAAGAACATACATAGCATATTTTACCGAGCTGGGGGAACTGGCACAGGAACTCAAGAGCGAATGGAACTACTGGAAAAATCACACTAAACCGGTCGACAGGAGAAAAACACTGGAGGAATTATCTGACTGCCTGCATTTTTATCTCAGCTATATTGACCAGAAGCCGTACAGGATAATCGGATGTACGGACATGTATCTGTGGTCCAGATTCTTTACGGACATAGAAAGTGCACTGTCACAGTTGACGAAAATACGGGAAGAAGCAGAAAATCTAATTTTCGGGGCAATGCTGTCCATAGTGAGATGTGTAGGTGCAACGGAAGAGGAATTTTTGAAAATACACCATGAAAAATGGCTTAAGAATATGAACGAAAGGACAAAGGGGGAATACTAATGGCAACGGCAAGAGCGATAGCGGAGGAAGTGGCGAAGATTCTGAAGGAGGACAAGGAATTTAAAATACAGAAAAATCTGACTCCGTTCCAGCGAACAGAAAAATTATTATATGAACTGAAATATTTAAAAGGGGCTATAGAGGTTAAACGTGAAAGGCTCTCAGGCTTGCATAATGCCCCCGTACTGCTTTCGAAAAAAGAAATAGGTGTAAATGTTCAGGTAACTAAAAAATATCTCTCAGAAGTCGAAAAAATCGAAAATATGATAGAAAACTGCGAAAACGAGATAAAAAGACTTGAGCATGTTATAAGTATGACGGAAAATGCACTAAAAAATATCGAGGACGATAAATATTATAAAATTATCGAACTAAAATATTTTGAGGAAATGACACTTGAATATGTGGCCGGAAAATTTAATGTTGATATTACGACGATAAAACGCAACAAAAATAGACTTATCAACAGGTTGAGAGCATTAATTTTTTCAGATAACGTAATCCAGGATATAATGAATTATTAAAAAAAATTAATGAAAATGCCCCTTTCGTGCCCTTGTATATAAATTTCTATGTGTTATAATAGGTTAGAATGGAAATTTAAGGTTTTAGGAAATCCGAGATATTTTTTGCCGAGGTGGGATTCATGAGCCATACGCCTGGCTATCAGAAGACAGTTTAAAAGCTGTCTTTTTTTTTATTTTCAAGAAATGGAGGTGAAGTAGCATTGAAATTAAATGCGAGACAAAAGGCTTTTTGTGAATACTATGTAGCGTGCGGAAATGCTACTGAAGCCGCAATAAAGGCTGGATATAGTAAAAAGACAGCAGATAGAATAGCTAGTGAAAACTTGAGAAAACTTGAGTTAAAAAAATATATTGATGAACTAATGCAAAAATTAGAATCTGAAAGAACTGCATCTGCCAAGGAAGTACTTGAAATGTTGACTTCGTCGATGCGGGGAGAAATTAAAGAGGAAGTCGTCGTGGTTGAAGGCACTGGGGACGGATGCAGTGATGCAAGGATAATTGAAAAGCAGATAGGTCTTAAGGACAGGATAAAGGCGGCAGAACTGCTTGGGAAACGGTACAGGCTGTTTACAGACAAGGTCGAAGTCGAGGGGGTTCTACCTGTCATGATTGTGGGTGAGGACGATCTTGAAGAGTAGGAAGGTCAGACTGCCTGAAATAGTCGGAAAAGGATATAAGGATTTCTGGAATTTCAAAGGCAGATACAAAGTTGTAAAAGGGTCAAGGGCAAGTAAGAAAAGCAAGACCATAGCACTTTGGATAATCTACAGCATGATGAAGTACAGAGGTGCAAATACTCTTGTCGTGCGTAAAGTGTACAGGACTCTTAAGGACAGCTGTTATTCGGATTTAAGATGGGCAATAAACAGGCTGGGCGTACTTGAGTACTGGGAGTTTAAAGAAAGCCCACTTGAGATAACATATAAACCCACAGGACAAAAGATTTTATTCAGAGGATTTGACGATCCTCTTAAAATAACTTCAATATCAGTATCAGAGGGAGTTTTGTGCTGGTGCTGGTGTGAAGAGGCATATGAGATAAACAGGGAACAGGATTTTAACATGCTGGACGAAAGTATCAGGGGTATTGTTGAACCACCTCTGTTTAAACAGTTTATAATATCATTCAACCCCTGGAACGAGAGGCATTGGCTTAAGAAGAGATTTTTTGACGTCGAGGATGAAAACATACTGGCCAAGACAACGAACTATATGTGCAATGAATGGCTTGACGAAAGTGATAAAAAGCTGTTCGAGGACATGAAGAAAAATAATCCACGAAGATATCAGGTCGCGGGGCTTGGAAACTGGGGAATAGTAGAGGGGCTGGTATACGAGAACTGGGAAGAAAAGGAATTTGATTATACAGAAGTGGCAAAAATGCACGGAGTCAAATCAGCATTTGGACTTGACTTCGGGTATGCAAATGACCCAACAGCTTTATTCTGTGGATTGATAGACGTGTCGAACAGAACTATATACGTTTTTGATGAAATATATCAGAATGCCATGAAGAATAGGGAAATAGCGGAAGAAATAATCCGTAAAGGATATGGAAAGGAAAAAATAACTGCCGACAGTCAGGAGCCGAAGTCAATTGACGAGCTTTATGACTTAGGGCTTAAGGGAATAAGGAGTTCAAGGAAAGGTAAGGACAGCATTAATAATGGAATCCAGTACATCCAGGATTATAAAATCATAATACATCCGCGATGTGCTAACTTCATCACTGAGATATCAAACTACATGTGGGACAAGGACAAGTTCGATAATGCGGTTAATAAGCCCGTAGACGATTTTAACCATCTGATGGATGCTATGAGATATGCACTGGAGGACTACACAAAAGGCCCTACATTTTCTTTTGATTAAGGAGCTGAAATGTTTGAGTTTATAAAAAGATTTTTTAGGAGAAAAGATAAAATGGAAAAGGACAATATAAGTTTATCGGAAGTTGAGAGTATCATAATGTGGCACTTTTCAAGCGACAGTTATAGAATGATGCTTGACGGCAACAGATATTATGCAGGAGAACATGACATATTGAAAAGGAACAGAACAGCAATAGGTGATGACGGAAAACTGATAACGGTTAACAATCTGCCGAACAATAAGATTGTAAATAACCAGTACAAAAAGCTTGTAAAACAGAAGGTGAATTACATTGTGTCAAAAATACCAAGTATAAGCACTGACAACGAGAAATATAATGAGCTACTTAATAATCTATTTGATAAAGGATTCCTCAAAACGATTAAGAGAATAGCCACTGATGTGTATAACAACGGCATCGGCTGGCTATTTTTGTATGTCGATGAGGAAGGAAATTTGAAATTTAAGAGGATTAATTCGGTCGAAGTTATCCCTGTGTGGACTGACAACGATCATACAGAACTTAAATATGCAATCAGAAAATATTCCAGTCAGGTATACAGTAACGGAAGATATGAAAAAGAAACACATATAGAGCTTTACAAGAACACAGGTGTTGAATATTACACTCTGAACGATAATAAACTTAATCTCGTTGAAAAAAAAGCATACCTGACAGTTGACGATACACCATATAACTGGCAAAGAATACCGCTTATAAGTTTCAGGGCTGATGAATTGGAACAGCCTCTGCTTAACAGGGTGAAATCACTGCAGGACGGACTTAACATGCTTATGAGTGACTTCATGAACAATATGCAGGAGGACAGCAGGAACACGATACTAGTTATAAAAAAATATGATGGTGAAAATTTAGGTGAGTTCAGGAGAAACCTGGCAACATACGGAGCCGTAAAGGTCAGAGAAGAAGGAGATGTGTCAAGCTTACAGGTTGAAGTGAATGCAGGAAACTATGATGCGATAGTGAAACTTCTAAAACAGACAATAATAGAAAATGGAGCAGGATTTGACAGCAAGGCCGATACACTTGGAAATAATCCAAATCAGTTGAATATCCGTTCCATGTACTCTGAAATTGATTTGGAGGCGAACGACTTTGAAACTGAATTCCAGGCAAGTTTTGAAGACCTGCTATGGTTTGTCGCAAATCATTTAAAGAATACGGGACAAGGTGATTTCTTAGGTGAGAAAGTTGAAGTAGTATTAAACAGGGATATTTTAGTTAATGAAAGTCAGGCAATATCGGATATTAAAAATTCAGTCGGGATAATATCTGAGGAAACGTTGTTGGCACAACATCCATGGGTTACAGATGTGCAGGCGGAACAGGAAAGGTTGAAAAAAGAACGTAGTGAAAACATAGAGGACTATGGAGGGTTCGGAGAGCACAACCACTCGGATGATGTAGATGAGTAAGAAATACTGGCAGGACAGATTTATTGAAGAGGAAGAAAGACTTAATAAAATAGCGGGAGACGAATTCCGGAGACAGCAACTTGAATACGAGAGGGCTATCGCTAGAATGAACAAGGACATCGAGGTATGGTACAACAGGATAGCTAAAAACAACGATGTATCACTTGCGGAAGCTAAGAAGATGCTTAATGACAAAGAACTCAAAGAATTCAGGTGGACACTTGACGAATACATTAAACACGGAGAAGAAAATGGAATCAAAAAAGACTGGAGCAGACAACTTGAAAATGCGAGTGCAAGAGTGCATATAGAAAGACTTGAAGCTATGAAGTTGCAGGTAAGAGGGGAAATAGAAAAGCTTTATAATGGCCGTGAAAGTGGATTTGAAAGCTATCTTAAGAATCTTTATAAAGACCAGTACAACCGTACGGCATTTCAGATAGCAAAAGGAACAGGGGTAGGAACTAACATATACAGTCTGAATGACAAGTTAGTAAATACGGTTATTAAAAAGCCATGGGCTCCTGATGGCAAAAACTTTAGCGACAGGATCTGGGAAGATAAGGACAAGCTCATAAATACTCTGCACACGGAAATGACGCAGGCATTTATCAGAGGCGACAGTCTTGAAAAACTGGCAGATAAAATTGCTGAGAAAATGAAAGTGTCAAAAGCCAATGCATCAAGGCTGGTGTATACAGAAAGTGCCGCCTATTCAAGCAAGGCAAGATTTAAAAGCTATCAGGATTTGGGGGTAGAAAAGTATGAAGTTGTCGCAACACTGGACAGCAGGACATCGGACATATGTCAGGATATGGATGGTAAGGTATTTGACTTGAAAGATTATGAAGTTGGAGTCACAGCAAACCCGTTTCATGTTAGGTGCCGAACTACTACAGCTCCTTATTTTGATGACATGGAAGGTGAAAGAGCTGCAAGGAATGAGACAACAGGAGAAACGGAGTATGTTCCGGCGGACATCACATATAAGGACTGGAAAGAAAAATATGTGAGTAATAATTCAGAAAAAGTATTGCAAAATGATATAAAAATGAGTACAATGGAACCAGGAATAATTAATAAGATTTTAGAAACAGTAAAAACGGAAAATTCAGATGCAAGAAAAGAGATAGCTGAAGAGCTGTTGAAAGCTAATGGACTGAATAACGTACCTGTTAATGTGAAAAAAATAAATCAACGTGGATCCTGTGAGTTTGAGATTGATAGAGACAGAAACACTATGAAACTGAAAACATTCAATCTTCAGGTAGATGACGATAGAGATATTAGATACCAGATGAAAACTATGCTGCATGAGATGTATCATGCAAAAATGGATGGTTTGAAGACAGATGTAGAGAAACTAGGAAAAACAAATTTTTTATTAATAGAAGAGACGTTTACAGAATCTACTGCACACTATTTAATTAAAGAGCTGGGGGTAGCAGATAATCTTATGCCTTCTTACCCTGGTTACTTGACAGAGACTCTGCCGAAGCTTAAAATGCTTAAAGAGTTTAAAAACTGTAAAACAATCGAGGATTTCGGAGAGATAATGTTTGATTACAGAATTGGAAATAAGAAAACGGCGGAATGGACAGAAATGTATAATACTTTGGACGGTTTATATTTCAATAAATCAGAATATGCGAAAAAATACTTCGATTTCATCGAAAATAATTTGGATGTTATAACAGATAAGATAATTGAGAACACACCTGTGTGGGGAAATAGAAAAGAAGAAATAGAAAAGACAGTCCGTGGATGGATAAAAAATGGGGAAATACCAAGTCAAGGACAGGAAAAGAAATACGTTGAAAATATACTAATCGCAGCAATGAGACTGAAAGGAGTGGAGTAAATGAAGGCACTATACATCCTGGATAAACTGGAATTTAAAAAAGAAGAAAACAGGGAAACAGTAACAGAAATGTTATATGATTTAATTGAAACAGATATATTTATTAACGGAGATACACCTGAAAAAAAAGAGGAGGAAATATATAATTTTCTTAAAAACAAAGGAGAATATAAAGCTTTGGAACTTTTAAAACAGTGCATGTCTTAAAAAATAATAAAGAACAGTAATAATTCAAGAGCGGTTTAACGACTGCTCTTTTTTGTTTACGGGAGGAAGAATGATAAAACTGAACATTTATCACAGCGATGGAAACTACATGGGAGTATCATATGATGGAACTTTAAAGAAATTCATTAAAAAATTTGATAAAGGTAAAAGTATAAAGTTAATAAGCGATGGAAAAGAATGGTATATAAACTCAGCACTAATACTGGCGTTTGAGGAGGTGAAGGGAAAATGAAAATATTTATAAGTCAACCGATGAGAAATAAGAGCCACGCTAACATAGAGCAGGAAAGAGAAGAGATAGTTAGCCGATTGAAAGAAGAGTATGGGGAAATAGAGATTATAGACTCAGTTTTTCCAATGATAACAGGTAAAAGAAATATTTCCTTGCGATACTTAGCGAAGTCTCTGGAATTAATGTGCGATGCAGATATAGTAGTTTTTGCACAAGGGTATGAATATGCCAGAGGGTGTAAAATTGAATATGAATGTGCTGTTAATTATGGATTAGCAGTAAAAATTTTATAAAAAAAAATCGCCTTTTTAGAATTTGCAGGCGTAAAAGAACAAATCAGATATGATTCCGCTGACATACAGCGTAAAAAATGAAGGAGTGATTATTTTATGAACAAAGAAGATCTGTTAAAACTTGGGCTGACTGAGGAACAGGCAGAAAAAGTACTGTCAGCAAATACTGAACAGCTGAAAGGGTTTATCCCGAAGGCAAGATTTGATGAAGTGAACAATGCAAAGAAACAGGCTGAGAAAGACTTGTCAGACAGAGATAAACAGCTTGAAACTCTGAAGAACAGTACAGGAGATGTTGAAACTTTGAAGCAGACAATTGAAACACTGCAGAATGAGAATAAGGCCGCAATGGATAAATATAATGCCGAACTTGCAGAAATAAAACTAGCAGGAGCAGTGGATACGGCGTTGCTTGGAGCGGATGCCTTAAATGTAAAGGCAGTGAAAGCGTTACTGGACATGAGTAAAATCAAAATGGACGGTGATGTACTGCTTGGAATCAATGAGCAGATTGAAAGTTTGAAAAAAGCGGAAGACAGCAAAATGCTGTTTAAAGCCGTTGAAGTGGGAAAACAAAAAGGGCCTAATTTCGCAGGGGTTAAACCTGGCGAAGGAAATACAGGGAATGGGGAAAGTAATACTCCAAAATCTCTGACCGAAGCCATAATGGCAAGATTCACAACACAAACAGATTAAAAAAAATTAGGAGGTGGCTTATATGCCGATAACTTTAGCAGAAGCTAAAAAGAATGTACAGGACGATTTGCAGATAGGAGTGATAGACGAATTTGCAAAGAGTAACTTTATTATGAACAACATACCGTTTGACAATGTAGTGTCCCCAACAGGAGGAGGAACTACGATGACTTATGGATATACAAGGTTAAAAACACAACCGACTGCGGACTTCAGGGAAGTCAATCACGAATACACACCTGGTGAAGTTTCAAAAGAAAGACACAATGTCGACTTAAAAATCTTTGGGGGATCATTCCAAATTGACAGAATCATAGCAGACATGGGTGGAATAGTATCAGAAGTGCAGTTACAGATGTCACAGAAAATAAAAGCTGCATCTGCTTTATTTAACAACACTGTGATAAATGGAGACAGTGCAGTGAACAGTAAGGCGTTTGACGGACTTGAAAAAGCAATCACAGGAAGTTCAACAGAATTTATTCCGGGAGCCGCAATAGATTTATCTACTTCGGCTGCAATAGACACTAACTATAAAGCTTTCCTTGACATGCTGGACGAGTTCTTAATGGGGCTTGACGGAACACCTTCCATGATAGCAGGGAACTTACAACTTATTGCAAGAATAAGAGCGTGTGCAAGAAGAACTGCAATGTATACGACTGCTCTGAACAGTTTCGGTCAGCAGGTCGAAATGTATGCGGGAATCCCGTTAATCAATCTTGGGGCTAAACCTGGAACAAATGACCCAGTTTCTGAAACAAAAACAGGAACAGGGGAAACGTCACTGTATGCCGTAAGATTTGGGATGGATGGATTCCACGGAGTTGCCCCAACGGGAAACGGATTAATCAAATCATGGTTGCCTGATTATAAGACAGCAGGAGCAGTTAAGACTGGGGAAGTCGAAATGGTTGCGGCGGTTGCTTTGAAAGCTACCAAAGCGGCGGGAATATTCAGAAAAATTAAAGTAAAATAGGAGGTGCTTTGAATGGCTGTAATAAAATCACCAAATCAGGAGTACACAGGGACAAGTGCAGGAGTAGCTTTTGTCAACGGAGTTGGAAACACTGACAACGAAAACTTAATCGAGTGGTTCAGGGATCGTGGATATGGAGTGGAAATCGATGCTGAAGTTAGTACTGAAGAAGACTTGGAAGAAAAAGATGAAAAAGAAATAGAAAAGGCTAAAAAACCAAAGAAGTAGGTGCTGGGTATGGAGTATGTAGAAAATATCAAAGATGATGTGATAAAAACATTAAAGTCGGTAGGCTACGAAGTCGTAGATGCCGACTTATTTTTGTTGGAACAGAGTATCGAAAAGGTTAAGTCTTATATTAAAAATAAGACTAATCAGAACAAAGTTCCTGAAGGCTTGAAGCATATTTGGATTGACAGGAGTACAGGTGAGTTTTTGTATTTTAAGAAATCACTTAACCAGCTTAACCTGAAAGGCTTAGATTTTGACCGTGTGGCGAAAGAAATAAGCGAAGGCGATACTAAGGTAGTCTTTGAAGATACAAAGAGCGCGGGAGACAAATTTGAGGTTTTTACGACATATCTGACGACAAGAGGAGAGGAAGAACTCTTGAGATACAGGAGGATAGTATGGTAAAGGAACTGGAAAAGGCAAAAAAGGCTATACATTCACTATGGACTGGAGTTTGCAATATATTTGGATTTAAAGATGTTGAAGACGAGTACGGGGCAACAAGTCATGCAGAAGTGATGTTGTTTGAGAATTTACCGTGCCGGTTAAGTTTTAAGAACATAAGCCAGACCAGTCAGACGGAATCTTTCGCTGTGAGTTCTCAGGTCGTGAAACTGTTCATTGCTCCTGAAGTTTACGTCCCTCCGGGTAGCATAATTGAAGTTACTCAGAATGGAATAACAAGGAAATATAAGCACTCGGGAATATCAGCGGTTTATACGAATCACCAGGAAATAGTGCTAGAAGCATATAAAGGAAGTGCTTAAATGGGAACAAGTAAAGTTAAAGTGGATTTTTCGGAAATAAGAAAAGCCGCTGAAACATTAAGTCAGGCAAACACAGCTCTACTACTTGAAAATATTACCAATGAACTGGGTGCAAGGTTACTTGCCAAAGCAATCAAGAGAACGCCTGTCTATAAGCCTATTTTTGGGGAAGAAGTAAAATATAAAACCGGAAAAAGGAAAGGACAGGTCAAACTGAATAAGGACGGAACTCCTGTGAAAGATGGGATTAAGAAAGTATCATATAAGAAAAATGGTGAAACTGTGACTAAAGAATACTCGCACACAGGAGGAACATTGAGACGTGGCTGGGACGCAAGTATAGGAGCGAAAGCGGTCAATACTGGTGGAGGATACACTGTGACAATAACAAATAGTGTTGAGTATGCGTCTTATGTAGAATTTGGGCACAGGCAGACTCCAGGAAGGTATGTTCCAGCAATTGGAAAATCGTTAAAAAAATCATGGGTTACAGGGCAGTTTTTTCTTACAAAAGCAGAACTGGAATTGGAAAAGGAATTGCCAAAAATAATTGAAAAGAAACTTGAAGCGTGGATAAAGGAGGTGCTTGGAGGATGATAAACGACATAATGAATGCACTGACTGTAAAACTGAAGGAAACATTCGGGGTAAAGATTTACATCAATCAGGTACCTCAGAATTTCGAAGAGCCCTGTTTTTTCGTGCATGTCATAAGCACTGATAAAACTCAGATTGTTGACTTAAGGTACAAAGCGGTGACAGTGTTCGGGATTGATTATATAGCTGACGAAAATAAAAAGAATTCAAGGGAAATATATGATGTGATTGAAAAACTTAACAGTATTACTAACCTGATAACGCTCGAAAATGGAGACATAATGAGAGGCACTGAAAGAAAAACTGAGATACAGGACGGGAATATGCACAGCTTTATTCAGTTCAGTTATTTTATTCGTGAGAAAAAGGAAAATGTTAAGATGGAAAATCTTTCGATAGAAGGAGGCGTTAAAAAGAATGGCTAAGAAAAACGAAACAAATACAAGCTTTACAAAGGAACAGCTGTACGGTTCTAAAAAATACGAAATGCAGAAGGATATTCTCGGAGTAATGCTTGAAGATAATAAGGAGTACACTTTTGACGAAGTGGATAACTTAATAAAAGAATTTTTAAAGAGAGAGGTGGAATAGATGGCATACGGAGGAGGTACATGGTTATTTCAGAATAAGGTTTTGCCGGGTACTTATATAAACTTTGTCAGTCTAGCAAGGGCTATTGTGTCGCTTGCTGACAGAGGTTATGCGGCAATGGCAATGGAACTTGACTGGGGAGTTGACGGAGAAGTATTTACCGTTGAAAGTTCAGATTTTCAGAAAAACAGCCTGAAAATATTCGGATATAGCTATGACCATGAAAAAATGAAAGGTTTAAGGGACTTATTTTCTAACGCGAAGACAGTCTACTGCTATAAGCTGAATGAAGGGGCAAAGGCTAGTAATGACCTGGCCACTGCAAAATATGCAGGTGAAAGAGGGAACAGCATTAAAATAACAGTGGCGGCTAACGTTGACGCTCCTACAATGTTTGATGTGACTACTCTGCTTGACAATAAAAAAGTGGACGTTCAGACAGTAAAAACAGCAAAGGATTTAATCAATAATGATTTTGTGGATTTTAAAACAGGGGCAACATTAACCCCGACTGTAGCGAAACCGCTTGAAAACGGAACAAACGGAAGTGCAGTGACAGGAACGGAATATCAGAAGTTCTTAGATAAAATTGAAACTTATTATTTTAACACACTGGGATGTCTTGCAACTGACGAAACTATTAAAAAACTTTACATACAGTTCACAAAAAGAATGCGTGATGAAGTTGGAGCTAAGTTCCAGACTGTAGTCTATAGAGGAGCATATGCAGACCATGAAGGTGTCATTTCAGTTGAAAATAAAACTATTTCCAAAGACGACAAAGAGTCGTCTGCGGTATACTGGGTCACAGGAGCTGAAGCAGGATGCCCTGTCAACAAATCTGTCTCAAATAAAGTTTACGACGGAGATTTTACGTTTGAATTTAAGGAAAATCAGACAGCACTGGAAAACGGGATAAAAGCAGGAAAATTCCTGTTCCACAAGGCCGATAATAAACCAGTTGTTCTTACGGACATAAATACTTTTACATCAATCACAGTAGATAAGAATGACGATTTTACATCTAATCAGGTAATAAGGGTACTTGATCAGATTGCCGTGGACATCGCAAAACTGTTCAACAAGTCGTTCGTCGGAAAAGTAGACAATGACGAAGATGGAAGGGTGTCACTTAAAGATAATATCGTTGACCATCACAAGGAACTGCAGAGAGTCAGGGCAATTGAGAATTTTGTTGCCGAAGATGTGACAGTTGAAAAAGGAAAAGATAAGAAATCAGTGCTTGTAACAGATAAGGTCACTCCTGTTGCAGCGATGGAAAAATTATACATGAGTGTCATAGTGGCCTAGCTAAAATGAATAAGGAGGTAAGAAATGAGCACAACAATGAACGGTAGGGATGCCGTTTCGGGAAGTATGGGAAGATGTTTTGTCACGATAGAAGGTAACAGATATCTTTTAATGCAAGTTATTTCCGTGAAAGCGGAAATGGAGAAGACAAAAACTAAAGTTCCTATCATGGGACGTTCAGGAAAAGGGAACAAGGCTACAGGATGGGAAGGTTCAGGAAGTGCGAAGATGCATTATAACACTTCTCTTTTCAGGGAACTTTTACTTAAATATCAGAATACTGGAGAAGATATATATTTTGACATGCAGCTTGTAAACGAAGACCCTACTTCGACAGTAGGAAGACAGACAGTCATACTGAAAGGATGTAACATAGACGGGGGAACTCTTGCAAGTATAGATGCGGATGCAGAATATTTGGAAGACGAATTTGACTTTACATTTGAATCTTTCGAAATTCCTGAAAAATTTAAGAATTTACCAGGAATGCAGTAATGCTAGGAAATTTTTTCAGCTGGCTGTCAAATCCTGAGAAAGTAGCAGAATTTATAGCAGATACAACCGTGTGTCTGCTTATTTTTATATCAATAATACTAATTGGAAAGGTGTTGAAAATAATAATGGATAGTTTAAAAGGATTTTTTAAAGGGAATGCAAAACAGGTAGAAAATGAAAAAGTGGTAATTTCTGACAGATTTGTCGGAGAGGACGGAAAACCATTGGAATGGGAAATCAGGGCTATAGGAAATGAGACAGATGACGAAATTAGAAATCAATGTACCTCGCAGGTTAAGATTAAGAAAAACGTATATATGCCTAAACTTGATTATACAGAATACCTTAAAAAACTGCTTGTTGCATGTGTAGTGTACCCCAACTTAAACAACAAAGAGTTGCAGGACAGTTACGCAGTAATGACTGCAGAGGAGCTCTTATCTGCTATGCTTTTACCAGGTGAGTATAACGCTTTGGCAGAAAAAGTACAGGAAATATGCGGTTTTGATAAAGATATCATGGAAGAAAAAATCGAAGAAGCAAAAAACTGATAGAGGAGGATGCAATGGCAGGGTATGCACATTACGCCCTCCACAAGCTTAAGATATTGCCGGGTGATTTTGCTGAACTCGATCTTGAGGAAAAAGCATTTATCATAGCAAGCATAAGATTGAAAATAGAAAATGAGAAAAAGGAAATGCAGAAAATGAAGTCCAAAGCAAGGAGGTGATGCTAATGGGAACAATAAGCTCTTCGATTCAGATGATGGACAGGCTGACTGCTCCCGTGCTTAAGATGGCAAGTGCCATGAGCAGTCTTGTAACCACTATGGAAGCGGCGGACAATAAAAAGATAGACCCGAAGGGGTTAGATTCAATGAAAGATAACATAGCAAGGGCTAATGCAGAATTGCAGAATCTGCAGACAGAACTTACAGGAGCAGGGGCACAGACACAGCAGAACACGGCGAAACAGCAACAGTGGAACAGCTCAATACACGGCGGCGGTAAGGCAATGAACGGACTGATAAGTAAACTGAAAGCTGCAGTCGGAATGTATGCTTTGATTAACGGTGCAAAGAAACTGGCAGGAGTATCTGACGAAGTCATGACAATAGATGCAAGACTTAATCTTATAACGGATACATCTGCCCAGAAAAGCAACTTAAAAAATGCGGCATATCAAATGGCACAGGAGGCAAGAGTTCCACTTAACAGTTTTACAAATGATGTGGCAAAACTTGGAATCCTTGCGGGAAAAAGATTTTCGAATAATGCTGAGATAATACAGTTCATGGGCAACGCAACAAAAGCATTTAAAGTGGCTGGAACATCCGCAACTGAAACTGCAGGAGCGATGACGCAGCTTAACCAGGCACTTGCGTCAGGAGTACTGCAGGGAGACGAGTTCAGGAGTATCAGGGAAAATGCTCCACTTATCACTCAGGCAATAGCAAAGGAAATGGGTGTATCTCAAGACCACCTTAAAAAATTGGCATCAGAAGGGAAAATAACCGCAGACGTAGTAAGAAGAGCAGTACTGGGAATGACTGATGATATTAACAGAGACTTTTCTAAACTACCTATGACCTGGGGTGAAGTTTGGGTAAAGGCAGGAAACTTTGCATTAAGGGCATTCGACCCTCTGCTTAGAATGATTAATCAGGTGGCGAACAGTCAGAAATTTAAGTCCATGGCAACAAGCATGGCGAGTACATTTGAAATGGTAGCAGGGGTAATGACAATAGTATTTGACAAAGCACTGGAACTCGCAGGCTGGGTTTATGAAAAATGGGACTTAATCAGCCCCGTTGTTATAGGAGTTGCGGTCGCAATGGGGGTATATGCCTTGGCTCAAGGGATAGCAACTCTTGCGATATGGGCTTATAATACTGCAGCATGGCTCAAAGTTGCGGCTGATACGGCGTTACAAATGGCGGCAGTATTGGCCACAATAGCACAACAAGGTCTGAATGCGGCGATATATGCATTCCCCGGAACATGGATTGTGGTTGCAATAGCAGCAGTCATTGCGGTTGTGATAGGTCTGGTCGTAGGAATGATATATCTTATTAAAACTATGACAAAAACAGCTACAGTCACAGGAGTTGTTGTAGGGGCATTTGACTGGATGAAGGCTATGTTGTGGAATATATGGGCAAGTATAGTCAATGCGATAATATCCGCTATAAATGGGATAATAAGAGGGATAAACGGGCTTATAAGAAGTGCTGCAAAAGGACTATCCAACTTCGCAAACATATTCATAGATGCATTTAACTGGATAATGCGTGAAGCGGATAAGTTTATCAACGGACTTTTAAAAACAATGAGCGGTGCAGCCCCTTTACTGTCCGCAATTGGGATTAACCTGCCTACCTCGACAGGAGGAGCCATGCAACTTGCAAGGGCTAATTTCTCAGCACCTCAGATAGCAGAAATAAACTATAAGCTTGACAAAAAAGATGCAGGTGCAGCATACAGAAAAGGTGCAGAAAGAGGAAATGCAAAGCAGAAAAAATGGGAAAATGACTTAAAGAACGGATACAAAAATGCAAAAGATATGGTGAAAGATGAACTTGGAGACCTCGGAGGAGGAAAAGGACTTGATCCGGCTGGAACTGGAATGCCAGGTGGAGGAGGCGGTGGAGGAAAAGACCCTAACGGAGTAGGGAAAAATACAGGAAAAACTGCTGATAACACAGGAAAAATGGCCAACAGTCTTGAAGATACGGAAGAGGACTTGAAGTATCTGAGGGAACTGGCAGAACAGGAACACATCAATCAGTTCACAACTGCTGAAATAAAAGTGGAAATGAATAATAATAATACAATAGAAAATGAAGCTGATATTGATAAAGTGATAAATAAACTGACTGAAAAGATAGAAGAAAAAATGAATATTGTGGCAGAGGGGGTGCATTAACATGTATGATATTTATATTGACAGAATGCTGATTCCAGTGAATCCTGATAAGATAACATACAGCATGAAGAACAGGAATGAAACTGTGTCGCTTATAAATGCGTCTGAAGTGAATCTGCTGAAGTCCGAAGGGCTTAAGGAAATATCGTTCAAAATTGTCCTCCCTGCATTCAGATACCCATATTTGAATACTCTGCAGGGGTTTAATAAGCCCGGATACTATCTGGATAAACTTCAGCGACTGAAAAGGGACAGGAAAGTGTTTCAGTTCATCGTGTCGCGTAGATATCCGAACAGGAAGGGATATTTTAACACAAACATGAAAGTCACACTTGAAGAGTTTACATATTCTGACGATACAGATGAGTTTATGGATATCCCTGTTGAAATCAAGCTCAAGGAATATCGTGACCCGAGAGCTACTGCTCTGACAATACTGGATGATAAGATTTCGGGGTTTATCACAAAACCTCGTGCGGTAACAGCAATACTTGACAGAATAGTCACAACTGAGGCAGGGGAAACTCTGTGGAACTTATGCCGTCAGCATACAGGTGGGCTTGAGAAAATGGCAGAGGTCATGAAACTTAATTCTTTTGACAAAATAACAGACTTTATTCCGGGGCAGAAAGTGAGGCTTAAAGAATGAGCGTTATACCGGATTTGAAAGGACTAAAACTGATAGACCTGAATAGGGAAAGCTGGATTAATGCGGCAATAAAACAGTCAATCGGAAAATTTGAGCTTGAAAAAGATATTGAACTGACAGTAACACTGGAAAATGGTCAGGTTTTAATTCCGCTTGTAACTTCTCTTGAATGGACAACTGAAAGAAAAGGTAGTTGCGGGGTACTTGAATTTGAAGTGCTTAAGGAAGAAATAGAATTTACTGAAGGGGACAGGATATCCGTGAAATACAAGGATGTCCCTTTTTTTCTAGGCTATATCTTTAAGCGTAGCAGAACAAAATCAGGTAAGATTAAAGTTACTGCATATGATCAGCTGAGGTACTTAAAAAATAAAGACACATATATATTTAAAAATGTGACAGCAACAGAAATAATAAAAAGAATAGCAGAAGACTTTAAGCTTGAAATCGGGGAACTGGAAGACACGGAATTTAAAATTGAAAAGAGAATAGAAGATAACAAGACTTTATTTGACATGATACTGTATGCACTTACTGAAACTCTATATAACACGAAGAAACAGTTCATTTTTTATGACGATTATGGGAAGCTTACACTTAAGGAAGATGAGAAAATGAGGATACTTGACCTCATTCTCGACGACAAGAGTGCAACTGATTATAAATACAGCACAAGCATAGATGACAAGACGTATAATCAGATAAAGCTCTTAAGGGTCAATAAGGAGGCGAAAACAAGGGAAATATACATGGTGAAAGACCCTTTTAACATAAAATCATGGGGTGTTTTACAGTATTTTGAAAATGTAGACGAGAAAATGACTGAGGCAAAAATAAAGGAAAAAGTGGAAAGTCTTTTAAAGCTGTATAATCACAAAAAAAGAAATTTCGCAATGGAAAATGTCTTTGGCGACATAAGGGTCAGAGGCGGTTCAAGTATGCTAATAAAACTTAATGTCGGGGATATAGTGGTGCAGAACTATATGATAGTGGATAAAGTTAAGCATAAATTTGAACATCAGAAACATGTAATGACTATTGACTTTATAGGCCAAATGGGAATAAAGGAGAGTGATAAAAATGGCGGAACTGGTACAACTGTTGAAAGAACTGTCGAGAACAACGAATGATGCGAGAGAACCGTTTGAACACAGAAAAGGCACAGTAGAATCCGTGAATCCTGTTACCGTCAAAGTGGACCAGAAGCTGATACTGGAAGAGGACGATCTTATTCTCACTCATCTTGTCAGGGACTATGATGTCGATATATCCGTGAGCCATGAAACGGAAGACTTTGAACTTGTTGAAGGCGTACTGACAGATATTAAAAGTCATAAGCACGAATATAAGGGCAGAAAACGGATAACTGTCCATAACGGTTTGAAGGTCGGTGAGGATATCGTGCTTTTAAAAGTACAGGGCGGACAGACTTACATTGTGCTGGATAGGTATAAAGACCCTCATACGGAAGGAGAGTGGTTGTAATGATACCTCGTAACGACGGACTGACTTCAGACATCAGGATAATAGAACGACCGACAAAAACTTACAAAATGGATTTGTCAGGAAATGTCATAGAAGACTATACGGATGAGCTGAAAGCAATGGAACAGGCTATCTACAAAATAATAAGAACGGAAAGGTACAAGCATATAATCTACTCATGGAATTATGGAATAGAGCTTGAAGACCTGTTCGGAATGCCGATAAGCTACTGTATCCCTGAAATCGAAAGAAGAGTAAAAGAGGCATTGGAACAGGATACGAGAATACTTGACGTGACAGATTTTGAATTTGAGACATTAAGAAGAGGAACGGTGCACGTCAAATTTAAAGCGGTCACAATTTTTGGAAATCTGGAACTGGAAAAGGAGGTGCAGATAGCTTAATGTTTGAGGTAATGACTTACGAAAAAATAATGGAACGGATGCTTGCAAGAGTTCCGAACAGCATGGATAAAAGGGAAGGCTCAGTCATGTGGGATGCCCTTGCACCTGCTGCAAAAGAACTGGAAGATATGTATTTCGCATTATCGATAATACTACAGGAAACTTTTGGGGATACGGCCAGCAGACCTAACTTAATAAGAAGAGCAAGCGAAAGAGGGATAATACCTTACAGGGCAAGCAAGGCGGTATTAAAAGGTGTTTTTGACATAGAAATACCGCTAGGTAGCAGATTTAATTTGGATGAGCTGAACTATACAGTCACGAAATTTATACAGCACAATACTGGTACAAATCTGTATGAGTATCAGGTTGAATGCGAAACTCCCGGAAGAGATGGAGGAAGAAAAACAGGAAATATAATTCCGATAGACTATATTAAAGGATTAGGTAGGGCTGAAATAACAGAACTTTTAATTCCCGGGCAGGACGAAGAAGAAACTGAAAAACTGAGACAGCGGTACTTTGACAGTTTTAACATGAAGGCATACGGAGGGAACATCTCTGACTATAAACTTAAAGTGCATGAAATTGAGGGTGTGGGGGCTGTTAAAGTAACCCCAGTATGGAATGGCGGTGGAACTGTTTTATTAACCATACTTGACAGTGATTTTAATCAGGCAAGCCCTACTCTGATTAAAAAAGTGCAGGACACAATAGACCCGACTAAAGATGCTAGAGGTCTCGGGGTTGCACCGATAGGGCATATTGTTACAGTACAGGGTACAAGCAATGTTGCAATTAACATTCATACAAGCATCACGTTTGAGCCTAATTTTTCGTGGCCACTTGTAAAATTAAAAGTTGAGGAAGTAGTAAAGAACTACTTACTGGAACTGAGAAAAACATGGGCGTTGAAAAATGAAAAAGTGAGTAATAATCTAGTTGTAAGGGTGTCACGTATTGAAGCTAAAATACTTGATATAAACGGAATTTTAGATATACAGAACACAACAATAAACGGAAGCCCGAATAATTTACAACTGACGGAATACCAAATTCCCGTTTTTGGGGGTATAACAGTATGATGATTTTAGAAAATATAAATGTAAACCTGCTGTCGTACCTGCCTCAATTTATGCAGGATTACAGGGAGATAAGAAACATAATGTCATCAGAGGAGCCTGAGCTGAGGTTGCTGTGGGAACTGCTTAGAAAAGTGTTTAATAATCAGTTTATACAGTCCTGCGACGAAGATGGGATAAACAAGTTTGAAGAAATGCTGGAGTTACACAGGTATGAAAACGACACACTGGAAATCAGAATTTTTAGAGTATTAACGTATTGGAATGACCAGATACCATACACTTGGCGTGTACTTGTGAACAGAATGGACCAGCTATGTGGTGTTGGAAACTACGAACTGAGACCCAATTTTAATGCATATGAGCTTGGAATTACAACTAAGTTTGATGATGCAAAAAAATACGACGAGTTGAATAATATGCTCAAAACAATACTACCTGCAAACTTAGGATTTAACAGTATTAATATACTTACTCCGAAAGTTGTTAATACGCTGTATGTTTCTGTTGGAGCTGTGACAAACATAAACACGTTAATTGAGATAGGAGGATAGAAATGGCAAGTATAAAAAGAACAGGAATAACTGACAAAGGAAAAGATTTGATAACTAGAGAAATTGCAGGAATAACGGAGTTGACATTTACGAAGATATCTGCATCAAGCAATAAACTAGCTGATACAGTAAACCTTGAAACGCTTATTAATATTGATGAAGTAAAACAGACAGTGAATGTCAGTAAAGTTGAGAAAATAGGAACATCGCAAATTAAAGTGACAGCCACGTTCAACAACTCAGGACTTATGAATGGTTACGGTATGGAAACTTTAGGAATTTATGCAAAGGATACAGCAGGAACAGAAGTTCTTTTTGCAGTTACCGTTGCAGGTACTTCCGACTACATGCCTGCAACAAACGGGATTAATTTGAGTACAGTGACAGTGGAACTTGTATTCAATTTAAGTAATACTGATAATGTCTCGTTATCTGTCGATACTGAGGCACTTGTGACCGTAGGAATGTTTGATTCTTTTAAGTCGAAAGTTAATAAAGATTATGTAAAATACACAGACCTTGCTGAAGAAAATAAGGCAGGGATAATAACATACGCAAAGATTAAAGAGATTGCACCAAAACCTGATTTGTCGCCTTATATTCCGTTTAGCAAAGGGTACAAAAATACTAACAATAGTGATTTTGTATTGAGAGGAAATAGTACTGACTGCTGGGCACCAAGGCATTTATATATGTACTTAGAAAATGGAGATTATATGGGCTGTTTTCACGTAAATGGTGGGAGGGCTTATTATAAAGTTCCAAATAGAAATGGAGGAAATTGGTGTGAAATCATGGATAATTTTGATATGGCTGCAAGGGACAACAACATCCAACATGCACATAACAGGATAACTGATACGTGGAACAAAACAATCGACGCATGGAATAAAGCACACGATGCACAAGTGAATAGGGTATACGAAATAAGGCTAGCAGGATTTGTGGAATTAGTGAGACACCGTTATGGTTCAGTAGAAAGAAGCGGTTATGTCGTAACAGGAATAAAAACTCAACCATCAAACCAAGATTTTTGGGTACAAATGAGAGTGTTACAATTTCATAGAAATGGACAATGGTTGAATGCTTATTTTGTATAATAAGGGAGGAAAAATGAAAAAATTTACAGTAGATAGAATAGAAATAAAGCAATTGGAAGATGGATTCAAGTATTACGGAATTTTCGACAAAGAAAATAAGGACTGGTACGAGGAATTAAAAAAGTTTGATAAAGATACTTTAAAAGTTATGTACAATAAAGACACTCAATTAGTCTTAAGTACAAATAAAGATGTATCTACGATAGCTCCGACTATGGTCGGAGATGTGGTAGAAGAAATAGAATATCAGGAAGTTGAAGTTGCTCCTGACAACTATTTTGTTAATGGGAAAATAGTTAAGCTGAAAGAGTGCGAAACAATAAAAGATGGGAATATAGTATTTAATAGAGATTTTAAGATTGAGCAAATAAAACAGGAGCTGTCTAAATTAAAAACAGAACATTCAGAAAAAGAATTTGTATACAAAGAAAAATATCTGCAGCGTAATAGGGAGCTTGATAAGAATAATTTAAACAATATTGTAACAGTGATGTTAGCTACTAAAAAGGCAACATTTGATGGATGGAAATTTAAAAACAAGGATAGAACAGATGAATATGTAACTTTAACAATGCAGGATGTACTGGAACTGTCAAAAATAATGACAGAACAGACAACGAAGGCTATGCATACTGAAACAGTGTTAAGAGAAAATCTCGTAAATTTATCTGATGAAGAACTTAAAAATTATAATTCTGCAGAAGAATTTGAAAAGCTATGGGACAAATAAAAAAGGAGGGCTTAATATGGACACTAAAGAATTTACAAAAGAATTTTTAGAAGAACTTGAAGATTTTTTTGAAAGATGTGGATTTAGGAACTGGGAATTTAAAACGTCTTATGATAATACTTTAACAGCACAAATTAGTGGGGTCTCAATATCCTGGGAAATTGGGCAAACTAAAGAAACAATAACTTATGATGATGTAAAACTTGATTTTAAGGAATACGGAGAACGAAATCATAAATTATTAGAATTATACAACAAGTATAAATATTTTTATCATTGCTATTTCAAGGGAGTAAAAAGGAGTCAGCCACAATACAGTGATTTAAAATTTGAAGTTATTTTTGATGATAGAGAAGTGGGGCAAGATTTCCTATATGCAATATTAGGAAATTTGAATTGGGATCTTAAAGATGAAAATGCAGAAAAAGATAATTTTGAGGTCTTAAAAAAACTTTTTGCAGAATTTGAGATATCGCCTCAAGTTGTTTTAAAGTATAAGGACAATAAAGAAGAAACTTACTATGAGTGTCCTGATTATATTTCAGTTAGTCGCTTTGAATAATAAGGAGGTAGTATGCTTGAAAAAGATAAACTGTATATAAGCTTTCACAGACCCCGCGGTGTAGTGGGGTTTTTAATTTCCCTGTGGACGCTAGGCGAGTATAGCCACTGTGAATTTATTCATGGCGGGAATGTATATCTGGCCAATCCTGGAGGAGTCAGGGACGAGGAGTTCAAATATAAGAAAAATATGGATATCTTTGAACTTGACAGTAACATATGGGCCTCAGATGTGATTGACTTTTTCAACGCCAACAAGGGTAAAGGATATGACTATAAGGCAATAGTAGGTAGCCAGTTTGCGTGGTTTTTAAATGCACAGGATAACGAGAAATTCTTCTGCAGTGAGTTCTGTCTGAATGCCATTGATTATGCTTTACAATTCACATTGACATACAGAGGGCAGACACTGGAGAAGAAAGGGTATCATAAATTCAATCCAACGCGTTTGTTTAAATATCTCAAGGAAATGGAATTAATAGGAAGGAAAGTGATGTAGATGGAAATAGGAAATCTTATAGGAAGTGAATTTCTATTTGAAGGGAAAGAATTAAAAGTTACAGGATTCAGGGTCGAAGGAGGTGAAATAATTCTGACTACTGAAGAGATAGGAGGTGATGCCAACTCAAAGAAAAAATATATGCTGTCAGAGGCAAGCATTGAAAAAATGAAGGGAGTACATCCTAATCTGATTGAACTCATGAAAAAGGCGATAGGTGACAGTCCCTACGATTTTAAGATCGTTCAGGGACTGAGAACAGCTGAGTATCAGAACAGTCTGTATCAGCAGGGACGTACAAAGCCTGGTAAGATAGTCACAAAACTTGACGGCTATAACAGAAAATCAAATCACCAGGCAAAAGCTGATGGTTATGGTCACGCAGTGGACATAGCTGTTTGCGGTTATTATGACCAAAATGGAATTTACGTAAAATATACAACAGATGCAGAAATGTTCGACAATAAAAAACTTGTCGAAATCTCAAGACATGTCAAAGCAGTAGCAAAAGAAATGGGAATGGAAATAGTGTGGGGAGGAGACTGGAAAACTCTATATGACACACCGCATTATGAACTTGTTTAACTAAAAAAAAATTTAAGGAGTGATTTTAATGGACAGATTAGCAGCAAAAATCTATATAACAGGAAAAATACTGGAGTTAGCAAAAACACTGATTTACAGAACAGAAATATTGAGTAAAGGAAAAGCTGGGATAGAAAAATTCCAGGAAGTCTATAATGGTTTTTGGGATAAGCTGGAAGAACTGCTGGAAAAAGAGAAATCAATTGACAGGCCACTTATTCCGAACTTTATTGAAGAAATAGGAGAAGAAGCTTTGACAATAGCACTTGAAGAAGCTAAAAAGAAGTGCGACTTAAGAGTAGTACTGCAAAATATATTTAATGTAGAAAAAAAAGAAAACCCTGCCGCACTATAAGCGGAAGAAAGGAGTTATTTTTATGTTTTTTGGTTTAGACACGGAAACGGCGAAGGAGGTAGTCATGATCTCATACGGCGTATTGCTCGGATTTCTGGGTAACATCACATTCCGGGCAAATAATAAAATCGATATTAAGCCGTTCTGGGTACGGCTTTTAAATGGGGCATTAGCAGATGCCCTTTATATTTTTCTCATGGTCATGTTCCCAAAAATACTTAAGCTTGACGTAGCAATAATGTTTATCATTTTCGGAATCGGGTTTCTAATTGAACCGTTGTCCGAGTTAGCTATTGTCAAAATGCCTACCATATTAGACAGACTGATAGACAGGTACTTCCCTCCCAAAAATGGCGGTGGTAAAAATGGTGACTAAAAAAACTTTATGGGAAAAATTATTTCCGGACAGGGAACACAAACATGCACAGAAAAGCAATAAAATCAACTATGCGAACAAATATATTATCAGGATTATATTATTTTTTTTAGTTGAAAATATAGCTCTCATAAAAATAAGGGAGTATCAGTTCACGCGGAACATGACCGCAATAGCTGTTAAAGGAGGAGGATCTTCGCCCGAAATGATCAGAACGTTAAAAGATACATTAGTGACAGAAAATCTTATAATAGTAATTATTACAACAGCAATCTCAATCGGGTTACTATACTATTGTGACAGTAAAATGACTAAAGGTGGCCAGTAATGGTCACCCTCTTTTTTTTATTGCAAAAATTTATATTTATTTTATAAAAAAGGTATTGACATTTATACAAAAATGTAGTATAATATTATCAAGATGGAAGTAACAGAAAGGTGGAGATATGGAAAAAGTAAAGCCGAGAGGTGTGAAGAGAGGAGAATCACCTGTCTGGAATGTAGGCAGAAAAGCAACTGGTAGAACACGAGACAAAAATATAAGTTTTCGGGTTACCGAAGAAGAAAAAGAGCTTATATACAGAGTGTTGGACGAAGTAGGAGGTAACAGGACCGACGCTCTAATAAAAAAACTAAAAAAATAATACATTTTTATAAAAAAGGTATTGACATTTATATAAAAATGTAGTATAATATTATCAAGATGAAGGACAAGATGAAATAAAAAAGCTCTAACGGTACTGGCAATACCATCAGAGCAAAGGTAAAATTAAATAATCACGACCAAGCGACTTTTTAAAATACCTTACTTTATTTTATCACGTTCTTGAAAAAAATTCAAGGAGTGATTTAAAATGACTAAAAACGAAATAGCAAACATGACAAACGGAAAATTAAAAGGAATAGCAAGACAAATAAGCACAAACTACGAATTAGATTTAAAAGAAGATGATATAATCATCTTAGAAAAAGCTGAAAGTTGGACAGATGGTGGAGAATTTACAGTTGAAAATGAAAGAGAATACGAATATATGTTCTACTGTGTCAATGAATGTCCAGTTCACATCGTTGACTACGAAAACGAAGAAGAGTGTGACATTCTCGGAGCAACAGACTGTGAAGCAGAAAAAGAAGTTCTTGTTGCGGCAGGAACAAAATTCAGAATCATCAGTGTGAGCACTGATGAGGATTACGAAGAAATGGGATATTACAGTATAGATGTTGAATATATAAATTAATAACAAACAGGGCCTTTAAAAGCCCTGCTTTTTTTGTAAGTATATCACACACATCTGTCATATAAAATCAAATCCACACAAATCTATAATGTACGATTAACACACAAGAGGTAAACAGAAACGCAGTATTTTCAGTACTTTAAGTACTCCCTATTTCCTGTAATGTAAAATCTTTACATCATGTCAAATAAGAAATACTGCAATAAATATTACTATAAAGGAAATGTACTGAAAAAATAGTGAGTCATCTCTATTTTGAAACAGGAAATGAATATAGGGAATATTATATTAAAAATAACAGAGTTTAATTTGTATATCAAAAATTAACAGCTACAGAACATATTATATGGATAGATAATCCTAAAGTTCTTGGAATTTATGAAACAAGATATTATTTCGATTCTAATGGAAAAATTGTAAGATATGTAGATGAAAAAGGAAATATTCACGAAAATGATTCACAGATGAGAGAAGAAGATGAAGAGATTAGGAGATTTAAATTGAATTTTTTAGGAAATAGGTTATAAGTTTAAAATAAAAGTGATATTAGCTTAAAATTTGTAATATCACTTTATAGGGTGTGTACAAAATTTTTGGTGCAGTATACTTATTTTTTCTTATATTTATTTCCATATTCGTTCATTAAATCAAAAATAGGTTTTAGTTCACTACCTTTCTTTGTAAGAGAATATTCTACTTTTGGTGGAACAACTGGATATACTTTTCTTACAACTATTCCATCACTTTCAAGTTGTCTTAAATTTTCAGTTAAAACTTTTGCACTGATTCCGACTATAGATTTTGTTAATTCATTATATCTTTTTGTACCAGTTAATAAATCCCTCAATATTAGTATTTTCCATTTATTAGCTATTAATGAAGCAGTATATTCAACTGGACATTCTGTATATATTTTTCTCATAAAATCACCTCTTGTATTCATTATATCATCATATGATACTTTAAGTAAGTACAAAAAAAGAGCTGTCTCAAAATTTTAAAATTTTAAATAATTCAAAAATACAGCTCCCACATTATTTTTAAATTTTCTTTTTGAGACAAACCCTATTAATATATAATGCCATCATTTTCAGTATATGAAGTTAATGAATTTTCTTTTACTTGAACACATACATAGCTGATACCTTCATCATCTGCGGCTGCAAATTGTCTTTTACCATTAGGGGATATTTTAATTACATTTCCTTTTTTTATTTTAACAACTTCACCATCAATTGTCAGAGTACCTTTACCCTCTGTAATTATATATATTTCCTCATTTTCTTTATGCGAATGAACAAATGGTACGCTTACACCTGCAGGTAAACTGTTAAAACTTACTTCCGCTCCTGTTAATCCTAATGTTTGATGGAATTCTGTTCTTGCTCCATCCGCAATTCCTATTGAATAATTTTTCATATATGATTCCTCCTTTTCTTTTATGTGTTTATTTTATAACATAATGAAACAAATGGCAAGAATGCACTTTTTTGTTATATAGTTACCTTTTGGTATAAATTGTGGAAATATAGAGGAAAATGATAGGATAAATTTTAAAAATAGCTCTATACACAAATTATATAATATATTACGACATATAAAAAATGGAATGAAAAGCTTTGTGTTTCAAAAGTGATAATTATATTGAATGTCAAATAGAAAATATATAAATACATGATATAATTGAGGTGGAATAATAAATTTATTATGAGGAGGATAAGTATGGAAGAAAAAATAGAAAAAGAATTAAAATGGGCTGTTCTTGGAACAGGAATAATCGCAAATGAAATGGCACAGGCACTTGAAAAAATGGGGAAGAAACTTTATTCGGTAGCAAACAGGACACATAGCAAGGCTGTGGAATTCGCCAAAAAATACGGAGTTCAAAAAGTTTATGATAACATAGAAGATATGTTTACAGATGAAGAAACTGATATAATTTACATTACAACACCCCATAATACACATATAAAATTTATGATTGAAGCACTTAAAAATGGGAAACATGTATTATGTGAAAAATCAATTACGCTAAATAGCGAAGAGCTTGAAGAAGCAGTAAAAATTGCAAAGGAAAAGAATCTTATTCTCGGAGAAGCAATGACAATTTTCAATATGCCACTTTATACTGAACTTTCAGAAATTGTAAACTCAGGTAAACTGGGTGATGTGAAAATAATACAGGTTAATTTTGGAAGTTACAAAGAATATGACATGAGTAACAGATTTTTCAACAGAAATCTGGCAGGAGGGGCATTGCTTGATATAGGAGTTTATGCTATTTCAATTACAAGACTGTTTATGCTTTCAAAACCTGACAATGTGCTTTCGCAAGTAAAATATGCACCGACAGGAGTAGATGAGCAGGTGGGGATAATTATGATGAATAAGGAACAGCAGATGTCAACAATAGCACTTACACTTCATTCAAAACAGCCGAAAAGAGTTGTGATTGCATGTGAGAAGGCATATATTGAAATTACAGAATACCCAAGGGCAGATAAGGCTAAAATAGTTTATACTGAAACAGGGGAAGTTGAGGAAATTACAGCAGGAATGACTTCAAATGCCCTTCAGTATGAGCTTCAGAATATGGAAGAATCTGTAAGAACAGGAATTAACAAAATGAAGCTGGAATATACAATAGATGTTATGGATATTATGACAAAATTACGTAAGGACTGGGGAATGACCTATCCTGAAGAGGAATAGAAATGGAGCTGTCCTGTTATGAAAAAAATTATGTCTTTTTTCATTGCAAAAAGAGAAATTATAATTGAAAATTTGTCAAAAATATTGTACAATAAAAAAGAGGTGATTTAAATGATAGCTACAAATTATTCAAATGTGAGAAACAATTTAAAAAAATATTGTGATAAGGCAACGGATGATTATGAAACAGTCATCATAACAAGAAAAAATGATAAAAATGTGGTACTGATGAGTGAAGAGGAGTATAACAATTTGATGGAAAATCTTTATATAATGTCAAATAAGAAGTATTATAATGAACTGTTAAAAAGAAAAGAAGAAGTAGAGGCGGGAAATGTACAGATACATGATATAATTGAGGTGGAATAATGAATCTGATTTGGAATAATGAGGCTTGGGAAGAATATGTCCAATGGCAGAAACAGGATAAAAAAATGGTCAAAAAAATAAATGAAATAATAAAAGACATCAAAAGAAATGGCAATGAAGGGATAGGGAAGCCTGAGCCTTTAAAGCATGAACTGAGTGGATACTGGAGCAGAAGAATTACAGATAAGCACAGATTTATATATAAACTGACAGAAACAAGTATAGTAGTTATTGCCTGTGCAAATCATTATGAATACTAAAGTTGTAAAACCTTCTTTAAATTTAAGAAAAAATCTTAATTAAAGAAGTTTTTATTTATAATTTTCTGTTGTAACTATTAATATTATATCAAAGATATTATATTATAATTTTATAAGATATAACTATCATTATTACATCTTAAAAAGTTAGAAGTTTTATAGAATATTAGAGTTAATTTTGAAGTTTTAAAAATAGAAAAACCAATAGAAAATATAAAAAAAGGAGAATGAAATTATGCAGATATCAAGTAGATTTACGATAGCACTACATATTTTTGCATGTGTAGAGGTATTTGGAGATGAGTATAGGATTACAAGCGATTTTCTTGCTGGAAGTATAAATACGAATCCTGTTATTATAAGAAAAATTTTGACAAAATTAAAAAGTGCGGGATTGATAGCAGTCACAAGAGGAACTGGAGGAATTGAAGTGATAAAACCTCTAAAGGAAATAACATTTTATGATGTATATGTGGCAATAGAACCATTGGAAAATAACGAACTGTTCAATTTTCATAAGAATCCGAATCCAGAATGTCCTGTGGGGAAAAATATTCATAAATTGCTTGATAGTAAGCTGGAAACAATACAGAAGGCTATGGAAAATGAGATGAGAAAGTATACGCTGGAAAGTCTTGGGAGTGAAATTAGTGGAATTTTAGCAAAGAAGTGTTAATAATAAAATTTGCAAACACAAAAAATCTTGTTTTTAAAAAAATGTAGGATTCTTACAATATAAAAATTAATTTTATAATAAATGTAATTATGCAATTATAGTTGTATAAAATGGAAAAGAATATGTGCAAATTTCACAAGGAGCAGGCAAGAGCAAAATCGAATCAGACACAATTCTTGTGGCAATTGGAAGAAAACCTAATAGAGGAGGGCTTAATTTGGAAGTGGCAGGAGTAAAAACTGACTTAAAAGATATGATATTTACCCATCCGACAAGGAGAGAGGCTTTGAATGATTTATTTGGGAGTGTGAAATAAATTGGAAGAATTGATTGTGCTTATATTTTTAATTTTATTGATGTTTTATAGCTTATTTAGATTATTTTTTTGTTTTATAAAAGTTTTTCAGAAAAAAGAAATTAAGAAATTTTTATGGGGTGATTTAGTTTTTGGAATAGTATATTTGTTTTTGGGTATAGAAGTTTTAGGTAAGGATTTCTTTTCACAAAATCAAGGACTACACGTAATAGTATGTATTTTGGTTGTTCTATTGTTTATGATAATGAAAAGAAAAAATAACAAGTTCTTGTCTTATGTTGCTTTTTCTTTAGTTTTTATTGATTTATTAGGATTGATTTATCATGGAAATATGCAATTTTATGGAATTATAATTTTACAAATGCCGATTTTTATAATTGCAAATTTTGTAAAAGATGATAACAGATTAAATAAATATACATATTCAACATTGATAATGGCTAATTTATTCAATATACTTGAATTTTCACTTAAAACTTTTATGTTGTTGGAAAAAACAGGAGTAATCTAAATAAGAAGAAAAGGAATGAATGATTTAATAATAGTGCCTATTTTTATTAAGAATTATCAATAAAAGTAATAAAAAAATAGTTGTAACTATTGATGTTATATCAAAAGTGTGGTAATATTTCTTATAAGATGTAACAACGAAAGTTACAACAAATAAAATTCAGAGAATTTATAAATAAAAAAATTTCTTGTTGAAAATATAAAATAAAATCATATTAATTATTCAATTTTGGATTAAATTGAAGAAAGAAGGTAGAGTTATGGAAAAAAATAAGGAGCAGGAAAAAAGGCTTGATTATCTTTTAGAAGAATTTAAAGCTGATTCTGTTGAATATAAAAATATAGAAATTCCAGAAGATATAAATGGGAAACGTTCTATTTTAAGATCTTTGATGAATGTGCGTATGCCTAAGAAAATATCAGATTCAGTATTGAAGGTGCAGGATGAATATTTATCCGTCTGTGTTGAAGAAAAAGGTATTGTACAGCTTTCAGACATTCCTGTAACTAGAGGAAATATTTCTATCTGGCAGGGAGATATTACAAGGCTTAAAGTGGATGCCATAGTAAATGCGGCAAATTCCCAAATGTTAGGATGTTTTATACCGATGCATATGTGCATCGATAATCAGATTCATACTTATGCAGGAATACAGCTTAGAGAAGAGTGCAGTCATAAAATGGAGGAATTAAGGGATCAATATGGAAGTCATTATGAACAGCCAACATCTATTCCTATGATTACAGATGCTTACAATCTTCCGGCAAAAAATGTAATTCATGTAGTCGGACCGATAGTAAGAAATAGACTTACAGCAGATTTGGAGCAGGAATTGGCAGATTGTTATACAAATGTTTTAAATATGTGTCTGGAAAATAATTTGAAAAGTGTGGCATTTTGCTGTATTTCAACTGGAGTATTCCGTTTTCCAAATAAAAGGGCGTCAGAAATTGCGGTAAAAACAGTTAAGGAATGGTCTTTGGAACATACGGAAGCTATGGAACGAATAATTTTCAATGTTTTTAAAGAGGAGGATAAAAAATATTATGAAGAAATCTTACGATAAAAAAAATGGATATTTAGAAACAATTCAAAAAGGATTGAAGGCATTAGGAATGTTAGGTAGAAACGTATCTTCAGGAAAAGGTTCAAGGGAAGAGCGTATAGAACTTCTAAAAAATGAAATTCAAAAGGCAGATGCTATTGTAATCGGTGCAGGGGCAGGATTGTCAACATCAGCAGGTTTTACATATAGTGGAGAAAGATTTGAAAAATACTTTTCTGACTTTATAAAGGAATATGGAATTAGAGATATGTATTCAGGTGGATTTTATCCATTTCCAAATGATGAAATCCGTTGGGCCTGGTGGGCAAGACATATATATTTTAACCGTTATGTGAAAGCTTCAAAACCTGTCTATGATGAATTGTTTTCACTTTTAAAAGATAAGGATTATTTTGTTATTACAACAAATGTGGATCATCAATTTCAAAATGCAGGATTTGATAAAAAGAGACTTTTTTACACACAGGGGGATTACGGTTTATTTCAAAGTGTCAATCCACAAATCCAGAAAACCTATGATAATGAAGAATGGGTAATGAAAGCGATGGAAGCACAAGGATTTGTGAAAGATGAAAATGGGGTATTCAGCATTCCTGAAAGTGGAGAAATTCTTATGAGAATACCTGTAGAATTAATTCCTAAATGTCCTGATGATGGCTCAGATATGACAACTAACCTTAGGGTTGACAGTTCATTTGTAGAAGATGAAGGATGGTATGCAGCAGCTGAAAAATATTCAGAATTTCTTGAGAATCATAAAAATATGCATGTACTGTTTTTAGAATTAGGAGTTGGAGCAAACACTCCTGTAATCATGAAGTATCCCTTCTGGTATATGGCAATGGAAAATAAGAAAGCTGTTTATGCATGTGTAAATTATCAGGAAGCATTTTGCCCAGATGAACTTGAAGAAAGAAGTATTTGTATAGACGGAGATATTGGGGACGTTTTGAAGGAAATACAAAAAAATAGAGGATAACCTCAAAAGTCCTAAATGGAACATTTAGATATTAAGGATATCCAGTATTTATCTGTTAAAATTAACAAAAAGTAAAAAGGACATAAACTATACTTAAATTTAGATTGAGATAAGTAAAGAATTTGTCCTTTTATTTTGTTGATATTTTTAAAGAAAATTCGTAAAATTTAAAATTCTTTATGGAATATAACATTATTTAGTCCCTGTTTTACTCATACTATACTACTTTTTCTTCAATGGTGGCAGTAACTGATGCCCTTCCTTAGCAAGATTCCATAAAAACTCACCTAAATCATATTTATCTTTTCTGTCCAGATCCAGTTCAGTTTCGATTTCATTTTCCCTATTTTCAAGTATTAAATTTCCAATATTAGGATTTATAATAGCGGTTTTTCCTAAAGCAATGAATTCTGCCCATCCAGTATTTAAAGCTTTATTTATCTGGTCAGCAGTATAGATGTTTCCCACTCCAATTAATGGAAGTTTTCCATTTATCCTATCATGAATCTGCTTTATAGCAGGCTTTTCACTATCTCCGCCACGATAAGCATTTATATAGAAATCTGGTAATGAAACATGTAAATATTGTAGCGGTTTTTTTACAAGTTCATCAATCAATGCAAAAGTTTCAATCATTGTCAGACCATTTTCTCCTGGTTCTTCAGGTGAAAAACGATATCCTATTATAAATTTATCAGCATTATGTCTATTCTTAACTTCATTGACTTCATCTATAACAGCTAAAGGAAATTTCATTCTTTTTTCTATACTTCCGCCCCATTCATCATTTCTTCTGTTAATTATTCCTGAATAAAACTGCTGTATAAGATATCTGTTTGCACCATGGATTTCCACACCGTCAAATCCTGACTGAATAGCTAAATCTGCAGCATTTCCGAATGCTTTTATAAGATTATGGATTTCCTGTACTGTCATTTCCCTTGCTCCTGTTTCTTCATCATAGCTTGGAGCTATTATATCATTGGTATTTACTGCTGGAATTGCCAGTCTTCCTCCATGATGTATCTGAAGTATAGCTTTTGTTCCCTGTTTCTGCAGAATTTCTGCCGCTTTTCTTAAAGCCGGTAAATGTGTTTCATTAATGGCTTCAGGCTGTCTTGTGAATGCTTTTCCCCCATCAGCAACTAGAGTTGCTTCCACTATGAACATTCCTATATTTTCTCCACGGTTACCCATAAATTTAAAATCTTCATCTGAAAAAGTACCGTCTTCATTGGCAACAAATAGCGTCATAGGAGCTACTGCAAGCCTGTTTTTAATTTCTATCCCATTATTCAGTACATATTTTTCAAAAATTTTACTTGAATTCATTATATCAATCTCCTGTCATTAATAGATTCTATAATTATATTAACATATCTGAGTATAATTAACAAATAGAAAAATCAAGTAAAAAATGTTATAATTAACAGCAAATCTTAAAAATTGAAAGGAGGTAATAAATGAGTTTGCCAAAATGCCCAAAATGTGGCTCTGAATATACATATGAAGACGGAAATATGCTAGTCTGTCCTGAATGTTTTCATGAATGGACATTTGGAGATAATAGCGAAAATGAAGAAAATATTGTAAAGGATGCAAATGGAAATATTCTGCAAAATGGAGACAGTGTTACAATAATTAAAGACTTAAAAGTAAAAGGTGCGTCAAATGATCTGAAGAGGGGGACAAAAGTAAAAAATATCAGATTAATAGATGACGGAATTCATAATATTGATTGTAAAATTGATGGATTTGGAGCAATGAAATTAAAATCAGAATTTGTTAAGAAAAATTAATGTAAATATTATAAACGGGAATACCACTATTATTGAAATATTGGGAAGAGGTTGTCTCAAAAAATATAGTTTTTTCTGTATCTTTATATTCTCTCTTTTTAGATATCCTCTTCCTCAAGTTTCAGTTCAGTGACATTCCCGTTTATTATATGAATTAGTTTTTCAGTTTCAACTTCCATCTGTAAACCTCTTTTTCCTGCTGAAACTATTATTCTATCAAATTTTTCTGCTTCCACATCAAAAAACGTATCGTATAATTTTTTCATTCCGACAGGAGAACATCCCCCACGAATATATCCAGTTTCCTTTTCAAGTTCTGAAAGGGGAAGAAGGTCAATATTCTTTTCACCACATGCTTTTGCAACTTTTTTCAGGTCAAGATGAGCTTTTCCATGAATTACACAGACATATAGGGACTTGCTTTTTCCCTTTAACACAATAGTCTTAAAAATTCTTTCTGCAAGTTCAGGAAAATGTTCAGCAACCCCAAGTCCTCCACTTTTATTTTCACTCCATTCATAAGTATGAATAATATACGGAATCTTATTTTTATCCAACTGTCTAAGAGCATTTGTTTTATGTATTTTTTCTTTTTTATCTTTCATTTTTATCCCCCATTATTAAATAATTATATTTTTAGTATATCAGAATAAAATTTTATGTTCAAGAATATGCATTAAAAATTTAACGATAAAGAATATTTCACTTTTTTTTGACAAAATATTTCTAATAATTGAAAAGCAAGTGAAAGATAAGTTTTCAATTTGCTATATTTTTTCAATAAAAGTTTCAGAAGCTTAATATTGAAATACTTAAAATCATAGGTTATATATTAAGTAGAACCTTAATTAAGGAGATTTTATGTTAAATAACAGAGAAATAAAAATGTTGGATATTTTTTCTTCTGGAGAAGAAGTATCTATTAAGAAATTAAAAGAAAAATTTGATATCTCTGAAAGAATGGTAAGATATGATATTGACAAAATCAATTTTGTTTTATCAATATTTAACATTAAACCCATATATAGAAATAAATCAGGGACATTTAAGTTAGATAGTAATAATAAGATAAACAAAATCAAGGTTATGGTCAAAGAGGCAGAACCTATAGATATTGAAAAAAGAAAAAAACTCATAAAATTACTGTTAATTACATCTGCAAAAAAAACTAATGTATCAAATTTAATGGATAAATTTGATACATCAAGAATTACTATTAACAATGATTTGAATATTATAAAAAAGGAATTTGAAGGAAAAGAAATTTTTTTAAGTACTAAAAAAGGAATAATACTTGAAGGAAAAATATCAGACTTAATAAAATATAGAGTCGAAACAATATCTGAGTGCTTAAAGGAATTGAAAAAAGAAAATAAAACAAATTATAGGCTAAAAATAGAAGAAATTTTTGAAGAAAACTTAAATATAAGAAAAGTAGACTTTTTAAGTAACTTATTAGAAAAAATATTGACTGATTTAAAGTTTTCAGCAACAGATGAGAATTACAAAACATTAATTTCATATATTATTTTATTGCAATCTAAAATTTTTCATGATGAAATTAGTAATTTTATCTGCGTTGATGGATCAATAATAAAGGATTGGGATGAATACAGGATAATAAAAGAAGAAATCAAAAAACAAAAATTGAACGAAATATTTAATGAGCAGGATATTTTTATTATAACTGATTTGATAGTTGGGATAACTTCTTATAATAAAGTTTCTCAATTTTATGAAAATTGGATAGATATAGACATTCTAGCTAAAAATTTGATTGAAAATATAAATAGTAAATTGAATGTGAATATATCAAAGGATGAACTGTTATTTGAATATTTAAGGCAACACTTAAAACCTTTATTTTATAGGGTGAAAAATGGTTATGCCCTAAATGAAAAATTTATACAGGATTTGAAATTTACAAAAAATAATTTATTCTACCTAATAAAAGAATCATTAGATATTTTAATTAATATATTAAAAAAGGATATTCCGGATGAAGAAATATTTTTATTAATGCTTCATTTTCAGGCTTCAATGGAGAGAGTTATAAGTAATGATATAAAGGTAAAAAGAGTAGTGGTAGTGAGTACGTTAGGTTATGGAATTTCACAAATGTTAGTAGATAATATATCTTCAATGTTTAATGTAGAAATAGTTTCGGTAACACCTTATTTTAAAATTAAAGATACTTTGCAGAAAAATAAAAATATAAATTATATAATTACTACAGTGGATATAGAGAATAAAATTTCAGACAATATTCCAGTGCTAAAAGTTAATCCAATATTTACAACGGATGATAAGAAAAAAATGTTGGATGTTGGTTTTACTCCTAATAATAAAAAGATTTTAATGACAGAATTGCTTCAAATTATTGAAGAAGAAACAGTAATAAAAAATAGAAAAAAATTAATTGAAAAACTTGAAAACAAAATGAAAGAAAGAATTATTAATGATACTGTAGAAGATAATGAAGATAAAAATATAATTAGAGCTGAAAATATTATTTTTGATTATGAAGTTAAAAGCATTGAAGAAGCAATAAAGTATACATGTAATATTCTGGAGAAAAAAAAGTATATAGCTAGTTCATATACTGATAGTATCCTAGATATACTAAAGAATCATACATCTTATATGATAATACATAATGGTATAATTTTACCACATGCAAAAAATGATGACAATGTGTTTAAAACTTCAGGAATTTTACTTGAATTGAAGAAAAGTATTGAACTTAATGGAAATAAAATAAAATATATTTTTACTTTTGCTATAAAGGATAAAGAAAAAGAACTTAATAAAGTAAGCAAAATTATAAATAAAATTTTTAAAGATAAAATGAATAAAGTAATGAAAACAAGAGATAAAAATAAAATAGTAGAGTACTTTTCAAAAAATGACAATATGTAGAAAGGAATAAGGTATGGAAAATTATTTTAAAAGAGAAAATATTTTTTTAGATTTTGATGCAAATGATAGAAAGGATTTTCTTTCTAAGATATCTAAGATATTATTTGAAAAAAAATATGTAAAGGAGGGATTTGATGATTCAATTATTGAACGAGAAGAACAATATCCTACAGGTTTAGATTTTGGAGAATATAAAATTGCGATTCCTCACACAAATCCAGAGTATGTTAATGAGGAAGGAATTATAACAGTTAAGTTAAAAAAACCGATAATTTTTAGGGATATGGGGTTAGATGAAAATGATTTAGAAGTATCAGTAATATTTGTGTTACTGGTACACAAAGGGGAAGAACAGGTAAATCTATTAACAAAATTAATGTCTTTACTGGAACAGAAAGAAGTTTATAACACTATTAAAAATACATCAGATAAAGAAGAAATATTAAGAATATTGAGTAAAAATTTTTAAACAAGGTGATTACGATGATAAGTAAAATTTTAGAAGTTAAGAATAAAACAGGATTACATGCAAGACCAATTTCACAAATAATAAAAGTAATATCAAAGTATAAATCAAAAACTATATTTAAAGTAGGTGACAATAAAGTAGAGAATAAAAGTGTTTTAGGATTTTTAAAACTTGGAGCAAAATACGGTACAAAAGTTGAAATAGAAATAGATGGAGAAGATGAAAATGAAGTATTAAAAGAGCTGGAAGAGCTATTTTATTCAAATTTTGGAGAATAAAAATAATAAAATTAGGAGGAATTTATATGAAAAGAATAGTTGTAGCATGTGGATCAGGGGTAGCAACATCACAAACAGTTGCTTCAAAAATTAACAGTATGTTGGAAGATGAAGGGATAAAAGCAACAGTTGAAGCAGTTGATATAAAATCTCTTGAAAGCATAATAGACCAAGTTGATGTATATGTAACAATCGTTCCAGGTTCTCAAACTTTTGACAAACCAATGATAAATGGAATTAAATTTTTGACAGGAATGGGAATGGCAGAAGAATTTGAAAAATTAAAAGAATTATTAAAATAGATATTATAAATGATTTTAGGAGGTAATAAAATGTTTGGAAATATTTTAAACTATATTTTAGGATTAGGAGCAGCAATCTTTTTACCTATAATAATGATAATAATAGGATTAATAATAAAAATGAAATTTAAAAGAGCGTTAATTTCAGGACTTACATTGGGAGTTGCTTTTACTGGAATGAATGTAGTGTTAGGTTTTATGTTTGATACTATAAGCCCTGTTGCTTCAGCTTTTGTAGAAAAGACAGGAATTCAATTAAATATAATTGATGTAGGATGGTCACCAATGTCAGCAATTGCTTGGGCATGGCCTTATGCTTTATTTATGTTTCCTTTACAGATAGGAATTAATCTTCTGATGCTTTTTTTTAAACAAACAGATATATTAAATGTAGATTTATGGAATGTATGGGGGAAAATTTTTACTGCAACAATGGTGGCAGCAATCACAGGAAATATTATGTTAGGTTTTGTTGCAGCAGCAATTCAAGTTATAGTTGAATTAAAAATAGGAGAAGCTACTCAAAAAAGAACTCAGGAAATAACAGGAATACCAGGGGTTACTTGTACTCATTATATGACACTCCAATGTGTAATAATGGAACCGGTTAACAAGTTATTAGACTATATTCCTTTATTTAAAAAAGAAAATGCAAATGCAGATAAATTAAAAGATAAAATAGGAATTTTCGGTGAAAATAGCGTTATGGGATTTATTATAGGTGGCCTTATAGCAATTCTTGCAGGTTATTCTGTAAAAGATACATTAAATGTGGCTATAAAAGTAGGAACAGCTCTAGTATTATTTCCTATGGTAGCTAAATTATTTATGCAAGCTCTGGCTCCAATTGCAGATGCCGCATCAGAATTTATGAAAAATAAATTTAAAGATAGAGAAATCTATATTGGATTAGATTGGCCATTTATGGCAGGACAATCTGAATTATGGGTTGTTGCGATATTATTAGTTCCTATAGAATTGCTTTTAGCTGTTGTACTTTCAAAAATGGGAATAAGTAATGTATTACCATTGGCAGGAATAGTAAATGTAGTTGTTGTAGTACCAGCAATGATTGTTTCAAAAAAGAATCTATTAAAAATGTTAATTTTAAGTATTTTGTATACTCCAATTTATTTACTGGTTTCCAGTAGTTTCGCTCCATATGCAACTGAGCTTGCAAAAACAACAAAAGCAATAGAAATACCAGCTGGACAAATGATAACATATTTTGGCGTAGAGGCTCCGTTTTTCAGATGGGCAGTAGCAAATGGGCTAGCAGCTAAAATACCAGGAATTATAGCATTAGTATTATTTTTTGGATTGTTCTATATATTTGTGAGAAATATGAAAAAACAAAATCAATAATAAATTTTAATAGAAGGTGATATAAATGTTGGAAATTTTAAAAAAAGAAGTTATAAAAGCAGCACAGGATGGGCAAAGACTAGACTTATGCAAACATAAATCAGGAAATTTTAGTATAAGGGATAAAGAAACAGGATATGTAGTAGTTACTCCATCAGGTGTAAATAGAGAAGAATTAACGGTAGATGATATATGTGTATTAACGGTAGATGGTGAATTAATAGAAGTAAAAAATAACAGAAAACCATCAAGTGAAACAATGATGCATTTAGAAGTTTATAAAACAAGGGAAGATATAATGGCAATTGTTCATACTCATTCAAAAATGGCAACTTCCTTTGCAGTATTAAATAAACCTATACCGGCAATTATATATGAGGTTGCAACATTTGGGTTAAAGGATGCTGTTGTACCGGTAGCACCATATGCGAGACCTGGAACTGTGGAACTGGCTAAGAGTGTAATTGAGCCTGTAAAAAGAGCAGATATATTTTTACTTGAAAAACATGGTGTTGTAGCTTGTGGTACAGATATGTATGAAGCTTTTTTGAGAGCACAGTATGTAGAAGAACTGGCAGAAGTTTACTATTACACTTTATTAATAAATAAAGGCAATGAACCGGATAGTTTTTCTCCAGAAGAACTGGAAAGTTGGAAATATCCGGAAAAATTAGAAAAGAACTAGGGAAGGTGATTGTATTATGAAGAAAATAATAAATGAACCTGAAAATTTTGTAAAAGAAATGATAGAAGGAATAGTAGCTGCTCATAGTGATAAAATACAGTTGCTGAATGATGATATCAGGGTAATGGTAAGAAAGGATAATCCTAAAAGAAATAAAGTGGGAATTGTTACTGCGGGAGGAAGTGGTCATCTTCCAACGTTTTTAGGATATGTAGGAGAAGGAATGCTTGATGGATGTGCAATAGGAAATGTATTTGCTTCACCCTCATCCCAGAAAATGTTTGATATGATAAAAGCGTGTGATTTTGGAAAAGGAGTTTTATGTCTTTACGGAAATTATGGTGGAGATAAGATGAATTTTAATATGGCATGTGAATTAGCTGATTTTGAAGATATAAAAACTGCTAGTGTATTAGTTAAAGATGATATTGCTTCAGCACCGTATGAAAAAAAAGAGACAAGACGAGGCGTAGCAGGAATGTTGTATGCCTATAAAATTGCAGGAGCAGCTGCAGATGAGGGATTCGAGTTGTCAGAAGTTGCTGAAATCACTCAGCATGCTTTGGAAAATATAAAAACAATGGGAGTAGCTTTGTCGCCATGTATTGTTCCTGAAGTTGGAAAACCTACTTTTAGTATAGGAGAAAATAAAATAGAGATAGGTATGGGAATACATGGAGAACAAGGAATTGAAGTAAGAGATATGCTAAAAGCAGATGAAATAGCAGATTTAATATTTTCCAAGATAGATGAAGAATTGGCACTGAAATCAGAAGATGAAGTTTCCGTAACTGTAAACGGATTAGGTGCAACTCCTTTAGAGGAACTTTACATTGTATATAACAGAATTTATAAAATTTTAAAAGAAAAAAATGTAAAAATAATAAAACCACATATAGGAGAATTTGCTACTTCTATGGAAATGGCGGGATTATCAATAACAATTTTTAAATTGAATGAGGAAACTAAAAGATTATTATTGAAAGAAGCAATTACACCATTTTATACGAATGTAAATAAGTAATTTCAGGAAGGATAAGCAGTTATGGATACAAATGATATTAAATTAATTACAGAAAATATATTCAAGTTAGTAAAAGAAAATAAAAACTATTTACTTGATTTAGATAGCCAATTTGGAGATGGAGATCTAGGTATATCAATGGTTCAAGGATTTTCTGGATTAAAAGATTATTTAGAAATTTCTGAAGAGAAAGATTTAGGAAAATTATTTTTTAAGATGGGAATGGTTTTTAATGAGTCTGCTCCTTCTTCATTAGGAACAATTATTTCATTTTGGTTATTAGGAATAGGTGGAAGTTTGAAAGGAAAAGAGAATGCTGATAAAAATGATATGAAAATAGCATTGGAAAATGGAATTAGTAAGTTAAAAGAAAGAGCAAATTCAAAGGAAAATGAAAAAACAATTTTAGATTCATTATCTCCTGCTACAAAAGTTTTTGAGAAAAATTCAGCTGAAGATAAAGCAATAGTAGAAATTTTAAAAGAAACATATGAAGCTGCATCAAAAGGAAGTGAAGCAACAAAAAATATGATGGCAGTTCATGGAAGGGCAGCATACCATGGAGAAAAAACAATGGGACATGTAGATGGTGGTTCTTATGTTGGTAGACTAATATTTGAAGGGATTTATAATTATTATAAAGAAAAATAGAAATCATTTAAATAGTAACGTCGAGATATTTAAAAAAGGAGCTATCTCAAAAAGAAAATAAAAAAATAATGAAAAAAACTATATTTATGAATTATTTAGAATTTCACAATGCAAAACAGGAAATGAATTTAGAAAAAATCAACAGCCCTTAGGCGAATTTTGATTTTTTCTTTATGAATGACTGTTTTGTATAAGTGAAATTTTAGCAAATGAATAAATATAGTTTTCATATTTTTAAATTTTAAGACAGCCTATTTTTTATTAATTTTAAATTTTATTTGCAAGCCTCTACAAACTTATCAAAAATTTTCTTCATTCCTTCATTTCCTCTTACAGACATCATTTCCGGATGCCATTGAGTCGCATAGAAGAAAGGGTGGTCTTTTTTCTGAAGAGCTTCAATAACTCCGTCAGAAGATTTTGCAATAGGAGTAAGACCTTCAGCTAAATCTTTTATCATTTGATGATGGAAGGAATTTACCCTTGTTTTTTCTCCAAAAATTTCATATAAAATATTATCTTTTCCAAGAATGTCAATATTGTGGGTAGGCAAATAAAGATGCCATTTCTGTCTATGCTGAATCTGTGTATCCACATATTTTATATCCTGGTAAAGTGTACCGCCAAAATATATATTTGTAAGTTGTAATCCACGGCATATTGCTAAAATTGGCTTATTAGTTTTTAAATACTCTTCCAGCAGCATTATTTCAAATTTATCCCTTTCAGGTGAAACAACTCCAATTTCCTGTAAGCTGTCTTCTCCATATAAAGCAGGGTCAGAATCAACTCCTCCTGATAGAAGAAGTCCGTCCAGATGTGAAATCTGCTCCCTTATAACTTCAATATTATCGTGAACCGGCAGAACAACGGGAATACCTCCTGCTTCCATAATTGCACGGCTATAATCTATAGAAACGCTTGTTTTATAAGCGTTTTCTGACTCAGGGTTATGTTCATGGGAAGAAGTTATTCCTATAAGTGGTTTTCTCATAATTTATATCCTTTCGTGTATATGTATTTTATTTTTTATAATTTATTTCAATTTATATAATTTTCTATTTTATACCATTTCTTATTCTTTCGAAAAAAGAAATGAAATTCTTATAGGATACCTTTTCAATGTCTTCATCTGAATATCCACGTTTTTTCAAGGCTGCTGCTACATTTTTAACTTCTGTAATGTCGTAAACACCTTTTAAACCTTCATCTTCGTCTACTCCAGGCACGTTGTAGTATTCAGCAAAATCAAATCCAAATCCAACTTTGTCAATTCCTATTTTTTCTGCAACATATTCCATATGGTTCAGCAATGTATCCAGATTTTTTTCATCTTCCTTGTCACTTACAAATCCATGATAACTGTTCATTCCCACCATTCCATTTCTTTCGCCTATACAAAGTATCTGGTCATCAGTAAGGTTTCTCATTGCCGGGCAAAGAGTTCTGGAGTTGGAATGTGAAGCAAAAAAAGGTTTTTTAGCGTGTTTTGCAACATCCCAGAAGGTTTTATCGTTTGCATGGGAAAGATCAAGAAGAATCCCTAAATTTTCAATAATCTCAACAGCTTTGACACCTAAATCAGTCAGTCCCCTGTCTTTATCCCCTCTCTGACCTGTTGCAAAAGCATTCTGTTCATTCCATGTAAGTCCTATGTGTCTTATCCCCATTCTTTCAAGAAGATAAATATAGTCAAGGTTTGCTCCAATTCCAGGAAGCCCTTCGATACCTAAAAGTGTTGAAAATTTATTTTGTTTTTTTGCCTTTTCAAAGTCTTCAGGCTCTTTTATAATATGAACCAGATCCCTTGCATGATAAAGTTCCTCACTCATTGCACGAAGGCTTCTGAAAAAAGTTTCTTTAGGCTTCGGATCTTTAAAAGCATTTAAATATATTACAAAAATACCTCCAAAAAGGCCTCCTTCTATAAATCTATCCTTATATTTTCTTCTTATGACATCATTTTTTCCTTTTTCATATTCCCACAGATTATCTGTCCACAAATCTGCATGCATATCAAAAAACATTATTTTCTCCTTCCGTATCTGTAAATATTACTTTATCTAAAATAAATTCTACTTTTCAAAAAGTATTTCTTTGTTCTGAAGATTTATGCTGCACTTTGCACCTAAAGGCAATGTAAACATATACGGCTTTTTGTGACCTGATTCCATTCCGTAAATAACAGGTTTATCATAGTCAGCAAAGAAATCCTTTAAAAGCTCCAGTAGTTCATAATGCTGATTTTCTTTAGTGTATGTATTTTTACACGCCACAAAATTTCCAAAAACAACAGCTTTGCAATCGCTGAATTTTCGTGCATATTTCAAATGAGTAAGCATTCTGTTCAGAGATCCTATTTCTTCATCAACATCTTCCAGGAACAGTATTTTACCTTTAGTATCTATTTCGTATTGAGTTCCCAGAGTAGTGACTATAATTGCCATATTCCCTCCTGTAAGAACTCCACTTATGGATTCTGAAGGCATCTTTCCTTCTGTAAGGATAGAAAGGGGCATATTTTCAGGTTCTTCATATCTTGTCTCATTCTTTTCCATAGCTTCAAAGAAAGAAGTTTTCGTATAGTCATTGAAATCATTTATCATATTTGATTTTACCATTGGTCCATGGTAAGTTCCCAGATTACATTTCTGATTGAATACAATGTGAAGGTTTGTAACATCACTGTATCCTATAAAAACTTTAGGATTATTTTTTATCAGCTCATAGTCAATTTTGTCTAAAAGCTGTGAAGCTGAATAACCGCCCTTTACACAGAATATTCCTTTAATATCCTTTCGTGAAAAAGCTTCATACAAATCTTCAATACGGATTTCAGCCTTTCCAGCCATATATCCTCCGTAGTTTTCGTACAAACTTTTCCCAATAACAGGATTAAATCCTAAATCTATTATAATTTTTTTACATTTTTCTATATCCTCTTCAGGAATTATAGGTGAAGAAGGACAGAATAAGAACACATTATCTCCTTTTTTCAATGGTTCAGGAAATATCATTTATCAGCACCCCTTTACAGTCGTATATTTTCATTATTATATAAAAGTAATTATATTTAATTATTCTACTACTAATGAGTAATTTTTTCAATAGAGTTATTTTTCAGAATTATCAGATTTTTTTCTTTTAAAGAGATTTTTTAATGAAAGTACAGGTTTACTTCTGACAATTTTTTCATTTCCTATCAGAATATTTCTATTTTTATTTCTAGATATTCCACTCAGGAAATTTACCTTTATATTCATTATCTGACTGGTTTTAGATAATTTATTTACAATAATTATACCACATACATGAAAATTATTTTACTATTTATGCAGATTATTATAATAATTTTCTGTTCATATATCATATATTATAAAATGAGTATTTTGCAAAATATAAAAATAAAAAGCAAAATATTTTAAAATGAATAATAAACTATACTCTTAAACCCAGTATTTTCAACGTATAAAAAAAAATAGAAAAAAATTAAAAAAAGTACTTGACATAAATGTAAAAATATAATATTATATATCTGTAATTAGCACTCCTTCACAATGAGTGCTAACAAAAAGGAAGGTGCGGATATGAATGATAGAGAGCAATTAATATTAAAGGCAATCATCAAGCATTATCTCGAATTTGGTGAAAGTGTAGGATCGAGAACTCTGGAAAAGAAATATAGTATTGGAGTTTCTTCAGCCACAATAAGAAATACGATGGCAGATCTTGAAGATAAAGGATTGATTGCTAAGACACACACATCTTCCGGAAGAATTCCGACAAGTGAAGGATATAAATTATATGTGGAGGAACTTATTAAGATAAGGGATATATCTACAGAAGCAAAAGCTAAAGTAGTTGAAGCATATAATAAAAAAATGAACCAAATAGATATGATATTTGAAGAAACATCAAGATTACTATCAAAGATAAGTAAATATGCAGGAGTAGTTCTGGAGCCTGCCATAAGGCAGGAAGGAATAAGAAAAGTTCAGCTTGTGCATATAAATGACACAAATATTATGGCTGTCATAATTATGGATTCGTTTCTGACTAAAAATCTTAATATATTTCTTGAAAAACCTGTAGATGAAGAGGAAGTTCAAAATATAAATATGATTTTAAATGATGAAATAAACAGAAGTCCAAACTTTACTTTATCTGATTTAGAAAAGTTTCTTACAAATACTGATTTATTTGTACCGGAAGATTTCCAAGAAAATAAAATATTAAATGAGGGGAAATTGTTTTTTGAAGGTGGTTCAAATTTAATTGAGAGTAACACTTCAGATGTTATGAAAATAATAGATAGAGTAAGATTTTTTAACAATCCTGAAGATATGAAACAGATATTTTTACAGTTTATTCAGACTGACCAGTATAAAGACGGAGAAGTAAATGTCATTTTTGGTGAAGATCTGGATATTGCCGGACTTGAAGATTTTTCGTTTGTATTTTCCGTTTATACAATGGGAGATGCCAAAGGAATTATGGGAGTAATTGGACCAAAAAGAATGAAGTATTCAGAAACGGTAGGACTTGTAGAATATGTTTCAGAAGAAGTTAAGCAGTTATTGCAAAAAAATAAATAAATAGAAGGAGATGAGGGGTAAAAAATGGCAGAAAAAGAGTTTGATGAAAAGGTAGAACTTGAAAATGAAAATGCTGAAACGGAAAACAAAGAAAATGAAACAAAAGAAGATGTAAATGAGGCTTCTGATAATAAAGAAGAAACATGTGAAGAAAAGATTGCAAAGCTTGAACTTGAACTTCAGGAGTGGAAAAATTCCTACACAAGAAAGCTTGCAGAATTTCAAAACTTCACTAGAAGGAAGGAAGCGGAAGTTTCAGAAATGAAAAAATATGCTTCAGAAGGAATTATCTTAAAAGTATTGGATAACATTGATAACTTGGAAAGAGCTGAAAATGCTTCTGCTGAAACTAAAAACTTTGATGCTCTAGTTGAAGGGGTAAACATGATTTTGAGAAACTTAAAATACATGTTATCTGAAGAAGGTGTTGAAGAAATTGAAGCAGGTGAAGGAGTAGAGTTTAATCCTTATGAACATCAGGCAATGATGACTGAAAGCAAGGAAGAACTGAAGGACAACGATATTGTTCAGGTGTTTCAAAAAGGATATAAATTAAAAGGAAAAATTATAAGACCGGCGATGGTAACGGTTAATAAGAAATAGTTTTTAACTTTATAAAAATATAAATAAAAAATTCAAAAATAAAATAGGAGTGATAAATATGAGTAAAATAATAGGAATAGATTTAGGGACAACAAACAGCTGCGTTGCAGTAATGGAAGGTGGAAACTTTTCAATAATACCAAATTCTGATGGAGGAAGAACTACACCGTCAGTTGTAAACATAAAGGACAACGGAGAAATAATAGTTGGGGAAATTGCTAAAAGACAGGCAATTACAAATCCTGATTCAACAGTAATTTCAATAAAAACACAAATGGGATCAGATTATAAAGTAAATATTCATGGAAAAGATTACACACCACAGGAAATTTCAGCAATGATACTGAAAAAATTGAAAAAGGATGCTGAAGCTTACCTTGGAGAAACTGTAACAGAAGCAGTTATTACAGTACCGGCTTACTTTACTGATGCACAAAGACAGGCTACAAAAGATGCAGGAGAAATAGCAGGACTTACAGTAAAAAGAATTATAAATGAACCTACAGCAGCTGCATTGTCTTATGGATTAGATAAGAAAAAGGAAGAAAAAGTATTAGTATTTGACTTAGGTGGAGGAACATTTGACGTATCTGTACTTGAAATTGGTGATGGAGTAGTGGAAGTTATATCAACTTCAGGAAACAACCACTTAGGAGGAGACAACTTTGACCAGAAAATTATTGACTGGTTGGCTGATGAATTCAAAAAAGAAACAGGAATAGATTTAAGAAATGATAAAATGGCAATCCAGAGATTGAAAGATGCTGCGGAAGATGCTAAGAAAAAATTATCAACAACATTGGAAACACAAATTTCATTACCATTCATCACAATGGATGCTACAGGACCTAAACACTTGGAGAAAAAACTTACAAGAGCGGCATTTGATGAATTAACAAAAGATTTAGTAGAAGCAACTAAAGAACCGGTTAAACAAGCGTTAGAAGATGCAAACTTAAGTCCAAGTGAAATAGATGAAGTATTATTAGTAGGAGGTTCTACAAGAATACCTGCAGTTCAGGAATGGGTAAAATCTTACTTAGGAAAAGAACCTAACAAATCAATAAACCCTGATGAAGTTGTTGCGGCCGGAGCTGCAATTCAAGGTGGAGTATTGATGGGAGACGTAAAAGATGTATTGTTACTTGATGTAACTCCATTATCATTAGGAATAGAAACAGCAGGTGGAGTATTTACAAAAATGATTGAAAGAAATACTACAATCCCAGTGAAAAAATCTCAGGTGTTCTCAACATATGCAGATAACCAGACAGCTGTTACAATAGTTGTATTACAAGGTGAAAGAGCAAGAGCTGCAGATAACCATAAATTAGGTGATTTCAACTTGGAAGGAATTCCTGCTGCACCAAGAGGAATACCTCAAATAGAAGTAACATTTGATATTGATGCGAACGGAATTGTACACGTTTCTGCAAAAGACTTAGGAACTGGAAAAGAAAATCAGGTAACAATTTCAGGTTCATCTAACTTATCTAAAGATGACATAGAAAAAATGAAAAAAGATGCAGAAGCTCATGAAGCTGAAGACAAAAAATTCCAGGAATTGGTTGAAGTTAGAAACCAGGCTGACCAGTTAGTATTAGCTACTGAAAAAACTATAAAGGAAAATGAGGATAAACTTCAGGGAACTGAAAAAGCTGATATTGAAAAGGCAATCGAAGAACTGAAAAAGGTAAAAGATGGAGATAATATAGAAGAAATCAGAAAAGGTATCGAAGAATTATCTAAAGTATCTCAAGGATTTGCTACAAGATTGTATCAGGATGCACAAGCTCAGGCACAGGCTCAGCAGGCACAAGGTGGAGAAGCATCTCAAGGAAATTCAGCAAATGATGACGTTCAGGATGCGGAAGTTGTGGATTAATAATTTGAAAAAGTTTTAAGGAATTAAAATACAAAGGAGGAGGAGCTATTTCTCCTTCTTTTGTAGAAAATAATTGATTTTTCTGTAAAAAAAGTATATACTATGGATATACTTTAAAAAAGGAGAGATTATTATGACGGAGGTTTCAAAAATACAAAAATGGGGAAACAGTCAGGGAATAAGAATACCTAAAAAAATGTTAGAAACATTAAATTTAAAAGTAAATGACAGTATTTCAATTGAAGAAGAAGAAGATTGTTTGAAAATAAAAAAAATAGAAACAGAATTAAGCAATATTGAGAAATTATTTTTAAATTATGATGGTGAATATGAAAAAATAGATTTAGACTGGGATGATGAGGTTGGTAAGGAAATATGGTAAAACAGGGGGATATAATAAAAATAAATTTTAATCCAAATAAAGGTCATGAACAGGCAGGATACAGACCAGCTCTAGTTGTTAGTAACAATATATATAATAATCAAACTAAAATGGCAATTGTATGTCCGATAACAAATACAACAAAAGGATTTCCTTTACATATAGAATTAGATAATAGAGTAGAAACAACGGGAGCAATACTATGTGAGCATGTCCGGGCGATGGATATTTATGAAAGAGGATATAAATATATAGAAAAGTTACCTGAGGATTTATTAAGAAGGGTATCTAAAATTATTGGTTTTGAAATTGAAGTTATTTAAAAAAATTCAGATGTTAATGATAAAGGACGTGTTAAAATGGAAAATGTACTAAATACTTTAAAACATGGAAATGTTGAAATAGGAGTACTTTCAAAGGGAGCAGAACTTTCAAGCTACAAAGTGGACGGAAAGGAATTTATGTGGGATAGACAGCCAGAATTTTGGGCTGCCAGTTCACCGGTACTTTTTCCATTTGTTGGAGTCATAAAAGATGGAAAGTATGTTTTTGAAGGAAAAGACTATGAAATAACTACAAGACATGGATTTGCAAGAAATAACGATTTTGATTTAGTTGAAAAGGGAGAAAATTTTCTGAAATTTAAATTTTCTTCAAATGAGGAAACATTGGAAAAATATCCTTTTGAATTTGATTTTTTTCTTGTATACACTATAACTGATAAGGGTCTTGAAATAAAATATGAAGTATTGAATAAAACAAAAGGTGACATGTATTTTTCATTGGGAGCACATCCTGCATTTGCATTGGAGCTGAATGACGAAATAAAACTGGAAGATTATTATCTGGAATTTGAAAAAGATGAAACTGCACAGATTTATCAGCTTAGAAGCGATGCGTTAATACTGGAAGAGAAAAAAGATTATTTAAAAAATGAAAAAACAATAAAATTAAGTGGCACTATATTTGATAATGATGCTATAATATTTGAAAATCTGGATTCTGCAAAGGTGACATTAAAATGCAGTAAAAGTACACGTGAACTGTCAATGGATTACAGCCAGTTTCCATTTATTGCCTTCTGGAGTAAATCAAAAGCTCCATTTGTGTGTATCGAGCCATGGTTTGGAATTTCAGATTTTGCAAACTGCACAGGGAAACTGGAAGAAAAGAAGGGGATTTTGAAATTGAAGGGAAATGATGTTTTTACTGCAAAAATAATCATTAATGGGAAATTGTAACGTGGAATAAAAGGAAGGAAAGGAGAAATAGAATTGTTGTAAATTTTTGAAACAGTTCTATAAATGGAAATGGCAAAAAGAGATTATTATGAAGTACTTGGAGTGCCAAAAGATGCAAGTGAATCAGATATGAAAAAGGCATATAGAAAAGCTGCCATGAAATATCATCCTGATAAGTTTGCTAATTCACCAGAAGCTGAAAAGAAAGATGCTGAAGATAAATTTAAGGAAATTAACGAAGCTTATGAAATATTGTCTGATCCTCAGAAAAAAGCTGCATATGATCAGTATGGTCATGCCGCATTTGAACCAGGAGGACCTGGAGGAGCAGGTGGCTTTGGCGGATTCGGTCAAGGTGGAGGTTTTGGTGGCTTTGATTTTGGTGATGTTGATTTAGGAGATATCTTTGGAGATATCTTTGGTGGTGGCAGAAGTCGTCGTAATCAGGGACCAAAGGTACATCAAGGTTCTGATTTGAGATATAATTTGGAACTTACACTTGAAGAAGTGGCATTCGGAGTAGAAAAGGAAATAAAGTATAAAAGAAATGGGAAATGTCATACATGTCACGGTTCAGGAGCTGAACCAGGGCACAATATGAAAACGTGCGATAAATGTAATGGTTCCGGACATATAAGAACACAGCAGAGATCAATTTTTGGAGTACAGACTGTAATGCATGAATGTGATCAGTGTCATGGAACAGGAAAAATTCCTGAAAAGGCATGTAATACATGCCACGGAACAGGAGTGGAAAAGGAAACAGTTACAAGAAAAATAAGAATACCATCAGGTGTTGAAACAGGTCAGAGATTGATTGTAAGAGATGGTGGAGAAGCTGGAAAAAATGATGGAGTATACGGTGATTTATATATATTTATAACTGTCAAGGAACATGAAATATTTAAAAGAAATGGGAACGACATTTACTGTGAAGTTCCAATAGGAATGACAACAGCTGTTTTAGGTGGAGAAGTGGAGGTTCCTACAATTGACGGAAAATCAAAAATAAAAATACCAGAGGGTACACAAAATGGTAAAGTATTCAGATTAAGGGAAAAAGGGATAACTCATTCAGGAAGAAGAGGTTCCGAAATAATAACTATAAAAGTGGAAACTCCTACAAATCTTACTGACAAGCAGAAAAAAATACTTGAAGAATTTGATGAATCTTTAGGAAAGAAAAATTATAAGGAATCACATTCTTTTATGGAAAAAATTAAAAAATTTTTTAAAAAGTTTGAAAATTAAAAATATAAGTATATAGGAATTTTATTGAAGTTATAGGGTTGTTTTAAGATTAAAAAATAAAGTTGTTTTTAATTTTAGACACCCTATTTTTTTTAAAAATATGAAATTTTTTTTCAAAAATATATTGACAAAATCAAAAATCAAAGTATACTTAGAATAGATAATAACATATAAAATTCAATATACATTAAGATATAATATAATCAAGGAGGAACAGAGATGTCAAAAGTAGTATTAAAAGGAGTGGAAAAACAATATCCAAATGGTTTTAAAGCAGTACACGGAATAGATCTTGATATAAAAGACGGGGAATTCATGGTGTTTGTAGGACCTTCAGGATGTGCAAAATCTACTACTTTAAGAATGATTGCAGGGCTTGAAGAAATAACAGGAGGAGAAGTTTATATAGGAGATAAGCTTGTAAATGATGTGCCACCAAAGGACAGAGGAATAGCAATGGTGTTCCAGAACTACGCACTGTATCCTCATATGACAGTTTATGAAAATATGGCATTTGGATTAAAACTTAAGAAAACTCCAAAAGATGAAATAGATAAAAGGGTAAGGGAAGCTGCAGAAAAGCTTGAAATTACAGAGCTTTTAGATAGAAAGCCTAAGGAAATGTCAGGAGGACAGAGACAAAGGGTTGCACTAGGAAGGGCAATAGTAAGAAAACCTGAAGTTTTCCTTTTTGATGAACCTTTATCAAACCTTGATGCTAAACTAAGGGTATCAATGCGTGTAAGAATAACACAGCTGCATCAGGAACTGAAAACAACAATGATATATGTAACACATGACCAGGTTGAAGCAATGACAATGGGAGACAGAATTACAGTAATGAAATCAGGAAGAATAATGCAGGTTGATACACCGCTTAATCTTTACCACTATCCGGCAAATAAATTCGTGGCAGGATTTATAGGATCGCCTACAATGAACCTGATAGAAGGAACACTTGTTGAAAAGGAAGGAAAAGTATTCGTAGATATCAACGGAGCAGAAATAGAAATACTTGGAGAGAAAGGTGAAAAAGTAAAAGACCATGTTGGAAAGAAAGTAACATTTGGAATAAGACCTGAAAGCATAAGCGTAGTAGCAGAAGAAGACAATATTTCAAAAGTTGGTGAAGTAAGTGTAGTAGAACAAATGGGAAATGAAGAATATATATACTTCACATTAAACGGTCATCAGATGACATGCAGAATAAACGTAGAAGGAGTAAGTGATTCTGTAGGTAAGAAAGGACAAAGAGTATTCAGATTTGACACAAGCAAAGCTCACATATTTGATGTTGAGACAGAAGCAAATATAAGTTTATAATAAAACTTTAAACATAATGTGGAAAACTATATTTATAAATTATTTAGATTGTAAAATTTGGATAAATAAATTAAATATAGTTTTTTTGTTTATAATATGTGTCATAAGTTACACTGTCACTGGGAAAAATATGATAATATTTAGAAAATAAACTTTACAAATCAAATATTTTTATTATAAAAAGATATTGGGTTTGATAAAAATAATATAAGGTGGTGTTTTTTATGGAAAAAGTAAATATGAAGGACTATTTAAACATAAATTTTGAACTGATTGACAAAATGACAGAAATAAAAAAAGATTACATAGAGGGAACAACAGATGTTGAAACAACAAGAAATCTTATAAGGGAAACTTTTAAGGGGAAAAAGATAACTCCTGCAGAATTTGCATATTCGGAACAGAAAATAAAAGATCTGGGATTTGATGATGCCACAGTTCATGATAAAATGAATGATGTATTGGATTTGTTTGATGAAATTATAGTGAGGGAAGAATCAGATTTGCCCGAAGGACATCCAATAAAAACTTATTTAAAGGAAAATGAAGCTGGAAGAAAACTGATTGCAGAAATGAAGGAGGAAATAAATAAGAAATTTATAAAAAATAAATGGCTTGAATATTATGATAAGCTGTATACTTTCAATCTTACACACCTTGCGAGAAAGCAGCATCAGTTATTTTCAATACTTGAAACAAAAGGTTTTGATAGACCATCAAGAATAATGTGGTCTTTTGATAATGCAGTAAGGGATAATATAAGTGAAGCAAGAAAACTTCTTCAGGAAGATAAAATAGAAGAATTTCTGAAAAAACAGGAAATTGTATGGGAACTTATACTTGATATAATGCATAAGGAAGAAGAAATCCTGTATCCAACTTCATTAAAAATGATTACTGAAGAGGAATTTAGAAATATGAGAAGCGGCGATGATGAAATAGGATACTTCCTAATAGAAAAACCTGAAGGATTCCTACCTGAAAAGAAAAGTGCAGAAGTAGAAAAAATTGAAAACAATGATACTGCACAGGCAGGAAATTTCATGAATGATCTGGCAGGACTTCTTGAAAAATATAATATGAACGGGAATTCAGAAAAATCAGATGTACTTGATGTGAAACAGGGGAAACTTACTTTAGAACAGATAAACTTGATTTTTCAGCATATGCCTGTAGATCTTTCGTTTGTTGATGAAAATGAGATTGTTAAGTTTTACACTGACACAAAACACAGAATATTTCCTAGAAGTGCAGGAGTGATAGGAAGAGATGTGAAAAACTGCCATCCTAGGGAAAGTGTATCTTCTGTCCTTGAAATAATTGAAGCATTTAGAAACGGGGAACAGGATGAAGTGGATTTTTGGCTTGAAATGAATGGAAAATTCATTTATATCTATTATGTGGCAGTAAGAGATGAAAATGGAAAATTCAAGGGCGTTCTTGAAATGATGCAGGATGTTACAAGAATAAGAGGTCTGGAAGGAAAAAGAACATTGGTAACATGGGAAAGACCAAAAAAATCAGATATGAAAGTAGAAGAAACTAAGAAAACAGAACAGAAGGATAATCCATATGGATTGACTGAAAATACAGTAATAGGAGAAATAGTTGATAAATATCCATACATAAAAGAATTTATGCCAACATTATCTCCTACTTATAAAAAGTTACTTGATCCTATTCAGTATATGATAATGTCAAAAGTAGCGACACTTGATATGATTGCTATGCGTGGGGGATTCCCGGTTGAAGAAATAATAGAAAAAATTTCTGATAAAATAAAATCTGAAGAAAATAAATAGAAAGCTGAAAGTATTGAAAATACAGTTATGTTTTATATATAATCCTAAAAGAGTAGAACAAAGTAAATAAATATATTGGAAATACTCATTAATTGTGCTATATTATAAATAAGACTTATATAATCTGTATATTTGTTGAATTTATTTCAAAATTATCAGGAGGAATATATATGAAAAAATGTATTTTATTAATTTTAATGTCAGGTATTTTATTTGGAAGTAAAGCCACAAATACCAATGTAGAAAAAACATCAAAGAATACAGAAGTTAAACATGTGACCACAGCTACGACAAAAAATAATAAGACTAAGAAATTAAATGAAACAAAGACAAAGGTAACACAGAAAATATCAAATGCAAAAAATAATGCAGTTACAGCAGTAAAAAAAGCTGCTTCTACTGTAAAAAATGCCAAATCATCAGGAAAAACTGATACAGAAAAGAAAACTGAAGTAAAAGCGGCTGATGTGAAAAATACAGAAACTAAGGCAACTGCAGAAAAAACAGCTCCAGTTACAAGTACAAACGTGAAACAGGAAAATACTGCACCGGTAAAAGATACAAAAACAGCTGTAAATAATGAGGTGAAAACTTACTGCAGCACTCCTATAGGCAAACATCAGTTTTATCAGCTGAATGACAAGGGAGAATACAGAGCAAATATAAAATTTAAATATTGTATGATTAAAGGTGGAAAAAAAGAAAATCTTGAAATTGGAATTATAGTAACAGATCTTAATGCAACAAACGACTACATAAAGAAATATTCCTATCTGCATTTAAAAGATGAGGAAAAATTACATAAAAATGCTGATGGAGATAACTACTACTATTATGGAGCATGGTCATGGGATAATTCTTTAGAATCTCATGAAAATACTAATCAGGAAAAAAATAAGAAATAAAAAATAAATTAGAGGCTGTCTCAAAAAAATTAGAAAATATGGTTTTCTTAATTTTGAAACAGCTTTTTTTATTATAAGTTGATAAATATAATTGACAATAAGCAAAAATTATATTAAAATAATACTATCATTAGTATATACAAAAGAAAATATTTATAAAATGAAAGGAGAAAGCCATGTCAGAGAGAAAAGGTGTGGTAACATTTAAGGGAAATCCTATAATATTATTAGGAGAAGAAGTGAAAAAAGGAGATAAAGCTAAAGACTTTACAGTTTTAGGGACAGATCTTAGTGAAGTAAAACTAAGTGACTATGCAGGAAAAGTAGTTGTAATTTCTGTATTTCCATCAGTAGATACAGGAGTTTGCGCATTGCAGCTAACCAGATTTAACCAGGAAGCTGCAAATTTTGATAAGGATGTTCAGCTTTTAACAATTTCAGCAGATTTACCGTTTGCTTTGGGAAGATATTGTGCTGATAAAGGAATTGAAAATGCATTAACCGCTTCAGACCATAAAGAACTTGATTTTGGTTTAAAATATGGATTTGTTATAAAGGAATTAAGATTATTAACAAGAGGAACAGTAATTGTTGATAAGGAAGGTACTGTGCAGTATGTTGAATATGTACCTGAAGTTGCTACAGAACCTGATTACAGCAAAGCACTGGAAGTAATAAAAACATTAATATAAAAAAGGCTATTTTCAGAAAATTGAAAAATAATGTAAAAACCATATTTATGAATTATTTATAATTTCACAATACAAAACAGAAAATGAATTTAGAAAAAGTCAACAACCTGAATTTTCAGGTGAATTTTGACTTTTTCTTTATAAATGACTATTTTGTATAAGTGAAATTCTGGTAAATGAATAAATATGGTTTTCATATTTTTCAAATTATAAGATAGCCTTTTTTAGTATATTTCACTTTATATCAATATTTATTGCTGATGAAGCATTTTAGGAGTTTCTTCCAATGCTACACGTATTTTTACGGTTTGAGAATTTCTTATTACACTTAATTCGACAGATTCTCCGACTTTTTTAGCAGCCAGTTCACCTATGAAGGCTCCTGCAGAATTAACAGCTTTTCCATTAACTGCAACAATAACATCGTTTGCCTGAATACCAGCTCTTGCAGCAGGACCATCTGCAACAACTTTTGCAATAAGAACTCCATTTGTTGATTTAATATTAAGAGCCTTTATCTTTTCAGAATCCAGATTATTTAAATAAACTCCAATATATGGTTTTTCAAATTTTCCGGTTGCAATAATTGAATCCTTAACTACAGAAGCTAAGTTTGATGGTATTGCAAATCCAAGTCCGACACTTCCTCCAGATGTTGAAAGGATGGCAGTATTAACTCCTATTACTTTACCGTTAATATCAATTAGAGGACCTCCACTGTTTCCCTGATTAATAGCTGCATCTGTCTGAATAAAGTTTTCGATTTCTTCTATTCCGAGTGAACTTCTTCCTGATGCACTTATAACTCCCACTGTCATGGAATCGTTTAATCCCATGGGATTACCAAATGCGATAGACCATTGGCCAATTTCAATTTTATCAGAATCACTAAATTCAAGAGGTTTAAACTTCTCATTAGCTTCAATTTTAAGAACAGCAATATCAACTTCAGGAGAAGTTCCTATCAGTTTTGTTTTATATTCCCTTCCATCTGAAAATTTTACAAAGATTTCATCTGCATTGCTTACAACGTGATTATTTGTAACAATATAACCATCTTCAGATACCACAAATCCTGAACCTAATGCCCCTGATTCACGTTTTTCCACTCCCCCGGAACGTCCGAAAAGTAATTCTTCAAGCGGATTGTAGGTATTAACTGTGACAGTTTTTTTAGTTCTGATATTAACTATTGAATCTTTAGTATTTTTGTAAACCTGTACAAATGCATCCTGAGTTTCTACCGCATTTTTAGTGTGTTTTTTTAATTCTTCCTGTGACATTTGCTGAGTCTGTTCCTTCTGTTCTTTTTTCTCCTCGTTGTTTTTTACATTGTCAAGAGGCTTGGAACAGCTCATAGCAATAAATAATAATGACAATAAAGTGAATATTTTTCTCCTTTTCATAAATAAATCTCCCTTCAAAATAACGTTACTATACTGATTATGTCAGTATAGAAGTAGTTTAAGAAATTAAAATTAAATAGCCTTATGAATTTGCTTTGTATTATCTTTAAAGAAAAAAAATAAAATATTGTAAAATAATTTGGATATTTGTATTATCTTATGATATAATTATATAATCTATAATTAGGGAGTGTATATGATAAAATTAGTTTTACTAGATGTAGACGGAACATTAACTGATGGCGGAATATATAGAGGCAATAATGGAGAAGAGCTCAAAAGATTTAATGTTAAAGATGGATATGCCATTGTTAATGCACAGAAACTTGGTATAGAATTTGGAATAATTACAGGAAGAAAATCAGAACTCGTTGAAATAAGATCAAATGAGCTGAAAATAAAATATCTGTATCAGGGAATTTCTGAAAAAACTGTTATTTTAGAAGAAATAATGCAGAAAACTGGACTGAAAAAAGAAGAAATAGCCTATATGGGAGATGATCTGAATGATATTCTTATAATGAAACAGTCAGGATTGACAGGCGCTCCAAAGGATGCAGCAGATGAAGTGATTCAAATTGCAGATTTTGTTTCAGAAAAAAATGGTGGTTCAGGAGCAGTGAGGGAATTCGTTGAATATATACTGAAAAAAGATGGAAAATGGGAAATTTTTTTAAAAAATGTAAAATAATAAATTAAAAGTAGTATGACTATTAGTATTTAGGAGGAATAATGGCGATAAAGTATTTGGATGCCAAGAGGCTAAGAGTATTATTTAGTAATGGAGGAAAATGGGTTATAAAACATGAGGAATTATTAAATGAACTGAATGTTTATCCAGTTCCTGACGGTGATACAGGAAGCAACATGGCAATGACTTTAAATTCTATGATAACTGACATAGAAGGAAAAACTAATGAAAAAACTTCAATGAAAGATTTTATAGAAACAGTTGAAGAAGCTGTTTTAATGGGAGCAAGAGGAAATTCCGGAACAATACTTTCCCAAGTAATCACAGGATTTTTAAAAGGTATAGGAGAAAAAACAAAACTTTTATCAACTGATGTTGCACAGGCACTTTCAAGTGCAAAAGAAACGGCATATAATGCTGTAAGTGAACCAGTGGAAGGAACTATGCTCACAGTTATAAGAAGAGTATCTGAAAAGGCAGATGAATGTGCATCAAAAATGGAAGATTTAGTCGTGTTCCTGAAAGAACTGATGGAAGCTGCTAACAAAGCTGTAGAAGAAACACCTGAATTACTGCCTAAGTTAAAGGAAGCAGGAGTTGTAGATGCAGGAGGAAAAGGTTTATTTTTCCTATTTGAAGGATTTTACAAAATTGCAACTGAATTAAATTTAATTGCTGAGTTGCAAAAGTCACAAGTAAAGGAAAATGAATTTGATAAGACAATTGCAAATATAGATCATGATCCGGAAAGTATAAAATTCCAGTATTGTACTGAATATATAATTTTAAATGGAGATTTTGACACTGAAGAATATAAAAAGAGAGTTCTTGAATTAGGAGATTCGGCAGTATTTGCTCAAACTTCAAAGAAATTCAAAACACATATACATACGAATCATCCTGGAAAAGCAATGGAAATTGCATTGGAATATGGTCCACTGGAAAAAATGAAAGTTGAAAACATGAAACTTCAGCATGATAATCTGCAAATTTTCAGTGAAAAAGATGAAGCAAAATTATTCGTAAATAAAAATATTAATAAAACTGATTCAGGGTATATAGTACTTGCTGATTCTGAAAATATGAAGGATGAATTTCTGAAAGAAGGGGCAGATGTTGTTATACTAGGTGGTCAAAGTAAAAACCCTAGTGTTCAGGAAGTATATTCGGCAATAGAGAAAGTTGATAAGAAAAATATATACATTTTTCCTAACAATAAAAACGTAATAGCTACTGCAAAACTTGCATCAGAAAAATCAGACAAAAATATAATAGTTTATGGTACAAAAACTATGCTTGAAGGGTATTACTGCTTAAAAAACAGGGAAGAAGATATAGAAGAATTAAAAAATACTGAAAAAAGAAATTATTCAATTGAAATAACAAGAGCTGTGAGAGATACAAAAGTTGATGAACTGGTAATTACAAAAGATAACTATATAGGACTTGTAAATGGAAAAATAAAATACACGGCATCAACTTTAAAAGAACTTATTGAAGAAATGCTGGATAAACTTGTTACTGTTAATACAATTACGGTAGTGGTTTCTGAAGGAAAAGACAAGAATGAAGAAACTAAAAATCTAATAAAAGAAAAATTGAATAAAATAAAAACTACATATATAAATGGTGAACAGGATAATTACAATTACTATATATATATCGAAAACAAGGATCCTAATATGCCGGAAATAGCACTATTGACAGACTCAGTATCAGACTTAATACCTGAAGACATAATAGGGTTACCGATAAAAATTGTTCCTTTAAAAATAGATTTAAATGGAGAGTTATTAAAAGATGGTGTTGAAATGTCAAAAGATGAATTCTGGCAGAAAATAGTTAATTCAAGAGATGAAGAGGATTTAAAATTAAAGACTTCACAGCCATCTCCACAGGATTTTCTGAATGCCTATAATAAATTATTTGAAAAAGGATACAAAAAAATAATTTCAGTACATCCATCTTCTAAATTAAGTGGAACAGCACAGGCTGCAAGAGTAGGAAGAACGTTGACTAACAGGGAAGATGATATTGAATTGGTAGACAGTATGGGAGGATCTCTATTACAGGGAATCTTAGTACTGGAAGCGGCAAAAAAAGCAGTAAAGAAAGAAAGTTTTGGAGAAATAATAAACTGGATAAATTCATATAAAAACAAAGGTAAACTTCTAATGATTGTTCCAGATTTAAAATATCTTGAAAAAGGTGGAAGAATTGGTAAAGCAGGCTCAGCAATAGCTGGAATGATACAACTTAAACCGATTCTTACAGTAAGTCAGGGAGAAGTTACAATTGAAAAGAAAGCAATTGGAGAAAGAAACGCACAGAAGTATATAGAAAAATATGTAAAAGATGAAAGTAGAAAACAAAGTCTTGTAGTATGTACATGTTGGGGTGGAGGACCTGAAGAACTGGAAAATATTTCAAAAATGCATTCAGAAATAGGAGAGAGCTCAAAAATCACATTTGCAATATTAAACAGACAAATAGGAGCGGTAATAGGTTGTCATACCGGACCTGTATATGGTGTTTTCATGTTCCCAAAATTGAGTTAATATTGTAGTAGTTTATAAAATAATAAGTGAGGAAAAGCCTTGAAATTTATAAATTTTAAAGAAATAGGTTCAACAAATGAATATGTAAGAAGAGACTTAAGAGTTAAAGAATTTGAAGCAGTTGTAGCTGAAAAGCAGACTAATGACAGAGTGAAAAGAGGGAATCTGTGGATTTCAGATAAAGGAGGGGCCCTCTTTTCATTTTGGACTGAAGATAAATATGAATTACAGGACAAAATTGAGATGTTCAGTTGTTATGTTGTTTCTGAAGTATTAAAGGAATACATTAAAGAAAGTTCTGAAAAAACTTCTGAGGATGAAAGAGAGCATCTCAAATTTAAATGGCCAAATGATATTTATTATAAAGATGAAAAAATAAGTAGTGTTTTTTGTGATAAAGTTAGAGATAGAATAATAATAGGGATCAGAATAAATGTGAACAATGATGTAGAAAAGATAGATGCAAAAGCTACATCTTTGTCAAAAATTTTTAATCGAAAATATCCAATAGAAGAAATCATTGAAAAAATTATATTACTGTTTGAAAAAAAAGTTAAACTTCTTGTAAAGGAATGGGAAGAAATTTTATTAATTTTAAATAATGATAATTATTTAAAAGATAAAAAAATAAAAATAGAAAAAAATGGGAAATATACAGAAAAAGAATACAGATTTTCAAGAGTGAATAGAGCTGGAAAACTATTAATTATTGGTAAAGGAGACGCTGACGAAACTAAATGTCAAACACTGAAATTTAAATTAATCGAAAATTAATAAAAAACCTGTTGACAAAGGCGTTAAAATTTGATAAAATAATTTTTGTCAACTGCGGGAGTGGTTGAGAGGACAATGGAAGACATGAATAAATAGAGGAAGAAAAATAAGACGGAAGAAGCATCGGAAAAGAAAAAGATAATTAATAAGGTGAAAAGAAATAGTTGAATGAAGAGTTTGATCCTGGCTCAGGATGAACGCTGACAGAATGCTTAACACATGCAAGTCGATGGGGAAGTGGTGCTTGCACCATGGTAACCATGGCGGACGGGTGAGTAACGCGTAAGGGACTTGCCCGCGGGACCGGGATAACAGCAGGAAACTGCTGACAAGACCGGATAAGGTCATGGAGCCGCATGGTTACATGATGAAAGGAGACGCCTGCGGAGAGCCTTGCGTCCTATTAGCTAGTTGGGGGGGTAACGGCCCACCAAGGCGAAGATAGGTAGCCGGCCTGAGAGGGTGGACGGCCACAAGGGGACTGAGATACGGCCCTTACTCCTACGGGAGGCAGCAGTGGGGAATATTGGACAATGGGGGCAACCCTGATCCAGCAATTCTGTGTGCACGAAGACGGTTTTCGGATTGTAAAGTGCTTTCAGCAGGGAAGAAGGAAGTGACGGTACCTGCAGAAGAAGCGACGGCTAAATACGTGCCAGCAGCCGCGGTAATACGTATGTCGCGAGCGTTATCCGGAATTATTGGGCATAAAGGGCATCTAGGCGGCCTGACAAGTCAGGGGTGAAAACCTGCGGCTCAACCGCAGGCCTGCCTTTGAAACTGACAGGCTGGAGTACCGGAGAGGTGGACGGAACTGCACGAGTAGAGGTGAAATTCGTAGATATGTGCAGGAATGCCGATGATGAAGATAGTTCACTGGACGGTAACTGACGCTGAAGTGCGAAAGCTAGGGGAGCAAACAGGATTAGATACCCTGGTA
>ERZ773267.34-NODE-34-length-106956-cov-4.990533_pt1 | contig 106956 bp, 95 predicted proteins | sample MGYA00511959_ERZ773267 | MGnify/ENA primary metagenome ERZ773267 (study PRJEB29015, sample SAMEA2738165) | human oral metagenome | biome: human oral; feature: human-associated habitat; material: saliva | place: China | collected 2240 ...
ACACGAAGGCACCTCCTTTGCCTTGCAAGGCATCCTCGGTGTTATGTAATTGGCATATTAGTTCATAATCTTCAAAATTTCTTGCCATCTCCCACCATAAACCTTTAGCAGTGTGCACGGTTAAAGGTTTATGTTATTATAAAGATATGAAAACTTACATCGTGGGCAACTGGAAGATGCACTTCACCGTAGGTGAATCATCTCTCTACTTTAATAAACTTCAACGTAATCTTAAACCAACGCGCAATCTGGAGGTGGTTATCGCGCCTTCGACCATTGCCCTGCAGCCGCTTTCTTTGCAAGTTGATCGCAAAAAACTCCAGCTTGCCGCGCAAAATTTTCACGCTCGCGATTTCGGTGCTTTTACTGGCGAGACTTCTATTAGTCAGTTGCGCGGCATCACTAAATACGCTATTGTCGGTCATTCTGAGCGCCGTCATATTTTTGGCGAGAGCAACCGCGAAATTCGGCGCAAAATTGCCGCCGCTCTCCGCCATAATATTATTCCGATTCTTTGTATCGGTGAAACTGCTGATGAGCGCACCTACGGCGAAACTCTTGATGTAATTCGTGATCAGCTACTTGGTGGTCTCGCCGACGCCCCAGTCGAAGAGCTCAAAAACCTCATCGTCGCTTACGAACCAGTTTGGGCGATTAGTAGTACTGGCAATGCTAAACTCGCTACTCCAGATGAAGTGGCTGATGCTATTAAAATGATTCGCCAGCAACTTAAAGCTATGTTTGGCGCTGCTCCTACAGCCGAGATCCCGATTCTCTACGGTGGTAGCGTTAATCCGTCCAACGCTGGCGCTTATCTCATGGTGCCAGACTGTAATGGTCTCTTGGTCGGTAGCTCTAGTTTGATTTCTGATCAGTTCATTGATATAATCGAAACAGCTAAAAAGGTGCAATCATGAGTCAAACTTCTACTAAGCCCCAGCCACGGTCAGCGCGTTATATGGATTTTATTCCCTCAGCTGCGCAGCGCCCGGTTTCCCGCCCCGCTCCCCAGCTATCTGCATCCCGCCCCGCTTCCCAGCCGTCTACGTCCCGTCGCCCGGCTGCCCAGGTCACTCAAAAAACCGTCCGTCGCACCCAACCTGTTACTCCTAAGACGCCAAAAGTAGTAGAAGAATATCTTGAAACCACCACGATTATTTATCCCAACACTCCGCCTAAACCCCAGCCCGCTCAGCCCGTTGTCCAGTCTCAGCCCACAACCACTCAGGCCCCTCAGACCACTCAGACCACTCCGCTAGAACCCACCGAAACCATTCAGGAAAAGGTCGAGTTCGGCATTATTGAGGACGCCTCTCCTCGCCAGAACTCTCTCGCGTCGGACGGAAAGAGCCCTCTCGATGCTCCAGACGGTAACCGCTACACGCTCGGCGGTAAATCGCCCTTCCTCGTCACTGCTGACCAAGTCGACAAGCGCCCTCTCTCTAATCATCTACCTGAGGGAACTGCCTCTGGCGTCAAAAGCACCAAAAACATCTATTCTCGTCGCGAAATTTTAAAAGTCGACAAGCGCCCGGCTCCAATCATCACAGATGCCAAGACCAAAGATCGCTCCGGTCTTGGTCTCGCGATCGCTATTGTTGTTACGCTCGCCCTCGGCGCTCTTGTTGGCACCCTAGCTTATCTAGCTTTCTTCCAGTAGGAGCAAATTTGCGTTACTCGGTCCTCGTTAAGCCTGGCTCCAGCCAAGAAAAAATTGTCTCTACCACTGACAATTTTTTGACAATTTATACTCATGCCACCCCGCACGATGGCTCCGCCAATCAAAAAATAGTCGCGCTGCTCTCCAAGCATTTTCATGTCGCCAAATCTTGCGTTACAATCACCCACGGTCACAAATCTCGCCTCAAAACCATCGAAATTTTATTGTAAATCACCAAAAAACCACCAAATCTGGTGGCCAATTTCTTTTTTATTCCGAAATAGTTTCGAGCGACCGTTTCCAATTTTATTCCGAAATGGTGCGAGTGCAGAGAATCGAACTCTGATCTCAAGTTTGGAAAACTTGCATACTAACCGCTGTACTACACTCGCACTACCTGAAATTATAGCATAACACAGCAAAGAATATCAATAATTTATCTATAACGCTTAACTCGTTCATCTTGCTCAAGGTTGACTTTTCAGAAAAAACCTGTAGTCTAGTTATAGACACTAACAGGGAAAAGCAAGCCTTTTGATTTTGAATCACAGATCCAAGTTTCAATTGGTTGAATAAAATTTTATTTGGTACGGTTTTTGCCTTTAAGTTATATAAAATCAAGATATATTATGAAAAAAATTAATCAAGTCTTCAAAATTAAATTTTTTCGGACATTAACACTAGTTATTTTAGATGCTATTTTATTTTGCACCACTGCTTTTTTATCTCTTTTCTTAAGATTTGATTTTCAAGACGTCCCAGCTAATTTTATATCTAACATGGGGCAGTGGCTTACGCTAGACGCTTCAATTACTATTGTTGTATTCTTGACTTTTGGCCTATACAGCTCTGTCTGGCGCTACGCTTCAATTGCTGAATTACTCCAAGTGATAGCGGCTTGTATTTTCAGTGAATCTATTAACTATATCTACAAAGCAATATTAAACATTAATATGCCCACAAGCTACTTCATTATACATGTTTTATTAATGATACTTGCCGCTAGCTGGACTAGATATTCATATAGAATCTTTAAATCAATCTATATTGGTGTTTCTCGTAGATTTAAAACCAAAAAAACCATCATTGTGGGTGGTGGCGATGCTGGTAGATTGCTGATCGATGAAATTTATCGCAACCAAACTGATTTTGATGCAAAAATCGTTTGCATCATTGACGACAACAAGCAGCGAAAAGGTTCTCGTATTAGAGGGGTACCAGTTTATGGTGGTCGTAGCCAAATCAAAGCCGCCGCTGAAAAATTTAATGCCGAAGAAATCATCATTGCTATACCTTCGGCCTCCAAAGCCAACATTTCTTCCATCGTAAAAGAATGTCAAAAAACAAAATGCGAAATCAAAATCTTGCCGTCCATATATCTTTCAATGAATCAGGAAATTCCTAACTTGACAGCCAATATTCGACCGCTATCCTATGAGGACTTTTTGGGCAGAGACCAGGTAATCGTAGATTCAGAAGAAATAAAAAATAGCCTAAAAAATCAAACAATTTTGGTCACTGGTGGCGGCGGTTCCATCGGCTCAGAGCTTTGTCGCCAAATCGCTAAATCCGAACCAGAAAAATTAATTATTTTTGACATTTACGAAAATAATGCTTACGATATTCAACAAGAATTATTAGCGAAACATCCAAACCTTGATCTTCGTACTATAATCGGCTCGGTTCGTGACTACGATCGGCTTGAAAAAGTTTTCATAGAGTTCCAGCCAAATCAAATTTTTCATGCAGCCGCACACAAACATGTCCCTCTTATGGAAGTTAGCCCCAACGAAGCTGTTAAAAATAACTGCCTAGGCACTCTTAACGTCTGCAAGCTTGCCAAAAAATATAAAACTCAGAAATTCGTCCTAATTTCTACCGACAAAGCCGTCAGGCCTACTAATGTCATGGGTGCCACCAAGCGTATTTGCGAAATGATCATCCAAGCTTACGATAAACTTACCAAAGATACCGAATATGTTGCTGTTAGATTTGGTAATGTCCTTGGTTCTAACGGCTCCGTGATTCCTCTATTTCTTAAACAAATTGAAAGTGGCGAAGCGGTTACAGTCACTCATAAAGAAGTTCGCCGGTATTTCATGACCATACCAGAAGCTGTCAGTCTGGTCCTAACTGCTAGCATTTTTGCTCAAGGCGGAGAAATTTTCGTTCTAGACATGGGTAAACCTGTGAAGATTTATGATCTTGCCAAAAAACTTATTAAGTATAAAGGGCTTGAGCCAGGCAAAGATATTGAAATTAAAATTACCGGCTTAAGACCAGGCGAGAAGCTTTACGAAGAGATTTTGATGGATGAGAAGGGCTAAAAGAAACACCCAATAAACTTATTCATATTGGACAACCATTAAAAATTCCTACTGATTTTTTGAAAAACTTAGATAACCTCATCACTCTTTCGTCTAAAAACGAATATGGGATCAAAGAAAAAGTTGCAGAAATTGTCCCCACATACAAAATAGACAAGGAAAGAACTGGCAAATAATATGAAAACAAAATTTAAACCATTCAAAGACAAAATCTGGCTTAGTACTCCCACTATGCATAGAGGCGAGGAAATGAAATACATCCAAAAAGCCTATGATACAAACTGGATGAGTACTATTGGCGAGAATATTGATGCCATCGAAGAAGCTATTTGCCAAAAAACTGGCAGTCGTTATGCCATTGGTCTGTCTGCTGGTACTTCGGCCTTACATCTTGCTATTAAACTTGCCGGCGTCAAACCAGGTGATAAAGTTTTTTGTTCGGACTTAACTTTTTCCGCCACTATCAATCCAGTCGTTTATGAAGGTGGCATCCCGGTCTTTATAGACTCAGAATATGAAACTTGGAATATGGATCCAGCTGCACTTCGTCAAGCCTTTGAGCTTTATCCAGAAGTCAAGACGGTTATTATGGTTCATCTTTATGGTACTCCAGGTAAAATTGATAAAATTAAGCAAATTTGTGACGAGCATGGCGCTACGCTTATCGAAGATGCTGCCGAAAGTCTTGGTGCAACTTACAGAAGCAAACAAACTGGCACTTTTGGTAAATACGGTTGTATTTCTTTCAACGGTAATAAAATTATTACCGGCTCTTCTGGTGGTATGCTTTTGTCTAACGATAAAGCCGCCATTAAAAAAGCTAAAAAATGGTCAACTCAATCGCGTGAAGACGCTCCTTGGTATCAGCACAAAGAGCTTGGCTACAATTACCGTATGAGTAACGTGATTGCCGGCGTCGTCCGCGGTCAAATCCCACACCTAGAGGAGCACATCAGTCAGAAAAAAACAATTTACCAAAATTACGCAAACAGCTTCAAGGGATTACCGCTCTCCATGAACCCACTAAACCTAGCAGACAATCAGCCTAACTATTGGCTCAGCTGTCTTTTAATAGACAAGGAAGCTATGTGCTTGCAAGTCAGAACGGATAATTCTGCCAGCTATCAAAACGAAGCCGGAAAGACCTGTCCCACCGAAATTTTAGAAACCCTAGCCAAATATAATGTAGAAGGTCGACCGATTTGGAAACCAATGCATCTGCAACCAATTTTTTCTGATAATCCATTTGTCACCATCCAACCTGAGCGTAGCGCCAGCGAAGATATTTTCGAGAGAGGTCTTTGCCTTCCTTCCGATATTAAAATGTCTAAGCAAGATCAAAATACTGTTATCGAAATTATCAAAGATTGCTTTACGGGGAGCAAGAAATGAAAAATTCATCACGCAAAAAACATTTATTCTACAGAAAATATGGCAAGCGATTTTTGGACATTGTTTTGTCACTCTTAGCCATTGTCATCTTATCCCCCTTGCTTCTAATTTTGTCGGTTTTGGTTTTGATTTTTATGGGCTGGCCAATTATTTTCAAACAACCTCGCCCCGGCAAAGACGAGAAAATTTTCAATATGTACAAATTCCGCACCATGACCAACGCCAAGGATAAAGACGGAAAATTATTACCAAACGAAAAAAGACTTACAAAATTCGGGAATTTTCTCAGAAAATCTAGCCTCGACGAATTACCAGAATTATTCTGCATACTAATTGGCAAGATGAGTTTTGTCGGCCCGAGACCTCTTCATATCGAGTATTTAAAATACTACAACAAAGACCAAAAACATCGGCATGACGTATTGCCTGGTCTAACAGGTTGGGCTCAAGTGAACGGGAGAAATAATATAACATGGATTAAAAAATTTGAATATGATACATGCTATGTCCAGAATATATCGGTTTTATTTGACTTAAAAATCATAATGACTACTGCCAAAAAAGTATTTTTTAGAGAAAATATTTATTCAAGTGATAAAGAGTTCACGGAAAGATTCAATGGTAAAAACTAATGAGTTTAGTAAGTCTAAGAAAATTCTCCGAAGCAGATATTGAGAAAAAAGTAGAATGGATTAATGATAACAAAAATAACGCATTTTTGCACTATAATTTACCACTAAATTTAGAAGATACAAAAAAATGGTTTTTAAAAAATAAAGACGACAAATCAAGGTGCGACATGGCAATACTTTATGACAATATTCCTGTTGGTGTCATCGGTATAATAAATATCAAAGACAAAAAAGGCGAATATTACATCACTCTTGGAGACAACAACTACAGACGCAAAGGTATATCATTCGATGCCACAAAATTAATTCTAGAAATGGCCTTCACTAAATTAAATCTGGAAAAAGTATGGTTATGTGTCGACGAAGAAAATATTCCAGCAGTAAAACTATATGAAAAAGCAGGATTCAAACTAGAAGGGACGCTAAGAAAAGATATTTATTTCAAAGGCAAAATGATAAACCGCCTCATGTACGGAATACTAAAGGAAGAATGGGAGCAGTTATGAATATACTGATCACCAGCGTTGGCACACGCAACAAAGTTGTCCAATACTTTAAAGAAAACTTTAAAAATATCGGCAAAGTCGTGTCGACAGATGCCAGTAATTTAGCGCCAGCTATTTACGAGGCAGACAAATTTTATATCACACCAAAAATTGACGACCCAAAATATATTGAGCATATATTAGATATTTGCAAAAAAGAAAAAATTGACTGCATATTGTCTTTGATCGATCCAGAACTTTCTTTAATCTCTCAAAACAAAGATAAATTTACAGGTATTGGTGTCACTCCACTCGTTTCTCCACTCTATGCCACAGAGCTAGCCTTTGATAAGTTTAAGATGTTTGAATTCCTTAAAGAACAAGGATTTAAAACCGCCGAAACCTACATAGACAAATCAAAATTTTATGCAGATTTAGCTAATGGAAGAATTAATTTCCCGGTTTTCGTTAAACCAGTCTGCGGCAGTGCTAGTATCAATATTTCAAAAGTCAATTCAAAGGAAGAAATTGAACTGTTATTTAATTTATACGACAATTTGATTATTCAAGAATTATTAGACGGCCAAGAAATTGGAGCCGACGTATACATCGATCCTATTTCTAAAAAAGTTGTTTCTATTTTCACAAAAGAAAAAATCAAAATGCGCGCTGGCGAAACCGACAAAGCGCGTTCGTTCAAGGACCAAAAATTATTTGATTTGATTGCGTCTCTAGTAGAAAAAATCGGCTATGAATATATGATTGATATGGACGTTTTCAGAATTAACGGAGAGTATTATGTTTCCGAAATTAATCCTCGTTTTGGTGGAGGTTATCCGCATGCATATGAATCTGGAGTAAATTTCCCGAAACTAATCATCAATTCCGTCAATCAGATTGAGAACGAAAATCAGATAGGGAATTACGAAGAAGATATCTACATGATGAAATATAATGAATTGAAGGTTACTAAGCTGTGAAAATTTTAATAATTGCCAATTTCGTATCTTTTCCTTGGGAAAAAGGCAATAGCCGTTTCCTCTATCTTTTAGACAGGATAGACTATAAAAAACACGAAGCGGAACTCGTCACGACTTCTTTTTACCACTCTACTAAACAAAAAAGACAAATCAAACAAAGCAATACTAAGAACCTCAAATATAAAATAACTTTACTAGACGAGCCAGGTTATCCTAAAAATGTTTGTCTAAAAAGATTCTATAGCCACCACCTACTCTCAAAAAATCTCAAAAAATATTTACAAAATCAGCAAGAAAAACCAGATGTAATTTATTGCGCCGTCCCGTCTCTCGATTTTGCCTACGAAGCTGCCAAATACGCCCGCAAACACAAAATTAAATTCATTATCGACATCCAAGATATTTGGCCAGAAGCTTTCAAAATGGTATTTAATCCTCCACTTATTGGCAAACTTCTCTACACTCCATTTGAAAAGAAAGCTAATTTTATCTATTCATCGGCAGACGAAATTATTGCCGTCTCCGAAACTTACGTCAAAAGAGCACTTTCCGTGAATAAAAAAACCAAGAAACTAAATAGCATATTTTTGGGTACTGAGCTTAGTCAGTTTGACATATTTCGTAAAAATAGCAAACCAAAAAACCAAGACGAAATAAAACTTGTCTATATTGGTACTCTTGGCCATTCTTACGATATTAAATCAGTTATCGATGCGCTAGCATTGCTTAAAAACCAACATATAAAATTTGTCGTTATGGGCGACGGTCCGCTGCGCAAAGAGTTTGAAAAGCATGCCAAAAACAAAGCCATAAATTACAAGTTCAAGGGAAAATTAAACTACAAAAAAATGGTTGGCGAACTTTGCTCCTGTGACATAGCCATAAACCCCATTGTGCAGGGTGCTGCAGGAAGTATCATAAACAAGGTTGGTGATTATGCTGCCGCTAGTCTTCCAGTCGTAAATACTCAGGAATGTCCAGAATACAGAGATTTGATCGAAAAATATAATGCCGGATTAAATTGCGAAAACGGCAACACCGCACAACTTGCAAAAGCCATTGAAACTTTAGCTAAAGACCAAAAACTTCGACAGCGACTAGGCAAAAACAATCGACGTCTTGCCGAAGAGAAATTCGACAGAGCCAAAACTTATCCAAAAATACTGAGTATTATTTACGGGAAAGTTAAAAAATGATCAAACGCATTAAAAAACATCAACAATTCTTAACTGACGTTTTTCTCAACACCGCCTCTTTTGCCATTTACATATTATCGCAACAAGTTATTTTTATGCCTTCCATGGGCAAACTCCTCAACGAAGCTGACTTTGCTAAATTTATTATTTTTGTTTCCATCTTTTCGATTCTGTCCAACTCTCTAGGTGGCGAGCTCGGAATTGTTCGGCAAATTTTCGAACATAAAAAAGAAGCTAGCCAGTATAACCGAATTCTACGCTACCTGCTGATTGCTGTTTTTCTAATTTCTTTATGTTCTGTTTTATTCCTAGGCTATGGCGTTGCGGACTCCTTGCTTTTGTCGGCAGTTATCCTGCTTGCCAATACCAGACTTTATATTAGCGCCTATTTCAGAATGCATAAAAAATTCAAATTCGTTATAGCGCAAACTCTTATTTTTGTGTTTGGTATGGTTCTTGGCTTATTGACATTTAAGCAGACAAACTTCATTTGGTTGCCACTCATGTTGGCGGAAGTTTTCGCGTTTATTTTTGGTCTGGTTAAATCAGACATTACGCACTCAGCAGCTAGCGAAACCGAGACAAAACTTAACCCTAAAATTTTAAAATCATTCAGAGATTACGGTATTGTTGAATTTCTAGTTAATCTTATGACTTATTTTGACAAAATCTTAATCTATCCTGTTCTGGGAGCAGTTTCCGTCAATGTGTATTTTGCTACTACCGCAATGTCAAAAATAGTTTCGCTTATCACCAATCCGCTTCACGGCGTTTTGTTATCTTGGATAAATGTTGAAAATAAAGAAAGAAATAACAACATCATCGCCAAAACTTTAAAGTATTGCATCCCAGTCGCAGCGGCTGTTTCTTTGATATCTGTTCCGCTCACTTATTTCGCAGTAGCTATTTTGTATCGACAATACCTAGATAAATCTCTTGTAATTATTATTCCTATCGCAATCGGCGTGGGCTTATCTTTTGCGTCTTATATCGTCAAAGCTATTTTGTTGAAATTTGTTAAAAGCGAAAAACTATTAAAGGCGCACGTATTATATATAGTAATTTTCGTACTTTTATCGATAGCAATGAGTAGCACTTTAGGATTGTTCGGCTTCGCCCTAGCCAATGCCATATCAAAAGCAGTGCTGTTCATAGTATTTTGTCAGCTTTTGGCGCAGATCAAAAATATAGGAGTTCACGATGGCAAAAAATAAGAACATTTTAAACGTTATCCTGTTTTGTCTAATTTTGAATCTTGTGCCCACTATTTTGCTCGGGCTATTTAAAATCCCTTCAAGTCTATATACTGCTTTGTATGCTTTAGTGTATATCATGCAGACTTTAGTTATGCTGATATTTTGTAGAAAGAAATTCAAAAAAATTACAAAAAAAGAAGCTTTAATAATTGTAGTCTGTATCGCCAATTCATTGTTAGCAATTTTGTTCGGGTTTCTAAAATATCAGTCGGTAGACAAGAACGAGTATCTATTTATTGTTTCTCTTGTTTCCAATGTAATATTATTTGTTGTTTTGTCCTCTAAATTTGATACAGACAGGAATCAGCTAAGCTCATTTATCAAAAAATTTTTACTAATCAGCGTTATCAGCGTTATTGTAAATTTTGCTTTAAATTATAAACTAATCACCAATTTGTCGGCGATAACTAACTCATACAGCGTTAACTTTAGTTCTTTTTTCCCAAATCGCAACCAGTTTGGCTTATTCATGCTAGTAGCAGTTATATTGAACTCTATATTGATGACTTGGAATAGGAGTAAAAAATATAAAATTTTACAAATTGTTTTTATTGCTAATTTGTTATTGTCTATGTCTAGAAACTCAATGTTTGGACTCTTTGTTTTCTATCTGGCAAAATACTTTATTCGTAGAAAAAATAATAAAAAGAAGATCAAGATTAGTACAAAACGTGTATTTAGTTTTGTTGCGTCTTTGTCTATTTTAGGTGTTATTTTGTATATCGTGTCAAAGAATGGGTTAATACAAGATAAAATAAGTGAATTATTTATTCGTGCAGATAATCTTGAAAGCGGATCTGGCAGGTTTGAAGCTTGGCAAAATGGGTTAAACCTCGCCCTAGAAAATAATATATTTTTTGGCGTCGGTAGGTATTTGGCTATTAAATTAAACCACGTTATATACGGTAATAATCTTGAATATTTCCATTCTGTTTATATTGAAAAATTGGCAACCCATGGCATATTGGGACTCATTTGGTTGATCGGGTTGATGAAAGTAATCTGGTCTAAAGTCAAAAATTCTAAAGTAGAAAAAAATATCAAAAATATAACTCTAGCTTCGCTTGTTTCGTTCTGGATTTTCTCGATTTTCGAGACTACGACCAGATTTTCCATAGGTTATGCAGACACATTTTTTATGATTTTTTTCTTCACTCTCCCCCAAATCATCGCCAACTCAGATTTTAAAGGTATATCGAGTGCGAAGGCTATCAAAGCAGAAGCGCTTAAATGAAGTTTTTGTATGTAGCGGCTGTTTCTGAGTTCGCAATACGATTTGTCGAGCTAGAATCCACACACTAATATGCCGTAATGGTATATAATAAAATAAGCTACTAGAGAACAGCCTAGTTGTGGCAATAAAGGAAAATACAGTGAATGGCGTAGTTGAAAGAAAAATTAGAGAAAGTACTATATTGGAAATTCATAATCTAAGTGACGAATTAAAAGATAAAATAAAAGAGCAATTGGTTGAAATCTGTCATGGAGAATATGCTCTTGTTTCAGGACTCAATTATCATTCATTTGATGAAACTGTAAAAGAATTGGTAAATCATAGAATTCCAAGTAATATAAATAGAAAAGTAGGAGTGATAGGTGAGTTATTGCTAAATGTGCTGATTAGAGAATTTGCTGATATTAAAATAGTTTCGCCATTTTTTAATTTAGAAGAAAGAAATGCAAAAAAAGGTTTTGATATTATTGCTATTGATCCTAATAAAGATTTATGGATTATAGAATCAAAAGCGGGAGAATTAGGCAAACTAAAAACTTCCACTGAAAAGGTATGCGAAAGAATCAATGCTGCTAAAAGAGATTTATATACACGCCTGAATATGCACAATTCACAATTATGGTTGAATGCAGTGAATAGTATTAGGAGTGCGCTAGATGATACTAGTGAAAAAAATACTATAGTTAATATACTTAATAAAAATAGCAGCTCATGTTTAAGCAACGACAAAAATGTTATTTTAGGTGGTACTGTGTTTTGTACGTTTGATTCTACAATAGATTCAACAGAACTAATAAAACTGTACAATTCAATATTAAATTCTAATAAATTTTCAAAATTGAAATTAATTGCAATACAAAAGCAAACATATCAAGCGATAATAGATTTTTTAGTAACATTAGTATAAGAGGTTGTAAGTGGATAAATTAACATTGAGAAAGCTTTATAATACTGAATTTCCCAAACTATATAAAAAGTTACAGATAGGTGTAGAATTATCTGATATAGAATTAGAAAAAATATTATCTATAGGTATTTTTTTGACTGGATTAGATAATAAAAATCTACAAAGTTTAGGGTACAGATTATTTTTATTGTATAGCAAAATAGCAGACGACTATAAACCATTATACGAATTAAGTTCGAATAAAGGGATTATCCCCATATCCAAATTTATAGAAAATAATCTAAATTATTCAAAGAAATATGGGAATATTTATACCGAAATAAACAGTATAGAGAGCGATAAATTTAAATGGAATAGTTCATATCAAACAATAGGACAGTTTGAACTATTTAAGGAAGCAACAGAATTAAAATTAGAATCGCAGATTATTGTTGCTCCAACCTCGTATGGAAAAACAGAATTGATATTATCATTTATTGATCATACTAAATTTAAAAAAATATGTATCATTTCTCCCACTAAGTCTCTTTTGGCTCAAACGAAGAAAAGGATTATAAATCAATTTGGATACAGGAAAATAATAACATATCCAGAAATGTATGGTGATAAAGATGACGAAATAATTGCCGTGTTAACCCAGGAAAGATTATTGAGATTGCTTCAGAACAATCCAAATTTGAAATTTGATTTATTAGTTATTGACGAAGCACATAATATATTAGATGAATTTTCAGACGAAAATACACGCAGCGTGATCTTGGCTTCCGCTATTATTATTTGCAAAAAAAGAAACAAAAACATCATTTGCAAATACTTGACTCCATTTTTAAAATCTGAAGAAAGTTTGGAGATCAAACATATTTCTAGTGATGCCAAGTGGTATAGTGTTGTGGAGAATATCAAGTCGGAAATGTTCTATTTTTATGACTTAGAGAACAATAAGAAAGTTTTATTAGATCAATACTCTGCAATGCAAAATAAGTTGATTGATTTTAATGCTGGAACATTAGGCGATGATTCAGATGTCGTTATTAATAATTGTGGCAACAAAAATATTATATATTTAAATAGCCCTAAGAAGCTTGAGATTTTTGCTTATGAAATGTTTTTAAAACTCCCCAAAAAACAAATAGTCGAACTTAGTAAAGCTGCTAGTGATTTGCGTGAGTATGTACACGAAGATTATAAATTGGCTGATTATGTTGAAAAGGGAATTATTTATCACCACGGCTCAATACCGGAAACAATAAGATATTTTATAGAGGACTTATATATTAACGTGCCAGAAATAAAAATACTCATTGCTAATTCTACACTACTTGAAGGAGTAAATATTCCTGCAACGAAGATGTTTATATTAGATCCTTGCAGGGGGAATGGCTATTTGTCACCATCTGCTTTTAAAAATTTAATTGGGAGGGTATGTAGATTTGGAGAGATTTTTAATAATAGTACTGGAGATTTAAAATACTTATTACCAGAAATTCATATTGTTAAAGGCGGATATTGTAGACAAAATTTTAAGGTAGAAAATTTTGTCAAAGGACGAAAAATATTAGTTGAAGATTATGATAAAATTGCTGATGATGTAAAAAATCCCCTGTTAGTTAATTCTGATTCTGATGAAACCGAAAAGAAAAAGGCAGAAGATATTTTAGAAAATATTTCTCACTGCGATACTATAACAGACACTAACTCGAATAAGGCGAAAACAAAAGTTGGGCAGCTATGTTTTGAAAATAATATTAATATATTCGATATACTTGAAACGGAGAGGCAGATAGATAGAGAGCTGAAAAATATAAGTAAAGCTCAAAGTATAGACATAGTTTTCAATATGATAGATTATTTATTTTTTTCTAAAATAAATAATAGTAAAGGAGAATACAATAATTTAAAACGTTTGAAGGAGCGTGAAGCTCAAAATTTTTATAAAATGCTAATCAATTGGAGAGTAAAGGGCTTTACTATAAAAGCAATGATAAATGAGATGGTTGGATATTGGAATACGCTTAGAGAAGGGCGATCAAGAATGGTTTATGTTGGTAAATGGGGAGACAAGACTAGAGGTGGACATAGAGAGTATTGGGTTGATATTGCAGAAAAAGATGAATATGAAAAGGTTAATTTAGCTATTGTAAGGTTAAAAGAAGAATATGATTTTATAGACAATGAAATAGTAAAATATATAGAAATACTATATTCTTTAGGACTTATCGAAGAACCTCTTTATTTAAAAATAAAATACGGAACAGATGATAAAATTAAAATTGCGTTACTGAACTGCGGTATTAGCAATACATTATCGAAATTATTGCAAGAAAAATATTCTGATATGTTTGAGGCTAATATAGATAGTAGTACCGTAATTTTTTCTGAAAATTTGGTTTCTGAAATGTTAAAAAACAACGAGAATGGTGTTTTAGTTTCAGAGGTAAAAATGAATATTCAAGAATAAATCGAGGCTTCATACTTGCAGGTTTATTTTTTGCACATAAAAACGCTAATTGACATGAGGACTGATCGGTGTTTTTGCTTTTATCCTAAAAATTTTTCTTTTATTTTGTAATCATGCAACCTGATCAGTTCGTTTAATATAATTTTTAACATTCAGTTTATATGATAAAATTAATTCATGCGTCAATCAGCCATACTTGTTTTTTCTATACTTTTTTCAGTTCCTCCGTTGGTGACCGTAACTTTTTTCCTCATAACCCTCTTCACCCTCAACCTCCTTCCTCTCCGCTACCTTACTCCAATTGCCGCAACCATTCTGATTCTCTTTACGATTTCTGCCGCACTTATTATTCACTATCTCTTTCTCCCCGTCTACAGAAACCACAAATCCCACAAAACCCCAAAAACCCGCCGCACCCCCCAGCCTCACCTAAAATCCCTCCCTATTCTCCTCGCCCTCATCATTCAAATCGCACTCACTACCATTAGCATCGTCTCTCTCCACTATCTTAATCACGCCAATACTTTCATCGACAAAATCACCACCAGCTCCACCGCCAAACCTCAAAATTCCCAAAACCTCACCAAGGACCCCTTTAATCTTTTCATCGGCGGTGTCGACGCCAGCAGCCAACTCAGCGATGTCAACATGATCCTCACGGTCAACCCAAAAACCCACCAAATTCTCATCACTGGCATCCCCCGCGACTACTACGTCCCCTTCCATAACTCCAAACAAAAAGACAAACTCACCCACAGCGGCGCTTTTATGGGCGCCAACATCAAAAACACCATGCTTACCGTCTCCGATTTTATGCAAATCGAACTCGATTATTATTTCCGCGTTGATTTTAATTCCATCACCACCCTCGTTAATACACTCGGCGGCATTACCATATATTCCGACACCGCTTTCCGCTCTTCCGTCACACCAAAATGTTACTTCCACACCGGCCAGAATCACATCAACGGCACCTGTGCTCTCGCCTTCGCTCGCGAGCGCAAAAATTATAAAAACGGCGATCTCCACCGTGTCGAAAATCAAGCCATTGTCATGGAAGCCATCATCCATAAATTGTCCAACCCCAAAATTCTCAGTTCCCACTACGAACAGCTTCTTACCGACTTCGCCAACATCATTAAAACTAACCTACCCAAAAACTATCTTACCGACTTTATTCGTTTTGAGCTCGACCAAATCCCCAGCTGGCAGGTCGAAAAATACCGTCTCAGTGGCAATCATATTTTCAACGTCAGAAGCTTCTATTACCAAAACCGCCCCGTCACCATGATCGAGCCAGATCAAAACTCCATCAAAATCGCTCGCCAAAAAATCAAAAAAATACATTCCGCAAAGTAATTTAACGTGGTTAATTTTATCAAAGCCCTCAAAAACTTGCCTCTGCGACTACATAATCCTATTGCTCGCTTTCGGCTCTCTCTATCCGCTCTAATTTTTTGGGCGTTTTTTATCTTTATCATGTCCTCATTTTCTGCTCCTTCTTCCTCCTCTCAAAGCAGCTTTTTTGTCCGTCCTCTTCAGGTTATAGTCCCGTCCGCTAATCCCTATACTCTTACTGTTATTATTCGAAAAACTGCACACTTCATTGAATATGCTATTTTGGGGCTTCTCGCTATTGTCACATTTTATGCTTATGTCAATAGTAAAAAGTCTCAAAATCAGCCATCAAAATCGTTCAAAAGTCGCTCACCAGGCTTTTCCCCTTGCTTGCGCCCGATCATTTTGCTCATTTTAGCTTGTGCTATGTACTCTATCACCGATGAGTTCCACCAATCTTTTGTGCCAGGACGCAGCCCCCAGCCCACAGATATCATGATTGACACTATCGGTGCCATCACAGGCATAATTATGTTTTTTATATTTACAAAACCACATAAATCATGCTATAATAAAAAACATGGAAGAAATTGATTTAAGGAGCTTGCTGGATTATTTCAAAAGATCCCTCGCTTATTTTATTCTGATTGTCGCCGCGACTATTTTCGCCGGCTCGATCTATACTTTTTATCTGCAAAAACCCGAATATAAATCTCGCGCCACAGTTATTTTAAGTAGTGACCGCTCCAACTCTACTAGTATCACTCAGAATGAAGTTTTAACTAATAAAAATCTCGTCGATACCTATACTGCAGTTGTCAAATCTCATCGCGTACTAAATAAAGTTTCAAAACGGCTTAATCTAGACCTCGACTATGCCAAACTTTCCAAAAAAATTGAGGTCACCGCACCCAAAGGGACCGAAATTATCGAAATCAACGCTGTTGACGCCGATCCCGAACTTGCCCAAAGCATCGCCAACGCCACTTCTGAAGTTTTTGTCAAAGAAATCAGCGACCTCTACAGTGTTAAAAACGTCAATGTGCTAGACCCTGCGCTCCAACCCACCACTCCCTATAACGTCAACGTCATTCGTCAGGAATTATTGGCTTTCGTCGCCGGCATTATCTTGGCCAGTGCCATCATTTTCCTTAAATTCTACTTCGATCGCAGCGTCAAAACCACCGAACAAATTGAGCAATACATCAAACTGCCTCTAGTCGGTAAAATCCGTAAATACGAAATCGTCAAACCGAAACTTGACCCCAAAACCACTTCCAAGCGCGACCTCGCCAAAGTCAAAACCACCGAGTTAATTATTAAATCCAATCCCAAGTCTCGCATTAGCGAAGATTTCCGTACTCTGCGCGCCAATCTGCACTTTTCTCTCGATGGTAAAAAAGCTAAAACTGTACTGATTACCAGTACTTCTCCTAGCGAGGGTAAGAGTTTTATTTCTGCCAACCTCGCCACTACCTTTGCTCAAGCCGGCAAAAAAGTCTTGCTGATCGACGCCGACATGCGTTATGGCCGCCAACACGAAATCTTCAACGTCGCCAACGAAAAGGGTCTCTCCAATCTGCTCGCTGACCATGCCAGCGCCAAGCACCTAGATTATACTCAGTCCACCAAAACTCCAAATCTTTCCATTATAACTCGCGGCATTGTCCCTCCTAACCCCAGCGAATTACTTGATTCCAACGATGTCGATACTTTACTCGCCAAGGTTCGTTCCAAATATGATTATATTCTGCTTGATGGTACCCCAGTTGACGAGCTTTCCGATTCGCTCATCGTCGCCAAAAAAGCCGAACGTGTCATCCTAGTCTGTGGCAGCGGCGATATCTCGATCGAAGATCTTACCGAGACCAAAAAATCCCTCGAAAACATCGGCACCCGCATTGCCGGCATCATCTTAAATAAAGTGCCTGAAAAAAGACGTAAAAACAAGTATAATAAATACTATCTTTAATGATTGACACCCATCTCCATGTTTTGCCCAAACTAGACGATGGCAGTCGTAGTACTGCCGAAAGTCTTGAGATTCTGCAAAATCTTATTGACTTAGGTTTTACTGACGTTGTTTGCACTCCTCATTATCTGCCAGACAGCGATTACTGTCCCAATAATCAGATCAAGCGCGCAGCTTTTTCCGCTCTTCAAACTGCCGCCAAACATCTCCCCATCAAACTTCATATTGGCAACGAAGCCTATGTCGATACCAATCTATATCAACTAATTCAGTCCGACGAGATTCAGCTAATCGGCAACCGTTTTTTACTTTTTGAATTGCCGTTTTACGCTGAATTTCAAGGCTTACCAGATCTTCTACACAACCTCAAAGTGAAGGGAATCACTCCTATTCTAGCCCACCCAGAGCGCTATCTTTATTTTCAAGAAAATTATGACCTTGTCGACCAGCTCAAAGCCAGTGGCTTATTATTTCAATCCAATTACGGCAGTATTATTGGCCAATACGGCAAGTCCGCCGAAAAACTAGTCAAATATTTACTCAAAAACGGCTATGTCGATTTTCTTGGCACCGACATTCATCGCGCCAATTCGCAAGTTTTTCTTAAATTCCCTCGCATTAAGCGTAAAATTATTCGCTTAATCGGAGCAGAAAATTTCAACCGAATCATTGCTAACGCTAAAGATTTGATTTCTTGATGTTCGTAAAATACTTATGCTTGTCGCCCCAAAAGCCTATCTGTTATACTGAATAACAGTATGGAGGGAATAAAGCCCAAGTTCAAAAAGCAAACAGCCCTGATTCTGACCGCTATTTTGTTGGCTTTTTCGCTGTTTTCCGCTTTTCTCTACTTCAATACCTCTCCCGACCCTAACTATCCTTCCGCCTCCAAGCCAAAATCCAACAACTCCCAAGATGGGGCTTCGTCCTCCACGCCAGTGCCTTCTAGCTCAAAAGCCGCTTCACATCAAGATCCCGGCAGCACCCGCTCAAAGACTAACAACAATACTAAAACTAAAACCAATACCAACACCAACACCAACACTGACCTCAGCACCACTAGAGCCTTCACTTTTGTCGCTCAACCCGGCGACTCCTACACTCTCTTTGCCCGCCAAGCTATCGCTAGTTTCTTAGCTCAGAATCAGATCTTCGCCACCGACCAGCAAAAACTCATCGCCGAAATCAACCTAACTAATTCCGCCGGCGCCCCTTACCTCGAAATCGGCGACCAGATCTCTATCCAGTCCTCCGATATCGCTAAGCAGTTTCCCAGTGCCACCGCCACCGGTACTGCCCCCACCTCCACCGTCGCTTCTGACGGCAGATCTGCTTCTGACGTCACCTCTCAAACAAAATCAGCCCACTCTAGTTCCAAAACTAGCTCCAAATCAGACCAGCCAGGCTCGTACACCTTCACTGCTCAGCCCGGCGACTCCTACACTCTCTTTGCCCGCCAAGCTATTCAACAGTCTAAATCTGGTGCCAAACTTTCACCCGCCCAAAAAGTCGCCGCCGAGACTAAACTCGCAGCTGCAGCCAATTGGCCAGCTGTCAACCTCGGCCAAACCGTAAAAATTGACGCCACCGACCTTAAGCAAGCCATTGATTTTGCTATCAAGCTCAGCCCAGCAGAGCTTTCCGCCTGGCAACCGTTCGCCGATCTTATCGTTTGGTAGTCCTATTTAACCTAGTTTCAATGATCTTCTGGCTTTTTTCTAAATCTGACCTCCCTTGACTAACCCCGCCGAGACAACGCTACCTAACAAAAACGATTGCTCCACCCCTGTCAACTGAACACAAAATTTACTCAAAATCCTAGCCTCCAAAAGCCAGAAACTGAATAAAAAATTTATACACCAAAAACAAACCACCTGAATAACTATTTTAAGCATAACACTTTATTCCGTTTATGTCTATAGTAAATTGTCTTGTTTTTATTTTTAAGTTACAATCAAGGCAAATTAGTTATGTACAAGAATTCTCAGACTACAACAATTATTCGGCATATCATTAAGCAGTATAATACTAAGCCCGAATATCTGTGGCCGCAGCAATCTCCTACTTTTTGCGTCTTTCGCCACCATGACAATCGAAAATGGTTCGCTCTCGTCATGACCATTCCTGCTGCTAAATTAGGGCTGAAAACCAATCAGGGTGCCTCTGTCTCATCAAAACCTCACACTAACCACCCAGCCGCTGGCCAGAATCTAACTTTGCATAATAGCTCAACTGTAGAAATTCTCAATCTTAAATTCGACCAAGGTCAAGCTTTAGATTTTGCCAATAATAGCGTAGGAATTTTTCCAGCCTACCACATGAATAAGCAAAACTGGATTACGCTTTTGCTTGACGGAACACTCAGTGATACACAAATTTTCGAATTAATTGCCCGGAGTTTTCACCTCACTAGTCGTTCTAGTAAGATTAAGATCACGAATTTTGCCGCTCAAGTCTATACAGTTGTCAAAAACATCCCAGCCGGAGAGGTGATGACATATGGTCAAGTTGCTGCTCTTGTTGGGCGACCTGGCGCCGCTCGTGCCGTCGGTAATATTTTGCACCATAATCCTCACGAGTCAGATATTCCTTGCCATCGCGTGATCAACTCCAAGGGTCGCCTCGCCCAAAATTTTGCCTTCAACGGTCCCACCGAACAAAAGCACCGTCTCGAACGAGAAGGTGTCAAGGTCATCGGCAAATTTCCTAACTTTTATGTTGTTCAACAAAAAAGCCTTCGCAGGCCCTAAAATTTATTAATGGCAATCTTGGCGGGGGTAGCTTCGCTTCTTCTCTTCTCGTCGCCAAATAAAAAATAAGTTCTGACAAACTTCTTTTTTACTTGGTGACCCGAGTCCAATCGAATTGGAACTACCTCGTATCAGACTTCTATCGTATTAAGGGTATCATTACAGTTTTATATCCTACAAGCTATACCCCCGGCCCCACTAGAACAGAAGGATACAACCCGAAGCATTAGCAACCCAGTCGAAACAGTAGAACTGCCAATGTCAATGTTAAAGCTCGCCTAAGAGCTTACAAGGTCAATGATATAATAAGAGCAACTAATCATTAATTAATACTATGAGTTACCCATCAATAGAATTGCCAATTAATTATATTGAAGAATTTAGTAAATGCCTTAATGATAATTATCATCTAATTTTGAATAATAAATCATATCATCAAACTTGGAATATTCTCTGCGCCTGTACGGACAGAATCGAAGATACGGTAGGATATCTAAACTCTAAGGTTCTTGGAGAAAAATATAGCTATGGCTGTGCCTTTGATTTAATGGAATTCTTGTTACATTCAGCCTCAATGCTAAACTGTATAGACACGATTGTCGAAACCTTAAAGGCTGAAAATAAAATCAAAGAGCCAACAGTCATATTTAAAGGAAAAACCGTAACAAATCGAGAAAAACTTGATAAGAGGTTAGCCCAAATTAGAAAAAAGAAACCCTATAAAAACGAAGATGATTTGTATTTTGAATATATAAGGTCAATAGGTGTAATACATCCAAATAATACTAATCGTCATTTGTATTTTCAGCGATATAAGAAAGAGGTTAGCCCATTTCTGGTTTGGAACGGTTTAACTGGGCTATCTGATGGTGATGTATCTCTTCACGTATACGACTCAAATGGTGAAGACGATAGTATTCGTAACCTCAAGCTACAATTAGCAGAAATATACGCCTACATCATTAATCGTTACAATAGAATACCAATTCTAAAAAATATCCTCAATTCTCAAATCAAAAGTTTGGTGATGGAACTAAAATCACAAGAGTTATTATCCAAAAAAGATTTTAATAACTATCATGAATATCTGTTATATTTAAAAACTGAAGCGCATAGGCGAAGTAAATATGCGGAATATTGCGTTGATGAAACTATAAAAATGATAAATCTAAACAATATACCCAAAGAAATATCCAAAAAATATTCAAAATATCGCAACGCATTAATATACGCTATGGATGATCTCAGGGAAATATTGCAAGCACCTATCTTAGGCGACGATTTTAATGAATATATATTAGCCGAAGAACTACACCTTCCAAATATTCTTCGCGAAGATAAAACAAGTATGACCGGTTATTATTACGGAAAAACCGTTAAACTATACGACGAAAACAAATACGAAAAATACGACATTGATTGGTCTAGAACACAAGCCAAAAAACTCTACAAAATAGTTGAAAAATATGCTCCAGCTAGTAACGAAGTCTTAGATCGTATAGACAACACCCAGTTATTAGCTGTGCTGAATACTGCGCTATACTTTTATTCTCTAGAACATAATACCTTTATTAATAAGAAGATACCCAAGACGAGCACTTATAGATAAACGCAATATCGCCGTCATAAGCGCATAAGAAGAATCGCTATTCTGGAACTCTGGAAACTAAAAGGCAAGAATTACGACAACAAGTTGATAAATTGGAACAGAACCAAGGTCTAAACGAAGCCACGATCGACTATGTTTGTAATTTTATGACTTGTCCAGCTAAACTCTGGGAAGACGCTGAACTCGAGACGAAACAGGCGTTCCAAAAAATACTGTTCCCAAACGGTCTACATTTCGATATCAAGAGTGAGATTTTTGGAACGGATGATTTGAGCCCACTCTTCTCCGTTATGAAAACCAAAAAAGAGCCTTATCCTGGCCTAAACTCTGGCATGGTGATTTCGGCGGGGGTAGCTTCGCTTCTTCTCTTCTCGTCGCCAAATAAAAAATAAGTTCTGACGAACTTCTTTTTTACTTGGTGATCTCGGCGGGAGTCGAACCCGCGTTGTCGGGATGAAAACCCGATGTACTAACCGTTATACTACGAGACCGTGCCGCTATTTTATCAGATTTCTGCGCTCCTCGCAACTGTCTTCGCCAAAATTAACCTACGCTCCTCACGCGCCAAGGTATTACTCTCTGCCAAAATTATCCTACTCTTCACACGCCAAGGTATACTCTACGCGATAATCGCCCCGTCCAAAGGGCTCTTCCGGATAATAAGTCGCCGCCGTCGTGTTCGTGTCGCATTTATATTCCTCGAACCATTTACGCGCACTCTGGTGGCGCTGATTGTCAAATAACAACAATTGTCTTAAATACACTTTTTGAAACCCCATCCGCGCATATGGCTTCAGTGTCGTCGCCGGGTCGCGCTCCCCCACGAACCGCTCATAAAAATAATTTTCATAATAATCTTTGGCAATCATTGCCAGTTTTCGTTCTGCTATCCGCTTTGGACTGTCCAGCCCAACCACCAAAAAATCCACCGCCACCACAATCATACAGAGCGCAATCCCCGCCATCGCCACCTTTCGAAACAAATCCCTCTGTCCTCGTTTCATCCTCATTTCTTCCAGTATATCATAAACCTTTATGCTAAAATAAAGGTATGAGCAAACTCTTTAAGCGTACGAAAATTCTCGCTACTATTGGCCCTGCAGTTTCTTCCGCTGAGCAAATCGAGGATCTAATTATGGACGGCGTTAACGGCTGTCGTCTCAATTTCTCGCATGGCGATAATGATACTCGTGACCAGCAAATTGCTTGGATTCGCCAAGCTGCCGACAAAAAAGGTCGTTCAGTTGCAATTTTGCAAGATCTTCAAGGCCCCAAAATTCGCCTCGGCTCCCTCCAGGATAATCACCTCGAGGTTCATACTGGCGACGAGCTGATTCTTGACTACTCCATTACCGAGCATGACGGCTCTCACATTCTACCTGTTCAATACAATCTTGCTCCCAAGGTCAAGGTTGGTCAGCCGCTTTTCATTTTCGATGGCAAAATTAAAACCAAAATTACTGAAATTGTCTCCGATACCGCTATTAAAATTACTGTCCAAAACCCCGGTATTCTGATGAGTCGCAAGGGCCTTAACCTGCCAGACACCAATTTTGCCGGTGATATTATCACCGAAAAAGACCTTGCCGATATCGAATTTGGCGCCTCGCGAGATTTTGACTATGTTGCACTCAGTTTTGTCCAATCGGCCGCTGATATCAAAAAACTCCGCCAGATTCTCGTTTCTCATGGCTCCACCGCTCAAATTATTGCGAAGATCGAAACTAAAAAAGCCATCGAAACCGATCAGCATCTCGCGGAAATCGTCAAAGCTGCTGATGGTATCATGGTTGCCCGGGGCGATATGGCGGTCGAAGTCGGCGCCGAGATCGTTCCGATTATCCAGCACAAGCTGAGTGCTCTTTGTCGCGAGCATTCCAAACTCTGTATCGTTGCCACCCAAATGCTTAGTTCTATGGTCGACCAGCCTGAACCAACTCGCGCCGAGGTTAGTGATATTGCTAGCGCTGTCATTCAAGGTGTCGATGCTGTTATGCTCTCTGACGAAACCGCTAACGGTAAATACCCTCGCGCTGCTGTCCAGGCTATGAAAAAAGTTATCCTCTACACCCAAAATCATTCTCGCGTCGCTCCTATCTCCCATGACCCCACCGGTTATTATCAAAATTACGATGCCATCGCTCACGCCGTTGCTCGTCTCTCTGAAAAAATTGCCGCTGACGTTATCATTTGCCAGACTGCTTCTGGTGCCACTTCCTCCGCGATCACCGCTCAGCGCCCCAATTTGCCGATTTTAACTGTCACCAGTAATCCGCGCGTCGCTAATCAGCTTGCGTTGGCCTACGGCAATACCGCTTTTGTGCGTCCTTATTCCGACAATTACGGTCTAGATCTCGCTCGGGAGCTTAAAGCTGCTGGTTACCTTCAAGACGACGACCCTTCTTCTGATTATATCGCCGTCATCGTCTCTGGTCATAAAGATACCATCGGTGGGACTGATACTATACAAATTCGCCGAATTTAAGGAGGAAAATGTTAGGCAAGCAAACCATCCGCGATATCAAATTTAAAAATCAAATTGTACTTGTTCGGGTTGACTACAATGTTCCAATCGAAAATCAGCAGATCATCGACGATTTTCGCATCCGCGCTAGCTTGCCTACTCTGAAATATCTCCTCAAAAACGGTGCCCGGAAGCTTATTCTGATTTCCCACCTTGGTCGTCCTGCGGGTCGCAAAAATCCTGCGCTCTCGCTGCGTCCAGTTGCTGTTCGTCTCCAAGCATTATTGCCCAACCAAACTGTCCAATTTGTCGATGACGTTTCTGGCCCGGAAGTCGAATCCGCCATCCGCAAACTCCCTAAAAACGGTATTTTGCTCCTAGAAAATCTCCGTTTTTACGCTGAGGAAGAGCAAAATTCAAGCGATTTTGCCGCTGAAATTGTTGAGTCTACTCATGCGCAGCTTTTCGTTCAGGACGGTTTCGCAGTGGTTCACCGCGCTCACTCCTCGACGACGGCGATCACCGAGCTTCTCCCCTCTGTCGCCGGCTTGCTCTTAGAACAGGAAATCACTGTCTTAAGTCAAGTCCTTGATCATCCTAAACGACCCCTCGTCGTCATGATTGGTGGCGCCAAAGTTGACGATAAACAAGGCTTAATTGCTAAATTTGCCCCTCTCGCAGATCATCTCATTGTTGCCGGCAAAATCGCCGCCGACGGTTACCAAGCCGACTTTCCCAATGTTTATGTTGCCGAAGATTTTATCACCGACTCGGCTGGTCAACCGCGCGATATTGGTCCCAAATCTATCGCCCACATTCAAAACATCCTCAGCGCTGCCCATACTGTCATCTGGAACGGCCCACTCGGTCAAGTTGAGCAGCCCGAATTTGCTAAAAGCTCTATTTCTATCGCTCAAGCTCTCAGCAGCCTCCAGAACACTACTACTCTGATTTGTGGCGGGGACACTACGGCCTTTATCCAAAACCTCCAAACCACCCACCCTGAGCTCAAATTCACCCTTATCTCCACTGGTGGCGGTGCTGCTCTGGAATTTCTTTCCGGCCTTCCTCTCCCTGGGCTTGACTCTCTAGAAGACAAATAAGCCATTCAATTTCCTTGAATTAGCACTCTTGACATGTGAGTGCTAAACCGCTACACTTAGAACATGCAAGATGAATTTAGTGAAATTATGAATAATTTATCCGAGAATGCTCGTTTTGCTCTTCAAAAAGCCGATTATTACGCGAAACGCTACAATAACGGCTATATGAGCACCGAACATCTCTTATTGGGAGTCCTCGCTCAGGATACCTCTGCTGGCGCCAATTTTCTCATTCAAGAGGGCGTTGAGCTTGATAACATTGAAAAAGCCCTCAACAAAACCGCCGTTGAGGTACCTGGTTCTCAGATGGCGATGATGTCTCTCTCTGAAGCTACCGTGTTGACTCTGCGTATGGCCGCTAATTTTGTCCATGAGCAAGGTCTTGAAGTGATTGGTACCGAACATATTCTTTATGCTTTATTGCGCCAGCCCAATTCCCGCGCTGCCCTGATTTTAACTAGCTTTAAGGTTGACCTCGAGCATTTAGCTGATAACATTGAAGAATTTACCGAAAAACAGGCTGAAACTTCTAAAGCCAAGCAGTCCACCGCCGAATTTCGTCGCAAGCCACTCAAATGGCTCACTAAATATGGCCAAGATTTGACCGAATTAGCTCGCCAGGGCAAATTAGATACCGTCATCGGTCGCGATCAAGAAATTGAACGTACCATCACCGTACTTAGCCGCCGCACCAAATCCAACCCAGTTTTAATCGGTGAAGCGGGCGTTGGCAAAACCGCTATTGTCGAAGGGCTAGCCACTCGTATCGTCAAAAATGACGTTCCAGCTAGCCTGGTTGGCAAGCGCATCTACCAGGTCGATCTCTCTTCGGTAGTTGCCGGTACTAAATTCCGTGGCGAATTCGAGGAGCGCATCAAAGGGATCATTGACGAAGCTATCGGCGACGATTCTTTGTTGCTTTTTATCGACGAGATTCACCTGCTTTCTGGTGCTGGCTCTTCTGAAGGCTCAATGGATGCCGCTAACATCTTGAAACCTGCCCTTGCTCGCGGTCAAATTAAGCTAATTGGTGCCACCACTCTCGACGAATATCGTAAAAGTATCGAAAAAGATAAAGCTCTTTCTCGCCGCTTCCAGACCGTCGTGATTGAGGAGCCTAGCAGTACTATTACCCTCCGGATCCTTAAAGGTGTTAAACCTCACTACGAACGTCATCATGGCGTCACTATCCCTGATAAAATTCTTGAAACTGCCATCAATATGTCGAGCCGTTATATTAACGACCGTTTTATGCCCGACAAAGTTATCGATGTAATCGACGAAGCTGCTGCCATCGCCAAGGTCTCTGCCGAAAAGAAAGGCGGGGGTCAGTACAAAAAGCTCAAAATCGAGCAATCCACTCTCACTACTAAAATCGAGCAGGCCGCCGACGAAGAAAATTTTGAAAAAGCTGCTCTCTATAAAACTCGTCTTGAACAGCTTAAAAAACAGCTCCAAAAACTTGAAAAATCCGGCGTCAAAGAAGATTCTGTTCCCGTTATCACCGAGGATGACCTCGCTAAGGCAATTTCTCTTAAAACTGGTATCCCAGTTTCTAAAGTCCACGGCTCGGAAATGACTATGTTAATGGGGCTAGAGGCTCACCTTAAAAAATCAATTATTGGTCAAGATGAAGCCATCAAATCCGTCGCTAAGGCGATTCGGCGTGGCCGCAGTGGGATTGCTCATCCTCGCCGCCCGATTGGTAGCTTTCTCTTTATGGGCCCAACAGGAGTAGGGAAGACCGAATTAGCGCGCGTTATTGCCCGCGAAGTTTTCGGTGGCGACAATTCTCTTATTAAAATTGATATGTCCGAATTTGGCGAAAAACACAACGTCTCTCGTCTAGTTGGGGCCCCTGCTGGTTATGTTGGCTATGATGACGGTGGCAAGCTCACCGAAGCAGTTCGACGTCACCCCTATTCCGTAGTGCTTTTCGACGAAATTGAGAAGGCTCATCCCGATGTCTTCAATATGTTACTACAAATTCTCGAAGACGGTATTTTGACCGATGGCCAGGGCAATAAAATTAAATTCAACAACACCGTGGTAATTTTGACCTCTAATCTCGGCTCCGAAGATATGTACAAAGAGGCAGATTTTGGCTTTAGTGGTACCGTTCGTGGCAAAAAAGAACTTCAAGCCGAATATGAGCAGTCCAAGGCTACCGCTAAAAAGGCACTTACCAAAGTAATGCGTCCAGAGTTGATTAATCGCCTTGACTCTATCGTAGTTTTCCACGCTCTCTCCAAGCCTGACGTTGAAAAAATCTTCGATAATCTTCTTTCCGACCTCAAATCGCGCCTCGGCACTCGTAATTTTGGCCTCAAAATCTCCGATGCCGTCAAAGCCAAACTTATCAAAGAAGGCTACGACCCCAAGAACGGTGCTCGGCCACTCCGTCGCGTCATTGAGGACCAGCTCGAATCGCTCCTCTCTGAGGCTATTATCGACGGGACTCTCCAGCCTGGCCAAATTGCCTCTGTCGATCTCGTTAAAAATCGCTTCAAACTTCGTATCGAACAAGAAAAATAAGAAAGGTTACTAATGTCAAATTTCACCCCCTCAACTAAAAATTACCTCGTCCCTACCGTAGTCGAGGAAACCAACCGCGGCGAGCGCGCTTACGATATCTACAGTCGGCTCCTAAATGACCGGATTATTTTCCTCGGTGAGGACGTCAATGCTCACACTGCTAATATCGTCATCGCTCAGCTGCTCTATCTTGCGCACGAGGACAGTACTAAAGACATCAAACTTTACATCAACTCTCCTGGCGGCAGCGTTTATGATGGCCTCGCCATCATCGATACTATGAACTATATCAAACCCGATGTCCAGACTATTGGGATTGGGCTCCAAGCCTCGATGGGCGCCATGCTCCTCTCAGCTGGTGCTAAGGGCAAGCGTTTTGCCCTGCCTAATGCCCGTGTGATGATTCATCAACCTTCCTCTGGCACTCAGGGAAAAATTACTGACCAAGAGATTGCCTTAAAAGAGGGAATTTATTTGAAAAAACGCCTGGCCGAGATTTTCGCCCAAAACACCAACCGGCCTCTTTCTCAGGTTGAAAAAGATATGGACCGCGACAACTGGATGTCGGCCGAGGAAGCTAAAAAATACGGCATTATTGACAAAGTTATCAAATAATCATCACTCAAAATCATCATCAATAAAAATAGCCCAATCGGGCTGTTTTTATCTGGGGTGAGCGATGGGAATTGAACCCACGACCTCTTGGACCACAATCAAGTGCTCTAACCAACTGAGCTACTCTCACCAAGCTCAGCTATTATATCACAAAATTCATCTTTTCAAAATTAGTCTACCGAAAATCGCTCCAGCTTCAGCGCAAACCACCTCGTCCGCCCAGGCCCCCACCTCGTCCACCTAAGGTTCCGCCGCGGCTATTAGTCGCCGGCTGGTCACTTCTCACACCAATCTCTGTTTTCATCGCTTCAAGCGACTTAGCTCGTAAACTTAGATTGCGACTTTGCGCGATTCTGGCATTCCGGAAGCCCTGGATAAATTTTCGTCGTTCCTCGATTGATTGTCGCTGGCTAAAAGACTCTGCCGTCGTCGCCCCCATATTCCCCCCGTTCTGAGCGCGCGCATAGCCTGAAGAGTGAAAAACCTCGCTTTTTGCTTCATTTCTCATCATATACTTAAGCAGAGGATTGCCACTTTTCATAAACCTATTTTACGCCATTTTTGCATTTACATCAAAAATATCGCAGATGCTAGAGGCGAGTAAATGCTTTCTATTGACATTTTCGCACTGAAGTGATATAATAGGAAAGATTGGTCATCATTTTACCCATTATATGACGATCAAATAGTTGTTTAGGAGGAAAAGAAGATGGGAATTAAACAAAAAATAAGTGGCGTAGAGGACAGATTATTTGGCGAGATTGGCAAGAATACAGACCCGAAAACTACTTCAGAAGAGTCAAATCAGGCTAATTCAACGCTCGAGCAAATTTTGGATGAAATCAAGAGGAAAACCGGACCTAAAACCGAACCTGGAAAACCGTTGGCTAAGATAATTAGCAAGGGATATTTCGAACCTGGAGAATCGTTGGCTAAGATAATTAACGAGGGATATTTAGAGTACCTTAAGAGAGGGCTTATAAGTATCAAAGACGATCTTCAGGCAGACCAATCGAGTCTCGTTGAATTATTAAATTCACTCAGCAACTTAGACGAGAATGCATGGTCGTCTATACATCAACTGGAAGAAGATTTCTTGCGTAAGTTTATTTCAAACTTTGATCTCAGACAAGAGGCTTTAGAAAAAGAAATTAGTGAAATTTCTAAAATCATGCCAGCTATCGAGCTTGATAATCAGCAAGTTTTTCAGTATCTTGATGATGCCCTCTCGAAAGAAGACAACGAGGTGATGGACTATATAATCAATCTGGTTATAGACATACTCAAGGCCGAGCTAAAAGACCCTGAGCCATCCACTAAAGTGGGTGCTTATTCTGCAGCCGTGCCAACTCCACACACTTCTACCCGCTAATCCTCAAATGATAAGCGCCCCCTGGGCGCTTATGTTTTTTGTACCAAAAAAATCGTAAGCTCGGCTAAGCTATTCTCAGTCGGGGAGTATAGGTCTCAAAGTATAACCGTTAAAGTGATATAATCATTGACTTTTTTAATAAAGTATGATACAATACTAACAGTCTATGGAATTGAGGTGTCAACCAGTTTCAGCTAGACGACCATTAAAAAACCGAATCATCCCAGGTACAAATTTACCTGGAATAGTGTGTCCACCTTTTTTCATGAGGATCGCCTCATTTTGAATAAGACAGCAGATCAAGAGATAGATAGATACGGAGGAAAGCAGATGAAGATAATAATAAGCACGATTATAATAGCAATGGTCGCGTATTATTCTTGTTTGATAATACGCAAAATGAGAGCGAGCGGAGAGAGGGTGGGTTTTGGAGTGTTCATAACGAACCTCATGCTCTCCCTTATTAGCTGGCTAATAGTAAGTTACTGGCTATCGGTAGCTTTTGCTATCTTTTGCCTGATATGGCTAGGTAGACTGATCTTTTCAGTTTTTCCTGACCATAAGCTTACCAAGCAATGGGGCATGATAGGCTTCTTGCTTTGCTCTCTACCGTTGGCTTACGCGGCGTGTAGAGAAATCTTAGACGGTGCTGGTTTTGCTGGCATCGTCCAAAGACCTATAATAGTAGCCTTAAGTTGCATCATAATAATTGCCCCTGCCATCCTTTTGGCAATCAGGGCGGCAATAAGTCCAGACGAGGGAGGTGAGATGAGTGAAAAAGAAGCTTAGAAAAGCCGGGGAGGCACTATTTATAGTGACCCTCTTCACAGCAGTTATTTTGGCTGCTTCTTGGCAATATTTACCGAACATTAGTAGCAGCAATGCTGCTAACAAAGAAGTGGAAGAAAAAGCTACCTCTCTATTAGATAAAAAGAGTGTGGCTAAAGCCTATGAAAATTATTCTGACTTGCTAATCGAGGACAGCCTTCCTTACATGTCAGAAGAGAGAAGAAGCTCACAGGAGCGCAAGTTCAGTGAGCTCGGTGTTGAGCATGAGCAGTTTGGAGATGCTATCAGTACCGCCTACAAAGCTGCTCACACTGATAAAGACTCCGCTATTAAAGAGTTTTACCAGGAAATCTTGGCCAATCCAGTTTTTCTATACTCCGCTTGTCAGTGGGGTATTGAAACTGAACTGACTAGTATCGGTAAGACTTTCGGTGACCTCAATCCGTGGATGAAAGATTTTATCCAAATCACGGATCAAAAGGGCGGAATTAGTTATTGGGTTAAGTCGAAGGATGGCAAGTTGTATGTCACAGACGAGTATAAAGTCTATGCTGCAGCTATGAAGCATTTATTCGAAAACTTCAATAACGAAGGTTTCCAAAATGCTTCATCTCATTATCACTGGGCTAGCAACCTAGCTACTAAGCCAGACGCAGTCAGACCACAGGTCATGACTTACGAAGATGATTTGCCTTGGCTCGTCTTGGTTCTTAGAACCAAGAACGGTGTTGCTCATGCAACTATCGGCTCTAATGAGTGCGACAAGCGTTTAGGTAAACTTGATGCGCCAAAGCCTCAAGTTCCAGAGCCGCCGAATTCGCCGGGTAACCCACCAGACAATCCGAACAATCCACCTGGAGAGGTTATTCCTCCTCCGTCAACTGGTCAGAAAAAGGATGAATCAAAAAATCCTGTTTACCATGGCAATGCCGAACAGGGTGGTTCAGCCCGACCTAAGACGGATAAAGGCAGTTCCCAGTATCAGATGACCAACCCTGGTCGTATTGTAACTGATTTGGGACAACAGTCCTCATCAAGCGGAAACTCGACTACGCCAAGTAATGGCAATTCGCCAAATTACAATGGCTCAGATAACGAAACTCCACCGCCAACCAACCCAATTCCGGTCGATCCGGACAATCAGGGCGGCATCGACAATGGATCGGTGTCAGACCCTGATGCATAGACACACTATTACCCAGCGGCCAATCGGCCGCTGGGACTCCCAAGTTTTTAAGTTTTGCATCTGAGATGATTCGGTTTTGTTGGTTTAGACGAAAATTAACAAATCGGCTAGCAAACAAAACACAATCTAATTGAAAGGAGTATTTTATGAGTAAAATGCTTAAACCTATCCTCGGCGTTGTGGCAGTTGCTGCCCTCGTCGGTGCTGGGGTTGCTCCCTTGGTTCGTGCTTGGGGTGATAACGGCGGTGGCCGCCCGAGCTATACTAAACAGCAAATCAACGATGGCGTTCTTGGCAACAAGATCGTCTTTAATTCCATCAGCGATGGCCAGTCTGGCGACGAAAAAGATTTCGTCGGCGCTCGTGTCGATGATGGCAATCACGGCGTTAATAACGTCTGGACCGGTAGCGACATCAATGTCCAACCCGGCAAAACCTATATTATCAACCTTTATGTTCACAACAACAGTCCTAAAGGCTACGATGCGGTAGCTGAAAATGTGATGACACAATTTAGCATCGCTAAGAATACTGGCAAAACTGTTCAAGTTAATGGTTTTATTAGTTCTTCTAATGCTACTCCGTCTGAATATTGGGACTATATTAACTTCCATAGCGATAAGAATTTTCGTCTTGAATACGTGCCTGGCTCTGCGCTGTTAGAAAATAATGGTGTCGGTGCGGGTGGTCATGGTGTCAAGCTGAGCGACGATATCGTTACCACTACTAAAGGCGTCATGATTGGCTACGATAAGCTAGACGGTAAGATCCCTGGTTGTTATCAGTATTCCTCTTACGTTACTATCAAAGTCAAACCAGTTTTTGAAACCGAAACCAATGATTTCGTAGTTCAAAAACAAGTTCGCAGACTGGGCGACAAAAAATGGGCTAAAAGTATCTCTGGTCTCAAAGCTGGGGATAAGGTTGAATATCGTATTGAATATCGCAACACTTCTAGCCAAGCAGTCAAGAATGTGATGATCAAAGATGTGCTTCCTAACAACATGAATTATATCGCTGGCAGCACCACTCTTTATAACGCTAGTACTAATGGTCAGTGGAAGGCTGTCAAGGACGGCGTCACGGCTAAAGGTATTAATATCGGTGACTACAAACCAAACGGCAATGCTTACCTACGCTTCACGGCTCAGGTAGTTGACAAAAGTCTAGTTTGTGGTACTACTAAATTAGTTAACTGGGGTCAAGCTGGCGTTGGCGACAAAACCAAACAAGATTCAGCTGAAGTTTATGTTGACAAAAAATGTCAACCAAACACCCCTCCGAACCAGCCTACTCCTCAGACTCCATCTGAGATCCCATCCACTGGTCCAGCAACTGCTGTTTCCAGTATAATCGGTGCTGGTTCTCTTGTAACCGCTCTCGGTTACTACCTTGCTAGCCGCAAAAAACTTCAATAATTTGACCGCTCCCCTAGTGCCGTAACTTTTAAGTTACTCTTGGGGCTGTCCCCTCATCTACGTTAAGGAACGGCCAAGCAAAACCCCTACAATTAATCTTGTAGGGGTTTTTGCTTTCCCCTTGTGCTTTTTCAGGATCCGTGATATAATATACAAGATATTAGGTGCTCTTTAAAAGACAGGGGGGGTGGTTAAATGATCTATTTCCCAACAACTACTAAAATAGCGGTTGCTGTATTGATAATAGTGATGATGTTACTAATTAGCATATTTGATGATGAAGAAGAATCGCAGCCAGACGCAGAAGACGGCGAAGAACAGCCAGGCGAGTTTGTTCAGAGACGTCCTCAGCCTAATTCTGTTTTAACGGAATTGCCAAGTATTCTGACTCCCGGCACGCAAGAGATTTGTTTCGAAGCTGAACTTGCTACAATCTCTACCCCAGTGATTTATAAGTGGCAAACTCGGATTGCCAACAAATCCTTAAAGGTATCGCGTTCACAGATCTTCTGTCCAGAGCTTTCCCAGGATATACAGAGGATTTTATCCGAGCGCGAACTAATCGCACTCTGTGTCCTTAGTTGTACGTTTCGTGAAGAATGCGATATCCCGCAACAAGAACGGATAGAGTTTTACGTTCTCAAACAGAACGTAAAATCTTTATTATTCTCGATTGATCGCGATCGTCTTCATGCGGAGCTATATGACGATTCCGGTAGTATTCTAATTAACGTCAGTACTTTAATTAGAAGATGGAAGAATGACCCAGGATATGGGTTAAGCATTACTTATTTAAGAACGGACGCAGAACCTTTGCAAAAGGAGCCAAACTTAAATCCCCGCGAGTTAGATAGCTGTAAAGACAGCAGCTATCAATTTGCCGAAATAAGGGAAGAAGTCATAAAGCAGTTTTTACTAAATTTTTCCTAATATCTATCTATGAGCGTCTTTAAAAGGCGCTTTTTTCTTTGGTTTTTCACCTTTAAAATTAGTTATTTATCCCGCGGTTATTATTTTGGCTGGTTTTTATTTTCTGTAACGCTTATGTTATAATACAAATAGTATGAATCCTTCTACTCCACCAACGCCACCATCACCGTCTTTTACCCCGCCCGCGCCCATCGTCAGCCCTCCGATGATTGCCTCTCAAGCTCCAGCTCCGCGCAAATCTCGCAAGCCGCTCATTGTCGGACTTCTGGCGGGTTTTCTAATTATCATCGCTGGCGGCATTTTCCTTGCCCGCACTTTTCTACAAAGCCCTCCCGACCCTACTCTATCTGTCGCTGAGCTCCAAAAGCTGAGCGAAGACGCGCTGCCCAGTCTAGAGGCCATGAGCGCGTTTTCTCAGTTCTTGGTTGATGACGAGTCTAATTTTTCCTCTCTTCACGATTTTCTATCTCACCAAAAGTTCCAACAATACTTAGACGCATCGCAAAATTTTTATAATTCAATTCATAAAAAAACCATTAGCGCTAGCGGAAAATCAGAAATTAACCAGCACTTTCAAGATTTAGAGAAGACCCTCAAGAAAGAGCTGGCTGCTTGTCAAAAAGTTTATTCACGTTTTCAAAAACTCAATCAAGCCTACAACGAAGGTAAAACCAGCCAAATAACAGATTTGAGGAACCAAGTTTCTGATGCCAGCATAAAAGCCGAACTTTTACAGTTTTCTAAATCTTTGCAAGAAAGTTTGCCAACTAGGCAGCAGTACAATCAAAAGCAATGTTTTAGCCAAGCGCAATATCAGAGCAAGGTATGCCTTCAGCTACGCAGCCGATTAGACGAAGACAGTAAATATTTCTCTGACCACGAAGCTTTTATCAAAATCTTCCCAGAGATTCAAAAATTACAACAACTATCTGACGATTCGTCCTATCTAGTCGCACTAGATGTTTTGCAGTTAATCAAAACAGGAGATAAGAGGTGAGCGTTAAAATAAAAAAATTTATTTTTTCTAGTGTTTTTTATGTTTTAGCGATTACTATTGTCGGCCTAGTCGCTTTTCAAGCTTCCACCTATGCTGACAAACAGGCTAACTATCATGATATTGCTCAGGTGCAAGTCACTGTTAATGCACTTAAACATTGTCTTGACGACGCTGACGCCTTTCATCGAGGCGACGATCGAATATTCGAAGCTCCAAGTGGCGGAGATGTATTCACCTATCAAGAAGCGTTAGATCCGATAAAGGCTAATGACGCGAGCCAGGGCAATATTTTTGAACGTACTTGGTTTGGCTTTGAAACTGGTTACTGGCTAGAAAAACAAATTAGCGGTAAAGCTACAGACCATAAACTAAGATGTAATGAACAGAAATCAAAGATCGTTCAATTCACCGCTAGCAAACTCGGCATTCCGCTTAAGGAAATTCTATGTGACAAGGCTAAAGGCTTAAAAACTAAAGGCATATTAGAGCCCTCGCATCGGATTGGTTCCGATATTGATGAGAGCATTACTTGCGATAATTTTAGTAGTGGCCAGGACTATTATCGCGCAGTCTCTTCTGATGCACTCGCTCATCTTAAGAAACTTTATAAAACTTGGCAAGCTAATAACCCTGGAGCCGTTAAATGGGGACAATTATCAGAAGACGTTGGGCCGGCGGCTTATTACAAATATTTTGATTCCTTTTTAGCTGGCTGTACTAAGGATGGAGTTATCGAAGAAGCCACTGGGAAAACCACCGCTTTCAATACTAAATGGCGCAGACTAGGCGCAAATGGCAAAGTTAAAGAAGTTAAAATCAAAAAAAGAAGCGACTACGCAAGCTACGATTGCGAAAACCTGATCGGTGAAATGAATAAACATTTCAAAAAGAACGAGAGTGCGATTGTTCAAGAAATGGTTGAAAATGGAGCCAATAGCACTACTCCTCCAGTTGCTGATTCCGGGACAAAAGAATCTACTGAAGAAGAAACCTTCACTAATAACTGCTTCAACCAAACCGGAGCTATTGGTTGGTTGATTTGCCCAGCTATCACTCTGATCAACGGCGCTCTGGAGACTGCCTATAATAACCTAATTGAACCAATGCTCCAGGTCAGTCCAGAGCTTGTCCAGTCTACTGGCGATAACGCCGCAACTTATCAAGCTTGGAGTATTTTCCGTAATTTTGCTAACATTATCTTCATTCTGCTTTTCCTAGGCGTAATCATTTCCCAAATCACTGGTTTGGGTATTGACAATTACGGCATTAAGAAAATTCTTCCGAAGTTAATTATTGTTGCCATTCTTATTAACTTATCGTTTTATATCTGTCAGCTTGCTGTCGATATTTCCAATCTGCTTGGTTATAGCTTTCGAACTCTTTTTACGAATCTTGTGGGGAATATAGGCGACGGTAGTTCTGCATCAACTGCCGGTAAAGTTGGCGCATTCGCATTTTCGACTACTGTGGCGGGCGTTGGGATCTTCGCTGCCTTCGGCAGTGCTACTTTAGCTTTAATCATCCCACTTCTCACCACTCTCGTATCGGCGCTTATTTCAATTCTTTTCCTCTTTATTATTTTAGTCGCGCGCAAATCCATTATCATTCTTCTCATTGCCATTTCGCCAGTCGCTTTTGCCCTTTATGCCTTGCCGAATACTAACCCTCTGTTTAAAAAATGGTTTAGCTTATTCAAAACCTTGCTAATTGTTTATCCAATTTGTGGTCTCTTAATTGGAGCCGGCGCGTTAGCTTCTTCAGTTGTCAGTAGGGCCGGAGCTGCAGGGCAAGAGGGGGTTACTATCCTTGTTGGTATTTTAATCCAAATTGTACCGTACTTCTTCATTCCGTCATTAGTCAAAAAATCTGTTGATGGCCTTGGCGGTCTTGGTTCCCGTATCGCAGGCTTCAATAAATTCTCCGGCGCCCTGAATAAACGTGCTAGGGATGGAGTCAGCAATGCTCGCACGCAAGCAAGAGCTAACAGGCTCAATAGTAGATTCTCTAATTTTCAGGATAAATTAGCCTATTCAAAATTTGGTAAGAGTTTAGGTATCAGCAAGTCGCGCGCTCGCAGTGCTCAGGCTCTTAAGAAAAACATCGAAGAACAACGCTCCGCTAACGCTATTCTACAAGGAAGAATATCGGATTACGAAGAGCAAAAAAGTGGCAATACGCTCAGCCCTAGCGAATGGGAAGCTAAACTAGCAAATTTGGTAGAAGCCGAAGACAGAGACGGGTTCTATGCTGCTTACGATGATATGGTGCGTCACATTGGTGAAGGCAAGTCGGCTGGCATTATGAGAAATCTTACAACTAATATGTACGGAAAAGGCTTGCTTGGCGACAAGAATAGGGCTTCTTTCCTGCGTGAGACTAATGAGCGGTATGGTTTTATTAACTCCAAAGATTACAGCTTGGGTCGCTATATGACAAGTGGTGCTCAAGCGACCTTAGGTGAGTATGACAGAAGTGGTTTCAGTATCGATGACGTTGGTCCAAGTGAAATTATTTCAGCTAATGCTCCAGGTCTAGAAGGTTTTCAGCAAAACTCAGAAATTTGGACTCAAAGCAATGCTGCTTTGGCCTTCAATAAACTTCCTGAAAATACGACAGCTGAAAAACGCATGATGATTGGCGCCAAAGCTATAGCTAATCAAACGCTTAGCAAAAGAGATGCTTTAGAAATACTTAACAATCCTACGGAGGCTAATTTATCGAAGTATGGTATGACGAAAGCTCAGTACGACGAAATTATGAACCCGCGTCCTCAAGAGGTCAGAATTGTTGGTGGGGGCTCCCCATCGGGCTCCCCATCCGGTGGTCCCCAGATTGAATGGACTGGCGACTACAATGACCCCTTCTTACCTGGTGACGGCAACAATTAGAATAAATCAGAAATTCTGATAATCTTGGCTCGCCCGAATTACGTTATCGAACAATACTCCTACCGTCAGTGGCCCAACCCCGCCTATTATTGGGGTGATTGCATTTAAGTCTTCGCGCTTGCGCACCTTTTCTGCCACGTCTCCCACCAAAACTCCGTTTTCGCTCGCCGTCCCAGCGTCCACGATCGTTGCTCCGGCGCGTACTAGCTCAGGCCGAATCAGTCTCGGTACGCCAGTCGCACTAACGACCAAATCAAACTCTACTAGCTTGTTCAAATCATCTTGTTTTTCAAAAACCGTTACGTCTAAGCCAGAGTTTCGCCACATTTTTACAAGCGGCGCTCCCACCAGCCGTCCGTAGCCTACCATCGCAATCTTTTTGCTGGCTAGATCTATATTATAACCAGTCAGCAACCAATTAATCGCTGTCGCGGTGGCACTCTCAAACTTACCTTTTCCACTCAACCCATCCACGTCCTTTTCCGGCGCAATTAAGCTGACTAAATTATCAGTCACCTCTCGCCCTTTCAAACCTTCCGGCCCCTTTTGTAGAGGTAGCTGTACAATAATACCAGACACGCTAGTATCTTCGTTCGCCGCCAAAATTGCTGCCTTTACCTCGTCGGTTACGACATCTGTTACCTCGACACCAATATCTTCACCGTAGCACTTTTTCAAATTTACGTATTTTGCAATTACCGGGTCATCATTATCACGAATGATTACTAATTTCGGCTTTTGTTTCATCGCCGCTACTACCAATGCTTGGCGCTCTTTGATAAATCCCACCAGCTCTTTGCCACTTAAAATTTTCACACTGCAATCTCCACCGGCTCTTGCTCTAGCTCAAACCCGAATTTTTCGCGAATAATCTTTCGGATCTCTGTCCGCGCCGCCGCCAAATCCGCGTAACCTTGAGCGGCACGATTAATCAAGACTAACGCTGCCTTGTCGCTCACTACCATACCATGAAATTCCTGCCCTTTCAGCCCCGCCTCTTCTAGCAGCCATCCGGTATTAACCATGTACTGTCCGCCTGGTTTTTTCCAAACCAAAATCCCGTCATCCTCCGCTTCTTCTGCTGCCGCTTGGTCAAGATAAATATTTTTAAAGAAACTCCCTGCACTCGCTAATTGCTCTGGATTGGGTAATTTATTATCGCGAATTTTTGTCACTATTCGCCGGATATTTGCTGGCGAAAAATCCGTCACCTGATTTTCATCCACGAAAGCCTGTAAGGAAGTATAAAATGGTGGCTTGATTTGGCCTGTTCTGAGTCTCAATATGATTGCAATAATAAAATAATGTCCTTTCTTTGACCCAGTATTGAAAACTGTCTTGCGGTAGCCCATTTCCAAATCCTCAATTTCTAAAGTCAGATATTTATCTGTCGCACTGTCATAAACCTCCACCGCCTCCAGGACTTGCGAAATATCTTGCCCGTACGCTCCAATATTCTGCACTGGCGCTGCGCCCACCGTCCCCGGAATTGCACTCATTGCCTCGATTCCGGTCAAATTATGCTCTGTTGTAAATTCTACCAAATCGTCCCACTGCTCGCCACCCATTGCTCTTACCAGAGTTTCATTTTTTTCATCCGACTCTAATATTCCAATCCCTCGCATCCGGTTCCGGATAATCACCCCCTTAAATCCTTCATCTCGCCCAATCGAATTAGCTCCCTTACCTAATATAAAAACCGGTAGTCCTCTGTCAGCCGCCAGCTTGTAAGCTTCTCGTACCTCCTCGACTTTCTCAACGTCAATCAAGAACCGCGTGGCACCCCCCAGTCGCATAGTAGTTATTTCGGCAATTGGTACGTTTTCTCTTATTTTCATATTTTGATTATACACTCTTGTCTACTTGAAACCCATATTCTGTGCTAAAATAGATGAGAATCTGTAATTTGAGCAGTCGCTCATCTAATTTGGAGGTAACTACAATGAATAAAAAACTTAAGATTGTTTTCGGCGTTTTTCTTGCCCTCGTCGCTATTTTGATTGTCGGCGGCGCCGTCATTTCTACCATGGCTAATAAACCTAAAGAAAACAAAGCCTTTACTGCCGTTAGTAGTGACGGGGAACTGGCTTCAATGCACGAATCCGACATCAAAACCGTCAAAGGTAAAATCAATGTCTATATTTTCTGGGGCAAAGGTTGTCCCCACTGTGCTGCGCTCGGTAAATACCTCGCCAACCACACCAAAGATTATGAAAAAATTGCAAATATCTATTCTTTCGAAGTTTGGGGCGACAAAAAGAATCAGGAGTTCTTCAAATCTTTTGCCAGCTTTATCGGCTCCGAAGCCAGCGGCGTCCCGTTTATCGCTTTTGCTAAATCAGAGCCAATCAAAGGTTTTGGCAACGACTCTCACGGTGAAGCTCTCGTTAAAGCTATTAAAGAAGCTTACGACACCTCTTACGGCGCTGTTAAACCAGTTACTCCATACGACCCGTATTTAGCTTATGCCGCTCAAAAAACCGCTAAATAACTTTTCTTGTCACATCTAGTTAGGTCTAGAAAATTGAACCGTGTTTTAGCTGCTTGGCTGTACGAGTGAGTTAAGCAGCTTAGACGGTTGTATGGATAGGTGTTTAGTGGTATAATACAAAATATTATGTGGGCCGGTAGCTCAGCCGGTTAGAGCATCTGCCTCTTAAGCAGAGTGTCGTGGGTTCGAGTCCCACCCGGCTCACCAACAGGGGAACCTGTAGAAAACTCAGGTTCGAAGATGAAATTAAATGGTGATTTATATCTGTAAATCACCCTTTTTGCGCCAACCAGTCAATCGACTAAATTTCATCACGCTACCTTTGGTCAATATCTTTGAGCCATTTTTGCCTTCAATTATCTCCCAAATCCACTATAATTAATAACGGAGCTATTCTTCCGCGGGCTAGCAAGCCTGTCCGCTAATCCGACAAATAACCCCTCTTCAATCTTTGTGCCCGTAGCTCAGTGGATAGAGCACCAGCTTCCGGAGCTGGGTGTCGTAGGTTCGAATCCTATCGGGCATACCAAAAGGACTTTAATGACAAATATTCTAAATTATCTAACTTGGCGCGGCGATTTGCCGTTCAGTAGTCGACATCCCTTCAACTCAGTTGACGATTTGATTTTAGCGCGGTTTTCTTACCTGCCATTTCGTAAAATTAAGTTAGCTCGCCGAGAAACTATTGCTACAGTTGCTCAAAAAATGTGCTCTCTGCCGGCATCTGATTTCTGTTTGCCAAATGATCAGGCGCTCATCAAGTGTCTTGCTGATTCGGCCCGTTTTAGAAATCTCAAAGTATTTTATTTCATTGACCATCATGATTCTAGCACCGAGCGCCAATTCACTGCTATTGCAATCCGTCTTTCGATCCGTCAAATTTACGCTTCTTTTATGGGGACTGACAGTACTATTACCGGTTGGAAAGAAGATCTTAATTTTTCCTTTATGGAAAATACTCCAGCTCAACTCGATGGAGTGAAATATATCCATCGCTTGGCTTGGCGATATCCTTTAAGCAACCTGCGTCTCGGGGGCCATTCTAAGGGCGGTAACTTAGCTATCTATGCTGCCTTGGAAAATCCCCAGTCAATTCAACGGCGGATTCTTTCGGTTTCTAATTATGACGGTCCTGGTTTCAACGAAAAAATTATTCAGGGTAGGCACGACTGGCGAATGCTTAAGCGGGTTACTAGTTTTATTACTCAAGGTTCGGTTTTTGGTCGCTTATTGCATCACCCCGAGCGACAGGTCGTTGTTCATAGCAACGGGAAGGGTATTTGGCAGCATGATATCTACACTTGGGAGGTTGATGGCGATCATTTTGTTTCTACCCAGTCTACTCGTCGTAGTAATATCATCGACGCTGCTACCACAAAGTGGATCAGTCGAGCTAGCATGTCTGAACGTCGGCTAATGACCGATTGTATTTATCGTCTCGTTAGTTCAGCTTCGCCCGATCAGACTATCGATATTACTTCCTCAGCTGCTACTTGGCTCAAAAAAGCGCCAGCTATGGTAGCCACTTTTGCGAAATTGCCAGCTTCAGAACGTAAAGTTTTCAATGATTTACTGAAGCGTTTTGCCAAGGCCTATTATGAAACCCTTAAATCTAGTTACGCTAGTTCAAGTCTAAAGCTCCAAAATCATAAAAATCACAAAAACCACTAAAACCACGCTAGTCTAGTCAAATCGAACCACTAAAGTTGGCCTAGGTCTCTTCCGTATCAGAAACAGCATTTTGGCTCATTTGTGATATAATATAAAACAGTCCACATTTTAAGTTTTTAGATGTGGCGGTTACTACAAGGGAACTACCACCCTTTTGTTACCTTTTGCGCCCGTAGCTCAGTGGATTAGAGCATCTGTCTTCGGAACAGAGGGTCGGCGGTTCGAATCCGTCCGGGCGTACCAATATTTTTATTTTGCCAATCCGTCGTAGATCTGCCTGGTATATTTGTATAGATTTTGAGTGTGATTTTCTAGAAAATAATAATGCTTGACATAACAAAAAGTCATAACCATCAGAATTACCGTCAGAAGATAAACTGGCAGCGAGGCAGTTAACAGCCAACTAAAATATAAGCAAATTGCTGAAGCGCACATCGCCCCTAGGGTCAGCCCTGCAAAGAACAACATAATTATTAGATGCGCCAGCCTCTCGTGCTGGAAATTTTGCACCATCGCCTTGTGGTGGTCTGCTAATTCTCGCGTCGGTTTTTTGGCTGCTTCTTGAATAAATTTTTCGTAAGATTTTATGCTTGTTTCCATAAATTTTATTATAACACTGGACACGAAAATAGGGTTTTCCTGTTTTATTCCGCTCATGCTATAATCAAGTTATGAGTAAACAATCTACCACTAAAAACAAGCGCCCAGCTAAGCGTAGTTGCGCCAAAACTATTAAAACTAAATCCGCTAAAACTCAAGCGACCCGTACTGCAGCCAAGCAGACCAAAGTTTGCAAAAACTTTTTCGCTTGTGGGCAACGCAGTAATGCTCGTTCCTGTTTTATTGCAATTCTAGTCATTGTCTTAATTGCCTTGGCTTACGCTATTAGCGCGGAAATGATATTAGGTAAGGTCTAGTGAACGAAGAGGAAGTCCAGAAACGGCGTCGTGATAACGAAGAGCAGGCTACAAAAAGCCGCGCCAGTATTTTGGGTCTCCCTTATCTTGATACGCGGGATTTTGAAGCTGAAATCCCGCTTGTCCCTAATCTGCTTGATAAAGAGCAGATGCACCGCAATTTTATTATTCCTTTGCAGCGCGGCAATCGAGGCGAGCCCTATCAGTTTATGGTCACCAGCCAAACGCCACGCACGCTCATTGAGCAGATGCGCCAGCAGTACACCGATCAAGGCGATCGCACTGATTTTTTCTTAATTTCTAATTCTGCTTACCAAATTTTTATGTTACGCTATGATCCGCCACGCGAAGTCGTTTATGATGACATTAAAATCTCCAGCCAGGGTGATTCTGAGACGATTGCTTCAGTTAGCCAAACTCTCAACGAAGTCCCGACTGATAAAGTTTTTGATTTTCTCTTAGACCAAGCTGACAAGCTGGGCGCTTCCGATATTCATATTGAAAATATGCGGGGCGATATTCGAATTCGCATGCGTGTTGATGGTATTTTGCATCCAGTTGCCAATATCGACAAGACCCGCTACCGCATTTTTATGGGTGAGTTGAGTTCTCGTGCTAATGTTTCCGCCGCTTCTAACCAGCCACAATCAGGTCATATGCAGAAAGATATTTTTCGCGATGGCTCTAGCCACCTTTTAAATATCCGTGTTGAAACCGTCCCTACCATGTATGGCCAGGACGCCGTACTTCGTCTTTTTAATTTTGACGAATCTCTACTTAACCTTGATTTACTCGGGATTTCAGCTGAGGAACGTGCTGTTATCAATGAAATTATTTCGCATCCACGCGGCTTGGTACTGATGGTTGGGCCTACTGGCTCTGGTAAATCCACTACCCTTTATTCTATCTTGAATGCCTTAAACACCACTGATCGTAAAATCATTACCCTCGAAGATCCAATTGAATATGGCATTGGCGGTATTTCCCAGATACCAATTAATACTAACGAAGGAGGATCCTTTGCCGACGGGCTGCGTTCTGTCTTGCGACTTGACCCAGACGTCGTAATGGTTGGTGAGATTCGCGACGCCGACACGGCACGCACTGCCATCCAAGCCTCTATTACCGGTCATTTAGTCCTCAGCTCTTTCCATGCTAATTCTACTGCTGCAGCCTTTTCCCGCATGATCGACTTGATTGGTATCAACCCAATTTTCTCTAGCTCCATCCGCTTAGTCATCGCTCAACGCCTAGTGCGCCGTCTCGCCGATAATAAAGCCGCCTACCGTCCCGATGAAGCTACTCTGCAATATATCCACCGCGTGCTTGACGGAGTGCCTGGTTTGGATTTGACTAATATTACACTATATCGTCCCGTTGCTTCTGAAGAACATCCCTTTGGCTATAATGGCCGCACCGCTATTATGGAACAGCTCGCTGTGACCGAAGAAATCCAACAGTTTATTCGGGGCGACGTTGCTGACGCCAGCACTACCGCTATTGAAGCCGCTGCAAAATCAGCTGGCTTGCTCACCCTTGAACAAAAGGGAGTACTTGCCGCTCTGAAAGGTGAAACCACTCTTGAAGAAATCGGCCGCGTCGTTTAAACACAAAAAAGACCCTCATAAGAGGCTCCTGTCTACTCTTTTGGTTCTCTAACTTGGCTGGGTCGGCAGGATTCGAACCTGCGCATGACGGGACCAAAACCCGTTGCCTTACCACTTGGCGACGACCCAGTACCTTATGACTTTAGCATATTTTTCTATAAAATTCTAGTCTCGGCACGTTACTCTTTTGGCTCGTTGCCGTAAGCTTTCCCTGTTACTAAGCCAATTCAGCCTCCTTGGGGCCGTTTCACACAGTTGATTAATCTGAAAAGCGTAGTATTCAACCAAGTCTAAATCAAAATTATCCTGTTCGCCCCACATCGTAATTAGACCTAAAATTTCATGTTCAAAAATGACCCGTTTCATTGGTGACATATTTTGGCAACACCGAGCAATCTCCTGAAATCCCGTCAAGCCTTGAATTATGTCCTTCAAAATTTGTACTTGCTCACGCTCTAGAGTTATTTTAAAATAAATTCGGTCTTGATAAATTAACAACAGCAAATTCCGAAAAATTTTTCTCGGTACCGTTGTTGGACTCAACTTTGTCATTTTACGGTGAATTCTTCTTCTTAATTTCTCTTCGTAATTTTCTACTACTTCGTCAACGTTACGATAGTGTCGATAAAAAGTCGACGTCGCAATTTTTGCTATCCGGCACAAATCAATCACTTTGATACTCACTGTGTGCTTTCTGTGCAGTGAAATTGCCAGCGCCCGCAGAATTAATTTGTCTGACCTCAGAAATCGTTTGTCCACCTTCAAACTCATTTTCTTCATTATACCACCCTGCTCTGTAATCACCAATATTATCTACCTTAATCTAATTTAATGCTATACTGAACGTATGAAACAAGTTATCCAGGTTGTCAATTTATCGAAAAATTATGGCTACTAAATCCAGCTTTTCTCAAATTATAAACGTTTCTGCTTCGCCACTTCAGATTACTTCTCTTGTTCCTGGCGGGCAGGGAATCGCCACTGCTCCAAATGGCCAAAAAATCTTTCTTTGGAATGCGCTGCCTGATGAAGCCATTCTTGAATATCAAGTCACCAAACGAAAAACTCACTACCTCGAAGGCATTGCTACTAAAATTAGCCGTCCCTCCTCGCATCGCATCGAGCCACGCGACGATTGCTTCCTCTCCACTTCTCCATGGCAAATCCTATCTTACCAATTTGAGCTTGAACAAAAACTGCAATTATTGCAGGAACAATTTCGCCAAGTCGGTTTGTTGAATCTACCCATTAGTCCTATTCAGACCGACGGTCAGGATTTTTTCTATCGCAACAAAATGGAGTACTCCCTTTACTGGGACCATTCTACGAATCAGATTCAACTAGCTTTTCACCAACGCGGCTCTCATCGCAAGCTTCCCATCACCACTTCTAGCCTTGAACACCCCAAGATTTTTCAAGCTGCTCAGGAAATTATTCAAAATTTGAATAATCAAGGCGCCGAGGCGCGCACTTATCAATCGTTATTGCTACGTTGCAATCAAAGTGGACAGCTTGCGGGCGGTTTACTCGAAAATCACCAACCTCACCCTAAGTTTACTAATCTCTCAGATTACATTCTTGGCTCTGAATATTTTTATTCACCTAACGGTTTTTTCCAGATTAATTTGCCGGTTTATGAAATGGCTTTGCGCGCAATTTCTGAGCAGATCAAGAGCTCCAAAGTGGTTGATTTATACGCCGGCGTCGGCACTATTGGTCTGTCAGTAACCAAAAGTGGTCAGCTGATTTCGGTGGAATCTAACCCCGCTGCTTACCAAGAGCTTGTGCGTAATGCTGCTAATTCTCCGCATTCTTCTCTGAAAATTCAGCCCGTCCTCGCTAAATCTGAAGAAGTATTAGATTTCATCCAGTCCGACTGCACTGTGATTGTCGATCCGCCGCGTGCCGGTTGTGACATTAAATTACTCGCACGTTTCTTATCAGAACTGCCATCTTCCATCATTTATCTTTCTTGTAATCCCGCCACTCAGGCTCGCGACCTCGCAATTTTACAAGAAAAATATATCATAGAACGCATAATTCCTTTTAACTTTTTCCCTCGCACCCCTCATCTGGAGACGGTGGCATTACTCTCGCGACTTTGATAGTGTAAAATAAAAGGCCATTAAATTCTAATTTAATGCTCAAAGGAGATCAAAATGACTAAGCACGATAATCGAAAGTTTTGGAATAAAATTGCCAAACTGTACGCTCCTTTGATGGAAAAGGATAAACTATTTTATCAAGAAATTTGCGATAATATTCGCCAATATTTGACTGATGAGATGGACGTGCTTGAACTCGCCTGTGGATCGGGTCAATTATCATTTAAGCTTTCACAGTACACCAAAAGCTGGCTTGGCACAGATTTTTCTCCGAAAATGATTTTGGCAGCGCGGAAGCGTGGTCGCCGCAAGGGACTTAACTTCGCTGTGGCCGATGCGACCTCGTTAACCTTCAAAGACCAACAATTTGATTGCGTGGTAATTGCTAATGCCCTGCATATTATGTCAAATCCCGAGAAGGCTATGCTTGAAATCAGTAGAGTGCTAAAGCCTAATGGAATACTCTACGCTCCAACTTTTTTATGGCAAGAAGGCAAACCAAAAAAATTTATCAAAACACTAATGTCCTTGACTGGATTTAAAATGTATCAAGAATGGGACAAAGCGCAATTTAGTAATTTTATTGAAAGATATGGCTTTTCAGTAGTGGAAATGCAACTAGTCTATGGCGGGGTTGCTGCAGTCGGAACGATGGTTGCTAAAAAGAGATCGTAATTGGTTTTAGCGAAAATGCTATACTGTTATTATGCCACTTAATCAAGCTCAACAATCTGCCGTTGAATATCTCGATGGCCCGCTGCTAGTTCTAGCTGGCCCTGGGACTGGTAAAACCCAGTTGCTTTCTGCGAAAGTCGAATATATTCTTCAACACACCGATACTAATCCTGAAAATATCCTCTGTATTACCTTTACTGAATCGGGCGCCGCTAATATGCGCCAACGCCTACTCAGTATGATCGGTCGCGCCGCTCACAAGGTTAATATTTATACTTATCATGCGCTCGGCGCTAATCTACTTGAACAGTACAAAAATTACGCTGAGGTTCTGCAACGCAATTTCGACCAGCCTATTGAGCCAGTTATGCAGTGGAAGATTCTTTCCGCCATCCAGGCTGAATTGCCTGCTCTTGATCTTCTCAAAAACGCCAACATTTCTGATTTAATTGGCACCATTTCTTCTGCCAAGAACGCTCGCCTTTCCGCCGCTGACTTAGCTTTGATCGCTGCTCAAAATATTGAAGCCAGCGCGGTCATTAGCTCCGAAGTTACACCTGTTTTACGGCAACTCGTCCCGCGTATGAAGTTTGCTGATGCTCTTACCCAAGTTTATCAACCCATCCAGGAAATTCTTGTTCGCCACACTTCCCCGCAACCGTTAACTGGTGCTATCGAGCCCCTTGCCAATGCGCTGCTACGCGAATTAACGGAGATTATCGATAGCGAATCGACCAAGGAAAAACCCGCCATCACCCCGCTTACTAAATGGAAAAATCGGCGTTTTGAAAAAGACCAAGCCGACGGTTATCGCTTAACCGACCATATTGTCAACCGTAAGCTACAAAGTTTCAGTACTATCATGCAACGTTATGACCAGTATCTCGTAAAGCACGGCCTCTTCGACTTTACCGACATGATTGAGCAAGCTATTTGTGCCTTACAACAAGACCAGGGTTTTCGTTTGAGCTTGGCGGAGCGTTATCAATATATCCTCCTTGACGAGTTCCAGGATACTAACCCTTCTCAGTTCAAAATTATTCAACTCCTCACCGATTATGAACGACCCAACGTTATGGCTGTTGGCGATGACGACCAAGCGATTTTCGCTTTTCAAGGCGCCAATACTTCGAACCTGATTGATTTTCAAAATCATTATCAAGCTCATCTCATCAAGCTGAGTGAAAATTACCGTTCTACCAGTGAAATTCTTGATTTTTCTCGTCAGATCGCCGACCAAATTACCGACAGCTTTGCTCATCAACGTCATATTAATAAACGTTTGAATGCTGTTAATAACCAAAAAATCCAAAAGACAGAAAATCCTCAAGTTGCACTTGGCCAAGCTGGTTCGGCGATTTCTCGACACGAATTTCTCTCTAGCGACGCCGAATATCATTGGCTGGCCGCCCAGATTTCTGCACTAATTCAAGCCGGTGAACAGCCTCAGGATATTGCTATTATTACTCCTAAGCATAAATATATCGCTCCGCTTTTGCCTTATCTAAAAGCCCACACCAACATCCAAATTGCCTACGAAAAACGCGAAAATATCCTCGAAACCCCAGCGATTTACCAGCTTACTACTCTGGCACGTTTCGTATACGAATCGGCACAAAATCGCCCCTCCGCTCACCGTCTGCTTGAAATTCTTTCTTTCCCATTCTGGGATATTCCCGCACTGTCAGCTATTCAAGCCACTCAGCATGCCCGCGATGACAAAAAATCCGCGCTTGATTATCTCATTGACTCGAAAGATCAAAAACTAGTTTCGGTAGCAAATTTTCTCGCCAGTCTGATTACCCACTCTTTCGACGCACCGCTTGATTTATTCCTCGGTTTTCTGGTCGGTACCGCGCCTTGCGGCGATTTCCGTTCTCCCTTTCTTGCTTACTATCAAAATCAAGATGAGGCCACAACCTTTGCTGTCTACGAGAACCTTTCCGTTCTGCGCGAGCGCGTTAAATCGTACCTGAAAACTGAGCAGCCAAAATTAGCGGACCTTATTACTTTTCTCGATGATTACCAGACCGCAGGGGAGGCAATCCTCAGTACCAGCCCCTATCAAGACTCTACCGAAGCTATCCAAATTCTAACAGCTCATAAATCTAAGGGCTTGGAGTTTAAGTACGTTTTCTTGGTCGCGACTGATGATCTATCTTGGGGTAATGCTAAAGGCAACAATAATATGCTCGCTCTCCCTATTAATCTTGTGCAGATTCGACATACTGGCGTCACCGAAAACGAACGTCTTCGACTGTTTTTTGTCGCTGTGACGCGCGCTAAGTTATCACTCACAATTACTAATTCCATCAAAGATTTTAGCGGTAAAAGTCCTAATCGTCTGGAATATCTTAATGAATACGAAGATTCTGATCATCGACTAATTTCACCATTTTTGCCTAATCCGACAATCATTACTCACTACGAAGACCTCGACCCTACCCACCGTCAGTATGATTTGCGGCAAAGTTGGCTAGCCGCCTACAAAAATCCTGCCCCAGAGTTAAGACCGATCCTCCTAGAGCGCCTCGCTTCTTATCGTCTCACCCCTACCGACTTAACTACTTTTATTGATATTGTCTATGCTGGCCCGCTGTATTTTTATCAGCAAAAGGTCTTGCGCTCTCCAGCTGAGCCTGCCAACCAAACCATCCTTTACGGTAATCTTATTCACGCTACTTTTGAAGCTGTCACCAAAAATTCTCTTGACGACAATCAAGCCATTAGCTATTTTAAGGAGCAAGTTAATCAAATGCCTTTACCGGCCTCAGATCTGGCTCATCTTACCGAAAAAGGCTTAGCTAGTCTAGCAGTAGCCTTGCCCGAATTTGGGTCTATTTTGCGCGCTCCCCATGCAAAAGCCGAATATAACTTTTTCCAGCACCAGCTGCTAGCTAATCAAGTGCCAATCACTGGCAAAATTGACCATTTCAATCTTAATCTCGACCAAAAAACTATTGAAATTTACGATTTCAAGACTGGCAATTTTCACCAAGAAGCTTGGCATCGCCACGCTACTTTATACAAATATGCCCTACAGCTCGGTTTTTATAAACTCTTGCTTAATCTATCGCCAGAGTTTCGTGATTTTAAGGTTACTAAAGGCCATATTTTGTTTGTCACCCCAGATCAGAACGGTCTGGTTCACGATAAAGTCTATGAATTTAACCAGACAGATCAGCAAGACTTACTCAGCCTGATTCAAGCAGTTTATGCTCAAATTAAAACTCTGGCTTTCCTTGATAATCCAGCTCTCGCGCTCGAGCCAGATGTTGATCGCAACTTGAAAGATCTCCAAAACTTTGTCCAATTATTGACTTCTCAAGATTTAAGTGTATAATAATGGATATCATGCAGATTCTGCAAAGAGGGGAGGTGATTATGCATGACGTATTCTTGCCCAAAGTGTGGGAGACCACATTTAACTTTGGCAGCAGCAGCAGCATGCTGCGCAAAGCAAACTTGCCCAACCTGTAGAGGTACGGGTAAAATATTCGGCGGGCTCCTTGAACCTAGCCAAACTTGCCCAACCTGCAAAGGTTGCGGACGGGTTTAGCCCCACTAATAGGTGAGTCAATTTCGTGACTCACCTTTTCCATTCCTAACCTTTTGTTTAGTTTAAAATAATATGTTAAAATATCAAAATGAATATTTGGCAAGAGTTAAACCCGCATTTTCTGGCTCTTGCGCCGATGGAAGGCGTAACTGACTTAGTTTTTCGCCAGGTTGTTCAGCAAGCTGCGCCACCAGATCTTTTTTTCACCGAGTTTACTAATGTTTCTAGTTTTGCCTCCGAAAAAGGTCGGCACAATGCGCTTGAGCGTTTAGAAATCGCTCCGACCGAGGGTCGAGCACCAGGCCAGACTCCGATTATCGCTCAAATTTGGGGAAAAAATCCTGCCCACTTTTCGGAGCTCAGCTCCGCGCTCGCTTCGCTTGGTTTTCAGGGCTTAGACATTAATATGGGCTGTCCTGACCGACACGTCAATAAGGCTGGTGGTGGCGCCGCGATGATTCTTAACCCTGAGCTTGCTCTTGATTGTATCAAACAAGTCCAAGCTGCCACCAGCTTGCCAGTTTCGGTCAAAACTCGTCTTGGCTTTAGCTCAGTCGAAGAGTACGCGACCTGGTTGCCGCTTTTACTGCGGCAAAACCTCCCCGCTCTCACAGTTCATCTCCGCACTCGTAAGGAAATGTCTAAAGTCCCGGCTCATTTTGAGCTGATCCCAAACCTTTTAGAGCTGCGCGATGCCATTGCCCCTCATACCAAACTGATTATTAATGGCGATATTACTGATCGCGCCCAAGCTGAAACCCTTTGGCAGCAACACCCGGCGATTGATGGCTTTATGATCGGTCGGGGTATTTTTGCCGATCCTTTTTGCTTTCGCAATTTTCACTCCCGCCCGCGGATCAAGCAAAGTGAGTTAGTGGAACTTTTTCTCTTTCATCTCAAGCTCCACGATCAGCGTACTGCCGAACTTGCTGGTCGCGGTTCCCGTTACCCTTTTGAGCCACTCAAGCATTTTTTCAAAGTTTACCTTAATAATTTTGACGGTGCCGCCGATTTGCGTGCTCAATTGATGTCCTGCACCACCACCGACCAGCTCCGCCAAATCCTCTCCACACAGTCTTTCGATTGACCCCTTTTCTTTTTTGAAAAACTGTGTTAAAATAACTCAAGTTCTAATAAAAAGGTTAAATAATCATGAGTTTTTCAATTTTGCAGAAAATCGGTGACGCCCAAAAGAAGCCGGCCGTGGTGGATGTCCGCTCTGGTGATACCGTTAAAGTCACCCAGAAAATTAAAGAAGGTAGTAAATTCCGCCTCCAAGTTTTTGAAGGCGTAGTGATTCGGACTGATCGTAAAGATTCTCACACCGCCCGTATTACCGTTCGCAAAATCGCCTCTGGTGTCGGCGTCGAAAAATCTTTCTTACTTCATAGTCCCTTAGTCGAGAAGATTGAAGTTACCAAGCGTGCTAAAGTTCGCCGCAAAAACCTTTCTTATCTGCGTGAGCGCTCTGGTAAATCTGCTCGTCTCACTAGCAAAGATTTCGATCGCACCGCCGTTAACGCAGTCAGTCTGCCCACTAAAGAAGCGGAAGCTGAAACTGAAGCTAAATCCGAAGCAGAAGCCACAGCAGAAGCCACAGCAGAAGCCTAAACGACTTACTAGCAATTACCTGGACCCGTCAACTTGCTTGGCGGGTTTGTTGTTTTTACCGAAAAATTATAGAATAGCGCTATGGCAATTCTGGGCATTGATGAAGTAGGTCGCGGTCCTTGGGCGGGTCCTTTAGTAGTGGGCGCCTGTATTTTACCGCCCGCACTCTCCTGTCTGGATGATTTAACTGATTCTAAAAAACTTTCTCCCCGGAAAAGGGAAGCTTTGAATCAGCAAATTTTGCAGCACGCCGCTGCCCACGCTCTCGGCTGGGTTTCTAGCCAAGAACTGGATGAAATTGGTCTGAGCAAAGCCCTCCGCCTCGCCACTCGTCGCGCTATGTCGCAGATTCAGGCGCAAAAGGTGCCGTTTTCTGAGATTATCATCGATGGTACGATGAATTTTCTCGCCCAAACACCTTTTGAACGGCATGTCACTGTCTTGAAAAAGGCTGACCTTCTGATCAAGGAAGTTTCTGCTGCCTCGATTATTGCCAAAGTCGCTCGTGACCAATACATGGTCAATTTAGCGCAAAAATACCCAGTTTATGGTTTTGAAAAACACGTGGGTTATGGTACTGCTGCTCATCAAAAAGCCCTCGCTCGTTACGGCGTTTGTCCCGAACATCGCCAATCTTTTCGCCCGATCGCCACCCTCCAGTCTAAGTCGAATCAAATTCAGAAAACTCCCTCTCAAAAATCACTGTCTCCAAACGCACCAACTCAGAAATCTTCCACCGCTACTGCGCTTGGACGGCGCGCCGAACAAATTGTTGCGGAGTATTTATTAAATAAAGGCCACCAAATCATCGCTCGCAACCACAAGACCAGATTCTACGAAATTGATATCATCAGTTGGAAGTTAGATAAGATTTATTTTGTTGAAGTCAAATATCGTAAAAACTCTGCTCACGGCACCCCACTTGAGTTTATTACGCCGACTAAACACCAACAAATGCGCTTCGCCGCTGCCGCTTATTTGAAACTAGTTTCAAATAACTTTTCACTCCACAAGTTCGCTAATTTACAGCCAGTTTTAGCAGTTGCCACTCTCTCTGGTTCTGACTTTCACCTCAACGACTTCTTTACGCTTGATGCTTAGTTCTATCCACTCAGTCCCTATCCTCACCCCTGGAGAATATTTACAAAATACTTACTTTATGATATATATATAATGTAATAGTTCTTTTACAGTAGAAGGGGGGGGAATTATCTTGAAAACTGCTCTATCTCCACTATCTTTAGTATCAGCTGATGAACAGCAGATCATCCGTCTCATCACTAAAGACAGAATCTCAATTTTGGCCAGCTTCGGTATCACTCGTTCGTGTAGCGCGCGACTTTTGCAAATTTTATGCGTAGCTGTGCTAGGTTTATTGAATCTTTTCGCCCATGGTCAAGATCGTCGTTTGAGCGCCAGGTCAATGCTAATTAAACTACTCAATTTTTTTACGCCAGTTGAGCTGCACGGGAGAATCAGAACAGATAAACCGCTATTTGTCTTTTTCAACCACCCTTCAATTGGCGAAATTCCGCGCATTTTACAACTAATTTTGCGTACTGGTCAGGACTGTGCATTCCCAGTGTCCTTGAGGTGGTTTGAAATAGTAGCGCCTTGCTACGAACGCCTAACTAGCCTGGGGATCAAGCTAATGCCAGTTGTCACACCGCACCTGCAAAGAGATTTTCTACAGCTTGAAAATCACGACCCAGCTATAGTGCAGGCTTTTCAACATTTAAAATCCGTACTCGATCGGCACTACCTCAGTGTTTGTCAGGAGACTTGTCAGACTGGCGGTATTATTCCGATCGCGCTTTCGGCTGGTCGCGAGCCTACAGTTTTTGCCAGTGTTGCTGCTGCCAACGGTCAAGCTAAATTAACACCAACCGCGTCATTGTTAGTTAAAAAGTTAGCGAATTGCTCCGGCGATTATCAACTAATGGCACTAGCTATTCGACCACCACGCGAGGGCGCTGGACTCATGCTCTTTCGTAAATACAAATTTTACGTCCAGGGCTTTTATTCCAAGGCTCTGGTCAGTCGTATCTACCCTAATTTGCGTAAGATTGATTGCATCCTAGCTAAAGACATTAGCCAAGTTTTGCCAAAAAATCTGTGCTATCCTAAAAGCCGCTAATAATTAAGCGGCTTTTTCAGGGCTCTACTTTAGACGTTAAACCGAAATTCCACCACATCCCCCTCTTGCATCACATAGTCTTTACCCTCGGTTCGCATTAATCCCGCCTCTTTCACGGCTTTCTCCGAACCTAGTCTTGCCAAATCAGCAAATTTGCAAACTTGCGCCGCAATAAAACCGCGTTCAAAATCAGTGTGGATCACGCCGGCGGCTTGTGGTGCAGTATCACCTTGGCGAATCGTCCAAGCCCGCACCTCTTTTTTGCCCGCCGTCAAAAATGACTGTAACCCCAAAGTCTTATAAGCGGCTTTAACCAGCTCGCCCAAAGCATCTTCCTCCACTCCGTAACTCGCCAAAAATTCCATCTTATCCGCCGCGCTCATACCAGCCATTTCTTCTTCCAATTTTGCGTTTACAAAAACTGCCAAATTCGGCGCCACTAATTTTTTCAAACTATTTTTGCGCTCTTCATTAGTTAAATCTTCTTCCGCAACATTAAACATATAAATCACCGGCTTCTCAGTTAAATAGGGAATTAACTCATCGCTTGCGTCTTTTTTACGTTTCGCTGCTACTTTTTCGCGTGTTTCTAGATCTGCTAGTTCCAGTTCGGTCTGAATAATTTCAATATCACGCTGGGCACTTTTTTCGATTTCATTTTTTTGCATTGTTGTGCCGTCGGCCCGTACGATGTCGTCGTTCACAAACGCCCGCACTACATGACAAATCACCTGACATTCTCGAATGTGTGCCAAAAATTTATTACCTAGACCCTCGCCCTTTGAAGCACCCGCCACTAGCCCAGCAATATCCACAAACTCCACCGCCGCCGGCACAATTTTATCACTTGCGTACATTTTGCCAAGCACAGCCAAGCGCTCGTCCGGTACTGGCACAATCCCCACATTTGGCTCAATCGTCGCAAACGGATAATTCGCCGCTAAGGCCCCAGCGTTAGTTAACGCATTAAATAGCGTCGATTTGCCTACATTCGGTAAGCCCACAATCCCAATCTTTAGATTCAAAACCAGCCTTTCGTTTATTTTCTCATCTGTTATTATACTACATTTAGTTGATTATATATCATATTTATACGAATCCTATGAGCTTGGATTAGATGGATTGTTATACTTTTTACTTTATCGCCACACTGATTTGCAGCTGTGTTCGCCAAACTAGACTGCTGTATGTATAATCATGCTATGACTTTACGTTTCACCCCTCGATCACGTCGTATTGCCGTAGTATTTACCGCGCTTGCCTCGTTGATTATTTTTCTCGTTTCCAATCCCGCCAGCTACCAACTAATTTTTGATTCCGCCCCAAACTCCCCTGCAAACTCCCCCACTTCTCTACGCGCCACCGATATCCTTGCTAAGCTAGAAGTCAAAGGCCGCGCTCCCAAAACCGGTTATTCTAGGACTCAATTTTACAAACAATGGCCCGATCTCGACGGTTGCAGTTTACGCCAACGTATTATCAAACGCGAATTTGGCGATACTGCTAAACTCGATGCCAAGTGTAATGTGGTGGCCGGCTCCTTTCTTGAGCCATACAATGGTGTCGCTATGGAATTTTCCACCAAAGCTCAGATTTCCAAAGCCCTCCAGATTGACCACATCGTCGCGCTTTCTGACGCCTGGCAAAAGGGGGCAAAGTATCATTCAAAAGCTATTCGCTATCAAATTGCCACTGATCCATTGAATCTCATTGCGGCTGACGGCCCCGCTAATATGCAAAAATCAGATAGTGATGCCGCCTCTTGGCTGCCTAAAAATAAAGCTTTTCGTTGTCAATACGTCGCTCGCCAAATTGCCGTTAAATATAAATATCAACTTTGGGTTTCTCAGGCTGAACATGATGCTATGAAACAGGTTCTTTCAACCTGTCCTAATCAGCTGATTGCAGAGGTTAGTCCCGTCTTATAGCCCCTAAAACTTGATTTTTTAGCTATTTTTTGATACAATAGATAATGTCGCTCAAGTTTCCTCTAACTTCGAGGTGGGTCGGTCGTTCGAGCGATACAATTAACAAGGAGAATTATGCGTATTAGACTCAAGCGTACTCAGGTGCGTAAACAGTCGCAAATACCTCCTGCCCCTTGGCAGGAATTTATCGAAATCTAATCGATAATGCGTCAAAAGCCCCTCTCGAGGGGCTTTTTGCTGTGATCTCAATAAATTATTTTCACGTTACTTCTTAAGAGTTGCTTGATTTTCGCCCAACTTGGCGCGAATCTTCGCTCTTAGCCCGTCCAAAGTCATTTCCTTGTGGTCAATTTTCTGCCCATCCATAAAGAGAGTTGGCGTTGCGGTAATTTCACTCAGCCGCTTACCTAGCCCCATATCGAAATTAATCTTTTTCTTCACCTCTGAACTTGCCATATCAGCTTGGAACTTATCATGGTCACCCTTACCACCTGACACCTTCTTAAACAAATCCAAGAAAATTTGCGTCCGCTCCTCTACCCCAGCATGATTCCAAACCTGCTGATTTTTAAATAACAGGTCAGCAAATTTTTCATAATAACCCTGCTTGCCAGCCGCCTCTGCCGCTGATGCCGCCGCTGTGGCGTTCTGATGATACGACAATAAAAAGTAGCGCATCACGATGCCAACTTTCCCCTCAAACTCCTTCACCAGAGTTTGCAAAATCGGGTTGAGCGAGGCACAACCTTCGCACTGAAAATCACCATATTCAAACAATAATACTGGTGCATCGGCTTTTCCGAGCACATGGTCGCCGATTTGCCCGTTATCTTCGTTAGCTGGAATAATTCGATTCAGGTCATATTTTTCAAAATTCGTCGTCGACCACATCTTATAGCCCGCCAACCCTAAAAAGCTGACAATAATTACTATGATAATCCCGATGGTCGTTTTCTTCATTAATCTCCTTTGACAGTTTTAGTCTCTTGTCTTAAGTGTTATAATTATCATAGCATGAAGCCCAGTTTTGCTAAAGTTACAAAAACGCTGCGCCGTTGGGTCGAAATTGCGCCGTCATCTTCAAGCAGCAGCCCCGAGCTGACTCCAGAAGAAAGCCCCAGCATCCCACGCACTACAGATGAGTTAGTCCACCTTCTCCAGCTCACTCCTACTTCGGTTCTTAGTAGCCGCGATCGCCAAATTATTGCTGCCGCTATGAGCTTTTCTACCTTTCCGGTTCGGCGTTTAATGCTACCAAAATCTGAAATGACTTTCGTTAAAGAAGATGATGTGCTGGGGCCACTTATGCTAGACCAGCTCTATCAATCCGGTTTTTCGCATTTTCCAGTGCTTGATCATAATGGGCAAATCTCTGGTATTATTGCTACTGATTCCTTAAACAGTCTCGCTATCAAACATACTGACCGCGCCGCCAAGTTTATCGATCGTCAAATTTTTTACCTGCGCGATGATTATACTCTGGAGCAGGCAGTGGCGGCTTTTTTGCGCACTAGCCATCCCTTCTTTTTGGTGATTAATCACGTCGGCGAGCTAGTCGGGCAGCTTACCCTAGAGATGCTGATATCTCATCTGCTTGGACAAATTCCAACCGACGATTTTGATCAAGATTCCGACCGCACTGCCGTGCAGAACCGGTGATTCTATTGACTTTTTTCTATAAGTATGCTATAATTAGATAGTTAGTTATATCTAAAGTTATTTGAAAAAGGATGTGGGAAATGGATAAGGTCAAAAAACGCAAAAATCGTAACGAGATTAGAGTTTACAACCGCAGAATTGATAGAAAAATTCAAGCTGGGCTTGAGCAATTGGCAACAACTATCAACGAAGTTTCTTCACTCGCCGAGAAAAATTTTACTATCTGTATTGTGAAGTTCAAAGAACCCCCGACTCCCGAGACATCTAGATATTATCATCTAGTTGCCGTAGGGATCGCTAAGGAGTTGCCAAAATATGACCAGCGTTGCAAAAGTGCTATCTTTCACCTCCAGTACGACGACCACAAAAACTTAAAACAAATCAATCTAGAAATTGTTCTAGCTTGATTTGTGCTAAGCTAGGGCGCCTTTCATGGCGCCCTTCCGCATGCTACGATATAAAAAAGGAGGTTTATGAAAGACTACGAAGCGTCGCAAATTAATCCAAGCTATGTAGAAGAGGAACCAGCTAACTCTGCTGAAGCTCCTTCAACCGACTGGGATAATCTTGTCCAAACTGATCAGCCTCTCGCTTCGACCCAGCCTCTTGCTCCCAATCAAGCTCCAGACTCTTGGCAACCTTCCACCTTGGCTTCCGAGCAACTAACTAATTTTGAGCAAGAGTCTCGTAAATTTTTCTCTGGTAACGCAATTTTTTCCGATATCGATGGAACCATCACTGACAACTCTGGACAAATTTCCGCCAGCGCCATCGCTGCTATCAAGGATTTTACTGCTCAAGGCGGTCAGTTTATCCCGGTCACTGGTCGAGCCCGTTTCGAGTCAGTCCAATCCATTGTTGAGGCGCTTGATTTGCCGCTTGTCGTTATCAATAACGGTGCAGAAATTTTTAATCGCCAGGGAGAACGAATCTTCGGCAGCGAACTGACCGATCATGAAGTGCAGACTGCTTTTGACCTTGCCGATAAATATCAGCTTACTTGGATGCAAAATAAGCATAACCCTGCCACCAACGAAGAATACCTCTATTCAAACTTCACCGAGGAATCTGAGCAAGCTATGCTTGCTGTCGGTATCGTCGATACGGTCCACAATGAAGAATCGCGCATCGGGCTTTCTGCCAAAGCTGCTACCGCCGAAGAAGTGATGTCTATTTCGGGTCAAAATTATAAAATTCAGATGATGAGTCCTGATCCTCAAGCTATCAAGGCTGCTCATCAAGAGCTTTGCGAGCGTGGTATTCCGTGTATTCTTAATATGCAGAGCCCCCAAACTGGCGAATATCATTGGGTGGAAGTGATTCGTGGTACTAAAACCAGCGGCATCCAGACTGTTATTGATGAGTTTCTTCCTGAAAATGTTGACACTGTGGTAACTATGGGCGATGGTGGTAACGATATTCCGATGCTGACCGCTCAATTTCATAATCGTGCCGGCGATTTAGTGCCGAATCGCAGTATTGCGGTTGGCAACGCCTCTGAAAAAGTCAAAGCCGTCACTTCTCGTACTTTGCGTAGTGATTACGACAAGATTCGCGGTACCTTATCGGACGATCGGCGTTTCGGTGTCGCTTCAGAAATTGTCATTCGTGCGCTTAAAATCAATCTTTTGCGCCGAGCTAAAGCCAAATCTCTAAACTACCAGGCGGACGCTGTTTCAACTAAAACGGTAGCCTAACTTTCTAAACTTGCTTTTTGCTAATATTTTGCTACAATAAAAACATTAATTATCACTTGTATTAACTAATTGACCTCTGGTCATCAAAAGGAAACAATGAATCAACAAGAACAAGAACGTCGTGCTCGTTTATTAAAAAGTCAGGCTGAGCGCCTGCCAAATATTAAAAAACAATTTGAAGAAGCTCAAAATCGTAATTTTAATTCTAATTTTAAAACTGGTGGTAAAGATGCCGATCTCGTGCGTCGTCCTCGTGCTCAAGCGGCTGGAGGCCAAAAGAAATCTCGTGCCAGTGGCAAAAAAACTACCAAAAATACCAAAGCAGCTGCTTCTAACCAGCGCAAGGTTGACCTGCCCGTCTCTACTCGCAAGGGTGAGGTGGTTAGCCACCAGCGTCGACTCAGTCAGGACGTCAATGCTCAAGCTACGCAACATATCATCGGTGTGCCCGTAAACAAATCACGTTATAACGGCTACAACGGCCAGCAAGTCACTAACGCTCAGCTCAAGCAGGCTCGCCCTGACCCAGAAGCGGTACGCGTTATTCCTATTGGCGGTGTCGGCGAATTTGGCATCGGTAAAAATATGACCATTATCGAGTATAAATCCGAAATGGTTGTCGTTGATATGGGTGTACTTTTTGCCAGCGATGACTATCCTGGCGTTAATTATATGATTCCTGATATTAAGTATCTTGAAGACAACCGCGATAAAGTCAAGGCGATTTGTTTTACTCATGCCCACCTTGATCATATCGGTGCCTGTCGCCATCTTTTGCCAAAATTCAACCCACTCACTCCAATTTATGCTACTGATTTTACAATCAACATGATCAAAAAACAGATGTCTGAGCTGGATGACGTCCCAGATCTCAATTACCAATCGGTCGAACCGTTAAAACACGAAAAATTCCAGGTTTCCGAACATCTTTCAGTTGAATTTATCCATACTTTGCACTCCATTCCTGGTAACGCTGCAATCGTCGTGCGTACGCCAAACGGGCTCATTTATCTTTCTGGCGACTGGCGTCACGAAGAAAAGCCGATGGGTACGCCAGCCGACTTGACCCGTATCGATGAAATTGTCAAAACCGAGGGCATCGACCTCATGCTGAACGAATCTACTAATATTGATTCTCCCGGTAAACATCCTCACTCCGAATATGATGTCGGCGAAAACCTCGGTCGCGTGATGGATCATTATGCTAATGGTCGCGTGATTATTTCTTGTTTTTCCTCGCAGATTGGTCGTATCGGTATGGTACTCAACGAGGCCGCCAAGCGTGGTCGTAAAGTGGCTTTTGCTGGATTTTCGATGATTAATAACGTCGAAGTAGCTCTGCGCACCAAATCTATCAAAGTTCCAAAAGACACCATCGTTAAAATGGAGGACATCGTTAAGCTGCCCGACGAGAGAGTAACAATCGTCTGTACTGGGTCACAAGGCGAACTAAATGCCGTCCTTAACCGTATGGTGACCGGCGCTCACAAATATATTAAAATTAAATCGACTGATACTATCGTGTTTAGCTCGAATCCTATCCCCGGTAACGAGCCGCACGTTGTCAATACTGTTGATGGGCTGTTACGCGAAGGAGCTCAGGTGATTCAAAATGGCAAAACCCATCTCAGTAACATCGGCCCACTTCACCTTTCTGGACATGCCTATTACGAGGATCACGTTGAATTTTTGGAGCGCACACGACCCAAAAACTACATGCCATATCACGGTGAATTCTTTATGCTTGAACACAATGCTGAGATGGCGGAAAATGTCATTGGTATACCGCGCGATTGTATCCTTGTCTCTGATGACGGTGATGTGGTTGAGCTAACTAAAGACAAGCGTATTCGTAAATGTGGTCGCATTAACGTTGGTAATAAACTTTACGATGACGCTGACATGCCAGTCCACGAAGCTGTTGTTAAAGATCGGATTCATATTTCTCGCGAAGGAATTTTTATTATCGTCTTAACTTTATCCAAGAAAACTGGACGTCTTATCAAGACTCCAGACATTGTTTCGCGAGCCTTTATTTATCTTGATAATTCAGAGGAGCTAATTGGTAAAATTCGTCACTATCTGCGCACCAAAACTGATCGCTCAGTCTCTTCTGACCCGGAACTTAAGATTCTTAAAGACGAAATTAAGGAGGATACTACCCGCATTCTTTTCGATGCTACTGGTCACACGCCAATTGTTATTCCGGTTATCAATAAGGTTTAAGCTACGCTTAAGCAATAAAAAACTTCGCTCAACAGCGAAGTTTTTATTTTTTACGTAGTGGTACCCGAGACAGGACTTGAACCTGCACATTCTTGCGAACACTAGCACCTGAAGCTAGCGCGTCTACCAATTCCGCCACTCGGGCTTCTCGCAATTATACCATCTTTTCCTCAGATGAGGTATACTAATTAAAGGAGCTTTTATGAAACGACAAAGAGCCATCGGTCTTATTAGCATCTTAATCATCGCTGCCATCTTGAGCTGCGGCTTCCTCGTTGCCTATAGCCGCCTTCACGATCGCAAAACTCCCGCAAACCCGATCAAATCTCTTCAGCCATCTTCAGCTACTCCCTCTCCTACAGGCGCCCAAGCAAAATTCCTCTTTGCCGGTACCACTTTTTGGGGTCGTCGTACCAACACTTTAGCGCGCGCTTCTGGGCTCGGCGTTAAATATCCTTTTTCCGAGCTACATACTCTCAATCGCAAACAGTACGACGCTTGGATTACTGGCCTAGAATGTCCTATTACCGACAACGGGCACACTTATTATAATGAGTAGGAACTCTTAAAATTCAACTGCGACCCCGATTATCTACCAGAGCTTAAGAATTGGGTGACCGCTATGATGCTCGGTACTAATCATACTGACAACTGGGGTCCAGATGGTTTCGCTCAAACTAAAGAAACCACCCGCAGCGCGACGATCGAGGCTAATGGTTATTGGGACAAATCAGTCAATTTTGCCGCTTGGCATCGACTGGGTCAGTATTGCCTCAAAAATCAATCTAGTTGTCTGACTAAAATTCAACAAGCTGGCCTTCAAAAACCGCCAATCAAATGGCAGTTCGATTTCCATGGAACGACTTCAGCGAATTCTGCGATTCCGCGTCTTGCTAGTCCCACCGAGCAACAAGAAATTAGTCAGCGCCTTAATTGGGAACATACTATGTCTGGCCTCAAATAAGGCTATAAAAACTTGGTAATTTAGCACTAGTATGATATAATAAAGGGGAATCAAAGTTAATTTAGGATTTTTCTTTTTGGAAAAACCTAAATTTTGTGATCTTTGATATCAAAAATTATAAACGGAAATAATTGATGATTGAGCTAAAAACTTATTATGAAGGGGACAACCAAGCGGTCAATTTCAACGTTGATCTTGAACCTGCTCGTGCTGCACTTGAGAAAGTGCGTCAGAACAATTTGTCGGGTTGGCTTACTTTGCCAAACGAAATTGATCCAGCCGAAGTCGCTGCTATTAAGCAGGCTGCTCTAGAGATCCAGAGTCAGTCCAAATATCTTGTCTGTATTGGTATCGGCGGCTCTTATCTTGGTCATCGTGCTATTATCGAGGCACTCGGTCGTCAAAACAACGGTGTCAAAGTTTTTTATGCCGGTCATTCTACTAGCACCCGCACTTTAAATTGGGTGCTTGAAAAAATCGGCGACGCTGATTTTTCTGTTAATGTAATTAGTAAATCTGGCACTACTACTGAGCCAGCTATTGTTTTCCGCCTTTTCAAGCAGAAGCTAATTGATAAATATGGCAAAGATTATCATAAAAGAATTTATGCTACCACCGACGCTACGAAGGGGGCCTTGCACGACGAAGCTGTCGCGGAAGGCTACACGCGCTTTGTAGTACCAGATAACATCGGTGGTCGCTATTCTGTTCTATCGGCGGTTGGGCTTTTGCCAATTGCTGCAACTGGGCTGGATATCGACCAGCTTCTCGCTGGCGCTCGCTCGGAAATGGCTATTTCGGACCACGTTTTGCGCTACGCTGCTATTCGCACTCATCTCGCTAATCTCCACTATACCGTAGAGAACTTCGCAGTTTTTGAGCCGACCTTGCGTTTCTTCATCGAATGGTGGAAACAACTGTTTGGCGAATCAGAGGGTAAGGACAAACGTGGCATTTTTCCATCTGATAGTATTTATACTACCGACTTGCACGCTTTAGGCCAATATATTCAGGAGGGTCGTCGCGATATCTTTGAAACGATTTTGAGCTTTATCTCCTCAACTGATAAGCAAATAGTTGTTCCAACTATGCCCGAGACCTTAGATGGTTTACAATATCTTGAAAATCGTAGTTTGGAGTACATCAATACTCACGCTAAAGATGCTACCATTTCTGCTCATTCCAGCACCATCCCGGTACTTGAGATTATTGCTCCAGATTTTACTGAACATACTTTCGGCGCCCTCTTTTACTTCTTTGAAACAGCTTGCGCCATTTCGGCTACTATGCAAAACTTCAATCCGTTTGACCAACCAGGTGTTGAAGCTTATAAAAACGAAATGTTCCGTCTGCTTGGTAAACCTGGTTACTAATCCTTTACTCGATGTTATAATTTAAGCATGAGCAAGAAACGTATTGTATTAGCGTTGGGCGGTAACGCTCTTCAGCAAAAAAAAGAAGTTACAGCAGAAGCCCAAAAAGCAGTTGCTGCACGTGCCGGTGCCTTGATTGCTGAATTGTCAGACAGCTATGAGGTTATCGTTGCTCACGGTAACGGCCCGCAAGTTGGCAACATTTTGATTCACGAGGAGCAGGCCTCTACACCAGAAGCTCCTGCTATGTCGCTAGAAACCGCTGTAGCAATGAGTGAGGGCCAAATTGGCTATTGGCTTGCTCAGGCGATCGAGAATGCTTTTCGTCGTCGTTCAGAAGACCGTAAGGTTGCTAGTATTATTACTCAGGTCGTGGTCGATCGTAAAGATTCAGCTTTCAAGAACCCTACCAAGCCAATTGGCCAATTTTACACTGCTAAGGAAGCCTTGAAACTCACCAAGCAAAAGGGGTGGGTGATGAAAGAGGACGCTGGGCGAGGCTATCGTCGCGTAGTCCCAAGTCCCAAACCGCGGGATATTATTGAACGTCAAGAAATTCTCGATTTAATCAAGACCGGCTCGGTTGTCATTGCAGTTGGTGGTGGCGGTATTCCAGTTATCAAAACTAAGGTACTTGGCATACTGAAGGGCGTAGATGCAGTCATTGATAAAGATTTTGCTGCCGCCAAATTAGCTGAACTCACTAGCGCTGATTTGTTTGTGTCTGTCACCGCCGTCCCAAACGCTTTTATCCACTATGGTGAGCCTGACCAAATTGCCTTGCACCACCTCACCCCAGCTGAGGTCGATACTTACATAAAAGCCGGTTACTTTAAGGCTGGTTCCATGCTACCTAAAATTCAGGCTGTCAATAATTTTGCGAAACTGGGTAAAACCGGCATTATTGCTTCGCTCGATAATCTAATTGAAGCTATTCAGGGCAAATCTGGCACAATTATTACTGGCCGTTAAGCCGCTAATGTTATAATAGGGGCATATGAGTCAAATACAGTATCGTGGGCCTGTAGTTCTAGCAATTTTAGATGGTTTTGGCCTCAGTCGTCAGCTTCCTGGTAACGCCGTCAAGCAAGCTGACCTGCCTTTTTTAAGTCACATCGTTCAAAAATACCCCAGCCTTTCCTTACAAGCTTCTGGTGAGGCTGTCGGAGTGTTGCCTGGTCAAATGGGTAATTCTGAAGTTGGTCATTTGGCTCTCGGTACCGGGCAAATTATTCCTCAAGGTAGCGCTCGTGTCCAATCCGCTCTACAATCGGGCGAAATTTGGCAGTCATCTGCTTGGCGCAACCTCATTCAGTATCTCAAAACTCATCATTCAGTCTTGCATTTCTCTGGTATTTTTTCCGACGGCGGTGTCCACAGTGATATTAGCCATTTAATGGCGATGATCAAGCAAGCACATCAAGAGGGGATCAGTAAAATCCGTCTTCACCTCGTCTTGGACGGGCGTGATGTCGCGCCACAATCAGCAGAACGCTATATCAAGCAGATTACCGACTTTTTCGCGACTTTTCCTGGAGCTGATTATCAAATTGCTTCTGGCGGTGGTCGGATGGTTTTTGTAGCTGATCGTTATCAGAACGACTGGTCAATTGTCAAAGCTGGTTGGGATGCTATGGTACACGGTCAGGCGCCTCATCAGTTTGAATCTGCTTTACAGGCAATTCAATTATTTCGCGCCCAAGACCCTAATCTCCAGGATCAATATCTTCCGCCTTTTATTATTACCAAGAATCAGCGTCCAGTCGGCCAAATTATCGACCACGACGCTCTAGTCTATTTTGACTTTCGCGCAGATCGCGCAGTTGAGATTGCGATGGCCTTCACCGAGCCTCAGTTTTCTTATTTTGATCGAGGTTATACCCCAGAAGTTTTCTTTGCTGGTCTCTCCGAATATGATTCCGATCGTCATCTTCCCGCCCAACAACTTGTCGCCCCTCTCAGAGCCCAAACTCCACTCAATCAATTTTTGGCTAATCGCCAGATTACCCAACTGGCAATATCTGAAACAGTTAAGTTCGGCCACATCACCTATTATTTTAATGGTAATAGCTATGAAAAAGCCGCCGGCGAGCAGCATTTAGAGATTTCTTCCGATACTCAGCCTTTTGACACTCGTCCCTGGATGAAATCAGCCGAAATCACTGATGCTACCCTCGAGCGTCTCGACCAATTTCAGTTTCTGCGTCTGAATTTTCCTGGAGCTGACATGGTTGGGCATTTTGGTGAACTTACTCCCACAAGAATTGCTCTGGAAGCGATTGATTTGCAGCTTTCTCGTCTTGCCGCTCAAATCGACAAGCTCGGCGGTGTACTTTTGATCACTGCCGATCATGGCAACGCTGAAGAATTGATTGATAATAATAACCAGCCCAAAACTTCTCACACCACTAATCCAGTCCCCCTGATTTTTTACGATAATACTTTAAACCTTCAGCGTTACCAGCTTAAACATTTTACGTCGGCGGGCCTCGCCAACGTTGCAGCGACAATTGCGCTGCTGCTTGGCCAGACTGATTATCCCGATTTTTGGCAGCCGCCCCTCATTGAGCCCACTTAATCTACTTGTACCAACCTACACTTTATAGTAGAATCAAGTCAACCAGGGCATCGCGCCCGCCTATTTAATTTGGAGGAAAATATGCCAATTACCAAAGCTATCATACCTGTAGCTGGTTGGGGGACTCGTCGTCTGCCGATTACTAAAATTATTGAAAAATCTATGCTGCCTGTTGGCAACCGTCCTCTGGTCGATTATTCTGTCCAAGAACTGATCAAAGCCGGTATTAAAGATATTTATATGGTTATCTCAAATGTTGAACCCTGCCAAGTCCAAGAATATTATAAAGACAACCTCGCCCTCAACCAATACCTAATCGAGCGCGGTAAGGAAGACCGTCTTAAGCTCGCTAAAACTCTCCCGGAGGACGTCAAAATTCACTACACCGTGCAAGACCCTTCCGGCAAATACGGCACCGCCGTCCCTATCGCTATGGTTATAGAAGAGTACAGTATCGATGAGCCAGTTATCGTGTTTATGGGCGATGATATCTTATGGAACTCCAATGGTCCATCATCAGCCGAAATTCTCTCTTCGGTCATTAAAAATCGCAGCGAATCGGCAATTTTAGGCATGCAAGTTCCCAAACAAGATATTCCCAAATTTGGTGTCATCGATATTAAAAATGACAAAATGACCGGTATCGTCGAAAAACCCAAGATTGAAGAGGCTCCCTCGGATATTATCAGTCTCGGCCGCTATGTTTTGTCGCCCAAACTGACCCAGGAAATCGTGAAATATGTCCACGAAAACAACTTCGGCGCCAAAGACCAGGAATTTATGATCACTGACCCCATTGACACCTATATCAAGCGTGGCGGTGTCATGAAAGTTGCGCTCGGCCAAGGTGAATTCTTGGATGGCGGTTCTCTTGAGGGCTGGCTCCACGCTAATAATGTTGTCTGTGGCCAGTAAACCATCGTTCGAAAATCGTCAAATTATCTAAACTTTTGCCAAAAAATTATTCATTCTGTGATATAATTTTTTCATGAAGCAGCAGCTTACGTATCAGCAAGAAATTGGTCAAGTAGTCGAGCGCCTACGCTTGCAAAAAGGGCTTACCCAAGCAGAGCTCGCTCAAGCAATTAGCTCTAGCCAGTCAGCGGTTCACCGTATCGAGAATGGCAAGCAAAATATTTCTCTTGAAATGGTACGCAAACTTTCGGTCTATCTCGGCACTCAAATTCTATCTGTTAATGACAGCGCTTCTCAAAGTTTCCGTATTGTTGGTGGTCGAGAGTTGCGAGGCGAGGTCACTATCAATACTAGTAAAAATGCTGCCGTCGGCTTGCTCTGTGCTGCGCTTCTCAATTCCGGTAAAACTACTTTACGTCACGTTGCTCGTATTGAAGAGGTTCTTCGTATCATTGAAGTCCTCGAGTCGATTGGCGTGAAATGCACTTGGATCAACCACCATCAAGATTTAGAAATTATGCCACCACGTGAATTGAAGATGTCGGAACTCAACCTAGAAGCTGCTCGCAAAACTCGTTCCATCATCATGTTTATGGGTCCATTATTGCACCGTTTTAAACATTTTCGGTTGCCTTATGCTGGGGGTTGTTCTCTTGGTGTGCGTACGATTGAGCCGCACCTCAGCGCGCTATCGAATTTTGGCCTCGAGGTGGATGCTGTGAGAAACAGCGGATTTTATGAAGCCACCGTTCAGTCTGCCAAACGTTCAGACCGTCAGTATCCAGACTTAAAAATCGTGCTAGTTGAGCGTGGCGATACTGTTACCGAGAATATTCTGATGGCAGCTGCTCTTTACCCGGGTTTAACCACTATTGTTGGCGCTTCCTCTAACTATATGGTCCAAGATATTTGCTTCTTTTTGCAAAAACTGGGCGTTAAAATCGAGGGGATCGGCTCAACCACCCTCAAAGTTACAGGCCGCACCACTATCAACTTAGATGTCGAATATTCGCCTTCTGAAGATCCGATTGAAGCCATGTCTTTCATCGCTGCTGCTCTCGTTACAAAGTCTAATATCACAATCCGTCGTGTGCCGATCGAATTTCTCGAAATCGAACTGGAAGTTTTACGCAATATGAATGCTAAAATTTCCCGCTCAAACGAATATCTAGCCGACAATAACTCTACGAGACTGGTTGATCTATCTATTCATAAGTCGCATTTAGTCGCCCCAGCCGACAAAATCCATCCGATGCCTTTTCCTGGGCTTAATATCGATAATTTACCATTTTTCTCTGTCATTGCCGCTACTGCTACCGGCCGTACCTTAATTCATGATTGGGTTTTTGAAAATCGCGCCGTTTATATCACCGAACTTTCTAATCTGAACGCTAAAATTGAATTATTAGACGCTCATCGCGTCTATATCAATGGCCCGACTAACTGGCGCCCTACCGAATTGGTCGCTCCGCCAGCTCTCCGTCCTGCTGTGGTCATTCTGTTGGCAATGTTGGCCGCCCCAGGTACTTCAATTTTACGCAACGTCTACTCGATCAACCGCGGTTACCAAGATTTCGCCGCTCGCCTTAACCAATTAGGCGCCAAGATTTCGCCGCTCGCTGGCATTTAGGCTTCGTGTTAGAATAAGGTTTATGAAATCCGATTCTGCGAATTTTTGCGCTGGCCTGAATCCCGCTCAGCAAACTGCCGTGGAGACCTTATCTGGTCCACTGCTGATTTTGGCGGGCGCTGGCTCTGGCAAAACCAAGACTTTGACTCACCGCATCGCTAATCTAATCGCCCACGGTATTGCTCCCGAGCAAATTTTGGCGGTCACTTTTACTAATAAAGCCGCTCGCGAAATGCGCACCCGACTTTGGAACTTACTCTCTAATCACCAGACTCCGCCTCCGCATAATTTTATGCCTTATATGGGTACTTTTCATGGTATTTGTGTGCGGATTTTGCGTATCGAATACCAATCCGCTGGACTTGACCAAAATTTCGTTATCTATGACACTGAAGATCAAGTTGCCCTAGTCAGGCAATGTCTCAAGGATCTACGTCTCTCTGACAGTTCGCTCAAGCCCAAATCTATTCAATCCGTTATTAGTAAATGTAAAAATGAGGGAACGCCGCCTGAGGCGTATGCGCTGGAAGCGATTTACCCCAATCAAAAAACTATCGCTAAAGTTTATGCCCGTTACGAAAACCTCAAAAAGCAGGCTGCTGCCCTCGATTTTGATGATTTACTACTTGAAACCGCTCAACTTTTTCATCTCAACTCAGAAATTCGTCAAAAATGGCAAAATCGTTTTCAGCACATCTTAATTGATGAGTATCAAGATACGAACTCTATTCAGTATCGCTTAATTAAGTCTCTTGTCAACCGCGAGCGTAATATCTGTGTTGTAGGCGACGACTGGCAATCAATTTACTCTTGGCGCGGCGCTGATTTTACTAATATTTTAAATTTTGAACGTGATTTTCCCGGCGCTAAAGTGATTAAGCTTGAACAAAATTATCGCTCCACCGGCAATATTTTGAAAGCCAGTCAAAAAATCATTAATCACAATAAACAGCGTACTAAAAAAACGCTCTTTACGGAAGCTGGCGACGGTAATCCTGTCACGATTCAATCGCTGCCGGATGAAACTGCCGAAGCTAATTGGGTCACTCGACAAATTTATCAGTTATCCACCAGTCAACACCTCGACTATTCCGATTTTGCCATCCTTTACCGTACTAATGCTCAATCTTACGCCTTTGAAAAAGCTTTAATTTTTGCTAAGATCCCTTACAAAATTATCGGCGGCGTACGTTTTTATGACCGCAAGGAGGTTAAAGATGTTTTAGCCCTCCTGCAGATTTTACTCAATCCTCGTGATCTCGTGCATTTGCAGCGTGTAGTTCAGAATGTGCTTTCCGGCATTGGTCCAGCCAGTCTGCAAAAGATTCACCTCAATCTTTCAGCCAACCCGGAGGCAACTTTTATTGACGAAATTATCTATCAAAATCTACCCGCCAAAGGTCGTCAAGCGATGGCTCGACTGGCTCAGCTTTGCCAAAAAATTGATCTCGCCGCTCCGCCAGCTACGACTATTCAAACTGTGTTAGATTTTTTCGATTTTCGTACCTTACTGAGCGATGGTACTCCCAGTGGGGAAGACCGGATCGAGAATCTCAGCGTCTTAGTTTCTAACGCTGTGCCATATCTGACATTGAGCGAATTTTTGGCTGACGCTGCCTTGATGTCGAGCGCGGATGAAAGCTCCGATCAGCATGCGGTTACGCTGATGACCATGCATGCTGCCAAAGGCCTCGAATTTCCTGTCGTGTTCTTGGTTGGTCTTGAAGAAGGACTATTCCCGAGCAGTCGTTCCGACGACGATTCTGCTATTGAAGAGGAGCGTCGTCTTGCCTATGTTGGCATGACACGGGCAATGCAAGAGCTATTCTTAACTTATGCTGGCTCGCGTTATAATTTTGGCTCTCGCACCTTTAATACTCCATCGCGCTTCCTGTTAGAGCTCGGCTATAATCCTTACGGTTCGTCTAATTTTTCTGATTCAACTTTTGACCCCTTTAACAATTCTGCTCTCGACGATTTTTCCGATTCAGATTTTGACCCTTTTCCCGAAGACCTCCCAGTTTTTGAATAAAATGTCCACCATGGTATAATGTTAGAGATATGAAGTTGCCATTTGATAAGCTTGACCGCTCTCTCTGTGTCCTCGGCGCTATTTTTTTTGGTCTACTAGCGATCTTCCTCTATCAGCAAACTACTCGCACTACCTACGCTAATACTGATCAATCAATTTTTGATAATCATAGCGAACACTTTGTGACTATTCACGATTCTGGCCAACAGCTGACGATTCGCACCACTGCTCGCACTGTCCAAGAAGCACTTTCGCGGGCTAAACTCCAGCTCCAACCCACCGATCTAGTCGAGCCTGATACAAAAACTCTGATTAATGCCAATAATTTTCACATCAACATCTATCGTTCGCGCCCAGTGATGATTATTGATGGCCAAATTCGCAAATATTTTATGACTGCTAGCTACGATCCCAAATCAATCGCCAAAGCCGCCGGCTTAACTCTTTATGACGGCGATCAAATGCAGCTGATTACCAACCAGGATTTTTTAGAAACTGGTATTTCTGCCACTTATCAAATTACCCGCCAAGGTGGTCGGACTCTCACGGTTGAATCCTCGATCCCGTTTTCAGAAGAAACTATCGATGACCCATCTATGCCAACTGGGCAGTCCAAGCTTCTGCAAATGGGTGAAGAAGGGCGCAAAATCGCCAAATATCAGGTCAATTTTCTTAATGGCGTTGAAGTCTCCCGCCACCTCGTCTCAGAGACTATCACACGCCAACCCGTCCCGCGTCGTACCGCTAAGGGTTCTCGTCGACCTTTGCCACCCGAGTGGAGTACTTGTGCTGGTTATGCACGTGAAGCTGGTGTTTCGGAAGCTGATTTGTACGCTGCGCTCAGTCTAATTTATCATGAGAGCGGCTGTCGCTACTGGGCTGAAAACACCAGTTCCGGCGCCTACGGCATACCTCAAGCTCTGCCTGGCGCCAAGATGGCTTCTGTGGGCAGCGACTGGCGAACCAATCCGGTGACCCAGATTCGTTGGATGGCAGGTTACGTATCAAGGCGTTACGGTGGTTGGAGTCAAGCTTGGAATTCCTGGCAAGCTAAAGGTTGGTATTAGGTGAAGAATAATAAGTCGCTTGGTCAACATTGGTTAAAAAATCGTCAAATTCTCGACCAAATTGCCGTTTTAGCCTCTCCAGAGGGTCTCTCAGCCGAGCGATGTCTAGAGATAGGCCCCGGCCTTGGTACTCTAACCAGTGCGCTCTTGCGCCGTTTTAAGGCGGTCACCGCTGTTGAATTTGACGCTAATTTAGCAGCTAATCTACCAAAATCCTTTCCTGGCAAAAAACTCACTGTTATTCACCAAGATTTTCTGAATTTTAATCTTCAATCTATCTCACAGCCCTACTCAGTTGTCGGGAATATTCCTTATTACATTACTTCTCCAATTATCCAGAAACTTCTCAAGTCTTCTAATGCGCCGCAAATTATTGTTTTATTGATCCAGAAAGAGGTCGCCCAGCGTATCGTAGCTGAGCGTGGGCACCATACCCTATTATCGCTTAGTGTCCAGAATCTCGCCTCCGCCACGCTCGGTCCACTCGTTTCAAAGAGCGAGTTTGTTCCTCCTCCTAAAGTTGATAGCCAGGTCATCATTTTAGAGCCTCGCTTAACACCGATCATCCCCCCCGATACTTTTTCTTTTATTAAAATTGGTTTTTCATCCCCTCGCAAAAAACTCCTCGCTAACCTTACGAGCGGGTTAGCTCTAGAGCGCGAGCAACTTAAGCGATACTTTGACTCGCTCGCTATCGATCACGATGTGCGCCCTGCCGATCTCGATTTACTCACCTGGGCTGCGCTCCAACAGGCGATCAAGCACTAACTAACTCTGAAATACTAAAAGTTAATTAAAAAACTTGCGATTTTTTAACATAACCATTAAAATAGAGACAAAGAACTGTCAATAACTAGGGAGGTAAAAATGGATCCTGATAATAACAACACTAACCCAATGCCAGGCAATGACTCAGCTACCAACGCTCGTCCGCAGTCTACCGATATCACGATCCCCCCAGTTTCTCCTGAAGTCCAGCCGCCAGTCGCTGCTGAATCAACTACAATGACTTCTCCAACCGTGACTACAACTCCCGAATCACCAGTTTATGAGGTTCCTACTCTAGAGACTCCAACTGCTGATATGTCAACTGCTGCTGGTGCCACTACTTCTGAGCCGGAATCTCCGATTAATGTCGACCCAACTCCGCTCGCCGACAATCAGCCGATTTCTTTCGGTTCCGAGACCAGTTCTGAAAATACTCCAGATCAGCTCGCCAAGGATGCCATTTCTGGTACTCCTGAATTTGGTGCCGAGAATTCTACTCAGCCCGCCGACAGCCAATCTACTGAGGGAAACGCAACTAAACCTGCCATTTTGACCGAAGAAAGTTCTACGCCACTTACTCCAGCTGATCCAGTGCCAGGCTCAATTGGTAGTTCGACTTCTTTTGGCACTAATCAATCAGCCAAGAAAAAGCTTCCAATTCTCCCAATTATTCTACTCTTAATTCTTTTAGCGATCGTTGCTGGCGGTGGTGCTGGTGCTTATTATTATTTTAATTTCACGAATAAGCCTACTAAATCATCAACTCCCACCGCAAAAGTTGCCACCCCTGAAGTTGTTAGCTCAACCTTGACCTGTAATCTCGCCACTAAACCTGACCAGACCCAGAATAATGACGCTTCCGTGGCCACTAAAACTGACCACAAAATCATCGCGAACTACGAAGGTGATCGGCTCGTAGAATTCACCGATCGCTATGAGGCTACTTACGCCACTTCCGCCGCCGCTATGACCGCACTTGAAACTGCCAAGAAAGATTATGATGCTCTTTTGCAGGGCGTCAAACTTGAAAAAGATCCGTTCACCAGCGAAGCGACACGCAAAGATGCTACCATTATTGTTTCTCACGTTGCTACCATGGACCAAATTACTACTGCGAATGCTCCACTACTTGGTCTGGCTACTGACAGTAAAGCCAAAGTTATCACCGATTACAAATCTCTCAAATCGAACTACGAAGCTCGAAAATACACCTGCAAATATGAATAGTTCGCTCTCCCGCGGCTTCATTTAATTTGTTTTTTACCTGTTTTTATTATAAAATAACAGCATGTCTAATTTTTACGTTACTACCGCCATCCCTTATGTTAATGGTGCGCCGCACATTGGTCATGCTCTTGACTATCTGTTGGCTGATATTTGCGCCCGTTATCACAAAAATCAGGGCGATACAGTACGTTTTCAGGCCGGTACCGATGAGCACGGTAATAAAATCTATCAAAAAGCGATCGCTTCTGGCTTGCCAGTTGAAGAATACGTTGCTAATAATTCACAAAAATTTCAGACCTTTATTGCCCGCCTTGGCGTAGAATATACTGATTTTATTCGCACCACGGATCATAATCATGTCCAGCGAGTTCAGCAAATTTGGACAAAACTTCAACCACATATCTACAAGCACACTTACCAAGGTTGGTACTGCGAAGGTTGTGAACGTTTTGTGACCGATAAAGAATACGCCGAGAATCAGGGTGTTTGTCCCGATCACGCGGCGCCTTATCAGAAATTGTCCGAAGAGAACTATTACTTGCGCATTGCTGATTTTAAAACTCAAATTCAGGCGGCAATTGCTAATCAAACCATGCTCATTCTCCCTGAATTTCGTCAAAAGGAAATCCTGCGCCTCATCGAGGACACTCCCGACGTTTCTATTTCGCGTCCCAAAAAGCAGCTTTCCTGGGGGGTGCCAATTCCCGGTGACGATACTCAGGTGATGTATGTTTGGATTGATGCGCTAGCCAACTATATAACCGTGCTTGGCTATCCTGACCAGGAGATCGCTAATTTTTGGCCAGCCGACGTTCAGTTTGTCGGCAAGGACATCCTCCGTTTTCATGCTATTATTTGGCCAGCTATTTTACTCGGTCTAGGCTTGCCACTGCCAAAAGTCATTCACTCCCACGGTTTTATCTTATCTCATAATCAAAAAATGAGTAAGTCGATCGGGAATGTGATCGACCCTCTTGAAGTACTTGACCGCCACGGCGTCGACGCCTTTCGCTATTTTTTCTCGCGTCACATTGATGCTTTTGCCGACTCTGATTTTACTTGGGAAAAATTTGAAGATGCTTATAATAATGAGTTAGCTAACGACCTTGGTAATCTCGTTCAACGTCTCGCTACTCTTTGTCACAAGAATCAAGTGTCTGGTCAGCCAGATTTCCAAGCTACCAACGACTCTGTATATCATCAGCTCATGCAAAATAATGAATTTACTAAAGCTATCGATCATATTTGGCAAAAAATTCAACATCTCAACAAACGTATCGACTTTGAAAAACCTTGGGCGGTCGCTAAAACCAACCCAGCTGCTGCTCAAAAGTTGCTAACTAGCCTAGGTGTCGATTTATTGCAAATTAGCGCTTTACTTTCGCCCTTCCTACCTGCTACTGCCCAGAAAATCACCCAAATTTTTACCATAGATGCTACAGTCACTCCCACCGAGCCGCTATTTCCCAAGCTCTAACCAATACTTCTTGCCGCCCAAAATATCGTAATTTAGCAACTCGTAGCTTGACAATTTCGTTGACTGAAACGGCGCTTTTTCTCCAAAATAATTTGGCGTCAGAATCGGGGTTTCTTTGCAAATCTCATCCAATAAATAGAACATAGCCGGCTTCTTGACATTTAAGCCATTCAGCATGGTATTTGTTAGGCAGTTTGGCGTGGTAGTTGGTAGTTTTGGTTCAGCTTTTTCCATTTTGAAATTTGCGTAAACAAAGTAGGGTGTCAAACGCGCCAAATCGCGCACTTCTTTTTTAGCGTGGTCGTTAACACGAGGGAAGACTCCTGGACTATGATCACCAAAGAATAGAACCACAGTTTTTTCTTTCGATTGATCTAATTTTGCTAAGAATTCTCCCAAGTATTGGTCCGAATAATGTAGGGTCTGCAAATAATTCTCCACTTGTTCCTTAGTCCAGTCGTCATCCTCTGTACTGGTAACTTTAAATTTTTTCTCTTTATAAATTCCATTATAATATGGCGAATGATTTTGCATTGTAATCAGCCCTACCATCTGTTTTTGCTTAGCTTTCAGCACTTCCAAAACTTCGTTGTAGGCCGCGCGATCGTTGATATACTGTGAATTATCAGTGTGTTCAGTGTGTTTCATTTCGAGCTCAGTAATAAAATTGTCGAACCCCTCATTTTTCAAAGCAATATTGCGCTTATACATCCCGCCGTTAAAAGGGTGAATAGCCGTCGTTTGATAGCCGTTTTGTTTTGCTAAACTTGCCAGGGAAGGTACCTTCCCAGTACGCGGCAACAGATCAGTATAAGGTACAGTATTCGCCCAGTAATTCGAGAGTCCAGTCAGCACCTCGAACTCAATGTTTGCTGTCCCGCCCCCATAATCCAGCGAATACATCATTCCACTGGAATGCTGTTTGGTAATCTTGTGCCAATTTGGCGTGACATCTCCGCCCGTATGTGGGTAATATTTGGCAATAATTTCCGGGTCATAAAAGGATTCATTTAGTACCATCACGATATTGTAATCCGCGTCTTTCAAAGAGCTCTTTTTATGAGTTTTAGTCTCTGCGTCGTATTCAGCCATTTGCTTTTTCTGGTTGTATTTATCTGCAATTTTTGCAATTTTTCCTTGGCTGTAACCGGCTGGCGCCTCTAATTTAAATTTTCCCCAGTTATATAAAAATCCCAAAATAAAACCGTTGTAATCATAATTTCGGGTTTGGTTCCAAGCCACAAATTCGCTCTGCAAAAAATCAACTCTCTGATATCTTGTACCTTGATGATTGCGTACAAAATCACTCGATATTAAAAACCCTAAACAAGCAATCAGCGCAATAATTACCCGTTGAAGTACGGCATAGTTTTTTAGCCACGCTTCTCGTCGAATTTCGCGCAATTCGTCTTGGTCTAGGACCGTAATCTTCTTTTGGTGAACTTTCTTAGTACTTAGTGATTTTGCCTCGTTTAAGGATTCGGGTTTTTCCCAAAGCTTCCAAATTTTTTTAGTTTTTCGTCCTAAAAACCAACCAGCTAAACAAAACGCAGCGATCGTGATCAGTAATTTAATAATGCCGCCCCAGTCAACAAACTTAGTCAAACTTGATACTTCTGACGCCAACTGAAAATCTTCTGGTAGTAGCGGTGTCCCACGCATTGCTTGTTTGCTAATTTGAATATAGCCTAATATCCAAATGATGCTTAGCAACATGCTTAAGGTCAGCCAAGGCCGGCGTGTTAGACCAACTACTAAGAGCAGGATCCAAAACATCAAAAAAGCGTTATAGAGAAAAACTAAGGGTCGCTCAAAAACAAACTGCCAGGTCCGACCAAAATTGTCAGAAAAGTATCGGTACTCTAGCGCCAGCGTCAGCAAAAACGCTGCCCCAACTAAGAATATACTCATAAAAATCAAGTAGCGTCGTCGTGGTAAAATTTTTTCTTGTCTAATTTTCGAAATACGATTTTTGATCTTTTCCATAAGCATATTTTATCACAAAAAACAGCACCCTTAAAGTGCTGTTTTTTTGTAGTCGAATAGACTATTTCTGTTCTTCGCCAGCTAGGAAACCAGCCAAGTCCGCTAAGTAAAAGCCGACCACGCCGCCAATCATTGGCAAGATTGCGTAAGTCGTCAAAGCTTTGAAAACTTTGCCGATAATGTCGCCAAAACTATCACCACCGTTTGGTAAAATTTGATACATAATTGCAATGGCTGGATTGAAAATAAAATTACCTTGCAATTTAAAGTAGCCAGAAACTACCACCGCAAAGACAATTGTCATCAAAAGACCGCAGCCAATTACTGCTGCAAAAGTTAGGATATTCTGCTTCTGAGTGAGTGCTCGTGCAAAGAAGAATGCAAAAATCGCTGCCCCTACCATCTCGATCATTGTCACGGTCCAAAAAGTTTTGTCTGCTAGTTCAGCCATTTTTGGTATCGTCACGCCTGATTGAGAACCAGCCGCGCCTGCAAAAGCACTAACTAGTAGCAAACCAAGCCAAGCACCGAGTACTTGCGCCACGATATAGAGCGTACCGCGAATTGCTGACATTCGGCGAGTAGCTAGCATACCGACCGTGATAAATGGATTAAGGTTCGCACCGGAGAGACCGAACACCGCCACCGTGATCGCAATTAAACCAAACATCACATAAAGTGGTTGATAAATGCCAAGCGTCAGCAAAATGATCGCAAGAAGCATTGTACCGAGCAATTCGCCGAGAATTGCGCCGTAGATTTTTGGCGATTTAAAAATTGTTAAAATATTTTCTTTCGCATCAAATTTACGAGCGAAAAACTTGCCCATTCCTTTTTTTGTTGTGATTACTTCTGGTTTGGTCTCTTTTACGGACTTAGCTACAGAAGTGGTTTTTGGCTTGGTCGAAGACTTTTTGCTGGTAGCTTTAGTCTTCTTGGACTTAGCTGTTGCCATTTATACCTCCTTAAGTAATATGTCGCCATTATAGCATAACTTTTCTAAAATAAAAAAGTTTACTCGCGTAAATTCCTTATGCTACAATAAATAACTAGTATTAATTTCAATATAAGGAAAAACGTGGGTATTATAGTCTCCAAAGATAATGATCGAAATTCAGAACTCAATCAACGGATCACGGCGGATTTACGCGCACGAGCGGTCCAATCAGCTCGTGATCGAGACCCCGATCTCGTCGACGATTCCGAATATCTTAAGAATCTCAAAAAAACCGGTCGTTTCTCTTGGCTGTGGTTTGTCTTGATTGTGCTGGCGCTAATTTCTCTAGTCGCAGTGTTCAAGTAATTGGCAAAGTCCTAGCCTTGGGCTATAATTATAAGCATAATGGTTTTAGATAATCTTCAAGCTGCTGAAGACCAAGCCGCCAAGCGCCCCGATCTGGCGAGTGATGTCGACTCCACGCGTGAGGCTGAGGCGTCGGAAACTGAGAACGATTTGACGCAGGATCCTTTTGCAGCTAGTTTCAAAAATAAGGTCACCGGTAAAAAACCTTTTCAGTCCAATCGCGGTTGGCGCGGTCGGCTCAAATCCAAAATGCCGCTCGGCTTTGTCTTGGCTTTTTTAGTCGGCGGAGCTTCTTTAGCTGGTGTTGCTCAGAATTTTTTCGGTTTTAGCTATCTCGAAAATCTCATTCAAGATCACAATAGTTTACATACTAGCCAGAGCCGCCGTTTCCGTTTTTTGCGGCGTTATTTATTGCGCAACAATTCTAGCCATTCCGATGCTGATATTTTCGGTGGCGCCAAGACTAAATACAGTAAAAAGCTCCGCGCCAAGCTCAGCAAGCAGGGCATTGAATACGACGAAATCGAACTCGGCAACGGCAAAAAAACCAAAGTTTTACTCTATGAAGACAGCAGCGGTAGTAAGCGCGCAGTCGTAGGCGCGGATGCTGATATTGGCTCCGTTCCAGATTCCTATGTCCGTAATAAAAAACTAGTTGCGGTTGAAAGCCTCGACACCGCTATGAGCCGACCGAATTTCAATCGTAAATTTCAAACTGGTACTAAAGCGGTCAATAGTCATGCCAGCGGCTGGTGGGACACGCTATCTACTTTTTTCCACCGTCGTATCAAAAATAATCGCAACCGCTTCAGCGACGTTGACAAAAATGCCAAGCCTGAAAAAATTCAAGACGCTGCCAAAAAATCTGGACTCAAAACTGAAGCCGATGCAACGGACTCTTCAAGGCTAAACCAAGAACCTGAAGACGACGGTAATGGCGGACAAACCAAAGAAAAGCCTTTATCTTTTGAGGACGGTAACGATGGCAATGATAGTTTTCGCGCTGGCATGTCGGAGGAAGAGACTACCAAAGCCTTCAAAAACCGTGCGCAAAAATTTGCCGCCATGGGTGGGACGGCCGGCTGCATGTTTATGCGTGCCATGGGTGGTATTAATATGGCGATGGCTGGAATACAGGTTGCTCAAGTCCTTAATTATGGCTCCAGCTTTTTTGAAGCCATTCAAAAAACCAAAGCCGGTGATGGCGGTAGTGAGTATAACTATTTTATGAATAAATTTTCTCGTCCAGGTGATACCTATGGTTTTAGCTCTAGCGGCAGTCTCGAAAAAGTGCGCACTAACACTGCTTCAATTAGTAGTCCAGCTACTCAATCAGTTTTTAGCAAAAAAGACCTCTCCTTGTCGGATCCAGTAGCCAAACGCTTCAATCGAGAATCTTTTAGCGAAATGTCAATTTTAAACGCCACTAATTCATCGGCAATAGCAGGTTTATTGTCTTCTGCTGGTATAGCCGGTTCTTCCGCCGCTATTTTTCATGGCTGTAATTATCTCCAAGCTGGCATGGCGGCGGCTGGACTAGTTCTTGCATTGTTTAGTTTTGGCTCCTCATCTCTCGTAAAAGGCATTTTTAAAGCAGCCGTTTTGCAATCTGCTATGGTTGGCGTGTCTGCCATGATTAGTATCATGGTTCCGCATATTGCGAAGTGGCTGGCTATGGACTTAATCAAGGATGCCTACGGCGAAGATGCTGCTTACGCTGCTAAATCTGCTGCGAATATATATTTTGGTGGGCAGCATCAAGCGAGTTCTGGCGCCGCTGGAACTTTAGAAGCTTTAAAGTCTAATATTGCCGCTACGAAAGAAATCATTGCAGAAGACGCAAAATATGACCGAGCCACCAGAAGTCCCATTGATCCTACTAGCAACCATACTTTCCTCGGCAGCTTATTACGCCAAGTGATGTCTATTGGGCTAAGTCCTTCAATCATTTCTTCAATAGCGAACATGTCCGGCACCCTAACTAGCTCGCTACATAGCTTAATCCCAGCCGTCGGTGCCACTAATGATGAAGTTGCCTTAGAACTTGCAACTAAAACTGACTGTCCTAGCCTGTCAACTTTTGGTGTAGTCGGTGATGCCTTTTGCAATAAATATACTACTACCGATCTGTCTACGATTGACATGGATCCATATGCAGTTTACGAATCAGTGGGAACTGATAATTTTGATGGTGCCGACGCTGAAGGCAATCCCATTATCGCTGAGGATTCAGATTTTAGTAAATACATTGTTGCGTGTACCCTACGCGAATCGCAAATTGGTGCCGTCGACGCAAACATCCAGAGCTTTGTATCAAAAGCAACTGATACCGGCAATGTCGCCCTGAACTCCGTAGTCGATGGTGGGTTGAGTATGGTACCGATAGTAGGTGACGCGATAGACCTTTTCGAATCTGCCTCGGCCGAAAAGAATTTCAAATGGAACTCTGGCAAAGCCTGCGTCCAAGATCCTTCCGGTACTTATAATCCAGACTGGAATACTAAAAATAAATACTTCCAGCGTTATAGCGAAGATCAACGCATCATGGAAGCCATGGGAATTATTGATAAATCCGCCGTTACGGCCTTCGTCGAAAAACATTTCCAGAAGCACCCTATAGATCACTCATTCGAAGGGACAATTGCTCGTTATTCCGGTCTGGCTAAAACTGAGGTCAAGCAGACGCTAGAAGTTGTTGCTTATATCAACGCAGTCGCTAATTACAATCCGGCTGGTAAGTTCCCCGCCTTGATCTCTTCTGCTCCTCAGCTCAATTTACCTTCTTCAGACCAACATCTAAGTCCTCGAAATTTCCATATAATTCCAAGTATTATTTATTGCAATTTACGTAATCGTATTACTCTGGCCTAAAATTTTAACAGAAAAAATGCACCAATATCAATCGGTGCATTTTTTAAAAAGTTAAAACCTTTTGGAATTTGATCAATCACTTAGTATTTGGTCGTCTATGACTACTTTTCTGACCTCTTCCCAGGTCTTTCCTTTCAGCTCATAAAAGGTAACGTATCCGAAGACACTATCAAGGTGCGCTTCGGATTCGTAATAAAGCTGGATCATCATCTCAAAAGGACACTTCAGATTGCGGCGGTGCTCTATCGATGCTATAACGGCGCTCACAACATGGTCAGAGTAATCTGTCAAGAAACAGAATCGGTCACCGTTATTAAAGTCTGCCGTATCCGGGTTTGTTATTCCTGGAAGCTGATAGTAGCCGTCTTCGTTCTCTGCTTTACGAGACATCTTCCAGGCGAGTTTCTGGTCATCATATGAGACAAAAACTTCCATACAGTATGCCACCCCAGTCTGCTTCGATGCGGATATCGTTACGGATATAGTTGTGTTATCGTCTTTGTAAGTGTTACAAACATCTACGAGGCCACTTCCAAAATTCTTTCCAGTGTTGTCTATGATTTTTGACTTTTTAAGCTTAAAGCCGTTTGCAAGCATAAAATCATGGATTTTAAATATAGATACGTCGTTATCATCCTCATAGATAAAGTATTCCGCGGGCACAATAGTTCGTTTCTCCGGCATCTCCTTCGGAGTATTACTGCCTGGTATCTTACTAGCACTTTGGCCGCATCCTACCAATAGAGACATTGTGATGACTATTATCAATAACACTGTTCCTCTCGTTCTAATCTTAGTTCTCATTTTCATTTTCATTGTTCTTCCTCCAATCTTTTGTTCTCTGTAGCATACCTTTAGATCAAATTTTTCAAACTGCTTGCCCGAAGGCACTATGGTTGTAAACCAACATTTACATTATATCACACCATGTCAAAAAAGTCAAGTTAAAGTAGCTCCGCCAACGATCATCTACCTGTAATTTTCTTTGCGACACCAAATACCAAGGTCTGGTTCACGACAATTCTAAAGCTTATTAGAGTTGATCAAAAATTTTAGGCTTGCGATAATTTTTTGCGGCTGTTCAGGTAGTAGCCAGTCGCTGCAACCAAGGCACCTGCACCAAGCGCACCTGAAAATACTTCTGCTGGCCCAGTCGAAGGCGTTTCGGCTGGCTGTTGTGCCGTCGTATCCGTCGTGTCGGCTGGCAAAACTGCCTGTGTAACTGCTCCACCACTCGATTTTTGAGTGGTTCCAGATTTCCCAGTGTTAGATTTCCCAGTGTTAGATTTCTCTGCGTTAGATTGCCCCGCCCCGGTCTTTTCATTGCTCTTAGTAGGCGTATTTTTTTCTGGATTGGCTTTATTCTGAGCGGTTTTACTATTAGTACTTAGGCTCGATTTTGCATCACCCAGACCATCATCTACCCCTGATAAAGCTGCTTTTTTACTGCTATTCACCACCACTACCAAAATAATCGCCGCCATCAGTAGCACCACCACGGCAGTAATAATCGTTAGCACGATAATTTTGCGCTTGCGGTCCACATCGACCTCTGCGTTATAATTAGTATATTCCATAAAAAACTCCCTTTTCTTTATGATAACATACTTTTAGTTTTTTGTAAAGAGAGAGATGCGTGCTGCTGCGTAGGCTTTAGTCGATTCTAGCGTGAGATCTGAAAACGCCACTTCCTCCGTATTCGGTTCGAAGCTTTGGGGGTGCGACAAGGCCAAAACTCCGCCTTTTTTTAGCTGCCGACTGAGTTCGTGAAATTCTTGCCAATTAAAATTGTCATATGGCGGATCAACCAAAATTACATCAAATTGTGCGGTTTTACTAAGTTTATTCAAAAAACTCTCTACCGGCTTTTGATGTAATTTTATGCGTGTTTGGAAGGCTAAATTAGCAGCATTTTCCCAAATTACTCGTCCTGCCTCCGGTGATTTTTCCACAAATTCCACCGTTTGGGCTCCTCTGGACAATGCCTCAAATCCTAAGGCGCCGCTACCAGCGTAGAGGTCTAGTACCGCCGCTCCCTCTAGCGCCCGTCGAGACACCACTGCGTTAAATAGTGCCAATCGCTCACGCGCCCCCATCGGGTGAGTTGTCGCGCTACTAGGTGTTTTCAGTACTTGTCCACGCAATTTGCCACCAGTAATTTTAATCATTTTCCCTACTCTCTGGCAAACTTGCCGCCCAACCCAAAGTGATCGCCCGTACGATCTCTGGCAATAAAATCTTCTTCGATTCAAGTGCCAAATCTGCCGTCCAACCACGTTGCCTAAAACGTCCGTACATATCTAATTGGTGGATTTTTTTGAGAGAACGATAAAAATCCCGTTCTAGATCAGCTTCCTGAAACTCCGCTACCGTCATCTTAGGTGTAATTTGCCGGTTAGTGAGCGTTGCCGTTGCTACGGCCACCCCCATTTCAAACGCGATATGCCGGTTCATATAACCGCCCGCCCCCCAGTGCAGCCAATTATTCCGCATAATTTCCATGATATCATCACCTGGCATAATCCCTTTTATAGGATTGCCAAAAATCTTCACAAACTCCTTATCCGACATTAGTTCGTTCACCGTCTCCTCAAAAGGGAAGTGATGCGCCGGCGTCAAGCCATCTGTAATAGCGTGCGCCATCCAAGCCGCTTCAAATGCTGCCCTCACTTGATTGCCTTGTTCCAGAGCGTGTCGCAGATTGTGTTGGTGCGCTAAAATTAGCTCCATCAGCTTGCCATCGTCTTGTTCTGGCATAATAAAATGCATCGGCTCGTCTTCGCCGGGGCTTTTGCGTTTCAGTCCGTCTGGACCTTTGATACCTTCGAAATTTAAGATCTCTTTGGCGCTCGGAAAATAAACTTTTTTCGGCAGAAAACGCCCCAATAACCCTCTTGCCGCCCAATCCAATTTTTGGTGCGTCCCCACTAGACGGCTGAGTTTCATCGTCCGCTTATCTTTTTTGGTCCCCTTGGTGAGCGCTAATGTCGAATACATCTAATTAAGAATCGTTAATTGTTGATATTTTCTGATCACTTGACCTAATTCCTTATATTTTACCATGAGCGTTGGCTCTTTCGCAAAAGCCGTCGCCGTTTCTTGGGCGTGTTTAGCGGCTTTTGCCAGCAGTTTAGTGTCGCTCAGTGTCGCAATTCTAAGGTCCAGCGCGCCGTGCTGTAAATTCCCGTAAATTTCGCCTGGACCCCTTAATTTCAAGTCGACCTCTGATAAATAAAAACCGTCGTTTGATTTTTCCAATTCTCTGAGGCGTCGGCTGGGCGGATTTTCTCCCGTCGTCACCAGATAACAATAACTTTGTTTGGTGCCTCGTCCCACCCGACCTCTTAATTGGTGTAACTGTGCCAAGCCATACTGTTCAGCGTCCTGAATTACGATCAAACTAGCATTCGGCACATCTACCCCGACTTCAACCACAGTTGTTGATACCAGAAGATCGATCGAGCCCGTTGCAAACTCCTCCATGATACGATCCTTTTCTTCGGTTTTCATCCGCCCGTGCAAAAACTCTACTTTCAGTCGCGGGAACAGATCTTGCAATTTCTGCGCCTGTTTTTTAACGCTGGTAGTTTCGGTTTGCGGGTTTTCCTCAATCGCTTTGCAGATCCAGTAGATTTGTTCGCCTCGCTTCGCCGTGTCTCTGATTAGCGGGTATAAATCATCTCGCAAATTAGTTTCGTTGATAATTTTCGTTTTAATCGGCTGCCGCCCTGCCGGCAATTGGTCCAGAATTGAAATATCTAAATCGCCAAAAATTGTGAGTTGTAAGGAGCGGGGAATTGGCGTTGCCGTCATCGCTAACAGATGTGGTGCGGTTTCTGGACTGTTCAAGCTAGGTTTTGCTAAGAGTCTTTGTCGCTGTGCTACTCCGAGCCGGTGTTGTTCGTCAATGATACAAAGCCCCAAAGAATGAAACGTTGTGTCATCCGTCAGAAGGGCGTGTGTTCCTACTACTAGATCTACCGCCCCCGTTCTAATGCGTTCTTTGAGGGTCGTTTTCTGTTTAGTGGCACCCGTAAGGAGGGCTACTTCTACGCCAAATGGCTTGAGCAGCGTTCTAAGGCTCTCTGCGTGCTGGGTGGCTAAGATAGCGGTAGGAGCCAGTAACGCGGTTTGATGTCCGTTTTGCGCTGTCTGATGAGCCGCTAGGGCTGCCACGACGGTCTTTCCGCTTCCTACATCACCCTGGAGTAAGCGATTCATGGGTGTTGCCCGCTCTAGGTCTTGCAGGATGTCCCAGGTGGCTAATCTCTGGGCGTTAGTCAACCGAAACGGCAATTTTTCGACCAATTTTTTGGTTTTTTCAGCTTGAAACGGTAGTTGAATTGCTCTGAGGCGTTGATTTTCCTGTTTATTGAGTTTCGCTGCTAAAATTAAAGTAAAAATTTCTTCATAAGCTAGGTATTGTCGCCCCAGTTCAGTATCTTTCTTGTTCTCGGGAAAATGCACTTTGAACAACGCCTCCGCTCGAGTTTTGGCTTTGAATTGGTCACCGGGCAAGAAATCTGGAATCAAGGCAAAATTTGGACGCAAATTCTGGATAAGTTTTTTCATTAATTGCGGCCTGACTCCACTTTTTTGGCGATAAATTGGTTGAAAATTCGTCGTTTGGTCAAGATCACTAGCTAAAATTGCTGAGGGCGAGACTAATTGGTAACGGTTATGGTTGAAATCATATTGTCCTGTGAAATAATAATCCTTGCCTGGCAAAAATTGTTTCTTACGATAAGGTTGGTTAAACCAAACCACTCTGATGGCGCCAGATTTGTCCTGAATTACGCCTTCAGTGATTGTCAGGTTGCGTCGTCGTGTCCTCGAAGTTTTTAAGCTGTCAATTTGCCCTCGGATAATAATTTTGCCAGGTTTAATGTCGGCAATTTTGGCTGCTGCTTGATAATTTTCGTAATCACGCGGCAAAAAATACAAAAGGTCTCGAAGCGTCAAAAAACCTGCTTTGGCTAACTCCGCCGCCGTTTTCGGGCCAACTCCCTTTATCTTCTCTACCCCTAAAGTTAAATCCATCTCTCCTGCTCTCCCCCTCTTAAGTCCATTCTCTTTATTGTAACATCAAGTTTCACTAATCAACTTGACTAGCATGCTTGTTGCGCCATTCAGCAATTTTACCGTGATGTCCAGACAGGAGAACCTCTGGTACTTTCATGCCCCGAAAATCTGCTGGCTTGGTGTATTGAGGGTATTCGATGTTATTGCCGTCCGAAAAACTCTCGATCTCCGCTGAACTTTCACCCCCCAATACACCAGGGAGTAGTCGTACTATTGAATCGATCATGATTAAAGCTGGCAACTCGCCGCCAGTCAGAATGTACTGTCCCAGCGAGATCTGATAGTCAACTAAAGCGAGAATCCGCTGGTCATACCCTTCATAACGGGGGCAGAGAATAATCAGGTGCCGAGGTTTATTTTGGTTATTTGCTGTGACGTCTACGTCTTGCGCGTTTTTGGGTTGGTCATCTTGCATATTTTGGTTCGCAAATTGCTTAGCCAAATCTTGTGTCCAGCGCATCCCTCCTGGTGTCGGTAAAATAACTTCTGCCGCTGGATCTTGCTTTTTAATGCTTTCTACCGCTGCAAAGATTGGCTCGGGGCGCAGTAACATGCCATCTCCCCCGCCGTAAGGCGTATCGTCCACCGATTTATGTGGACCAATGCCAAAGTCGCGTAGATTTACAAAATTAAACTCCACCAGCCCTTTATCTTGAGCCTTCCACATCATCGAGGTATTAAGATACGGTTGCAACGCCTCGGCAAAAAGCGTGATAACCGTAAATTTGAGGAGTGGTTTTGCTGCCGAGTTCATTTCTTTATTATGACACTCTAGATAGAAAAAGTCAAATAGAACTTTTGCCCAGTAACTGTTCTTATCAGAAGCCTCTCTTATGTTATAATTATCTTATGACTTCAAATATTGAGCAGCTCAAACAATCTCTCAAACAAGTTAACGCCAAATACGCTGGTATTAAAAATGTCCCGCCTACCGAGCGGAAAGCTTTTGGAGTGAAACTCAATCGCGAAAAACAAAAAATTCTCGACGCTCTTGACCAAGCTCTGACTGCTCAGACCTCTGCTGAGGTTGAACCGATTGATCTCACTGCTCCCGCTGCTCCTAATCAACCTTTACCTCAACTTCGTCGGGGGACCAAACACCCATTAACTACTGAGATTGATCGTGTTGTCGATATTTACTCTCGCATGGGCTTTCAGATTGTTGAATCTCGTCAGTTAGACGATGAATTCCATATGTTTGACAGTCTCAATTTTCCCCCTGGGCATCCTGCCCGTGACGGCTACGACACTTTCCGTACTTCTGAAGGTTTTATTCCGCCTGCCCACACTTCTACTATGCAGCACCGTGTTCTTAAAGGGCACCGCTCTGATCTCGAAAACGGTGGGCAGATCGCCGTTGTGATGCCTGGTCGCGTTTTTCGCAACGAAGATGTTGACGCAACTCATGAACATACCTTTTATCAATGCGAAGGTGTCTTCGTCTCTGCCGGCGCCAATTTAGGTCAAATGCTCGGGCTTTTGCGCCAATTTTTCGAGACTTACTACGGACAAAAACTCAACATCCGCACCCAGCCGGGATATTTCCCGTTTACTGAGCCATCGCTAGAATTTTTGATCGAAAAACCAGCCACCCTCGGTGCTACTGGTTGGCTTGAAATGCTCGGTTGTGGCATGATCCATCCCAACGTTCTGAAAATGGCTGGTATTAATCCGGACAAATATCGGGGGTTTGCTTGGGGTGGCGGTATCGATCGTCTGGTAATGCTAAAATACGGCTTGTCTGACGTCCGTTATTTTGAATCCGCTAAATTAGATTTCTTAAAGGAGTTTTAGATGAAAATTTCGCTCAATGAGATTAAGAAACTCGTCAAAATCCCAGCTGGGTTATCGACCGATCAGCTGGTTGAATTAATTGGCGCTCGGTTGGTCGAAGTCGAAGAGGTAATTGACTTATCTCCCAAATATCAGGGGATTTATATCGTTAAAGTTGTGACTTGCGAGCCAATTCCCGGCACCCATCTTCATCTTTGTGAGATCGATGCTGGCCCGGTCGGTCAACAATTTTTACCCCTTCAAGCTAATGCTCCTAAAACTAAAAATCAGCTAGTGCAAGTTGTTTGTGGCGCACCCAATGTTCGCCAGGGCATGTTAGCCGCCTGGATCACGCCTGGTTCTGTTGTGCCGTCAACTTTTGGCCAAGCCGATGAGTTTCGCCTTTCAGTCCGTCCGCTGCGCGGATATGATTCCTATGGTATGTTGGCGGCAGCCGATGAGCTCGCTTTTGGCTCAAACCACGACAGTATTATTGAAATCGACCCTAACTTTGCTAAACCTGGTGATAATTTCGCCGAAAAATTTGAACTTGACGACATCATTCTAGATATCGAAAATAAATCACTCACTCACCGCCCAGACTGTTTTGGTTTGATTGGTTTCGCCAGGGAAGTTGCTGGTATTTTGGGCCAATCCTTTAAAGCACCAGGTTTTTTGAGCCAAGAGACGGTCTTTCCTGCTGGTTTTCTCCAAGAAACTAAAACTGGGCTTTCTAGCCTCAATAACCCTGTCACAGTTGAGATTTCAGACCATGAGCTCTGCCCACGTTATACTTTCGCTATTGTTGAAGCGCCAAAATCTCCTGAAACACCATACTTTACCCCAACACAGGTTTTTCTTGCTAAAGCTGGTATACAGTCAATCTCCCCTATCGTCGATCTCACCAATATCATGATGCTACAAACTGGTCAGCCTTTGCACGCTTTTGATTATGATAAATTTCGGGCGCTCGGTCAGCGCATTATCGTTCGTGCCGCCAAGGACCAGGAGCAACTTACCTTGCTCGACGGCCGCACGGTGAAATGTGACCCTAACGACATTCTCATTACCGCCAACCATACACCCATCGCTTTAGCTGGCGCCATGGGCGGAGCAAATACCGCAATTGACGATTCCACTACTCATATTTTACTTGAATCTGCCACTTTCAGTCTCTATCACTTGCGCAAAACTCAGATGAAGCACGGGATTTTTTCAGAGGCCATTACTCGTTTTACCAAAGGCCAGCCCCCAGCCCAAACTTTTAATGTTCTAGCGGAGACCGTTCGTCGATTGGATAGCAAAATCATTGCCGCCGCAGATTATTATCCTCAGCCAATTACTCCGCCACTGATCCAGGTAACCGTGTCTGAAATTAACGCCAATCTCGGCACCGCTTACACGGCTTCTAAAATTCTTCGCACCCTCACCAACGTTGGCTTTGTTGTTGATCTGACTCATGGGACGGATATTTTGCGGGTCCAGCCGCTAGGTTGGCGCACTGATATTGTTATCAAAGAGGACGTTATTGAAGAAGTTGGTCGGCTCCTTGGCTACGAAAATATTCCTCAGACCCTACCGCTGCGCCCGTTCAATTCGCATAATCTAAGTCCACTATTCAAATTTAAGGCTGATTTGCGCCGCATTCTCTCTGATCAACTTGGTGCGCATGAGGTTCTGACGTATTCTTTCATCAGCCAACGCCTTCTTCAGACGGTTGGACAATTGCCAGAGAATAGCTATCAAATTGTTAATTCGATTTCACCTGATTTGCAGTATTTCCGTCAACAGATTGTCCCGAGTCTCCTTGACAAAATTCATGAAAACCTCCGGGCCGGGCATCAAAACTTCGCTCTTTATGAAATCAACCAAATTTCCTTCAAATCTGCCGGTCTCAATACCGAAAATGTCCCCATTCTACACGAGCACCTCGGCTGTGTAGTGCTAGGTGATTACTATGCTGCCAAAGCTCAGCTTGAGTTTTTGGCCAGCCAACTTCATTTGCCACTCGAATTTCGTCCGCTTGAAGCCTCCACAGCGAGCTACTTGGAGCCGCTACATTCAGCTAGTATTTATCTTGACGCTGAATTTATTGGCACACTTGGTGAACTTCGTCGTACTGTCGCCAACAAGCTTAAAATCCAGCCAACTGTGGCAAGTTTTGAGCTTAACCTTGTCCCGCTTCTTGATTTTTGCCGCTCTCGCCAGACTGCTACTAAATCTTTAATCTTTAGCAAATTTCCCTCCGTTGAGCGTGATTTAACCTTAAAATTACCGGCCACTACCACTTTTTCTGAGGTTCAACACTGTCTCGACCAAGCACTCGCCAGTCAAGATTTGCTCTATCGACTGACGCCGACTTCAATCTATCAACCAGCTAGAGGTGCCGAGCAAAACTTTTCTTTCCATATCACCCTTACTAGCCAAGCTAAAACTCTCCAGACTGCCGAAATTTCTGCTATAATGGAATCTGTCACTAATCAAGCAGTTCAAGCACTTGGTGCTCAAGTTGTCTAAACGGAGGTTTAATGGATCAAAAAGCTCTCAAAACTAGCTGGAAGCAGCGTATCATAATTATTATTATCGCTTTAATCTTATTTTTCTCGACCATCGCGATGTATGTCGGACTCATGCTCAGTGCTGCGAAACCGTCTCAAACTACGCAATCTTCTAAAACCAATCCTGCCGTTACTAAAATTGCCAGACAATATAGTCAAAAAATGCAAGAATTACGTAATAACCTCTCGCAAGAATATCTTAATGTTCTTAGTAACTATAAATCTGAAGTAAAAGCCTTTAATGCCGCCAAGGCGACTAAAAACGGGTTACAAACCAAAGACCTGAAGACTGGCACGGGACCTCAAATAACCAAGGGCTTTATCAAATATCTTTCGTTTTATATCGGTTTCTGTCCTAGCGGTAAAGTTTTCGATTCGTCTTTTGATAGTTTTGAAAAGCCCAGCTCTTTGAAATCTCCTCTGTATAATCAATCGCTTATCGAGGGTTGGAATCGTGGTGTAACTGGCATGAAGCTCGGCGGTGCCCGTCTGATTACCGTTCCGAGTGAATTGGCCTATAAGGGTAAAACCAAGCTTTGTGATGATGCTAACGACCCTCTGCGTTTTGTGGTGCTCACTATTCAGCCCAGCCAAACCCAAGCTAAGCTTTTACAGGATATTGACCAAATCTCCGCCGATTACCAAGCTGCTATTCGTAAACGTAAATAGGGCTAGCAAATTCAAAGGTTTGCCCTAAAGGAATTTTATGGATAATTCTCCTAAAGCCCCAAATCAAAAACTAGACCTCGCCATTATTGGTGCCGGTCCGGCCGCTCTCACCGCCGCTATTTACGCCACTCGCGACCAGCTTAGGGTCACAGTTTACGAGCGCAAAGCTTTCGGTGGGCTACTTAACGATATCTCACAGCTCGATAATTTCCCTGGTTTTTCTGGCCCCGGCCCGGAATTTGCCACTAAGCTGAAGCAACAAGCTGCCGCGGCCGGCGCTAATTTAGCGTACGGCGACTGTACAGAGGTCCGACCTGAAGCTGACAGCTCCTTTTCCCTGACGATTGATGGTGCGCTTGTCTACTCCCGCACAGTACTGATCGCGACTGGTTCCGAACCGCGCTCGCTAGATTTTTCGCTCTCTAAACCAGTCGCCTACTGCGCCCTCTGCGAAGCCCCACTTTATCAAGGCAAGAACATCTTAGTAATTGGTGGCGGCAATTCTGCGGTCGGCGAGTCGATCCATCTCGCTGATTTTGCTAAAAGTCTCACTCTGGTTAGTCGTACTGGGTTGACCGCTGAGTCTGCTTTAGTAGCTAAACTCAAAACATGTCCCAATGTCACTATTTATCAACAGGTCAATTTGCCCGACGCCCCTGTTTTTCAGCAGGCGCTTGCGGCAGCTGACGGCGTATTTGTCTTCATCGGCCATCGCCCCGCCACCGCTTTTCTGCCCGCTGACTTGCTTGATTCGCAGGGTTATTTAATTGCCTCCGAGCATATGACTAAGCTTCCAGGTCTTTTCGCCGCAGGCGACGTTCGCCAGGGAAGCTTACGTCAGGCGGTTTCCGCCGCCGGCGATGGTGCCGCCGCGGCGGTTGCGATTTCGGCATTTTTGAAAGTTTAAGTTTATGCCTGGGTTGATTGACAAATCATCCAAAAAAGGGATTTATATTGACTTTTTATGATACTTATGCTATAATGAAGGTGTAGGTTGTTCTTATGGTTTACAGAAAACAGCCTAAGCGGGCTGTTTGTTTGGGGGTAAAAAATGAACATGCATAACATCATTATGATAAATTTCAACTGGTGGATGGTGATTGCACCAGCTCTTCTCGTTCTATCAATCTTGATTGGTAGAAAGGGAGTTGTACTGACGAAGACCGGTGTTCGTTACACTTTTAACGAACGCTTTTCAAAGCTCGTGGCTAGTCTTTCTGGATTTATTTTCTTCGTATTATTACTAGTTGAATCAATCCACGGTGTTGTCCAGTGGTTCGACAACTCTCTAACCACCCAGGACAGTCCAGTTTGGTCAGTTGTCCTGGCACCAGGAGCGATTGCAATTGCTGCATTGCTCTACGGCGGGATCATCTTTGAGGTGATTCAAGCTACTCAGCGCCACCAAGCTAAAAAGCTTAGAAAATTTAGGATTTTTTAAGTGAGAAATTTATCAAAACTCAAAAACCCCGCTTACTAAGGCGGGGTTTCGTTTTTTCTAAAATTGGTATAATCTATGAAAGATATGAAGCTGCCACGTAACCCATTTTCGTTTTTCTTCTACGATCTTGAGACCTCGGGGCTTAATCCCCGGGAAGATCGAATTATGCAATTTGCTGGTCAACGTACCGACCAAGATTTCCGTCCGATTGGCGACCCAGTCAATATTTTATTGAAGCTGCCAGACGATACCTTGCCCAGCCCAGGGGCTATCATGGTTACCAAAATCACTCCTCAATCTACTCAGACTGACGGTCTGACCGAAGCGGAGTTTTGTCGGTTTCTGAGCCGGGAAATTTTTACTCCTGGTACCTGTGCTATTGGTTATAATTCGGTGCGCTTTGACGATGAGTTTATGCGTCATCTTTGGTGGCGTAATTTTCGTGACCCTTACGAGTGGCAATGGCGCGACGGTCGAAGCCGCTGGGATCTTCTTGACGTAGTGCGTTTGACTCGAGCGCTGCGTCCAGAAGGTATTGTCTGGCCGGTTGCAACAAAAACTGTGACTGATCCAGAGAGTGGCGAAGCTAAGATTATCGAGGTGCCAGTTAATAAACTGGAGCTACTCACTAAACTTAATCACATTGAACATAGCCACGCTCATGATGCGTTGAGCGATGTAATGGCGACGATTGCGGTCGCACGCTTGATTAAAGAGCATCAGCCTAAACTTTACCAATTTTTATTTGATTTACGCGAGAAAAAATCCGTTCATCGTCTAGTCAATCTTGATCAGAAAAAACCTTTTGTCTATGCTTCGGGGCGCTACCCAGCTCAGTTTAATAAAACTACGGTAGCGTTTCCAATTGCTCCAGGACGCAATGGTAATTTGTTGGTTTTTGACCTGCGCTATAATCTAGACCAGTTGCTAGAGTCCTCTCCAGAAACTTTTTTCCCTATTGTTAAAGAACTGGCGCCTAATAAATGCCCTGCTATCGCACCGCTCGGTGTGCTTGAACAATCCGACGGTTGGTACAAAATTGGACTGACCCACACGTTAATTCAAGAAAATCTTGATTCTTTGCTATCCCACCCCGAGTTCGCCGAAAAAATGCGTACTGAATATGAAGCTCGACTCGAGTGGCCGGCTCCACCTGATCCAGAATCGGCGCTTTATGATGCTTTTTTGCCCGATCAAGATCGTCGGCTCTGTTCTGAAGTCGCAGTGGCGGACGCCGAAAAGCTAGCGGATTTTCATCCCGCATTTACTGACGAACGTCTACCAGATTTATTACTACATTATAAAGCTAAAAACTTTCCTACTGCTCTGTCGGCCGATGAAGCGATCAAGTGGGAGGAATACCGCATTCAACGCCTGACCCGCCAAGCCGCTAATTTCGTGTCGGAACTTACCCGTCTGCAGAACCTTGCTTCTACCCATCAACCACTACCTAACGGCGAGCCGGTTGATGAATTTATCCTAGAAGAACTCGCTCTGTGGTTTCAATCTTTGCAAACCGCTGACTATTAAGTGATTTCTTAGATTCAGCCCCATAAACCGCTGGACTTTTTCGGATTTTTGAGGTATAATATACCAGTTTAAGCAGGAGTATTTAATGGCTAGCGATTCACTAAAGCAACCCAAATTCGAGAATTGTATTAAAATCCGTGGGGCTAGGCAGCATAACCTGCAAAATATTAATGTTGATATCCCGCGCGATCAACTAGTCGTGATAACTGGTCTTTCCGGCTCTGGCAAGTCCAGCTTGGCTTTTGATACTATTTACGCCGAAGGGCAGCGCCGTTATGTAGAGAGCCTAAGCTCTTATGCTCGGATGTTTTTAGGAGTCATGGATAAGCCAGATGTCGATACAATTACTGGTCTTAGTCCAGCGATTTCAATCGATCAGAAATCGACTTCGCGTAATCCTCGCTCAACTGTTGCGACCGTCACAGAAGTGTATGACTACCTGCGGCTACTATTTGCCCGGGTTGGCGTGCCGCACTGCCCCGTTTGCCACCGTGAAGTTAGTCGCCGGAGTGTCGAAGATATTATTAATGAAGTGATGAAATTACCGCTCGGCTCTAAATTGATGCTGCTTGCACCGATTGTTCAGCAGAAAAAAGGTGAATTTTTACATATTCCGGAACAATATCAAGCCAAAGGCTTTTCGCGCGCGCGAGTCGATTCAATCATTTATGCGCTAGACGAGTTCCCCACACTTGAAAAACAAGTAAAACACGATATTGATATCGTTGTCGATCGCTTTATTTTGAGTCCCGAACTTGGCAGTAGGATTGCTGGCTCCGTCGAACAAGCTTTAGAACTTGGCCAGGGAATTATTAAACTACTCAAAATTAACGATAATTCTACTACTATTAAAGGCGATAATTTACGTCAGGATAATACTGAAATTTTTACTTTTTCGCAGCGTTATGCTTGCGAGTACCACCCTGAAGAATTAATCCCAGAACTGGAGCCGCGTCTGTTTTCTTTTAATGCTCCGCAAGGCGCTTGCCCCACCTGTACTGGTCTCGGTACGCGTCTCGAAATTGACCCGAAATTGGTTTTGAACCCTAATCTCACTATTGCCGAGGGAGGTATCCGACCATTTAATCGCGTTAACCAGGATTCTTGGTGGCTCAAACGTCTAATCGGCGTTGGCAAGCAGCACGGCTTTTCGGTTCACACCCCGATTCGTGAATTGTCGGATGACGTAATTCAAAAAATTCTCTATGGTACCGGTGACGAAAAGTATCAAGTCAAAGTTTCCGGCTCTGGTAAATGGAGCGAGGGGGCTGAATATACTTCAACTTACGAAGGTGTCGTTCCAACACTAGAGCGTCGTCATCGCGAAACTGACTCTGACTTTATCCGTAAAGATATAGAGCGTTTTATGCGGGTACGCGAGTGTCAAACTTGCCACGGCGCCAGGCTGAAACCCGCCGTTCTCGCCATCACCATTAATCATCTCAATATTGTTGACATGTGTAATTTGGACGTTGATTCTACGCTGGAAGTTTTGGATCGCGACCTTCATTTTTCGCCGTCCGAACAGCTGATTGCCGGCCCAATTTTGAAAGAAATTCGTGAACGCGTTAAATTTATGCAGGACGTTGGTCTAGGCTATTTGGAGCTGGGACGTGCCGCTAATACACTGAGTGGGGGGGAGGCGCAGCGCATTCGATTAGCTACGCAAATTGGTTCTGGTTTGCAGGGCGTTCTCTATGTCCTAGATGAGCCTTCAATTGGTCTTCACCAGCGTGACAATGATAAATTAATTGCCACGCTCAAGCATCTTCGTGACCTGAAAAATACTGTTTTAGTAGTCGAACATGATGAGGACACGATGTTGCAAAGCGATTATATTATCGACATTGGCCCCGGGGCGGGTAATCAAGGGGGGCGCGTGGTGGCCGCTGGTACACCTACTGAAATTATTCGGTCCAAGGATTCAATTACTGGCCAATATCTCTCTGGTCGCCAGACTATTCCGATCCCTTCCAAACGTCGCAAACTAAGGTCCGACAAAGTACTCTCAATTTTTGGCGCCAAAGAAAATAATCTCAAAAACATCAACGTGAGCTTTCCGCTCGGTGTTTTGACGGTGGTTTCTGGCGTTTCTGGTTCCGGAAAATCAACTCTAGTCAATGATATTTTAGCTAATGAACTTTTAGCGCGTTTGCACCGCGCTCAAACTGTTGCCGGCAACCATGATCGAATTGAGGGCCTTGAACATCTCGATAAATGTATTGTGATTGACCAATCCCCGATTGGTCGCACGCCCCGCTCTAACCCAGCTACTTATACTGGCGTCTTTAACCACATTCGCGAACTTTTTGCCAGTCAACCCGAATCAGAACTACGTGGTTACAAAGCTGGCCGCTTCTCTTTTAACGTTAAAGGTGGGCGCTGTGAAACTTGTCAAGGTGATGGTGTGAACAAAATCGAAATGCATTTCTTGCCAGATGTTTATGTAACTTGTCCAGCTTGTCATGGTAAGCGTTACAACCGAGAAGCCCTTGAAGTTAAATATAAAAATCGTGACATTTCAGAAGTTTTGAATATGACCATCGATGAGGCAGTTGAATTTTTCGCTAACCTTCCTAGCATTGCTACCAAACTGCGTACCATCCAGGAGGTTGGTCTTGGTTATATTAAACTTGGTCAGCCTGCCACCACGTTTTCGGGTGGGGAAGCGCAGCGTATTAAACTTGCTACCGAACTATCTCGCCGTAGTACTGGTAAAACTCTCTATATTTTAGATGAGCCAACTACCGGTTTGCATACTGCTGATGTTAAGCGTCTCCTTCAAATTCTCGGTCAGCTAGTCGACGGCGGTAATTCGATGATTATTATTGAACATAATTTGCATGTCATTAAATCCGCCGATTGGATTATTGATATGGGTCCCGAAGGTGGACAAAATGGCGGTCAAGTAATTGCCACTGGCACCCCCGAGCGGATTGCTAAAAATTTAGACACCCCGACTGGCGAATTTCTGCGAAATATCTTAAAATAGAATTAGTTAGTTTAACTAAAGGAGAATTATGTCTGAACATAAACTATCATTGCAGATTCGTAACGTCACTGGCAAAAAGCTTAAAACTTTGCGCCAAGCTGGTCTTATCCCTTCGGTGCTTTACGGTAAAAAACCACTTTTAACGCAATCTAGTTATAATGAGACCGATAAAGTTTTACGCGAAGTTGGCTATCATTCACCGATTAGCCTCGAGATTGATGGCAAGAAACAGCTTGCTATTGTCAAAAATATTGCCATCAACCCCGTTAAGCGTACTATCACTAACATCGAATTTCAAGCGGTTTCTGCTCGTGAAGCCGTGGTGGCTACAGCTCCAATCGTCGTGATTAATTTTGAAACCTCTGACGCTAGTAAAATGAAGTTGCAGCTCAGTCAAGCTATCGAATCTATTGAAGTTAAAGCCAAGCCTAATGATTTACCAAACGAACTCCTCATTGATGCAGCTCAGCTTGCTGCCATCGAAGACCGTTTGACATTAGCTGATCTAAAATTGCCTAAGGCTGTGGAATTTGCCGATAAAGAGCTTGATTTAACTCAAGTTGTCGTTAGCCTCCACGACCCAGCCACCGAAGCTGCTGCGGTTGAGGCTGAAGAAGTTGAAGAGTCTAAAAAAGCTGCTGAAGCCCCCACTGAACCATCAACAGCCGAAACTAACAACTAATAAAATAAGTCCCCCTCGGGGGACTTATTTTTTATTACGTTATTAGCGTATTTCAACCCGTACGCGCGGTACTGAGCGACCAGAAAAATGAGTTTTCTTAGTTTTAACGAAAGTCACAACGCCGTCTTTGCCAGCATGAATAGTAAAATTACGCGACATGTAAGTGCCAGGACCAGCAATTTTAGTAGCGCCAGTTTGGCGAACTAGCACTTCACCGTTCTTGACTTTTTGGCCACCAAAGCGCTTCACGCCCAAGCGTTGACCAGCGTTATTATGGATATTTTTGGCGGTACCGCCAGCTTTCACATGTGACATCTTATATTTTCCTTAATACTATTATTTCTCGAGCCACAATCTGCCCCTCACGATAGTAGATCATATCTTCATGGCTCAAGTTCTTATACTTCCCAGAATTATAGCCCATCTTCTTGATTTCGTCAAGTAAATTCAGCCTTGCGTAACTACCATCTGTCCGGCGCCAAGCCGGAATGGCTAGAACCACTGGCGTATTACTTGCAATCTGGCTACTCAGATTTTTCAAAAATGTTTTTATTAAAGTTTGACCCTGCTGCTTAACTTCTTTTAGCTTGATGTCAATTGGTGGTGCTGACATTGGTGGTCCCAAGTAAGCTTCGCACACGATTGCTCCAATAGGCGGCTGCCACTGATAATTTGTCGCATCCCCGAGTTCGACCTTAAAGTCTTTAATTTTTGCCCACTTCAAGTTTTTGCCAGTGTACTCTACCATACGAGGGTTAAGATCAGTGCCATACACTTGATACCCCATACGAGCAGCCTCTTGCAAAACTACACCTGTTCCGCAAAAAGGATCGAGAATGCATGTTCTAGCTGGTAAATCGCCGCATAAATTAATCAAAATCTGTGCTAATTTCGGAGGCAACATTCCTACCTTAGCATCGCGAGCCGGTCGCGCTTGGTCGCGTTTGGCGTAAGCGGTAATATTTTGCACGCCGACTACGTGATACCAAGTTGAGCCAAACTTCACTAATTCTATTCTATTCTTTTTGGCACCAATTTGGTTATGATGTGATGTAGCAGTTGATAAAATAGAAGATTTATTTTCTAAAACTCTAACGCTGCGTCCGTGTCGTGTTAAGATTTTCTTCAGCTTCAGCGCCTCGCTTTGTGCGCTTCTTTTGCTCGCTCCTTTTGAATAATCTGAAACTCCCAGTGTAATTTTTCCCTCTGGTAGCTGTCGTAAAAAATCCAAAGCTGAATTTTCTAATTTCACCGCCAATTTAAGACTACCGCCCAGACGATCGATATTTGGTTCGATTGAATTTTCGAATTCTGCCAGCTCTGGACTAACTTGGTGAACTTTAGAAAATTTCGCTTCTAACTCCGCCAACGAAATCTTTGGTTGCCTACCTAAAATTGCCAGATACGTCATGCTGCTATTATACCGTAATTGCGCTTTATTAATAGCAAAATTCAAAATCTTAGCAAAAATCTCCTCAAACCATGATACAATTTTCTTATGCCTGAAACTGAACGAACGAAGCGCAAAGTTTCTCTGCGCTCTATTGTCTCGCTGCTAACACTTGTTTTAGTTGCCTTTATTGTTTATAAAAATCTTGGTGATATTAAGGAAGCTATCCAGCATCTGAGCGAAACTAACTTGTGGATTTTATTACTTCTAATCCCAGAACAGCTATTGATGTATTATTGCTGCGGCCAGATGTTTTTTTCTTACATGGCTTCTTTTGAAACTATTAAAAAAGTCTCTGCTTGGGAGCTCATGCGCATCTCTCTGGAACTTAATTTTGTCAATCACGCTGTTCCCGCTGGCGGTCTTGGCGGTCTTGGTTATGTCACTTGGCGTTTCAAATCGCTCGGGGCAACGGCTGGTCAAGCGAGCTTCATGTATGCTCTGCGTTATGCAATTACGGTTTGCGCCAATCAACTCCAGACTCTGGTTGCGATTATTTGTTTGATTTTGTTCGGCACCATACCAGTTTCTGGGCAGGCTGTTATTGTGGTTGCAAGCTTGCTGAGTATTGGGATCATCGGCGCTTTATTTCTTATTATGGCGATTGCGACTAGCGAACGCTCGATGGATTGGTTTTCGCGGAATTTTACCCGTTTCTGTGACTGGTCTATTTCTAAAGTTACTTTCGGCCGTCGTCGTCAAATTTTTAAACGGGCTCTGCTTGACAAATATTTACTCGACATCCACGACAGTACGGTAATTGCCAGGCGCGATAAACGTCGCCTCGTTTCTCCTATGATCTGGGGAATTTTCTATAGTTTTCTAGAGATCGCGACCTATTGGATAGTCGCTGCCAGTCTCGGACACCCTGATTTATTGCCTCAAATTATGATTGGCGAAGCCATTGGTTCGACTGTTGGCGCTATTATGCCTTATGGACTCTATGAGCTCGGCATGACTGGCGTCATGGTAGCTCTGGGTGTGCCGGTAGTGACCGCTGGTACGGTGGTTGTCATGACTCGCGTTATAGTACTCGCTAGCACAATCCTTAGCGGTTATGGTTTTTATCAATATGCCATTTCTAAAATTCATCGCGATATTGCTGTTTCTAAAAAGATTCTGCGCCACCGCAAGTCTAAAGCTTCTCAATCTAACCAAGATTCCGAGTAATTCTCGATGCATCGGCAGTATCAACTTGCAACATCGCCAGAGACGGCCGAGCCTTGCTTTTCGGTTTCAGATTTTCTAGCCACTTGCAATCAAACGCTTGAATTTGCTTATGCCGGTGTACTGCTTGAAGGTGAGGTTGCGAGTTTCAAAATTAATCAGAATAAATGGGTATTTTTCGATTTAAAAGATGCCGAAGCAAGCATCAACTGCTTTATGCCTGTTTTTCAACTACGGATGCCCCTCGCTGACGGAATGCGCGTAAGGCTGAAAGCTCTGCCAAAAGTTACTAAGTGGGGTAAATTTTCGCTTACTATCCAACAGATTATACCAATCGGCGAAGGTGCTTTAAAAAAGAGTTTTGAGCTTCTCAAGGCCAAACTTACTAAAGAAGGACTCTTTGCGCTTGAGAAAAAACGTTCATTACCAGCTCCTCTCGATCAAATCGGCGTCATCTCTTCAACTCAAGCCGCTGGTTATGCCGACTTTATCAAAATTCTAGATGAACGATGGGGTGGCCTGACTATTAAAGTTGCCCATACTGGGGTCCAGGGTCTTGGCGCATCTGATCAAATTATTCGCGCGCTGGATTATTTTAATCAGCAAGGAACTGTTCAAGTGATTGCCGTGATTCGAGGCGGCGGTAGTGCCGATGATTTAGCGATCTTTAATGATGAAGCCCTGGTACGGGCTATCGCTGCCAGCCGCATCCCAGTCATTACTGGTATTGGACATGAAGTTGATGAAACTCTAGCTGACTTAGCGGCTGATCTGCACGGCTCTACTCCTTCCAATGTCGCGCAAATGCTCACGAAAGATCGGCAGCTAGTGCGTGAAAATCTCGAGAATAATCTAGTGCGCTTGAAAAATACTATTTTTCAACAAATCAATCAAGCCCAAGTACAAAATCGTTCTGTTGCTGACAGATTGGCGCAGCTTCTTCATACCAAACTTCAAGCCGAACATGACAAATTGCAAAAAACTCTTAAAATTATTCAAAATCTTAATCCCGACCATGTTTTAGCCCAAGGTTATGCGATCTTGTCCGGACGTCAAGCTGTTGGCGAGAATATCGAAATTACTACCTTCAGCCACCAGATTTCTGCCCAGATTCAACAAATTACAAGGAGGAAAAATGAAAATTAACCAAAAAATTCAAAAGCTCGATCAGGCCGTGGAGTGGTTTTATGGTGACGAATTTAATCTCGACCAAGCTGCCGAGCGTTATCAGCAAGCCCTTTCTCTCGCTCAAGAAATCAACCAGAATCTCAAAGATCTCAAAAACCACATCGAAGTTATTGATAAGGATTTTACTAAAAATAGCTAGCTTTACAAAAAAACTAAACATAAGTAAAATAATCTTATGGATAATCAAAATTTTGTTCCTAATTCTTTTTCTACATCTTCGGCGCATTCTGTCCCGGCTCCATCAACTCAGTCTTCTCCTCAGCCTGCCATTCCGCCTGCTCAGCCGCCTCTTACGCCGCCGCAATTCAATCCAACTGCCGCCAAACAGTCATCTCGTCCTTCTACCGGTCTGATTATTGCTTTAATCTTGACTAGTCTCCTAGCGGCCACTTTTATTGGCCTCTTTGTTTGGATGTTTGTGCAATGGGACGACATTAAGACTGATGTTGGTGGTAAAATTAATGCCGCTGTTGCTGCCGCCGTTGAACAGAACACTGCTAAACTTGAAACTAAATTTGCCGAAAAAGAAAAGTATCCTTATACGCATTTTGCTGGTCCTTCTGATTACGGTGAGTTGTCTTTTGAATATCCTAAAACTTGGCACGTTTATGAAGCTTCCGCCGCTGGCAATAAAGACGATTACCGCGCCTACCTCAATCCCGGCAAAGTTCCGACTATTGACCAGGACCACCCTTATGCTCTTAGAGTGACTATCTTGAACCAGCTCTCCGAAACGGTCATCGCTGATTATGCTAAAGCTGTCCAAGACGGTGAACTTAAATTGACTGTTCAGCCAGTGAACGGCGAAAACGCCAACATCTATACTGGCACTCTTGATGATGGCCACGTTGGGATTTTAGCAGTCTTTCGAATTCGCGACAAAACCGTCGTGCTGCGCACCGATTCCGAAAAAGTTTTTGGCGGAGAGTTTTATAAATTACTTAAAACTATTAAATACAACAAATAATCATCATTGATTTAGCTTACGCTTCTCCTTAGGCTCTATTTAGTGCTAGAATAAAAACATGGAAAGTGAGGTAAGCGGTATCCTAGTGGCTGCGCACGAGTTGAAGGCGCCACTTTGTCTGATGCGCCAGCTCGCGCTTTCGCTTGATTATAATCAATCTCCCGACCAATTCAACCATCTCAAAAACCAATTAGTTGGTGTCAGCGAACGGGCAATGCGTCAAGTTAATGATCTAGCCAAAATCGCTCGCCTTGAAGATGGTTTATTTGAAATGGAGCCAGTCAGCATCCGTGGTGTTTGCGATGACGTCACGAGAGAGCTGCAAGCTCTCTTTCGCTTTAATCAAAGAGATTTGCGCGTCAAATATAGCAACAAATCACGTCTCGCACTCGCTAATCGCGATTTATTATATAGCGTCATTTATAACTTTTGCCTTAATGCTATTCACTACTCTGGTCAAGAAACTTTAAGTGAACTCAGCGTCCAAGATCAGCGCGGACATATTTTGGTCAAAGTTCGTGATTATGGGCCTGCTCTTCCAGTTGACGTTTGGCGGGAAATGAAGCGTGGTTGGCTCAGCAAGCCGACTTCTATCGCTATGCGGCCAGGAAGTTCTGGACTTGGTCTATATATTGCCTCTAAATTCTCCAAATATATGAATGCCGAAATTGGCGCTATTCGTCACCGCGACGGCACCAGTTTTTTCGTAGCCTTACCAATTTCTCAACAAGTGAGCCTTTTTTATGATTAAGCCACTGGTTTATATTATTGAAGACGATCCCTTAATGGCTGACTGCCTGGCACTGAATTGTCGCCAGGCTGGTGCTTTTCCAGTAATTTTTGGCGACGCAATCGCTGCGATTACCGCTTTGTCAGAGCAAGTTCCAGCCCTCATTTTTCTTGATATTCTCTTAACCGGTCCGAACGGCTTTACCTTTTTACATGAAATGTTATCTTATCAAGACACCGCCAAGATCCCAGTCGTCGTCCTTAGTTCGTTAGACTTAACTCAGCAAAACCTTACCGAGTATGGCGTAGTTGAAGTTTTGAATAAAGAGTCTTTCTTGCCAAAAGATATTCAGCGTCTAGTCCGAGCTTATACCGCAGCCGAACAAGAGGGAGAATAGTAAGTAGGATGAGCCAAGATCTTCGCACTCAAGCCCTTGTTTTACGCCGTACTAATTATGGTGAAACTGATCGCATTCTCAATTTGTTAACGCCAGAAGGTAAAAAATCTGTCCTTGCCAAGGCTGCCCGCAAAGAGAAGTCTAAACTTGCTGGCGGCATTGAATTATTTTGTTTGTCTGAGGTCACGATCCATGCTGGCAAAGGTGATTTGGCGATTCTCACCAGCGCGAAAATGCTCTGTTTTTACCAGCGGATTCTTGCCGATTTAGAAAAACTAACCTTTGCCTCAAACGCTTTGAAACGGCTGAACCGTGCCGCCGAACACGTTTCTAGCCCAGAATACTTTAGTATTGCAACCCAAGTTTTTTCTAGTCTGGATAATGAAACTAGTAATCTTTCTATGATTGAAAGTTGGTTTCAGCTTAATCTAGCTCGTGTGGGCGGCGATACGATTAACCTTATCTATGATCACTCTGGAGCGAAGCTGAAAAGCGACCAAACTTATTTTTGGGATAGCTTTGAAAAAGTTCTCTCGCCCCATCCAGAGGGCAATATTACTGCCGACCATATTAAGTTAATGCGCTTGATAATTACTGCTCCGCTTGCAACTGTTGAGCAAGTGATCAATGTTGGCCAATTAACCCCGGCAATTCTCCCGATTGCCCAAACTTTTCACTAAATTATTCCGGTTATGTTACAATAATAACATGAAACAACCCGCCGTCTTTAGGAGGTCTCACCTTATTCGATCTTTTATAGCTGTGTCATGCTTTGCTGTTGCAGCTTTGCTTTCTGGTGTAGTTGATCCAGTAGCTGCTATTTCTGAAAATACCCTCCTCGAGCTGGATATTCCAAATGTTTTGGCGCTTACCGCTGATGCCTCGGTCGAAATGAACTTCACCCCCACTCCCGGTGGTACGTTTATGAAAAAATCTACCAATGTTACCGTTACTACCAATAATATGACTGGCTATGTTTTGCAAGTCGCCGACCAAGATTCAAATACTGATCTTAGTCATCTCCTCCCGACGGTTAGTCATAAAATCCAAAGTATTTCTTCAAACGCTACCGAATCTAATTTTCCTACCAACTCTTGGGGACTTTCTCTCGACCAAACTAATTTTCAAGCGATTCCGCTTAACGCTAATCCTCTTACAATTGCGGGTACCGCTACTGGACCAGTCGCCGGTGAGAGCAAAACTGTGACTTTTGGAGCCAAGGTTAATGCCGATCTCACCTCTGGCACCTACCACGACACCGTCGTCTTCACTGCTATCGCTAACTATGTCCCCACCCCCACCTTCTCTGGTATCACCACCATGCAACAAATGACCACAGAAATCTGTAATGCTGAAACTAAAC
>ERZ773267.36-NODE-36-length-106140-cov-14.044191_pt1 | contig 106140 bp, 170 predicted proteins | sample MGYA00511959_ERZ773267 | MGnify/ENA primary metagenome ERZ773267 (study PRJEB29015, sample SAMEA2738165) | human oral metagenome | biome: human oral; feature: human-associated habitat; material: saliva | place: China | collected 2240 ...
CATTATGCCACCTCCAAATTCTTAAAAATAGCATAATCAACAAATTGGGATTTGATGAAGTCATCAAGCAATTCTTCTTGTTTTCTCTTGTAATTTATCAATTTATTAATTAAATCTAACTCTTTTACTATCTTTTCTTGCATTTTTATATCTGGTAGCAACAATTTTATTTTTGAATATTCTGAAATCCAGTATCTTTTATGTAATTGATTATCAAATTTTATATTTTTCATTGCATAATATATATATTTTATATTTATTCCTTCTTTAACTTTTAATATTTTCATTGCTGATGATTTTACCTTAAAATCAAAATCAACATATTTAGATGCTGTTGTAAAATCATCAAATATTATAACTGGATTTTCTTTTGCTTTAAATATATTTTCCTTTTCATTTGTATAACCTAATATAAAGCTTTGACCTGCAGTTAGTACAGGAGTATCAAATTTTTTATCATAATTGGTATTTTTTACTATATACATACTAGGTTGTTCATATTCTAATATTTCACCCAACTTTACTTCTCTAATCATAAAATATCCCCCAATTCCTTAAGGATACTTTGTATCTCATCTTCCATGTCCATAACTCTTTTTAAGATTACCTTAGGATGTTCATATTCTTTCTTCTCAATAACTATTTCCTTATACTTGTTTATAGATAAATCATAATCATTTTCAACTATTTCTTCTTTAGGAACAAAGAAAGATTTTTCTGTTCTTTTTCTTTGTTGTTCTTCTTCAGAATTTCTATTATGATATCTTGCAATAACATCTGGTATATCATTTTCTTTAACTGGTTGTCTTTGGTCATCTAGACTGAATCCATCTGCTGTCATATCATAAAACCAAACTTTGTCTGTTCCACCTTGACCTGTTTTAGTAAATATCATTATTGCTGTAGAAACTCCTGCATATGGCTTAAATACACCACTTGGCATAGATATAATTGCTTCTAGTTTATGATTTTCTATTATTTCTTTTCTAATTGCTTTATGTTGATTTGAACTACCAAACAAAACTCCATCTGGAACTATTGATGCTGTTCTACCACCTGTTTTTAGTATCTTTAAAAATAATGCTAAGAATAATAGCTCTGTTTTCTTTGATTTATTTGTTACTGTAAGCAAGTCTTTTGCTATAGTGTTTATATCAACAGAACCCTTGAATGGTGGATTTGCTAAAACTAATGTAAACTTATTCTTGTCTTCATTTTCTTCCCCTATCGCATTCTTATAGTCTATATTAGGGTTTTCAATTCCATGTTGCATTAAGTTCATTGCACTAATTCTAAGCATTGTTTGATCAATATCAAATCCATAAAACATTGTATTGTTAAAATGTTCTACTTTTCTAATATCATTAAACATTTCCTTAAAGTTTTTCCTTAAATATTCTCCTGCTTCTACCATAAATCCTGCACTACCACATGCTGGATCAACAATTATATCTTCAGGTGTAGGCTTCATAAGTTCAACCATCATTCTTATAATATGTCTAGGTGTTCTAAATTGTCCATTTGTTCCTGCTGTTGATAATTTAGAAAGTAAGTATTCGTAAACATCTCCTTTTGTATCTCTATCTTTCATAGGTATACTGCTAATACCTGTAACTACCTTTTGTAACATTAGTGGTGTTGGTATTATATATATTGCATCTTGCATATATTTTGAATAACTAGATTTTTTACTATTTCCTAACGATTTTATAAAAGGAAAAACATTTTCTTGCATATTTTTCTGCATTTTTCCTGCTTCATAATCTTTAAATACACTCCATCTACAATTTTGATGTTCTTTATCAAAAATTCTACTTGATGTAATACCTAAAAATACATCATCTTTTTCGTTTCTTAATTCTGCATCATCCAATGCTTTTATAAATAGTAGGTATGTTATTTGTTCTATAACTGATAATGGATTTGTTATCCCACCAGTCCAAAAGTATTCCCATATTCTATCTATCTTGTTTCTAATCTCTATATCCATATATCCCCCAATTATTATATATATTTTTGTTTATATCATATAGCCGGCCTTTTCTCAATAATTATAGTCGTTTTGAAACAAAAAGTACCGGTGAATTCCGGCACTTAACATTTAAAACAAATCTGAATGTGTTCCTGTTCTTGAAAGAATTAATATCATTTTTTCATCATCAATATAATATATTAATAACCAATCAGGCTCAATATGACATTCTCTAAATCCGTTTATAATCTCCTGTCAAAAAATGTTCTCTGTATTTTTCTGGTAATCTATGATTTTTCGTTAAAATTTCAATAACATCTTTTAACTTATTTATATCATATCCTCTTTTTTCAATTAACCTATAGTCTTTCTTAAACTTATTAGTATATTGTAATTCTAACACTATTTATCTAACTCCTCAAACATTTTATCAACACTATTAAAAGTCTTACTCAAATTTTTCCCTTTTTTAGTATCCTCCATTGCTTTTATAGTACTATTACTATATCTATTTTTTCTTATTTCAAAAGGAATTCCCTCATTTAATATCACTTGATTTAAAAATACATTTACTGCCTCTGAAATTGATAATCCTAAATCATTCAATGTTTCCTCTGCTTTTTCTTTAACTTTAGGCTCAACCCTAATATGTAAAATCTGTGTTTTAGCCATTTTTAAACCTCCTATCTCCTGTATATATTGTATCACTTTTTTAACACGTTTTCAATACAATTTTTCTATAAGATTGATTAAAACTTTTTTACTTTTTTATAGAGTCCCAATACATATGAGACAATAAATATAAAAAAAGAACACCTTGTGTTAAAATAATAATATAAAACACACACAAAGGAGTTCTTATGAATAATATAACACAAATAATAGAATATAGAAAGAGTGTAATTAAACATGCTAAAAATAAAGGAGTACAAAAGACTTTAGAAAAGTTTAAACTCTGCTGAAATCCATGAAGCAAATTCCATTGCTATATCAGGATGAGCGAACGTTCCTCCACCTCTCCCAGATTTAGAAATAATACCAATTGCATTTGTATTTTCAATCCATCTTTAAGGCGATAATGTAAATGCATTTGTTCCTGCTTCCTTTCTAAAGGAGTCGAATTCGACCCCTTTAAAATTAGGATTATGAATAGTCTCCCAAAAACCAAGGAATTCAATTGTATCTCTTACTCTTAACCAGTTTTTAACAACATCTTTCGGTTCATTCATATTTTTGTATCTTGCAATATCCGTTAGACTTATATAATCATTTCTAAAATCTTCAGTATAAATTTGAATAGCAAAGCCTTTTGCTTCGATCGTGTCTTTTTTCACCTTAGACATGTGAGTTCCTCCTTTATGCTAATGTACTGTTCACAACATTTATTTTCGTAATAATTGCTCTAAACTGCACATCTACGATTAATTTCTCAATTTATTATCCTCTCTTTTATAAATAGTAGGTATGCTTTGTTCTATAACTGATAATGGATTTGTTATCCCATCAATCCAAAAATATTCCCATATTCTATCTATTTTATTTCTTCTCTATATCAATATATCCCCAAATCATTATATATACCTTCGTTTATATCATATAACCAGCCTTTTCTCAATAATTGTAAGCATTTTGCAAAAAGTACCGGTAAAAGAACATGTACCTCCAGACTTTTCAAATTTATTTGTCCAGTTTTTTGGTACATGTTCTCTACTCTTCAATTTATTTTTATATATTATTTTATAAAGTATTATAATAATCCTTTATTTTTTTAGCCATAAGAATTCTTCTTTGTTTTAAGAAACTATCATAATCATCAATATTCATTAAATCTAATGACTCTGGTATACAATTAATTTTTAAATTTTCTAAAAGCTTATCCATTTCATTAATCGAACCTATTTCATTACCATTGCTAGTACATTGTGTATTTACAATTTGCATATATTCTTCTGGTGACATATCTGAAATTTGTAAATTTGTCTCTGTTTGAATTAAAGCGAAATTTGCAATTTGATTATATAAAGCCTTATTATTTTTACCATTTTTTTGTAAATAATTTTTTGGGAAAATGTGATGAACATCTCCTCTTCCTTCTACTAATGTTCTAACCTTCATATCTTTTGACAGGAATGCATTATCATTTAATGCTATTTGTGCTATTAAATATGTTTTCCAAAACGGTGAACTTGCTACTGATGTATTAAATTTTTCTACTAATATGCTATCCCAGAATGTATCAGTTAAATTTCTTGAAAGCTCTAACTCAATATAATTTACTAAATCTTCTGCATCCTTTAATCTTCTAATATCAACATCAAATTGTGATTCGGTACTTGCAGAATATCTTTGTGTAAGTATTGACATTATTACCCATTTTTTTACTAGTTTTTCTATTACATCCGGACTTTCTTTTTTCTCCCTTAATAATAAAAATAAAATATATCCAAAATTCAAAACATTTTGCGATCTTATTAATGAATCATCAATTATACCTGCAGATTTTAAAATCATTACATATCTTTCAAAATTAGTTTTATCAACAAATGCTTTAACTCCGTCATATAATTTTTTACAACTATCTTCTATAATTTCTGGTTTATATTCTCTAGTTTCAAAATCTCTTCCAGATAATAAACTTACTAAATCTTGTAATTTTCCTCTTTTAAATTTATATGTAAAGGCAACTCTTAGTACATCAACATAATCTGGTAAATATAAGTCTTCATTACTATCTTTTATCCATGTTATTTTGTTAAATATTTCTTTTTGACTAAAATCTGTATCGTTATTTTTTATATTTTCATAGTCTGCTGGAGTTTTTGCAAAATGACAGAAATAATCAATTGCTTTTCTTATATCATTACCTTCATATTCTTCATTAACACTTATTTTGCTCATAGCAAAATCTGCTTGTGATAAACCCACACCTTTTGAATTTATTCTTACAAATATTTCTGTAACGGTCTCAATTGAAAGTGATGATCCTAATACTATTCTACCTATTGAAATATTTTTTATTGATTGTAATTTATTTATTCTTTCGTTAACAATATTGGGATCTATATCAAACTTGTTTGAATAATTATTAATATATTCAAATAAATTTATAGTTCCATTTTTCATAAATTCTGATATATCTGAAATCCATTCTTCTTGTTTTTCAATTGCAGGGTTACAAGTTTGAAATTCTTCAGTTTTAATATTGAATGCTATTTTAATTCTTCTTTTTTTATAATTACTATCTAATACTTCTTTCCCTAATAACGCAGCAGTTAAAGCAGTTATTCTTTGCTGTCCGTCTATTAATATTTGTTTTCCTTCAGAATTTTTTCCATCTTTCAATTTAACATCAGGGCTTTTCCATGTAATTATATATCCTACAGGATATTCTTTATACAAAGAGTCAATTAAATCTCTTACTTTAGTTGTATCCCATACAAAAGGTCTTTGTATTTCAGGAATTGCAATTATTCCATCAATTATATAACCTAATAATGTACTTACGCTTACATTATTTACTTCAAAATTTGCCATCTTATTCTCCTCTTATATTATCTAAATTGTTTTATCCACTCATTATATTCTTTAATTATTATTCTTTACTTTTCTTAATCATCTTGGTAAATGCTATTATTATTAAAATATAACATACTGTTTTAGGTATCATAAATGCTCCTAAAATTGGAACTTTAGTTGTTCCAAGAACTACTATTAGGTAGAATAAGAATGATAATAATACATTAATCCATATATTTTTAAACTCATTACATTCTTCTCTTTTTTGATAATATAATACTATTATAATTAATCCCATAATTGTAAATGGTATATTACGTATTATTCCCATCATAAGTGAACCATCATTTGTAATCCAGTTATTTTGTGGAAGCATACATAATATTATCCTTATAATAGCTAATATCCAGATACTATATTCTATTTTCTTAGTATTTTCCACCTTATACTTATTCTTGTATATATAGAACATTAATATGTAAAAAATAGTCATAGTTATTGATGTTACTAGCTTTCCAATTCCTAATGCCGCTGTAAAATCACCTTGAACAAAATATCTTAATACTCTTGGCACTAAATGAAATGCATCTCCAAATCCTAATAGTAGTGTTGCTGTTCCCATTAGCCTTCCTAAGTTATTCCTATATTTAAAAAGTATATACACTCCTATTACAAGTGCTGTTATTAAATAACACACATCAAAAACTGTTTCTCCATATATTCTCATTATCTCTCCCATCATATTCTCCTTTCTATTCAATTAATTAAAGCTTTTTCCTTTTTTATTGAAAATAATCTAAAAATTGTATATAATAATTATGCAGCTATAGCTCAATTGGATAGAGCATTTGACTACGAATCAAAAGGTTGCAAGTTCGAATCTTGTTAGCTGTACCAATTATTATAAAGAAAAAAGCTTGTTAAATCAAGTTTTTTTCTTTTAAAGGGTGATAATAGGGTGATAATTAGAAAAAATAAAAAATAAGGGAGCTTTTTATTGCTCCCTTTTCTCTCTTTTATATTTTATTGTAAACCTGCTTTCCATCTAACAAAACCTGTTTTCTTTTTATTTGTACCTGTTACTGTATAATAAACCGTAAAATCACCATCTTCTGGTATAAAAGCTGTTACTTCTTCATGAGGGAATAATTCCCCTATTTTATTTGTATATGTATTATCAGAATACACTGGTTCAGGTGTACTTCCGTTTCTATATATTCCCATTCTAAAATCTCCTTTATTAGTTGTATTTGTTGGTTGTGTTACATTAGTAGTTCCATTTAATTTATTTTGTATTTTAGATTTGAATAGTTCCCATTCACCCCTGTCTAATATCTTATGAGGGCAATATTTACCGTTCCAATCTTGATGTTTGTATACTCTATCTATTCCCCAACCTCTTTCTTTTAATAATTTAGCTATGTATTCAATCGCATTTTCTTCTGCTCTATTATATAAGCTTTCATCGGAACTAGTACTTCTACATATTTCTATTGAAATTGTATTCATGTTCCCTTTTCCTCTTCCATCTCCTGAATTCCATGTATTCCTTTCAAATGGTATGCATTCAATAACTTCATTTTCATCAACTGCTACATGATAGCTAACTTGATCATTGTTATTTATCATATATTTTATTTCATTAACTGCAGGAGCGGAATTTGCTGTATTGTGTACTGTTATACCTATCTTATCAGTTACATAAGGGCATTTAATTTTATATTTATTTTCTAACATTGGTATTTGTTTTATTATCATATTTTTTCCTCTTTCCCCTTGAAAATCAAGGTATATATTTATACTATTTCATTTTTTTATCGCCTTAAAATCGATTCTCATCGGTCGTTTTTCTTTGGTATTTCAGCATTTTCTGCTTCTGTATTCTTTAATTGCTTAAGTACACTTTTTACTTTATCAGGTATTGGAATTTCTAAAAGTGATGCATTTTCTAATATAGATATTCCTTCATTTGATATGAATCCAAATATAACTAAGTTTCTTATATAATTTGTGTTACCTAACATTGAATCAAGTTTCACTGCTATAACTACAATAACTAAATATCCTATTTTCTTTACTATACCTTTAGCTCCTATTTGACTATTTAGCTGTTTTAGTCTTATAGCTTTAAGTACTCCTGTTATATAATCCATTATCATAAATGTAATAAGTGTTACTAGTATAGTATCAAATCCTCCTAATATATAAGCTATACCTCCAATTATTCCTAAGAATATTTGTGTAATGTGTTTTTCCACTATATCGCCTCCTTTCTATATTTCCTCTACTTCTAATCTACTATACATTCCTGCTCTTAATTGTATATGTCCATCATTTGTTTGATTAGTTTGTGCAAGTGTAAGATATATTCTATCATTTAGTTCTACAGGAACAGCCATACTGCCTTTTAAAACTTTAAACGGAACATTTCCATCAATTATATCTGCTAATACCATTATATTATTGCCTCCGTCTTTTTATCCATAATTTGGCTTCTATATAATATTTAGCTTGACTAGCTGATTGTTCACAATATAAAATAAATGTTAATCTCGAATTACATTTCCTATTAACTATTATTTCGTTTGGTCCTAATCTAAATGCTGTACCCCTTTGCATAAATACATTCTGTAAAGGAACTTGTTTTATTTCATCATTCTTTCCATCAATCCTTATATTACCTGTTTGATTATTATATACAGATAACACTGATTTTTCTGTTGCTACTATTGTTTTTTCCATTCCAACATATCCAGCTGGTCTTTCATATTGCATAGCAAGTAGTCCAATCTTGCAATCAATAACGTTAGTTATTTCAACTGTAGTTCTATAATTATACGGTTCTTGTTCTATCCACAACTCAGTTCTTCCATTTGAATTATTTACATATCCATATCTTTGATTTTCTGCATTACTAGTATGATTAAATCCTAATATAGTTATATTCATACCACCTCTAGTACTTGCTTCAACTATATCAAACCCTGGTCTATTTGAGCCAAATCTTATAGTTCCATATATTTTTATCTGCATACCATTAATACTTAAACCTATATTTGTAGCAAAATCGGCTATTTTAACCCATCTTTTTCTACTATCTCCTTGTGGTATTTCAAAATATTTATTTATTTTGTTAATCTCATTTTCAATATTTTGTTGCATTAAATTTAAATTAGAAGCAGATAATGGTGTTTCTTTACTTGGTAAATTTTTAAATTCAATCTTTTTCATTAATTATCTCCTTTATTTCCAATATCCCATAACAAAAACAAATGGAGTTAACATACTCATTTTAGGTAGCATATTTCTTTCTCCTATTTCAGGATATGTTAAATTTGCCATATCATATTCTCTTCCTGGATCTTTTGAATATCCAAGTTCTGAATACAATGGTCCTTTATCTCCTAAAAATATTTCAAAATATTTACTTCCATCTTCTGATGTATTTATTGTTATATCATCTTTAATATTCTTGCTTGATACTATGCCATCACCATTAAAACTATATTCCTTTTGTCCATTCCATGAATCTGATATAACACTATCAAGATCTAATTTTTCATATCTAGGAATATCACCATTTATATATGAAATACTACTAGGTGTAAAAAATTCTCCTTTAGTATATATACACATATTTTTCACATTACCTGTACATATGTATTCTCCATATGAATTTTTCCATTCCTTCTGTTTGTTATGTACTACCACTTTAACTTCTTTGATTTCAAAATTTGAAGGTATTCCTACTGGTATTCTTATTGCATTATGATATGCTAAATATTTACCATGCCCTCCTGTTCCTCCTTCTATTCTATAAACAGCATTAAAAAAACATGCATTATCCATATCAGTATCTACTCCTGTATATGGTTTAGCTCTTTCTACATAATTAAAACTTAATACTGTATACACTCCTTTTTCTGTTATTAAATCTCCGTTTATCTTTGCATTTTTTGTTTCTATACTACCATCATCTAATATTTTAAAATTTGTATTTGCTGTAACTGCACCTTCAAGCTTTATCTTATTTGCCTTTATAGCTACTTCTTCAGGTGATTGATTAATCCTTGATATTATTTCCTCTTTTCCAACTTTTTTGCTTACTTCTTGCATAATACCTTGATTATTTATTTGTATTTTATTTTTTATTTCTACCCCTATTGCTTTCGTATATGGATTTTCTATTATATATGTTATCTTTGTTTTACTTTTTCTAGTATTTATTTCAATAACGTTTATTCCATCATATAGTGAAAAGTCTTCTATTTTCCCTGTTTCTATTTTCTCTTCTATCTTATATCCACCATATTCATTTATATGTATCCATCTTTCTATCGTATACTCACCTTTTTCGTTTATATCTAATGAATCCTTATATTCTTCAAAACTTCTTAATTTATCATTATCAAGATTATAAGTCTTAAATTCTGAACTACCCGATTTTCCTTTATATACTTTTATAGTTATCATTCTATTTCCTCCATTCCTACTTTTTCAGGCATAAATAATTCTTCTGATGGAAAAAGATCTTCTGATGGATATAACCCTTCAATGTATCTACACTCTGTACCACCTTCTGCTTGATACTTAACTATATTAAACTCTTCAGCTTCTTTTGTTGTAATTGTTCCTATTCCTTCTCTATGGTCTGCAAGGTCTATTTGTGCTTCTTTCCACAACCTTAACCCATCTAAATCAACTTCAAGCTTAGCTAACTCTCTAGCTCTTTTTTGTATACTTTCTATCATTTGTGTTATAGCTACATTACTAGTTAAGTCTAATGATTGTCCTATATCTGCCGCTAACTTATTTGCTGTTATAGATTGTGTTATTATTTCTTGTCCTGATATTCCTTTATTACTTATAGCTGTTTTTACTATCCAATGTCCTTCTGAATCCTTTTCATTAGATACAATTATTCCATTTCCACCAATTCCTACAACTCCTGTTGGATTTTCTTCAATAGGTTTATCAAAAACATATAATCCTCCGTGGTAATCCATATTGATTATCATTTTTTAATATATATGGATATCCTTCTTTTCCGAAAAAAATCTAAAGATAATTCTTTTATACTATCTTTTAACCTACTTTCTGATTCCTCTATAAGTGTTTCTGTCTTATTAATTATTTCTTTTACTCTATCACTACCTGATAAGTATATTCTGTCTCCAAATTCAAAAGACTGTATTCCATTCAATAAATTAGTTTTTATTTTAAACACTCTAGTTTTATATCTTATATTTAAATCTGGTCTTACAACCGCACATATTTCTCCGCAATTCTACTATATCAATTGAAATACCTTTTGCTTTCAATTGTAATTTAGGTCTAGAATCTTCAACTAAACATTTATAAGTCTCTTCTAATAATTTATTAACTTCTTCTACTTCACTTAATTCTTTTATTCCTATTCTTAAGCCATATTTATTACTTAATTCTTTTATTTCTACATAATCTTGTCCAATAGGTTTATCTACAGGATCTCCACTTGCTTTTTGCCATAATGCATCTGTAAATTTTATTTTTCTTCCATATCCACCATTATCTGTTTTTTCGCCTTTCCCCATTCCAATATAAGCAGTATATATTTGAGATTGATCTTCTTCTGCTATCACTTCTATTAGTTTATCTCCATATTCAAACCACTTTCCTTTATCATCTGATATCATCTTTTCAATATATACTTTTTTAATTAACTGTCCTTTTGAATTCATTTTGATTTCAAACTTAAATTCTCCATTAAACTTTTTAATCGCTGTATTAAAACATTCTAATTTAGATCGGTGATAAAAGTTTATACTGTCTGTTCCTCCTAATGAGGATACTACAATCCATCCTGTATTTTTCAAAACTTCATCTAAAATATATTTTATTGTTTTATTTTGTGGTCTTAAATCTCTTACTACATCGCCTTTTAATTCATAAAAGAAAAGATGCATACCTACTAAATGCATCTTTCCATTTTCTTTTTTCTTATTTACAATTTTATATATTTGTAAATTATCATTTTCTCTATATCCAAAATATTCTACATTATCTTCATGAAACACATAAGGGTATGATACTTCTGATGTTATTTTACCGCCTAATTCTTTTTCTTCACTTGCATATAAAATATTTTCTTTTCCTAATTCATTAATTAATCCTAAATTATTATCAAATAATAGTATCATATTATTAACCCCCTATATTTAAAAATGCAGTTTTCTCCCCCTGTTATAGTAATAATATCTTTATTAAATATTCTAAACTTTTTCCATACAGAAGTATTAACATCTAATTTATTTTTTATATTTATTCCATCTAATTTAATGTCTTCTTTATTAATTATCAGTTTTCCTACATTTTCTAAATCTTTCAAGCATATTACATCTCCATTATTTTTGTTGAGTATCTTTATTTCTTTTGTATTTAAAACATCTAACTCTACACTTACAAATTCTATAAATGTTACATTATCTAACTCTATATTAATATTATTTCCTGTCTTTTCTTTTATATCCATATATAAATATGGTGTTTGACAATATATTTCAAATGAGCCCACACCTTGAAAATAATCATATGGTATATCTGAAAAACTTGAAAATCTTCCGATATAATACCCTTCTTGGCCTGTTAATTCTACTTTTACATCTTTTCTTTTTATTAACTTTTGATTCAATTTCCTTATTATATTGTTTCTTTCTTCATTATTTTTTGCTTTTATTGCAAAATGTATCCTTAATGTCCTTGCTGGTAATTGTTCATTTATTATAAACTCTCCATCTCTACCTTCTATATTAGTTGTATTGATTTTAGGTGCAAATAATCCTCTACCTTCTATATTAATTGTAGTATATCCTTCTATTACATCATCTAATATCTCATCATCATATTTTAATTTAAACATCTATTTACTCCTAACTAATAACTTAATTCCATTGCCACTTGTTTGTTTTGTTCTTCTGTTATATCTTCTACAAAAGCCTTATATTCATGGTTTCCTAATGTAAAGCTAATATATAATGGTTGTCTATTCTTTGATAAATTATTTCTGTTATTTATATCATATTCAAAACTTCCTTTTATATCTCCTATAGCAGTATCTTTCATTTCTTCCATAGCATATGTTACAGGTTCCATGTTATTTAAAACACCTACTGCAAGACCTTCTGGTAAATAATGTCCTACTTCATCTGCCATTGCTCTAGATGGTGAATGTATACCAAAAAAACTTTTTATACTATTTAATACACTTGTAGTAAATCCTCTTATTTTTCCAATAATCCATCCTGTAACATTAGACATACCGTCCCAAATTCCTCTAACTAAGTTACTTCCTATATCTGCAACTCCAGAAAGTCCATTTCTCATTGCATCAAATGCACTTCTTGATATATTCCAGAATATATTAGGTAATTGTCCTAAAGCTCCGCCAATTTTACCAGGTATAGAATATATAAAAGATACAGCTGTATTAAAAGCTCCTGGTACTACTTTAGTCCAGTAATCAACTATAAATCCTACTACTCCTTTTATAACATTCCATATACTATTAAATATATTACTTACAGCATTTCTAAATCCCTCATTTGTATTCCAAAGATATAATGTTGCAGCTACAAGCCCACCTAATAATGTCGCTATAAGTACAAATGGATTTGCATTCATAACCATATTAAGTGCTGCTTGAGCTAATGTTTGTCCTTTAGTAGCATTTATAAGTGCTGTTACTATACCTGAAATTGCTATTGCCGCTTTATATGCAACAAAAGATCCTACTAATCCAATAACTATTGCATCTAAATTTTTAAAAACACCTTCAAATTCTGGAAATTTTTCTGCTAATGTATTTCCTAGCCTAGTAATACTTTCTAATGCAATTTTTATTACTTCTTCCACTAATTCTGGTACTTTTTCTAATATTTGTCCAACCATAGGTAATAAATTATTAAATATAAAATCTCTTATCGTGGTTTTTAAAGCTTCTAATTTAGGTGATATATCTTCTCCTATTGCCATACTTGCAAATAAGTTTTCTGCTGCTGCTTTAACTGCTCCCAATGAACCACTAAAAGTTTCTGAAGATTCTCTTGCAAAATTTCCTTGATATTGTTTAGTTCTATCCATAAACATTTTCATTGCTAATTCTGCTTTTTGTGCATTACTTGCAGTGTTCCATTTGAAATTTATTCCTTTTTCTAATGCATATGCTTGAAGAGTTGTAGCATTCATCGATACCCCAAGATTATCCATCATTGTAAAGTTTCCGTTTTGCTGCACCTGCTATAGATTCCATCGCCATACTAGTATCTAATCCCATAACCGAAGCAACATCTGCTGCTCTTTGCATTGCATCTGCTGTAAGATTAACAGATTTTTCTATACTAACTCCTGAGCCTTGAAATAATGAACCCATTTTATTAGCTGTTGCCATATAATCAGACGCAGATAATCCCATATTCTTATATGCATCTACTGCTTTAGTTTTAATTACTTCTGCATGTTTAGCAAATACTGCTTCTGTTCCTCCTAAGTTTTGTTGCAATTCTGCCCCATAATTTAGTGATGAACTTATAATTTTACCTATTCCAATAGCTAATACAACTTTTTTCAATGTTCCTACTAATTTTTGTCCCATGTTATTTCCAAGTGCTTCACCTGCTGAACTTACTTCACCTGCTGAACCACTTTCAATCTGTTTACCTATTCCTTTTGCTGAAGGGACAATTTGTACATATGCTTTTCCTATTTCAGTAGCCATTATTTATTTTCCTTTCTTTATTTTCTCTAATATGCTACTTCTTGCCTTTTCAAACTCCTCACCAGAACTATAAATGGATTGTTCTTCTTTATTCCCTTCTTTCATTAACATTTCTAAAATAAATTTAGGTTTTTTCTTATTTTTATCAGTATTAAACATATATATTACTGTTTCTATACCATCTTTTATTGATGCTAATAACATTGTGTTTAGATCAAGTTTCATTCCATTTATTTTCTTTTTTACTCTAGAATTCTCTCTAAGTTGATCTACAAAAATAGCCACCCTTAATAATGGGTGGTCTAAATAATTGTATATATTATAATATTCTGCTAAATCTGCTATCATTTCAGCTTCATATTCTTTTATAACTCCAGCAAGGAATACTATTTTTTTATTTCATTTATACCATCAAATATATCTATCAATTCTTTTTCCATTTTATCTATTGGAACTATTCCTTCTTTATTTCTTATATGTTCTTTTAATTTTTCTAACTGTTCTTCTTTTAATAGTCTCTTAAGTAATCTTATAATAATTACAGGATTTTTACCTATATTATCTATTTCTTCTAAAAGTTCATAATCATTTAATATTTTTTTATCAATCTCATATTCAAAACCTGTTTTAGTCTTCCCTGTTATTACTGTTTCCATTATTATTCCCCTTTTTCAATTATATATTCAAAGTGTGTATTTCCATCTTCATCATTTGGTATACAATTAAGTGTTGTCTCATATCCAACTGTTTCATTATCTTTATATGCTATTTCTCCTACTTCAAATACTGTAGCTCTTGGAATTACAATCCTTTTTAGTATATTTTCTTTAAAAATCATATCGATTACATATGCATTTTCATCTGTTGGCTTATTGTTTGCTTTAACAGTTATACCAGTTTTTAGTGTACCTGTAACATTATCCTTTCCATATATTGCCTTTAATACTTCTATATTAACCGCTTCTATTAAAGTTACTTTAAATGTATCTTCCTTTGATTTTTGTACTGTTACAACTCCATCTCCACCCCATGCTTTTATAATTTCTGATTCAGGTGAATTTTCATTTGTAAGACCTTCTTCTGATATATACCCTAAACTTTTAAATTTAGGATCTAATGTTGATTTTGCATCTGTTGGTAACGGTGTTCCTACAGGTGCTACCTTAATTGCTCCCGATACTGCTGGTTTTGCATAAGTCACATTATTTTTTTCATTCATTTTATTTTCTTCCTTTCTAATAATAATTAATATCAAAAACTGCTTGATATCTATATTTCTTTAATGTTGTATCTGTGTAATTGTAGTCTGTATTTAATTCTACTCTCGCTATATAATCCAATGTCACCATATTTAGTACACTCTCCTTTAATTTTTCATTAAGTACTGAAGCCTTATACATAGTATCCGAATATGATTGGAATGCTATTGTTACTGTATCTAAGATTTCTTTTCTTCCACTACCTGTCTTTTCAAAAATTATAAATTCTTTAGGTGGATTTGATGGAAACTCCAAAAAAACTGGAATATTTAATGTACTCACTAAATATTCTCTTATCTTTACTTCTATCATTTTAAAGCCTTTAATAATGAATTATTTTTGAGATTATCTTTCTGTGCTTTTTTAGAATTTGCTTTAACAAACACTTTCACTCTGTCACTGCTCATAACTTTTTGTGCACTATATCCAGCACCAAGATTTCCTTTAATTTTATCTGCATGTATCATTAATGTGTCACCCATTTCATTGGATTTTAATAATGAAACAATCCCTTTACTTATAATCTCAAATTTTACTTTACTCATAATTTTCCACCTTGTATTGCTTATTCCAACTTAATGGTATCATTTCCTCAATTCCTTCGGTTACACTACCAAATACTTTCCAAGTTTTTCCAAAAAATTCAACTTTTTGATTTTCCCAAATATTTGTATCACCTTTTGGTATTGCAATAGTATATACCGCTTTTTTTCCTTCTAATTCTTTATTATTTACTATATCTTCAGTTCGTATAGGACTAACTAATACATTTTTTACTATAGTTCGTTTTTCTTTATATATTTCTGTTCCAAAAGGATCTTTTTCTGTTTCTATTCTATTTATTAAAACTATATCAATACCTTTTATTTGTGTCATATATTTCTATCCCTCTAATGCTTTGTTTTCTTAGTCCTAATGTATTTAATTCACTTTTTTTAATAAATATACCTCCTCCGAGGTGATAAATATGTTCCTGAAAAACTATATCCTAATGCACTTTGTGTCATTTGTGTCATTGGCTCACTATCTGTAGATGTCATTAAAGTCCTAGCAACTACATCAACTACAACTGATTTAACTAAATTCTTATATGATGTTCTTTCTTCCACCATTTTATCTAATTCTTTTCCTACATTATGTGCCTCTTCTCTAAGTCTATCTGATACTATTTCTATCAAAGCTTCTGCTTTCTGTATTTCTTCTTGTTTTAAAGGTCTCCATAAAATATTCAAATCTTCTATAGTTGCAAACTTCATTTCTTTCATTTCCTTTTTATTTATTTATAAAAAAGGGGATATTAGTAATATCCCCTCATTCCTTATTTAGCTTCTATTCTAGCAAATGAATCTGGATCTAATATTCCCCAACCTATATAAGCTTCTAATCTTAAATATACTTGATTATACCCTTTAAGATCTTTCCCTGTATTATCTGGGTCACCATATTCAATTACTTTTAATGGAATTTCTTTTGCATATCCCCATTGGAACATATTTGCAAAATCTCCAACTATTGCTCTATCTTTATTTCCATTTGCAGATACAGTAGTATTTTGATCAGCAAGCATTCCACCTAATACTTCTGGACATCCACCAAATTTAAACCCTGGATATTGAGTAACACCATTTTCTTTCATATTTGACATTGCTGTACCCATTTCAGTTGAAAATACAATTCCTGTTGTATTCCTTTCTTTTCCTTGTATAGTTCTTATAGCTGTTTCTAAATTTTCATCTGCTTTTGCAGCAGCAAATTCAACTTTTGTTGTTACTGCCTTATCAAAGCAATTATTTCCTATAAGTGTACTTTCTGTACCAGTTCTTGGATTAATTCCATGCATTGCCATTAAATCAAGACCTCTTGCAAGCTTTTTACTGAATCCTTCTGTAAGAGATTTTAATATTTTAACTTGTCTTTCTTCTGCTGCAGTTAAGAATTCATCTGATACTCTTGCACCGTATTCTACTTTATAAGGTGATATCACAACTGGATCTAATGTTAATCCCCCATGTGTTTTCTTTCCATTTTCTGCTACTAAATCAACTTCACTTTCTAAATTAAAAACAAACTCTCTATTCCCTGTAAATGCTATTGGTGTTTGTTTTGATATTTTCATTAATGATGAATGTCCTCCTACTTTTGATATAACATCATCAACTAATTCTTCTGGAAATAATGCTACATTTCCTTTTTTTGTTCCTTGTACTTCTGGCATTTTTATTTTCTCCTTTTCTAACTTATATCTTTTAATATACTTTTATAAAATGCTGTTTCTGCATCTTCTTCTTTTTTTCTAGGTTCTACTTCTTTCAATGGTTGGACTCTTTTAACCTTAAATATCTCTGATAATCTTTTAGCATCTGCTTCCAACTCTTCTTCAGTATTTCCCATTAATCTTGAAGATAACTCATCTGCAAGACCATTTTGTTTTGCTATGTTTCTTTTAAGTTCATTCATTTTATGTGTTTCCACTTCTTTTCTTAATTTTTCCATAGCTTCTTCACTTGTATTATATTTCTGATTGATTTCATCGAATTGTTTTTGTAAGTCTTCTTTCTCCTTTTCTATAGTACTAATCTTTTGTTTTTCCTTATTTAATCTTTCTTGAATAATACTGTTCAATTCTTCCTGTGTATTTATTGTTTTGAAATCCGCCATTTTTCTTCTCCTTTTCTCCCATTTACCCGTGGTTCGGTAATTCAAATATATTTAATAATATATTTTTTGTTTTTTCTTTTCCTTAATTTCTGCACATGACCAAAATGCAATAATTGCACTTTCTAGCAATGTAATATCCTTATCACTATATTGTGACTTGTACCCAAAACCTCCTTGCGTTCCAATTGGTCTCTTTTCACAGTTAGTTGTAACTTCTGTTAATGAAGGTTGGTCATTATGACATATTACTTTTTGATATATCGCATTTTCAAATTTTGATGTAGCTAATATATATTCCTTAACTGTGGGCAATATAACCTTTTTAATTCCATTTTCTTTTAATTCTTTTTTTAATATATCTTGGTTTCCTGCTCCATCTATTACTATATTCTCTACTTCTGCTTTTTTTAAAAAATCTATTAGCCATTGGTTTCCATTTCTCATTGATTGACAGTCTATAACCTCTATAAATATAGTGTTTTGCTTTGTTTTTGCCGCTATACTCATAGAAACATTTATCCCATCTTTTCCATATTTTATTCCAACATGTAATTTACCAACTATTTCTGGTATACCATTTATTTTTAAAGCTTCCCAGTCTTTTTTACTTATATCTGATTTTTGATTATATTTTACCCATAAACCTAATCTTTGAATATTGAAGTCTAGTTTATCTTCATCTCCTATTTCATCTTCAATTTTTCTTTCATTTAATATTGTTCCTAAAGAAGGGTTTGTTAAATACCATAATTCTCTATCTTCTGGATCTGACTCATTTTCTACACCCCACTCAGCCCAAGCTGTATTTCTAGATTGTCCATACAAGACCTTATTTCTTAATTCATTAAATACGGTTCCACTTGATACTAATGTAGGTGGTGTTCCACAATATATAGTCTGCGGGTTCTGTGACGAACTTACTACATATTTTAAAGACGATTCTTGATCTTTAGTATATTCTTGAGCTTCATCAATAATTACCGTGTCAAATCCTTCCCCTAAACCACCTGTAGTAGTTCTAGTCCTAAAATCTATCCTTCCACTTTTAGAATCAGTAAATTCAATTCTTTCTTGGCCTTTTGCTTTTAGACTTGTAAAATCCTTATCCTTAACATATCCTGCTTCTTGTAAAATGTTTTCTAGTCTCTCAAACGCAGAATGTGATGTTGATGTTCTATGTGCAGTATGTAGTATATGCTCTCCTTTTATTAATCCAAATACTTCTCTTATCACTACAACTTCATTTTTCCCATTTCTTCTTGGTATTGAATATCCAAATTTAGTATGTGTCCATAATCCTTCATCATTTGTAGCTAGCATATGCTTAATTAAGTTTATTTGCCACTCCTGTGCTTTTCTCTTTGATTTTTCATAAATAGAAATTGCTTCTTCTCCAAGAGTTTCACTGTATGGCAATATTACCGATTGAGTAGGGTTTTGATTTCCTAATCTGCTCATTTTTCACCCCTTTCAATCTATGAAAAAAGAACAGTTTAGAGACTTATTCAGGTCTAAAAAAAGACACAATTTTATTGTGCCTTAATTTCTTTATTCATTTTTATAATCTTCTATGGTTCTTTGATCTCTGCCTTTAAAGAATTTTTTCCAATAGGGATATTCTTTATCAAATATTTCTTTTTCTTCTCTAGTAAAATTCTTAGGATAATCCGCAAACAAATTGTATATTTTCTTTTTATCTATACTAAATAAGTGCTCCCCCCAACGAATCTCTCCTATTCTTCTTACTCTCCAAAATTTATTCTTATCATTTTCTTTGTGGAATTCAAATTGTATATTATTTTGATCTACTTCTTCCATATATCAATTCCTCCTTTTTGTTTATATTTCTGTATTTAAATACCCTAATATTTTTATAAATTCTTCATTTTCTAGTAAAGTTTTTATTCTTATTAATACTGTCATTCCATATCTATTATTGTCACATCCAAACCTTCTTTTTAATTCTTCCTTAACCAAAGAATTATATTTATTTTCTTTTAGTTCAGAATCTTGTAATTCTAGGTATTTATATTTTCCTAATATATTCTTTTTTACTATTGCAGCATGTTCACCTATTCCCAAATAATACTCTTCATTTACTTTCATATTTTTCTTTATCTCATTAAAAGCTTCAAAGTCATTATTTCCTTTTATTATATATTTTTCAACTCCGATTAAAACTTGCAATATCTACGATATTATATGGACTGCCAAAAAATTCTTCACTCTTTCCTCCTCTAAAATCAGACACATCATATCCAGCCTTATTCCCTATATATGCAAGTGCAACAGAAGAGCAAGAACCATTAGTCTCATCTCCTCTTGATACTCTTTCTATAATCTCTTTTTCTGTCCTCTTTATCATAGATTTTTTGACTGCATTATATTCTATATCCGAATCTAAAAGTTTCTTTCTTACTTCACTAATGAATAGGTCATTTCCACTATCAGCATCTTTTATTCTTTTCTTTATTATATCATCTTCTTCAAAATAACTCCAATCTTTATTATGAACATTTTGACTTTTATATTTTCCACCACCTGGTACATATTCAACTGTACATCTGCAATTTCTATGCCTTCTAAAAACATCATTTCCTGCATTTTTAACTTCAAAGTAATTATATGTACCATCTAACTTGCTACACCATTTACAACATTTACCTGATGATTCTCTATATATCTTTGGTTCTAATCCTAATTTAAAATGAGATTCTGCATTTTTTCTTACTGTATCATCTACAATAGATTGACTAAAATTAACCATATTTTCATCAAGTATCCATTTAGTTTTTTCATAATCTTCTTCATCTGCAAGTCTTTGAACAATACCATGAATTCTATCTTCATTTAATGGAGCTTTTATTCCATTTAATCCTAACCCTGCCTTTTTGTTTATTAATGTTTGTACATCTTTTGAATATTCAGATATAAGCTCATAATTGTTTTTCATTGTAGGTGTTATAGTCTTATCACCTATATTATAATACATTCTACCATTAGGAAGTTCATCACTTTTAATATTTTCTTTATATGTTTCTGCTAATATTTTTCCTAATTCAATTGCATATTCATTAGCTTCTTTATATGTTGCTTCATCATTTTCTAATGCTTTTATTAAATTTTTAATTTTCTTATTAGATTTTATCTTTTCTCCAAAACTTTCCTCTAACCTTTTTAAAATATCTTTAGAAATATCAGCTTCCATTATTAGCTCCTCTTATACCTGTCAATTCTTCTATAACTTCTTTATCAATAAAACCATCTACTGCTTGATTCAATTTAACACTAGCGTCCCCAATTACTCCTAACGATGATAAATCAGTTTCAAACACTGGTTCCCATTTTATCTTGATTTTCATGAATTTATCTCTTCTATATCCTATCTTATCCCTTAAACAAACTGCTAAAAAAGCAACATTTCTGAACCCTGATGTAAAACATCTTTGTGCTTTTTTTGCCATTGTTCTTAATGTTTCATGACCTGCTTTTATAGCTTCACTTGAACTAGGATTATCTGATACAAATCCTAAGTCATCTAATGTTAATCCTGTTTCTCCTGCAAATCCTGCCGCTGCAGTTCTTAATTGTTCTGTAAATGGACTCATTGATGAAGTAGTAAATTGTCCAGCACTTGGTTTGTCTCCGTCTTCATCTTTACTTAATACTAACATTGTTGATATTGTAGCCTTCCATTTATCTATATCAAAATCATCATTTGAAGAAGTTCCTAGAATATATTTTTGTGGAAATGAGTAAAACTCTGCTGTTATCTCTGCTCTTTCAAATGTATTTTTTGCATATTTTTGATAATATTCTGCACTTCTAGTTATTCTGCTTCTTCCAAAAGGTCTTACTGCATCAGGTCTATGTATAATTGGAACTAATAACGGATATCCAACATTATGATTAAATATATCATCTTCATTTTCTTTACCATCATATATTATTCTTGTATATTCTGGTGTAAAATATGCTTCTACTATCGGTATACCTTCATCATTTCTTTGTAATACTGCATATCCTTCTTTTAATAATCCTGTTATAGGATCTATTATCCCTGTTGCATTATTAGCTTCTATAACTTGAAGTCTTGGATATCCCACTTCGTCTTCTGATATATAAACAAATGAGCATGATGCTATTAATGCATTTAATATTGCTGAATCAAAAAAGATATCTGGATTATTCATCTCAAATATCTTATTAATCTCAAACAAATTATCTTCATCTTTAAACTCTCTAACTGCTAATCTATCTGCTAAGCAATCTACTGCCTTTGTACACCAGCCTAATGTTGCTATATATAATCTTCTCATATATGCTGGTATTACTATAGATACCGATTTTTCCTGTTTTTTCATATCATATTGATTATATCTCGCATTTATTCTACCTATATGCATTGCTAGTTTCTTCCTTAAATAAGCAATTCCTCTTAATTCTTCCATATTCTCTCCTCATATATATTTTGGCGTGTGAAAATTCGTGCAGTGCGTGTGTTGAAGTCCAGAGCAAGAGGTGGGAGGGGGATATCCCCCCTATTCTTTACTCTTATAATTTGCCCAGTCTATAGTATGTGGTAAATTTCTATTGCCTAACACTACCTTTTCTTTTGTCTCTTTTTTTATTGTAAATAATTTATCCGACTTCTGTCTGTTGCATGTCCAATGTGCTAGCTGTAGGTTTTTAATATCTGATGGGTGTCCACCTTTATTAATCGGTATTATATGATCCACCACTGGTGCTAAAGGATTCGGTGCTTTTAAAGTCTTATCCACAATCTTTCCACATATTCCACAAACTTCTTGTGTTAATAATATTTTCTTTCTATTTGAATCAAAAGCTGTTCTATGTGCTCCTATTCTATCTGCTCTTCTTTCTGCCATATAATTAACCTTTCACTTCTGCCGCTACTTAATCCTTAATTCATTTTTAATTTATTTTCAATTTATCTTTAATTTATTCTTAGTCTTTTTATTTTGTTTTATATTTATTATAATCATATTTTATTATTTAAACTTATTAGATTGGTAAGAATCGAACTTACTTTTTCCCTGTCAATCTTATATAAATATAGAACAGTCCTTTTACAAACTGTTCCACTTGAATTCTGTAGCTATCAAAGTAGCATATATTGGTGATTGTGAACTCATAGTTTTAAACTACTTTGTTCATTATATATACTATCATAGTAGTTACTGAAAAGTCACTGAAATGTAAATATTTTCTTACTTCTTTTTATAACTTTTTGGTATTATATATTCTTTTATTTCTTTATATACAGTTCCCCAAATATTTCTAGGTGTTTTATTATATTTTTCTGCTATTTCTTCAACTGCTTTACTATTACTTTTCTTTTCAAAAACAATAGCTTTAAACAAATCATATTGTATACCTTCAAATTCATTTAATAGTTTCTTTCTATGTTCTATCTCTGTTTGTACTTCTTTAAGCTCTTTTTCCATATATTCAATATATTCTAATAAATTCATACCATTATATATATATTTAAATCCTAATCTATGTGTTAGCTCTACCAATTTACTATCATGATTAGTTTTATATGGTGCTTTACCTTCAAATGATAACTTCATTCCTCCAGCTCCACTATACTCAGCTTCTACTTTTTCTTTTTCATTTATCATATAATCTATTTCATTTTTTATCCATTGTTCCCTTTTTAATAGATTGTTCATTGTTTCCAATTCTATCATATGTACCTCTCATGAATCCAATAATAATGCTACCTTTGTTTCTTTAATTCTTTTATCTCTTCATTTAATTTATGTATTTTCTCTCTATATATTTTGCTTTTTTTATTAATTCGTTTTTCAAAGTTAATCCTATAATAGTTTAATGCTTCATCAAATCTATTGTTTGTTATATTATCTATTACCTCTTTTAACTCTCTTTTTTCGCGTTTTAACCTTTCTAAATTATTTATTGTTTTATTCAATAGCTGTGCTTGAATATCTAATAATTCATTTGCTGCTATTACATCTTTTATAAATGTTTTTTGCTCTTCCATCTATTCCCTCATCTTTCGCTTTTATCTTTTTGTTCATCAGTCTTTCCTGTCAACTTATGCCATATCCCTTGTCTTTTTAACATTATTTCTATATCTTTTTTTCTTGCTTCATCAAATCTGTCTTTTATTGGTATTTCTAATTTTTCCTTATTAAATATTTTAATTATAATTACTCTAATTATCTCATAAATTATTACAGTACATATAAACAAACACAGTGCCGCTAAAGCTACTACTATAGACAATTTAATTACTTCCCAGCTAAAACTTATTATTTCATTCATTTATTCTCTCCTTTCAAACGATTTTCGCACGATTCATTCCTTATAATTCAACATTCTTAGCAATTTTCGCACGATTCTAGCACGATTTTTCATCTTATTTACTTTTCTTCTTTCAAGTCATCTTCTATATGTCTCAATATATCTTTTATTAATGTTCTTATATGCATACTAGACTTTAAAACTTCTGCTATTACCTTATCTGTTGGATTTTTTATAAACGCAAAATTCCATGGGCCTTTTTTTATTGATTCTAATTGTACCTCTTCACTTGGATTATTTATGCTACCTATTTCACTCATATCACTTCTTTCTTCCCTTATCGCGTCTAACTGTTCTTTCTCACTTGCCTTATATATCTTATATGTATTTGAGTTTTCCACTTTTTCCCATTCTTTTTTTCCTCTTAGTTCTATTACCATCTGTTTAAATTCACTTAGTTTCATTATTTTGCTACCTCTTTCTCTACTATTTCTTTTTTAATTTCATCTACTAATTCATTATTGTTTTTTATTAATATTTCTTTTGTTTTACCATAATTATCAATTATCACAATTGTTTTCTCATATCCTTTATCTATATATTCTTTTTTATTTTTTTCTAATGAATTACCAGAAGTACTATTGATTATTGCAGTAACAAATAATACTATTAAAAATATTAGAATTATTGGTTTTACTACATCTAAAAAGTCATAATCAAATATATTAAACTTCATTTTCTTCTTTCCTTCCTTTCAAATCATTTTCTATGTGTCTTAATATATATTCACTATCAAATGTGTAATTAATACCTTTTACTGCCTCTTGTATTACTTTTTCTGTCGGATTTTTTATATCTATAATAGCTAATGGATTTTCCTTTACTGCTAATAATTGTAATTTTTCACTTGGGTTATGTATATATTCAATATTAAAAGGATATTGTTTTATTGCTTCTATTTGTACTCTTTCACTTGGATTATCTATATATTCTAAAGCTTGTCCATTATTTTTAACTGCCTCTTGCTGTATATCTTCGCTTGGATTATTTATGTATCTTATATATGTTCCATCTTTTTGTACTGATTTTTTTTGTTCTTCTTCAGTCAATGAATATATTGAATATCCAAAAGTGCCTTCATAATTTTTCCATGCCTTTTCTCCATATTTTGTTATTATCTTTTCTTTTAATTCACTTATTTTCATTACTTTGCTACCTCTTTCTCTACTATCTCTTTTTTAATTGTGTCTACTAATTCATTATTGTTTTTTATAAGTATTTCTTTTGTATTTTTATTATTATTTTCTATTATAACTATTTCTCCTTTATATCCTTCGTTTATATATTTTCTTTTAATTTTTTCTGGTGAATTATTAACCTTGTCATATATTGCTACACATACAAATGCTAATAATAAAATCGCTAGTATTATCATTATTATTGTTCCAATTACTTCATAACTTTCATAATCAAACATAATCTATCCTCCTTTTTATTAATTTCCTATTCTACATCTGTTCATGTAATTTTTGATATTTCTTATATATTCTTTCATTTTCTTTAATAAACTTTTTAAAATTTTCAAATTCCTCTTTTTGATAATTTATTAAAAAATCCTTATATTCTCCTTTATACTTTAATTGTATCTCTTCTATATTTGTTTTATAAGTTTTATTAGTTTTCTTAAGCCTTTTAATTTCTACTTCCTTATTATCTAAAAAATTACATATAAAATTTTCTTCTATATAATGATTATAAAAATTTATCCATCCTTCAAGAGCTTCACTGTCTATACACATTTTTTACTCCTTTTTCTTTTCTTTTAGAACCTTCTCTTACAATATTCATCTATTATCTTGTCATTGTCCATTATTCCGTAATTATTATCTTTTGATCTTTTATACTCTTCATCTTTCTTTGATATATCCATTAAGTCAAACTCATTTGCTTCAAAAGCATCTCTTATTAATGGGTCTAAAAACTTAAATACATTACCACCATATTGATTCTTAACAATAAAGTTATGTAGTTCTTTTTCTTTCTCGTATTGTATAAAATATTTATTATTTATTTTTGATAAATTTTTCATATAAGGACCATATACTCCTGCTTTAAACTCTGTATCAAACAAATATTCGCTATAGTCTTCTAATCCGTCCACTTCAATATTATCAATATTATTCTTTCCCATTCTTACATAAGCTCCCCAATATGCAAAACAAAAATATAATACTTTATTCATCTTTAACATTGAGATATCTTCACCATATTGTTCTTTATATCTAATAGCTAAATAATCAGCAAATGTTATAAGAGAATATACTGTTTCTTTATTCATTCCTTAGCTCCTTTTATTCTGATATTGGACCGAATACATTTATATATTCTGTAGCACTAAAATTATCTTCAGCCCATTCTTTTGCTTCTTTTTTTGTTAATGGTGTTATTGTTGGTTTATTAAGTGGCCATGTGTCTCTAAATGTTTTTCCATACTCCTCTCTTACTAAGAAAAATTCACCATTTGATTTTTTATACAAACTATGACGTATTTCTTTATCTGCATAAGGAAGAGGTTGAAAAATATATTCATATTTCATTTCAATAAATTCTGCAGTATCTGTGTCATAAAGTTTATCGTTTTTTATAAATTGCATATTTATTTCTCCTTTTATTCTTTTAATAAGTCTTTTATTTCTTCTAGTGTCATTTCCTTTAAATCAGCTAACCTAATTTTTTTAGCTGAGTCATTTTCTATTAAACATAATAAACAACTAAGCTCATATGTATTACCTATAGTTTCAATTGCCATTCTTATTAATCTATCTGTTGGTTTTTCTACAAATAGAACATTAAATCCATTATCTAAAATTTCCTTTATTTGTTTATTTGTTGATAAATTGTATATTTTATAATCGTTACTTTTTTCTAATTTTTCCCATACTTTTTCACCATGTACTCCTATCACCTTTTCTTTAAATTCACTTAGTTTCATTTTCTATCTCCCCCCTTTTTATCCTTCTTATCTCTTCTATCAGTTCTTTATTCTCTTTTAAATATTCTTCTATATCAGGTGGTATTGTGTCCCTATTTTTACCTGCTAAGTCATAAAACATATCTGTTTCTTTTTCATCTAATTGTAGTACTTCAACTATTTTATTTAATATTTCAAATTTAAAAGCTTTACTTCTACCTTTTTCTATATCTGCTAAATATGTATATGAAATATTCACTCTTCTAGCAAATAATCTTAAAGTATAATTTTTACTTTTTCTTTTTTCCTCTAAATATTCACCAAAGTCCATTTTTTATTCCTCATTTAAATCGTTTTCTATATGTTTTAATATATATTTATAATCATGAATAGTATCTGCCCTATTAATTGCTTCTTGTAATACTTTTTTTGTTGGTATATTTATAAGTTGTATATAATAAAAAGGATTACTTCTTTTCATTACCTCTAATTGCATCTCTTCTGTTGGATTATTTATAAATCTAATATTTTCATTATCATTTTTTATTTTTTCTAGCACTCTCTTTTCGGTTGCATTATATGTTAAATATTCAGAACTATTTTTAAATTCTTCCCATCCTTTTTCTCCAAACTTTCTTAATATTATTTCTTTAAATTCACTTAATTTCATATTATCTCCTTTACTTATTTCCAAATATTTCCTTATATTCTTTTTCTAATTTCTTTCTTATATCCTGTATTTGTTTTGTTGATTGTATTAAATAGTCTCCTTTTACTCTATCTATCTCTTGTAATTTTCTTCTAAGTCTTTCAATAGTCTTATATGGAGCTATTCCATACTCTTCTGGATTCTTTAAAAGATCTTCTGTTATTTTTTTATTGCTTTTCCTATTCACATACTCAATATACAAGTACATGTCATTTTCTCTAGTTCCTGCATCTTCTCTTAATATCTGATATACCAAGTCAAAATTTTCCTTATTTCTTTTCATCTCTTTTGTACCTCTTCCCTTTCATCTATTGATACATTAAATAATCAAAGGTTTCAAAATCTTCATATTTCCTTTGTTTTCTTGATTGTGTTATTGCTTGAGTAGCTATCATATTCTTTTTTAACTGCTCTTTTTTTATATCATCTTCTACTCTGTTCAATACCCAACCGTTTAGGATTATGTGATAATCTGATTTGTAATTTCTTCCAGATGTAAGCTTATATATATTTAATACTTCCAAAGCTCTATTTAACTTATCTTCTCCTAATTTATTTAATAATGTGTTATATTCTGTTTCTGTAAGTTTAATTGTTTCTCTATATTCTTTCTTTTCTTCTTTCATTTGATTTTTATTTGTTTTTGGCGTTACACCTAGGGGGCCCAGATTGATTTCTTTAAAATCTCCCTTCTCCTGCCAAGACCTTGTCCAATAGGTGGCTGGTTTATTATTATCTAAGTTATTATTTAATAATAAAATATTATTTTTGTTTTCATTTTCCAGCATTTCTTTTTTTATATATTTTTTTTCTTTATATTTATTATTTTGTCTTTGTTTATTTAATGTTCCCATATTGGGACGCAAACTGTTACACAAACTGTTACACAAAACCTCATTATGTTTACCTTTGTTTCCCATATTGGGAACCAAATTATAATCACCTTCTTCCGTTTTTTCATATAATTCTATTTTTATAATCGTATATGTTCCTGCTTCTCTTCCTTTTCCTTTTTCATATCTTATATATCCTTTTTCTATTAATTCTTCTCTTGCCCTATATAATGGCATTCTTGCAAGTCCTGTTATACCGACTAACTATAGAATTTGCTACTCTAAACTTATCAATCCACCCTAATTCATTGTTTTTATTTAATAAAAAACAATACAAGCTTTGTGAACTTGATGATAACGGAATCATCTGCACTTTTTTATAAAATGCATTTAACTGTTGTATATAATTCATAGCTACTAATTCCTTTCTTTTTTATTTATGTATTTATTTATATTTCAATGTACTGTTTTTATTATTTAACTTCTCTTATTGCTTCCATAGTATTTTTCCATTTTTCTTCATATCTTTGTCTTCTTAATGTTTCTATTACTTTTCTTGCTCTCATTCTTGCTTCTTCTCTTTGTTCATTAATGTATAAGCAATAATTTGCATATACTATACCTCCTAAAAATGCTACTAGTGGTAATACCACATTTACTATAAAATTAAATTCATATGCGTATATTTCTTTCATCTTTTGTTCCTCCATTGTTTTTTTATTTTTACTGTGTTATATTTATTTTGTATATATTTAAAAAATGTATACAAAATAATCGTCTACAAATTAAAATTGTAGCGTATAGTTGGAATAGTTAAACTGTAAGGGTCTCAAGCTTTTAGTTTAATTATTCTTTTTTTATTATTTTTTATCTGCTTTATCTATCAAATCACTTACAAAATCTATCATAGTCATATTTTTTTCTTTTGATAATCTTTGAAGTTTTTCTTTTGTTTCTGGTTTAAATTCAAAGGTAACCCTTTTAAATCTTTTTCTATATTCTTTTAAATATTCTTTTCTCTCTTGATATTTCAACAGCTCCTCCTCTTCACTGTCTACAGGTATATAATAACATAGTACATGTAGACAATCAATACCATTTTACATTTTTACAAATTTGTAATATAAGCTTGTGCCACTTATAACTATTCCATTTTCAATGTTCTTTAATAAATAATATAAATTACGTTCTAATACTTTTTTCTAATGTTGATATAATTATATATAGAAAGGAGGTGAAAAAAATGGGTAAGAACCAACACATAACTCCAAATGGAAAAGGCTCTTGGCAACTAAAAGGTGCTGGTAATTCTAAAGCTACTAAATTTTTTGATACTCAAGCAGAAGCAATTACATATGGCATACAAATTGCTAAAAACCAACATTCTGAGTTATTAATTCATGGTCGTGATGGTAAAATTAGAAGTAAAGATAGTTACGGTAATGATAACTGTCCTCCTAAAGATACCGAACACTAATTAATTATCTTTAGTGTTTGTAAATTTCATACAGACACTAAAGTCTTTTTTTATCTTAATAGGTTCTATATTGTCTTTAAAATTAAATTTAACTATTTCATTTCCTGTTTTGTTATCTATTACTTTTATATATTCAACCCATTTTAATATATCTTCCATTATCATTTCTCCTTAAATAAATTATTCACACATAATCCTTTTGATTTGCCGCTACCTAAGAATAACTTATTAATATTTCATTGCTTTTTCTAATTGGTGTCTTATAGTTTCTATAATAAGGTCCTTCGTAACTCTATCTCTTAAGTCTTTTATGCTGTTTATATTACAAAAGCTAAATGTTTCAGCTATAATCTGTCTCACTTCAAAATATGTTAGCTCTGTATACCTCATATAATCATATGCATTATTTAACACATCTTTATATGCTTCATAATCTTCATATTCAAACTTTGCCATCTAATCCTTCCTTTCTCCTTGTAATTGTTACTCAATCTTAACAATTGTTTACATTATACTTAATATTAAGTATAATAATTATGGGCATATACTTTTTTAGCATATGCTTAAAATAAATAGGGTTTTGTATATGAAAAATATACATACTTATCGAGAATAGTTAAGTAGTTTAGTTTGCCGACTGGTTACTTAATTATTCTTTTTTTTATTTTATAACAATTCTATATCTTCATTTATTTTTTGTCTTATCCAATCTGTTTTAGAAAGTTTCTTTGCTTTAAGTATTTTATCAAGGTTTTTACCTTCTTCAGGTTTAAGTAATATATTTACTGAATACATTTCTTTCCTTCTATTTCTCATATACTCTGCTCTACTCATATCGTCACCTCCTATTCGGGTTTTGTAACGACATACTTATATAATAATGTATCTCGTAACAAATTGCAATACTTTCTTTCCCGTGTAATAAATTTGTAACAATCGTTTAACTATTCCCTTTTCAATGTACTATTTTACTTATACTTTATGTAGTAATATGTGTCCTTTTTACTGCTGTATATCTTTGTAATGCTGTAGCTTCTATAACCTTTTTTCTTCCAAAGCCTTGTGTTGGAAAATCTTTAGTTCTCATAAGACTATATGCTGTTTTTGTACTTATCTTCATAATTCTTGCTAAATCATTCGCATCATAAAATATTACATCATTCTGATTCATTTTATTTTTCATTTTTTTATTTTCTTCTATAATATCGTTAATTATTTTTATTATTTTCTTAGAATTCTTATTAATTATTTTCATATGCTACCTCGTGTAATTAACATCTACTCTGTTGCAGTTTGTGCAACCTTTTCTGTAAAAAAATATTCTTTTATTTCATCACCTTTAATATCTAATACTTCAACTATTTTAGCAGTTTCCCTATTAGTAAAATCTAAAGAATTATTTAATTTTCTAGAAAATGCATTATTTGAAATTCCTATTGCTTCTGCTAAAACATATTGGTGATTCACCTTTTCTTTTATCCTACCTCTTAGTTTTGAATAATCAAAAGGCTTTATTTTATCATTATGTTTCATTACACACTCCTTTCTTTTTCGTTGCATTTGGTGCAACTTATTTTCTAGCTAAATAATATATTATAAAAATTATTTTGTAAATACCTTTCATAAAAAAAGTGTATTAAATGCAACTTTGTTAAAAATATGTTGAATTATATGCAATATTATGATAAGCTGATAATATTGAAAGGTGATTGTAAATATGGAAAATAGTTTTGGAAACAGATTAAAAAATGCCCTAAAGTATAGAGGCGTAAGTCAAAAAGATTTGGCTGATAAATTGAATGTAGATAAATCTACAATAACACGATATATAAAAAATGAAGTAGAAGTAGGAAATTCTAGAACATATGCTATTGCTAATATATTAAATATTAATATAGCATATCTATTTGGTCTTACAGATTCTATAGAACCATCTACTGACATTCAACAAATACCATCTAAAAATCCTTTTAAGAACTTAAAGGGATATGTTGATATTGACTTATCTGATACTGTTAAAATACCTGTAGTTTCAAGCATACCTGCTTCTTTTAATAAGACTTCAAATATGATTTATGATGAATATATTAATTATCCTAAATCTTTATTACAATATTCAGATTACAAACAAAGGTATATAGCAATGAATGTTGAAGGATATAGTATGTATCCAGACCTTTATCCTGGAGATAGAATATTAGTTGATACTAAATTAGAACTTAATAATGGAGATATTGGTGCTTTTTACTTTAATGATGAATATACCGTAAAAAGAATATATTTTGAACCTAATCGCATTATATTTAAACCAACTAATCCTGAGCATCCCGAAAAAAGTTATAGTAAGAAAGAATTACATGAAATGGGATATCATCAAATAGGTAAAGTTGTAAAAATAGTAGAAAGAAAATTATAAACAATTTATAACTTGTCAAGTGAAACGCACTTTTGCTTGACAAAATAACTAACTTGTCAAGTGAAACCTACTTTTGCTTGACAAGTTATACTGCATATATTCAAATGCTTTATAATACAAAAGAAAGGAATTAAATGAAAGAAATAAATAAACAAATTATAAGAATATATTTAGATGATAGTGGAAAAATAAGTGAGTATGAAGACTATGCTGTCTATTCTGGTTTAGTATTTATTGAGAAAGAAAAACTCAACGCTTTTACAAATAAGTATAAAAATGTAAGAAATGAATTATGGAAGAAAAATGAGTATAAAGATTATGATGAACTGAAAGGGAATAATCTTAAACACAAAGACCGATTGCGTCTTTTAAAATTGATGAAAAATGAATTTAAAATTGCATTAGTAATAAAAAATAAGTTTATAAGAAAAAAAGAAATCCTAACAAATGCTAGTTCAAAAGGTAGGTTTAAAGATTATGCTTTAAAAAGATTAATTAAGGATACATTTAAACACTTAATTTTCAAAAAACTAGTAGATCCAAATGAACCTGTAGTCTTAGTATTAAATATAGATCAAGAAACTACTAAAAGTAATGGATATTATTCTTTAACCGACGGAATCTATGAGGAAATTAAAATGGGAATTAATAACTTTAATTATGGACTAACATTTAAACCTATATTGTTTTCTGAGTTTGAAGTAATTAGACATTCTCATAATTCCAAAGAAAACATTGCAATACAATCGGCTGATATACTGAGTAATGATATAAGACGTTGCCTTGATAAGAAACTATCTCTATTTACTGATTTGGTATTATATTTGCCTAATTAAAAAAGAACAGAGTAAACTCTGTTCTCCTAGATGGTGCGGTGTATTTACAATACACTTAAACCTAAGTTCACATCCAAACTATTCACTGCAACAGTATTGTTCAGTAATTAAATTATAACTTTTTATTGTATAAAAGTCAACTTTTCGTTACACTTTTGCAATAAATTTATCTATACTATATAATATAGATATCTTAATTAATGCACATTACATATTTAAATGTAGTGATGGTTTTCTTATAGATATCGAGAGCTTTTATAGTTCTCGTTTTTTATTAACTAAAAGGAGGAATTCTATGGCTAAAAAAAGAGCAAATGGTGAAGGTTCAATATATAAAAATAAAAGTAGAAATAGATGGGAATATTATTTTACTAATCCTATTACAGGAGAAAGAAAAAAACTTGTAGGTAAAACACAAGCAATAGTTATTGAAAAATATAATTCTTTTATGGAAAATATTAAAACATTAAATACTTTAGAAAATAATACAACAATTACAAGTCTTTTATATCTTAATGAAAAAGATAAGTTTAACAAAAACTTAATACAAATTAGTACATATGCTAGGAATATCTACGGTATTAAAAAACTTGAGAATGGTGTATTAAATGTATTACCAATCTCAGAGATTACACTACAACATATTGATGAATGGAATTATTCCATGAAAAACTTTAGCGATTCTGTAATATCCAAATCTTTTATACAATTAAAAAGAGCTTTTGATATTGCTATGGATAAACAAATAATAACTAGAAATATATTGAAAAATTATAAAAGAGCTAAAAGTTCTAAGAAAACAAAAAAAGTAAATGCTTTTACTATAACAGAGCAAAAAAAATTCATTGAATTAATACCTAAATCTAAATATTATATGCAATATATGATAGCACTATGTACTGGTATGAGAATGGGCGAAGTGAACGCTTTGCATTATAATGATATAAATTTAAAAGAAAAAACAATTAACATTAACAAAACTATATCAAGAGATTCAAACTTTAAAAGTTTTATTAATTCAACAACTAAAACAAAAAATGGTACTAGAGTAATTCCACTAAATTCTATATTATACCCCATAATTAAAGACTTCATTTCCGATAAAAAAGGGAAATATCTATTTTCTAATGATAATGTTATAAGTACTAGCCAAATAAATAGTGAAATGAAAAGATTAACAAATAACCTAAATTATAATACACATATGCTAAGACACACTTATGCAACTAGATGTATTGAAGCAGGTATTCAAGCAGTTGTATTAAAAAAATTATTAGGACATGGTGATATATCTACAACTCTAAATACATATGTTGATGTTTTTGACAAATATGAAAAGCAAAATAATATAATAATAGAAAATTATTTTAAAAACAATTTATTTCTAGGGGGTGATAATTAGGGTGATAACCAGCTTCCAAAATATACCAAAATATACCAAATTAGTTTACATATTTCTTTTGCTTGTATCTCTCTTATTCCTTATATATCAATATTTATAAGGAATATATCCATTTAATAGAAAATAAAGCTTTATAGTATTCCCTGCTAGCTGTACCAACATTTTAAAAAAAGCTTGTTTATTCAAGCTTTTTTTCTTAAGCTTAATATAATAATAATGTATTTATTGTTAATTGTTTCTAATTTTATTATATTAAACATACTTTATAATATAATTATCTTAATTGATACACATTACATCTAAACATGTAATGATGGAATTCCTTTAATGGGTATCGAGAACTAATTTCTTAGTTCTCGTTTTTTATTATAATACAATGTAAAAATGCAGATATAGAAATCAAAAAACAACTAGTTAGTAATAACTAGTTGTTTTAATAGGAAAGAGAGTGACGCCATTCTCTCATCTCTTTTGACCCTGTGGGTGTGTGGACGCATCAATTTTCCACCTTTTCCTATATGATTATATTATCATACTTTCTCATATTTTTCTATACATTTTATTTGTTGCACTTTATTTTAATATATATTCAAGTGTAGCAATTACCATATCTGGATACTTATCTGCTCCTTTTCTTAATTTAAATTGTCTTTTCACTTCATACAACCATCTCCATTTAGGCATCCCTTTTGGTGGTTCTTTTTCTTCATAATACTTTATTTTTTCTTTTAATTCTTCCTTAGTATATTGTTTACTCACACATTTCCCATTCTCATAATTTTCTAAGGATGATTTTTCAAACAATTCCTCTAAATCATTTTTCTTCATTAATTACACTCTCCATATATTTATATTATCTATCTAGATTCTTTATTATTTACCCTGTCTAATAGTCTCTCCGTCCTTTGTAATAATTCATCCGTTTCTTTTATTACTTTTTCTGCTTCAATTAAATCTAATTCTGTTTCTTTTATTACTTTTTGTACATTATTATTCATAATTATATTTTCTCCTTATACTTTCTTTTCAACTTAACTATTTCTATATTTACATTCTTAGCACTTTTTTCTAAAGTTCTCATACGCTTATTCAATCTTTTTCTAGTTTCTAATATTCTTTGCCTTTGCATATTTATATCCACAAGATTTTCTTTCATTTCTTCATATATAACTTTATCTTTGTCTTCCATATATCCTTTCTTTATTTCTTAATATATTCCCCAAAGATACTTTCCCCATATCATCATTATACCCATCTTACTCATATATTTCAACTTAAAAAACTCTCTATTTCTAGAGAGCTCCTTATTCAACTAAAATTTTTTCCATATAATAATAACCTTTTTCATCTTTTTCTGCTCTTAATACAAAATCATATTTATCTATATCTGTACATAAATAAAAATCTTCTTTTGGATATATTTCTTGTAACTCATCATCAAAAAATTTTGCTCCACTTGTATATCTTAGATTTGAAATTCGAGCATTAAACTCATCTGTTGAATTATTCTCTAATTTTGTTTTTATATATTCAGCACAAAGCTGATCTTCTTCAAAAGGATTAGATCCTGGTTTTGCTAGTGTTACTATTGAAATATCATCATATCCTCTATTTCTTATATATTTTACTATTGCAGATATATTTACTAAACTTCCTGTTATAATTTCTTTAGCATTTATACTATTTACTATTCCTTGAGTTCCACAACTTGTAGTATGAACCACCACCTTATTTGTAAAATTAACTTTCACAATCTGTGATGGAGAATTTCCATAATCAAATTCAGGTAATTTTATTCCGTTTCTTTCTCCTATTAAAATATAATTGCTATTTTCTTTTTTAAAATTATATGCAATTTCTTTATCTCCTATTACTATTAATTCTTTTGCTCCATTTTTTATTATAATTGGCTCTACAGTAAAAGCTCTAAAAACATCAATTATAATTGCAATTCCAGTTGCTTTTTGAGGGTCATGTATTATCTTAATTTTCATATTTAGTTATACCACTTTTAAAAATCTAATATATTACTATTATAGAAAATAGTATCTTCAAAGCTTTTAAAAGTACATTCTCCTTTTTTTATCATTTCTTTAAATTCTTCAATATTTACATATTTGCAATCCATCACTTCATTATCATTAAATGAATAATTCTCAATAGGTATATCTTTATATAAAATATATATATCTCTGAATAGGTTTTCTCTTTTTAATATTTTATATAGCTGTAATTCTTCTTTTTCTACACTAATACCAATTTCTTCTTTTAATTCTCTTATAATTCCATCTATGCTTGTTTCTCCTGCTCTTAATCCGCCATGAGTATCTTCCCATTTTCCGCCTCTATTTTTACTCATATTTCGTCTAGTTAATAATATCTGTTTTTTAGATGTTATTATAAAACAATGTACTGAAATTGTATATTCTCCATCATTCAAACTTTTTTTATTGTTACGATTAACTACTTTTCCTGTTTTTATTCTATTTTTATCATATATATCCATTAATTCTTCTGAATTATTATCTTTTAAGTTTTTTTCTATTTTTTCCATATATCCACCTAATAACTGTATATTAAATTCTATTTAAATTTTATTAATTTTATAGTATCATAACACTTTAAGTTTCTCAACTTAAAGAAACTCCCTATTTCTAGAGAGTTTCTTATTAATTTTATTATTCTTATATATATATTATTATTTTTATATCTTTTATTCCCCTATAACATTATTATATATCTCACTAGATATATCTTCTATTGTTCTCATATTTTTATTTTCATCTAAACATTCAATCCTAATCCAATCATTCTTGTGTGCAAGTTCTTCTGCCATATTATATACATCTTTTAAGAATCCTAGATCTTGTTCATGTATATCTTTTTCCTCATTTCCATCTATCTTATTTTTTCTATTTTTTATAAGTTTTTGACTAGCTTCTATAGTTAAATGTAGATATATTACTTTATCTGGTTTAGGTATTTTGTATAGATTATATTCAAATTCTTCTTCCCACTTTAAAAATTTTTCTTTTTCTTCTTTATCTTGTATTTTAGCTCCTTGATATATCATATTTGATATTACATATCTATCTATTATTATATAATAATCATCATTATAGTATTTTTCTATTTGTTCTTTAAATGTTATATATCTATCTATAGCAAAAAATGTTGATATTATATATGGATCTTGTTTCTTAGGATCTTTACCATATTCTCCATTTAAATATTTTTTAACAAATATTGATGAATAATTTTCATAATTTGGGAATGTAAATCTTATTACTTTTTTTCCTTCTTTTTTAAGTCTTTCAACTAATGTTTTTGTTTGTGTTTCTTTTCCACATCCATCTGTACTTGATTCAACAATTATAATCTTACCCATAATGATCTATTCCCCTTTTATATATTTTTTTTCTTCATTTTGTATAAGTGGTAATATTTTTCCATCCAAATTTTTTATTCTTATATTATTAGTATAAAGTTCAATACCTTCGCCTTCTAATACTTTCATTATTTCAAAGTTTATTTTTTCTTTTACAACTAAAAATCTTAGTTTTTTAGCTTCATCAATATAACAATTTATTGTTATTTTCATTCCTTCTTTTGCTATTTCTTCAAATTTTATAGAAATTGTTTCTGTTAAGACTTTTTCATTATTTTCTAAATATAATCTTACTTTATCCATTACTCTTCTAACTTTTTCTATTTTTATACCATATGATATATATATTGGTAAATTAAATCTTCTGTTATCTATTTCACTTATATTTGTTACACATTCTGTTGTTATCTTTAAATTTGGAACATTTATAACTGAGTTATCATCTGTTCTAATCTTAATACTTCTAAGTGTTATATTTTCTACTATTCCACTATAATTATCACCTTCTATTATATCACCTATTTTAAATGGTTTTTCTGTCATTATTGTTGCTCCAGAGATTATACTTTTTAAGAAATCCTGAAGCGATAAGCTTATAAAAGCTGTACTTATACCAAGTCCTGCTACTACACCATTTAGATTATATCCAAATTCTGCAAGTACTATTACACCACCTATAAAATATGTAATTGCTACAAATATACTATATATGAAATTAATAATAGGTGCACTTTTATCACTATTTCCGATTTTCTTGTCTATTTAAAACTTTAGATACTATACCTTCAGGCTTTACTAAAACTGCTATAACTCTTGTTATTATTATTATAGTTATAACCTTATAAATTTTACTTAGATTATTTATAAAATTTTCATCTTTTAACCATATAAATATTATTAAATAAATTCCAGATATTACTATATAATTTTGTACAAATTTCATATTTTTCTTTGTTGTTTCTGTTTCTTGTACATTAACTGATTTTAGCACCATTGATGTAATAAAATTAACAATCTTTTTTCTAAAGAGCATGGAAAATAGAATTACTAATGTTAGTAATTCATTGCTAAATATTCCTTTAATCTTCTCATATTGGACAGTTAGCCCATAAATAAAATCTAGCATCTATTTTCCCTTTCCTTTAACATTATATATCTACTATTTTAATATATATATAATTATATAATATTTGTATTATAAATTTATTATAATTAATGCCCTTCTGTTACTTCTTTTTGAATTGTTACTTTTACAACATTTCCTGTATCTACTACTTGTCCTGGTGTTGGATCTTGAATCATCACTATTCCTTCTGTTCCTTCAACACTTATATTAAGCCCTTTTGAATTTAATATTGAAATCGCTTCTTCTTTTGTCTTTTTTTTCAAATCTGGTACTTCTACCTGTTTAATACTTTCTGAATCTTCTGTATTTAAATATATCTTACCGTGATTTATCTATTATTGTACCTGCTCTCGGTAATTGTTTTACAATCTTACTTTCTGGTGTTTTTCCATTTAATACAATGTTTATTCCTTCTGCTTTTGCAATATCATTTGCCTCTTGCACAGTCTTTCCTACAAAATCTTTTGCTTTTATTTCATTTGCATTTGCCTCTGTTTTTTCTGCTACTGTTACAAGTTTTGTATTTGTAAATATATCTTTTAAGATTTGTGATACAACAGGTGCTGCAACTTGACCACCTTGTCTTAATTTTCCGTTTTGGTGCTCTAACAACTACAAGCACTGCATATTCTGGATCTGTTGTTGGTGCAACACCCATAAATGATGCAATATATTCTGCTGTCTTATCACTATAATCTGGTTCTGATGTTCCACTTTTACCACCTACACTAAAACCTTTTACTTCTGCATTTCTACCTGTTCCTGATGATACAACACTTCTTAACATGTCTCTTAATTCTTTTGAAGTTTCTGATGATACTATTTGCCTTACTTCTTCACTACCTATATTTTTTTGACTTCCTGTATTTGTATCTTCTTCTTTTAATACAACTTGTGGCTTCATAAGTTTACCATCATTTACAAGTCCTGATACTGTTGTTATAAGTTGAATTGGTGTTATCTTAAATCTTTGTCCAAAAGATAATGTTGCAAGTTCAACAGGTCCTACCTTACTTCTATCATAAAGGATTGGTGTTGATTCTCCGAAGAAGATCTATACCTGTCTTTCCTGTAAGCCCAAATCCACTTAAATACTTATAAAATAATTCTGTTCCTATTCTTTGTCCAAGCTGTATAAATGCTGGGTTACAAGAATTTTCTAATGCTTGTCTCAATGTTTGTGATCCATGTGGATTATAACTTCTCCAACATTTAATGTCCCAGTCATAAACTTTTTGTACACCTGTACATATAAAATCTCCTGGTTTATCTGTTGTTGTTTTTGCCTCTTCAAGTCCAATTGCTGTTGTTATTATTTTAAATGTTGAACCTGGTTCATATGCTTCTGAAACTGCCTTGTTCTTCCATGCATCATATCTTAAATTTGTTTGTGTTTTAGCATCTAACTTATCCCATGCTGCATTATCCATACCTATTGGTGAAAAAGGTGCATTTAAATTATATGTTGGATAATTTGCCATTGCTAAAACTTCACCTGTTTTAGTACTCATTACAACTGCAATACCGTCTCTTGCATTTGTATCTATTATTGCTTGTTTTAAGTATTTTTCTACATTTGATTGAAGTTTAATATCTAATGTTAAATATATATTTTTACCATCTTCTGCTTGAATAAGTTGTTCTGGTGATTCTTTGGTAAAGTTTCTATTAACATCTGATTGTGATACAATTCTTCCTTCTTTTCCTTTTAAAACTGAATCTAATTTTTTTTCAATTCCTTCAAGTCCTACATTATCTGTTCCTAAAAATCCTATAACATTTGATGCAACATCATTATATGGGTAAAATCTTTTTGTATCTTTATCTATATTAATTCCTTGAACAATATTTTTTTCTTCTAAATATTTTTTTAATTGTTCAATCTTTTCTTTTTCCTGTTTTTTTGCAATTGTTACAACAGATTTTTCTGAATTTAAATCATTTAATAATTCTTGCTTATTTACATCAAATATCTTAGATGCTGTTTCTGCTAATTCTTCTTTATTTATTCCTTCTCCTTTTTTATTCTTTAATAATTTAGGATTTGCAGTTACTGTATCTACTTCTATACTTTGTGCTAAAACTTCTCCATTTCTATCTAAAATATTTCCTCTTTTAGCAAGTATACTTTTTTTAGTTAATTGTTGATTTACTGCTATTTCTTTTAACTTTCCTGCATTTAATATTTGTGTATTTGCAAAACTTAAAAGTATCACAATAAACAAGAATACAAAAGATACTAAAAGCCATCCAGTTCTTACAGGTCTATATGCATCTTTTTTTATTCTAACATTTTCACTTCTTTTATATATCTTTCTTATAATCTCATCATTATTATCTCTTATGTTCCTTCTTTTTTTATTCATACTCACCTTTTCACATAACTTTTACACTATTATATATTTAACAATATGTTTTTTCAATTGATTATACATTCATTTTATCCCTAATTTTTCCTAATATTTATGTAACAAAGCAAAAAAAGTTATAAGAGTATTAATAATACTCTAATAACTTTTTTTAATCCATCTCATAGCAAATCATTAGAAGGAGTTATTTTCTTTATAATTCCATTATCCAATAAATATTGAATAATATCATTATAATCTTCATTACGAAATTCATTTGCTTGATTTTTATTATACTCATATTGGTAGATTTCCTTTTTTTCTCTATCAATATTACTTTTAATAAAGAACAATTTTACCCTATAACTTCCTCCATTATTTCCGATAATTTCATCTTCTATAGATAAAGAATATAATTCATCATAGTACTCTATCATATATTCTTTTATTGGGTGTAGATACCCTCCTTCTTCAGTCTTTTTTGTGTAAACTTCCTTTTTTAAGTTTACCTTAAAATTTTTTTTCATAGCTTTTCTCCTCCTTTTAGCGAATTATTATACTCGCTAATTTTAATTTTATTTATGTATTCGCTTTTTCTGTTTTTGTTTATTATATAAAAAATATTGAAAATAAACAAGCAAATTTTATCATTACTTGTTTATTAACATTTTTGTACTTATTATATTCTATATTTTACTATTTACTTTTTACTTTTTCCCTTTAAATAATTTTATTTTCTTCTTAGTAGGAATAGATACAAGTTTTGGATCTACATCAAAAAGCTCGATTTCTTTTATAAGTACATTACCATCATATATACAAAGTAATGTTATTTTACCTGTATATAATGATACTCTTATATCCTCTAATGACAAAATTGCTGTTTTAAGTGCTGGTGAGATAGCTGCATAATTTGTATTACCTTCTTCACTTAATCTTTCTAATATATCAAATTTTAATGCTTTTTCTACTATTAAATGTAACACATTATCCATTTTTTGATATAATTCTGTTACTTGATATATATATTTATTCTTTCCTACATTTTGATATCTTATATATCTTTGTCTATATATTTCATCTATAACTTCTTCATTTGTATATAATACATCTATCCTATCTTCTAACATATCATATACAACTTGTTGATATTCTAGTATTAAATCTTCTATTAATTTTTCTTTTGCTTTTTCATCATCTTTTACTTCTTGATATCTTAATATATGTTTAATACTGTCTTCTAATAGTCTTTTATGTTCAACATAATTTTCTGGATTTCCTATTTTTGCAAGTTCTAGATTTTTTTCATAAAGTTTTTTTCTTTTTTCAAAAATATCGATTGAAAACACTTCTATATTTTTTGTCATATCTTGTTGTTTTCCATTTTGATTATTTTCTTCATCCATATTAATTATATCTACTATTTGCTCTAATTCTGATATTGCTATTGATTTACCATTATCTTCTTCTTTCTTTTTTTCTTTTACTTCTTTAGTTTGTTTTGTATATTCTTCAAACTCTCGCTCTAAAACTTTTTGACTATTTAATATCTTATCATATTCTGCAATAAGCTTATTATTTTTCTTTTTCTCTTCATTTACTTTTTGTATAAATTTTCGTATATCTTTCATTGCATTATACATATCTAAAGCTTTTTTATTTGCTAATACTTCTTTTTCCTTTTCTTCATCTGTACCAAATACAAATATCATTTCTTTTAAAATAGTTATCAGTTTTTCTACATTTTCTTTTCTATACTTTTTAAGTAAATATTTTTTCATATAATATATACATTGTTTTGTTTTTTTAAGTTCTATAAGTTTATCAATTCCTATAATCCATAACAAATTCTTATATATAATATCATAATATACATTTACTCCACTCATTTCTGTTTTATTCCAATTCCAACTTGTAAAATCTTTTAATATTTCTACATCTGAATATACACCACCGAAGTTCTAAAATTCGACTAAATGTATCTGAACATGGAACTAAATTTATTCCATACTCTCTATTTACAATCATTTGTATTGCATATAATAATGATAAATTATTTTGATATATTTTAATATTATATAATCTGTTATCATTCATTGATATATTTGTTTTTGTAACACATTTTAATATATCTTTTTCTTCCATTTTCATTATTTCAATTTTATCAATTTTTTTAAGAGCATATATCATTTGTGAAATATATTCGCCTTTTTCTAAAACATCTACTTTTACACGCTTATAATTAGGATATGTTTCTTCTATTTTAAACAATGTATCTATTATTAAACTCTTAATTTCATTGGTTACATTTTTCTTTTCTAACACCTTTTCTACTTCATATATATAATCATTTTTAATTATATTTTTAAATATTCCTAACATACCTATTACCTGCCTTTATCTTTAGTATTTATTATTATTCTTACACTTTATTCTGTTATTTTATCAAAAATTTCTTCAATTTTATCCCATTCTTCTTTAGTTATTGTAACTATTGCTGAATAATAATCTTTCATTGATATAATATTTAGTTTTGATAATATATCCATAATTTTTTCACTTCTTTCTGTAGATATATTATATTTTCTCATAATATATCCGTACAGATATCTCATCATCTTTAATCATATCTTCTATTGTATCCATAAAATATGGTTCATCAATTGTATAATCCATTATATCTTCTACAAATTTTTCTGTAATATCTAAACTCCCCTTGTTTATAACAAAGCTTTTCTTTTCTTCTTCTTTAAGTTGTTCTAATTTTTCTCTTTCTTTCATAGAACTACTTACTGTTCCATCTGTATTCATATATCTATCTTGTCTCATTTTTTCATTTAATGATACTGAATCACTTTCTCTATCTCCTGCCACTGTTGTAACTGCACTTGAATTTATTTTTCTTTCATTAACATCATTATTTTCAATTACATTTCCGGCTTTCTGTAACATGACTTGCTTCACCACTTACAAACTTATCTTTTATTTGTTCCCATGTATATGGTGTTACTAAAACTTCTCTTGCCTTATTTCCAACTGCTGCAGATATTATTCCCATGTTTTCCATCTGATCAATAATTCTACCTGCCCTTGAATCTCCTATCTTAAACTTTCTTCTAAGATAGCTTATAGATGCTGTTTTATCATTTATACATTTTTCTATTGCTTCAATTAATATTGGATCTCTTTCTTCTTCATCTTCAGTATATCCGCCTTTTTTATCTTCATTGTGGTTTAATGAACTTTCTATTTCTCTTTCAATCATTTCAGATGTTTCTGAAACATCTTTTCTCTTAATATAGTCTACTATTTTTGCAATTTCTTCATCTGATATAAATGCTCCTTGTACTCTCATAGGTTTTGTTGAACCAATTGGAGAATATAACATATCACCTTTTCCTAAAAGCTTTTCTGCTCCTATACTATCTAGTATTGTCCTTGAATCAATACCTGATGATACTGCAAATGCAATTCTAGATGGTATATTTGCTTTTATAAGTCCTGTGATTACATCAACAGAAGGTCTTTGTGTTGCAATAACAAGATGCATACCTGCTGCTCTACCCATTTGTGCTAATCTACAAATTGAATCTTCAACTTCTTTTGCTGCTACCATCATAAGGTCTGCAAGCTCGTCTATAATAATTACAATCTTAGGCATTCTTTTTTCTTTTTCTTGCTTCTTATTATATCCTTCTATATCTCTTACTCTTTCTTTTGCAAACTTATTATATCTTTTTATCATTTCTGCAACTGCCCATTTAAGTGCTGCTGCTGCTTTCATTGGTTCTGTTATAACTGGTATAAGTAGATGTGGTATTTGATTATATATTGAAAGCTCTACAACTTTAGGGTCTACCATTAAAAATTTAACTTCATTTGGATCTGCCTTATATAATATACTTGTAATTATTGAGTTTACACAAACAGATTTTCCGAGAACCTGTACTTCCTGCTACTAGTAAGTGTGGCATCTTATATATATCTGCAATAACACCATTTCCTCCAATACCTTTTCCGAAGTGCAAAAGATATCTTTGATTTTGATTCTTCAAACTCTCTTGATTCTATAACTTCTCTTAAAGCTACTGCTTCTCTTTTCTCATTTGGTACTTCTATACCAACTGCCTGTTTTCCTGGGATTGGAGCTTCTATTCTTATAGTTTCAGCTGCTAAATTAAGTGCTATATCATCTGCTAAATTAGCAATCTTGCTTACCTTAACACCTTGTGCAGGCTTTAATTCATATCTTGCAATTGCAGGTCCTACAGATACATCCATTACTTTTGCAGAAACCCCAAATGAATATAATGTTTTTTGAAGTGCATTTGCTGTATCTTCTATCATTTGTTTAGAAGCTTTTGCAGATGTCTTTTTACCTGGATTTAAAAGATCTATTGGTGGATATATATATTCATAATCTTCATATACTATATCTTCTGCATCAAGTTCCATTACTTCTTCTGTTTTAGGCTGTGTTTCTTTTTCTTTTTCTCTAAAAACAGCATTCCCTATTCTTTCAACATTTTCTTCATTATACTTATTTTCTTCTTCCTTATACTCATACCTCTCAGGCTCAGTATTTACTTTTTGTATATTCTTATCTTTTTTATCTCCTATTATCTCTTCATCAGATTTTCCTGAAAAATCAATAACATTTAACCCATCATTTGAATATACAACCTTTTCCTTTGGAACATCTTTTTTAGGAGCAAATAATCCAAAAAATCCACCAGACTTTTTGTTATATAATCTTTCTTCTCTTATTTCACCATTTTCTGCATATTTAAGCTGTGATGTTTTTTGTACATATTTAGGTGGCTCTTGAATTTTAGGTTTTTCTTTTTCTCTTTGTTCTCTCATATTTTTCATATCTTGAACATGTTTTTCTTTTTCAATCTTATACTCATTTATTAAATTACTTAAAAAATCAACTATACTTATTTTTGATATTATTACTAACATCCATAGTATAAGTACAAGTATTATTATTGTTGCACCTACAATACCTAAAAGTGAAACAAGTGATGCAGATACAACAGTTCCTATCATACCTCCACCTTTATCACTTGCTCCGAAGCCTATATCCCATATCTACAATACTATCAAAATTTCCACCTTGTGGAATATCTCCTCTTCCTATGTAATACATAGAAAAAAGTGATGATATTAATACTAAAAGTACTGAATATTTTAATATACTTTTAAAATGTGTTTTTTTATCTTCTTTAAATATTGATACACATAGTAAAAAAGAACCAATAGGTATTATATACTTTATAGGACCAAATATTCCTGAGATTATTGGATCTAAAATTTTGTGTAAATCTCCACCTTTTCCATATATTACTATTGAAATCACTAGTGTAAACAATATTAATAACATAAGTGTTAAATCTATTTTACTTACACTTGATTTTGAACCTGATGGAGAACTTTGCTTTTGTGATGTACCTTTTGCTCTCTTTCTTGCCATTTTATCTCCTATCTTTTTAATCCTCTTCTATCATCTTTTAATTTTTCTAATATATTTACAAGCATTTCTTCTTGCATTTGAACTTTACTTAATATATCTAAAACAGATTTTTCTGCTTCTGATAACTTACTATCTGCATAATCTTTAGTTCCCTCACTAATTTCTCTTGCTTGCATTTTTGCATCATCTATCATTTGGAAACTTTTTTCTTCTGCTTGTCTTGTTATTTCATGTTCATCAACCATTTGAATTATTCTTTTTTCTGCTTCTTTTACTACATCTTCTGCTTCTTTTTTAGCTTCTTGTAATATTCTTGCACGTTCTTCTGTTATCCATTTTGCCTGTTTTATATCTTCAGGTATTTTTAGCTTTATTTCTTCTACAATATCTAATAATTCTTCTTGATTAATTATTACTTTTTTTAAAAGTGGTACTTCTTTTGCCTCTCTTATTATATCTTCTAATGTTTCTAAAAGTCCTAAAACCTCCATCATCCTCACCTTCCTGTTATATATATAATATTAGGTCTTCCATATTTTTTTATCTTTAATATTTCTATTATTCCTTTTTCTTCTAATTTCCTAATATTATCAATATATTTTTGATTATCTGTCTCATATACAATTAAAGAATTATCATTTAAAATCTTATTTTCTATTATATACTGTATTTCCTCTGTTTCATCCTTATCATATGGAGGATCTAAATATATAATATCAAATCTTTCTTTATCTTTAATTGTATCTTCTTTTGTAAATTCATTTAGTAGTATTTTAGATGTTTTCTGAATTATAATACAACTTTCTTTATCAATCTCTTTTATCTTTGATATATTTTCTTTTATTTTTAATATTGCATCTCTAGATTTATCTACAAATATGCATTTTTCAGCACCTCTGCTTATAAACTCAAGTCCTATTGATCCGACTTCCTGAATACAAATCTAATACTACTCTCCCGGCTTATATCTATTAAGCTTTCTATTGTACTAAATATAGACTCTTTTATTCTATCTAAAGTTGGTCTTGTATTATTACTTTTTATACTACTTAAACTTATGCCTTTAAATTTTCCTGATATTATTCTCATAACAACATATCATATACATGTTTTCTACATATTATATGCCTTTTACCTATTATTCAATATTTTTTCTACTTTTTTTACAAAAATTAAATCAAAATTACATAAATTATACATTTTTTTTAAACTTTATGTATAATTAACAATTTTTATTTCTTTACAAAGTTCTTAGTCTTTTTTCTTTTTGGATATCTTTTTTTAAAATTATCATTATTTTTTTCAAAATTATTTACTACTACTCTTTTTGAATTAATTTCTTTATCTTTTTTAATATCCTTATTATTTACTTTTTTACTATTATTTCTATCTTGTTGTTTTTTTATTATTTTTTTTAGTCTTTCTTTTTCTTCTTTAGTAGCTTCTCTATCTTGTATTTTTTTCTTTTTTGATGGATTTTGATTTTTAACATTATGTTTTTTTGTATCAATTTTGCTATTACTAATATTAGTATTTCTATCTTTTTCTAATTTTTCTTTTTCACTGTCTTTTTTAAAATTCTTCCTATTTTGTACTTTCTTTTTACTTTCTTCTTGTAATATTTTAAGAGTATATTTCTTTTTAGATTTTCCTATTATATACAAATAATCTCTTATAATCTCTTTTTTTAAAGTTTCAGGAACTAATTTAATCTTTTTTAATTTTTCAAAACTTACTACTTGTGGTATATATTTACCATATCTTTTATAGTTTTCTTCTTCATATTCTTCACCTTCTCCAGTTCCGAAGTATTCCGAGATACATACTCACCTAAAAAAACATATTGCATTCTCATATATGTATTAAGCTTATACATTAATTTTTTAACTTTTATATCAATTCCAAGTTCTTCTTTTATTTCTCTTATAGCTGTTTCTTCTATTTTTTCTCCCTCTTCTCGTCCTCCACCTGGTATTGTATAATATATCTGCTTATTCTTACCGAAATCCTCTTTCTCTTCTCATTAGTATTATATTATCACCTTGTGCTATTATCGCGGCACCTCTATCTGTCCATCTTTGCATTTTGCCTCCATCTTCTAACACATATATCATATATGTTTTACCGCATTTTTTCAAGTTTAATTACATAACATCAATATTTAATAATTTTAAAAATGAGACCTAAAAATTAATATTTTTTAAGTCTCACTTTATCCTAAAATTTTATTACCATCTTGAATGTACATATACCTTTTCATTTGGAAGAAACATATCAAGCTTATTCCTTGCTACATTTTCAATATATTTATCTGTATTTATCTTTTCTTTTTGTTCAATAAGATCTTCTTTTTCTGCTTTTAACTTTTCAAGTTCATCCTTATATTGACTTATTTGCATTTTTATCTCTTGTTTTTTACTTTCTTGAGTAATTATAGAATTAATAGATATTGCTACAACAAATGCAAATATACTTAAATATATTACTATATTTTTAGCTTTATCATTTTTTTCCTTCATTTATCTCTTCCTCTTTATTATTATGTATTTTTTCCTGTTTTATTTCTTTTTTTCTAAACTTTTCTTTAACTTTTTTCATCTTTCTAAGTATAATATTATCATTTTGTTTAGAATCTTTATCTATCTCTATATCTAGAAGATATTTTAATAATAATTTTTTAAGTCCCTCTTCTTTTATATCAACTTTTAATATATTATTTTTTGCAACAGAAATTTTACCTGTTTCTTCAGATACAACAACTGCTATTGCATCACTATTTTTTGAAATACCAAGTGCTGCTCTATGTCTTGTACCAAATGCCTTATTTATATTATTATCAACTGCAAGTGGTAATATTGAACATGCTGACATAACTCTACCTTCACTTATAATAACTGCCCCATCATGAAGTGGTGTATCTTTTTCAAATATATTATTTAAAAGCTGTATTGATACATCTGCATTTATTCTTATTCCATTATCTATTATTTCCTTTAGTTTTATATCCTTTTCAAAAACTATTAAAGCACCTGTTTTTTGTTTCGCAAGCGAAACTGCTGACATTACAACCTTATATATATTTTCTTTCATTAGTTTTGTATCTTCGTTTTGTGATATTCCTAAATATTTTATAATTTTACTTGTTGCAATTTGTTCAAGCATTTTTCTAAGTTCTGGTTGAAAAATTATTACTAAAACTAATATACCATATGTTGATATTGATGATAATAATCTATGTATTATTGGTAATTTTATAACATCACTTATAATATTTATAGCAAAAAGTAATGCAATCCCCTTAACAAGTTGTAATACTCTAGTATTTTTTATAGTTTTTAATATAAGTATACCGAAGTGCTACTACAAGTATAACATCTATAACTGCCATAGATATTAAAAACACATTATTACTTGTTAAAATCATTCTATAATATTCTAAAAGTGTATTTCTAGGAACTAAATCAAGCCATTGATTTTCCATGTTATTCTCCTTTTATTATATTAACGTATTAAATATGGAAGTATACCTATAACTGTTGGAATTAACATTGCAAGTATTAATACAAGTGCAATAATCCTAGTTATAATATTATGTCCAAATTTCTTCTTATATTCTTTTTCTAATTTCTTTCCTTGCTTTTCTAATTCTTTTTGTTCTTTAGTTTTTTTCTCAAATTTAAATTTAAACATCTTTTTTCTCCTATTCCCTATCCTTATGTAATTTTAACATATTCAAACTATAATTAAAACAAGTATTTATTAAAATAATCTATTTATTATACAAAAAAAGAGGCTCATAATAAGCCCCTTCTATAATTCTTACTCTTTATCTTTTGTATATTTAAATTATATACCATCTTTTTTTATTTTTTCAACAACAAATTATTATTGTAATTCTTTTGTAATATTATTCCTAAGTAATAATTATGCAAATCTTTTTACATGTTTTTTTGTAATATTTTTGTTACATTTCCTTACAAATAGTATTCTATTATTTTTTTCAATGTTTGTATAAATATGTCTATATCTTGTTTTGTATTATATATACCAAGAGAAACTCGTATAAATTGTTTTTGTATATTCATACAGTCATTATTTTCTCTTACATATATATTATTATCTGAAAGGATTTGTGCTATTTCTATACTTTCTATTCCTTCTACATTAAATGAAACAATTCCAAGTGATAAATTAGAACAAACTGCACACATATCTCTTGTAATCATTCTTATTATAGGTCTCTTATATTCCTTATTTAATTCTTTTAAAGATTGTATTAAGTAATCCTTTAAATTTAATATATATCTTTTAATTTTGTTCATTCCTATATTTTCTAAATATTTAATACTACTTCCAAGTGATACAAGTCCTCCCATGTTTATTGTACCATCTTTTAAATCATTATATTTATTAATTGTTTTAATATTTTTATCTGCTACAATAACTCCGAACCCCTTCTAGTCCATACATCTTACTACTATTAAAAATAATAATATCTGGTTCTTCTTCTTTCCTATAGTCTATTCTCATATTTCTCATTTGCTGACTTGCATCTATTACTACAAATATATCTTTTCTTATTTCCTTATTTTCTTTTAGTATAAGGGTTACATCCATATCCATTCCAGATATTGAATGTACAGATGTTAATAATAGTATTATTTTTTCATCTTTAGGAATATTTCTTACTATTTCTTTAATCCTATCTTCATCATAATATCCTCCACTATCCAGTGAAAAATTGCGTATTTTAATGCTAATATTCCTTTTATCTTGTTCACATTTTTCTTTAAGTTTTTTCCAAGGACTTATTGTAGCTTTATGTTCATTTTCTGAAAATAATATATTAATTTTATCTCCATCTTTAAAAGTCTTATATATTTTATTTGACACTATCTTAACCGCTCTTGTTGTATTATGTGTAAACTTTACAATATATTCTCTATTTAATTCTTTTAAATTAAGAAATGATATAATATTTTTTCTTAAATTTTCAATATATTGCCTATTTTGAATATCAAGTCTATTTAAACTTCTCCCTACATTAGAACTGCTATTATTATAGTAGTTTAATACATCTTCTAATACACTGTTTGGCTTTTGTGTCATTGCTGCACTATCCAAATATACTATTTCTTTATTATTTTCAAAAAACTTAAAATCTTCTCTTATTTTTAAAAATTCTTTTTCTAATATTTCGTTATCTTCCAATATATTATTTTCCTTTTCTTTTTTACTTTTACTTTCTTGTTTATATTATCTAAGTTTCATTACATTTCTTGCTATTGGTAAACCTTTTTCTCTCCAAGCCATTATTCCACCTTTAAGCGATAACACATTTAATCCTTTTTTATTTAAAAATTTTGAATACCTATTAGTTTTCTTACCATCTACACATACCATGATAACTTCTGTTTCTTTTGTAAAAGGTAGTCCATTTTCTATAATTTCATCAAAGAATGTATCTGTAATGTTTATACTTCCCTTAATATTATTATTTTTAAATGCCATACTTCCTCTTGTGTCTATAATATATGGATTTTCTCCATTTGTTATTTTAGCATATAATTCTTCTGGTTCTATTGTTTTTAAGAATTTTTCATCTTCTTCATTTAAACCATCATATGTATATATACTTTCTTTTTCTACTCCATTTTCATCTTTGTTTACTGTTTCAAATATATCTGGTCTATATTTTCTTATATATGATACATAACTTTCCATTCTATCGCAAACTATGAATGTTGCTATTTTTTTACCAGTAAATCCTTCTTTTTCTAGTCTTTCATCTTCTTTTCTTAAATATTCAATACTTCCTAAAAGTGCACATCCACTTGTAGGTCCTCCGAAGAATTCCCATCTTTCTATTTAATACAAGCATCATATCTACTGCATCTTTTGGTGCCACTTTTACAATATCATCATATAGTTCTTTTTGGAATATTCCGAACTTCCATCATTTCTTCTTCATTTCTAATACCTGGTATCATTCCACCTGTTTTAGAAATTATCCCTATTTTCTTAAGGTCTTTGTTTTGTTCTTGTAAGTATTCTATAATCCCCCTTGAAGAACCTGTTGTACCTAATGCTCCAAAGAAATAATCAACTTTTCCTAAATCATCTGAAATTTCTTTTCCTGTTGTATCATGATGAATCTTAGGATTTTCTAGATTTGTATATTGGCTTGTATGATAATAGTGTGGATTTTTTGCAACTTTTTCTTCAATTTGAACTATTGGATCATATGGATCTGTTGGATCTGGACATGATGATGTACCAGGAAGTTCTATAAGGTCTCCACCTAATATTTTAAGTATTCCTCTTGCTTCTGGGATATCAATCCTATTTGTTATATTTTCAAAAGGAACATTATGTATTGATGCAATTACATTAAGTGCTTTTGCAGTATTTCCTGATGATGATTCTATTATTGTAATATCTTCACCATTTTTAAGTCTTTTTTTAGCACCTTCAAAAATTCCGAAGTGCTGTTCTATCTTTTACAGAACCAAATGGGTTAAAAAGTTCACATTTTGCCCATATTTCTATATGTTTTAATTTTGTTATATCATCATCTATTTTGATTATAGGGGTGTTTCCTATAAGTTCTAATACATTATTATATTTCATTTATTTCCTCTTTCTTTAATTTATTATATTTTATTATATTACATTATCTTTAAAAATATTCTTTATCTAATATTATATTATCTTTTTCAATTGCAATTGTATTTGCTATTTTTTGTCTTGCTGTATCTGTCCTATAGAAATCCATAAGATATGCACCAGTGTTTACAAACACAAATATATCACCTTTTTTAACTTCTTTATCTAAATATATCTTATGTGAATATATTAGGTCATTTTCCATACATAAATTACCTGCTACATATACACCTTCTTTAGCATCTTCTCTTAAGTCTTTTTCACTTTCTTTAATAAGATGTACAGGATCTAGGAACATTTCTCCTCCTCCCATTATTATATCCTGACTTTTCATATCTAGATATACCATCTTATCACCTGTTTCAAGTTCTTTTACAAAATTAACTTTTGTAACAACAATACCTGTTTGATCTAAAATAGCTGTTCCTGGTTCTATATATAGTTCTATTAGATTTTCTTTTATAATATCTAATACTTTTCTATTTCCAAAATCTTCTAAATTACTATCTAATACTTTTTCTAAATTATATACTCCTGGAATAGGTGTAACATATTCTTTATGTACTAAATTTTTCTTAATAGCACCTTTTTCTATAACAACACCAAAACTCTTGTTATTATATGTGATCATAGGTATTTGTCCTAATATACTTTTTTTAATATTTAAAATACTTTTATCATATTTATCCTTATCTTCAATATATTTAATACCATATCCACCACCAATATCCATTATATATGGGTTTAGTCCTAATTCATAACATTTTTCTATCATTTAAAATGTATTGTTTATTGCTACTGTTTTTTCTGCAATACTATTTGAATCTAAGTGAAATGCAAATCCTTTAAAATTAATATTATCTTGATATTCTTTACTTGCAATCTTTTCTAAAACTTTTTCATAATCTTTGTACTTAAACCCAAACTTTGTATTTTTTTCTAATATATTTGAACTTTTTGATTTAAATCCACTAAATCTTAATACTATACTAACTTTTGGTAGATTATTTTCTTTTTTCACTCTTATTATTTCATCTAATTCTTCTATATTGTCAACATGAAAAAGTATATTATGTCTTACACCAAGTTCTATAAACCTATCATTTTTAGGACCTGTTCCAACTATCTTATCTCCTGAAAATCCTTTTGAAAGTGCCATTATAAGTTCACCTTCTGATGCAACATCCATGTTTATTTTTGCTTTTAATGCTTTTCTTATAGCTGATTCACTTTTTGTTGATTTTTGTGCAAACTGTATTTTTCCTGTTAATCCTTTTTCTTCATAAAACTTCTTAAATTTTTCAATATTTTCTTCTAAAATATCTAAATTCATTATATTTAAAGGGCTTGAAAATCCTTGTAATAATCTGTTCATATCATTATAATTTAAATATTTTATCCACTTTTCATGTATTATAGGTGGAAATTCTATATATTTTTCCATTATTTATTATTCTCCTTTATAACCTTTTCATAATCAAATTCATTGTTTATATATCCGAAGTAAGTCAACTCCATAATATTCTGAATACCATGTTTCACAATTCTTCTTGTATATATCATAAAGTCTTTCCTTATATTCTTTCCAATCTTTTTTTGTATTTTTTACAAGATTTAATATTTTTTCAAAAACTTCTTTGTTTTCTTCTATAAACAGACTAAACTTTTCTTTATCTCCTTGTTCATATCTTCTTATATTACTAGAATATGATATAACCCCAAGTATTTTTTCTTCTCCAAGCTCTCTTTTTACAAATTCTACATCTGATTCATCTAATGCCTTGTTTATAACAACATAATTTTTTAAATTATAGTTTTTAGTTACATTTTCAAAATCTTTTATGATTCCAATACTTTTCATTGTTGGTTCTACAACAAATAAGTTTATTTCAGATGCACAAAACATTGATGTACCAACACTGTCAATACCTGCTGTTTGGTCTGTAATTACCAACATGTTTTCATCATCTAAAAGCCTGTTATATATAAGTTCATTAGCTTGAAGTTTACCATGGAAACATTGACTTCCGAAGTTGTTCTTCATCTGTATATGTTCCTGTTGTTACTAAAGCTATATTATCTTTAACTGTTGCATATTTTTTAAAAAACTCATCTTCAAGTGTTGGCATTATAAATTTAGAAGTATAGTCTGGAGGTGTTGTCCCTATAATTATTGGTTCTTTTTCCTTTACTTTTCTATTTCCTTCAAAATATCTTCCGAAGTTCTTCTATTCTATCTCCAAGTTCTATTTTATCCATTCCAATACTTTTACCTACATGTGAATTTATATCTGCATCAAATAATACTACATTTTTCACATAGTTTTTCACATATAATGCAAATGCTGTTGATATTGTTGTCTTTCCGGCTTCCACCTTTTCCTACAAATGATATTCTCATAATTTTCTCCTATTCATATATTCCAATAATCCTATTCTAACACAAAAAAGAACAAATTGCAATTCATTTGCATTTTTGTTCTTTTCTCCATTTTTCATCTTATTTTTTAATTTCAATTTTTTTATTTTTAATTTTAATTTGTAATATGTCTTATTCTTACAACTCTTATTCTTCTTCATCTTCATTAATATCTGTATTATGATTATTATCATTCTTACTTTTTAAGTCTTTATGAAGATCATGAATAATTTCGTTTATTCTAGAACCATATTCAACAGATTCATCATATATGAAAATTAAGCTTGGCATTTTTCTAAATTGAAGTATATGTGCAAGTCTTGTTCTCATAAATCCTGCTGCTTTTTTAAGTGCAAGCATTGCTTCTTTCTTATTCTTTACTGCAATCATACTTACATAAACTTTTGAATTACTAAAATCTGGTGCTGTATCTACTTTGTTTACAGTGATAAGCCCTGTTATATTTGTATTAGTAAGCTCTCTTGATATTATATTTGAAAGTTCTCTTTTTATACTTGAGTTTACTCTTTCCATTCTATTTGTCATATTTTCTCCTATTTAGTTAAACTTTTTCTCTTTATTTCTTGCATTTCATATACTTCTAATGTATCTCCTACTTGGATATCATTAAATCCTTCAATTTGAATACCACATTCATATCCATGTGCAACTTCTTTAACATCATCTTTAAATCTCTTAAGTGATGCAAGTTTAGAATCACATAATACTACATTATCTCTTATTATTCTAACACCTGCATTTCTTGTAACTTTACCTGTTAATACATATGCACCTGCAATAACACCAACTTTAGAAATCTTAAATGTTTCTCTTATTTCTGCTGTTCCTATAATAATTTCTTCATATTCTGGGTCAAGCATTCCTATCATTGCTGATTTAACATCTTCTATTGCATTATATATTATTGAATATTGTTTTATTTCTATTCCATCTTTATCTGCTTCTAATTTAGCAATAGGTTCTGATCTTACATTAAATGCTATAATTAGTGCTCCTGCAACTTTTGCAAGGTTTACATCAGATTCTGATACTCCACCTACACTTGAGTGAATAACTTTTATTGCTACTTCATCTGTAGATAAGTTTTCAAGTGATTTCTTTATAGCTTCTGCTGTTCCTAAAACATCTGCCTTAACAACAATATTTAGTTTCTTAATCTTACCTTCTGCTATGTTTGCATATAGGTCTTCTAATTTAACTGCAGATGATTTACCAATCTTTTGTTCTCTCTTAGCTCTTTCTCTTCTTTCAACAAGTTTTCTTGCTGTTTTTTCATCAGATACTTCATAGAAAACTTCTCCTGCTTCTGGTACAACATTTAATCCTGTTACTTCTACTGGTGTTGAAGGTCCTGCTTCTCTTATTCTTTCACCTTTAAAGTTAATCATATTTCTTATTCTACCTATTGCAGATCCAACAATTATTGTATCACCAATATTTAATGTACCCCTATCTACAAGCATACTTACAACAGGTCCTTTTGCCTTATCAAGTCTTGCTTCTAATACTGTACCTTTTGCTTGTTTCTTAGGATTTGCTTTTAATTCTAATATATCTGCTTGTAATTGTACCATTTCAAGTAATGTATCAATTCCTATATTTTCTTTTGCAGAAATAGGTACTAAAATTGTATCTCCTCCCCATTCTTCTGAAACAAGTCCATAATTTGATAATTCTTGTTTAATCTTATCTAGGTTTGCTCCTGGAAGGTCTATTTTGTTTATAGCAACTATAATTGGTATTTCTGCCGCTTTCGCATGGTTTATAGCTTCTATTGTTTGTGGCATTACTCCATCATTTGCTGCAACTACAAGTATAGCAATATCTGTAGCTTTTGCACCTCTTGCTCTCATTGATGTAAACGCTTCATGTCCTGGTGTATCTAAAAATGTCATAAGTTTGTTATTTACCATTACTTGATATGCACCAATATGTTGTGTGATTCCTCCTGCTTCTTCTGCAATCTTGTTTGTGTTTCTAATTGCATCTAAAAGTGATGTTTTACCATGGTCTACATGTCCCATTACAACAACTACAGGTGGTCTTTCTACAAGTTCTTCTTTCTTGTCTTCTGTATCATCAAATAATATTTCTTCATATGATACAACTTTTTTCCTATTAACATTTATTCCATATTCTGATGCTATTAAAAATGCTGTATCAAAATCTAAATCTGTATTTAAAGATACCATTACTCCCATTTTTATAAGGGTCTTCATAACATCTGCTACTGTTACTTTTAATTCTTGTGCTAAATCTTTTACAACTATTGTATCACCTATTGTTATTTCTGTATGTTTAGCTTGTTCTTTTGCTTGTTTCTTTTCTTTTTCTTTCTTCTTAGGTTTTGTTCTTTTTGCTCTTCCTGATGAATACATATCAAATATATCTCCACTTTCAATCATTCCGAGATATATTTCCTGTACCTTTAAATACTTTTAAGTCATCAACATCAAAATCTTCTTCTCTGCTTATTCTTTGTTTTTTCTTTGACTCTTCTTGTTGCTTATTATCTCTATCTTTTTCTCTACTTCTATCTCTATCTCTTTGTTGTTTAGTTGATATTCTTGCATTTTCTTTTCCATTATCATTAGATTTATCTATGTTTAAAGAATCCATCTTACTTTCTTTTCCTCTAAATCTATTTTCTCTTGATTGTTCTTTTTCCCTATCATTTCTATTATAATTTGATTTTTCTGAATTATATCCTCTGTTTGATGATGAGCTATTTTCATCTCTTCCTCTTTTTTTATTTTCAAACTTACCTTTTCTATCTTTTGAATTTTCTCTCTCTTTATTTTTATCTTTTCTCTTATTATCTTGGTTATTATAGTTATTCTTATTATTTTCTTTTGTATTTTGGAAATTATTTTTAGTATTTCTATTTTCTTGATTATTAGCATTTTTACTATTATTTAAGTTAAGATCTGAGTTTATTGTAGACATATTTTTATTGTTTCTTTCTTCTTTATAATTTTTATCATTAGATTTGTTTTGCATATCTTCCTTATTCATATCTATTTCTTTGCCTTCTTTAATCTTTATATCTTGTTTTTCTTTCTTTTTTCCCAAACCTAATAATTCATTTAAAGTCATAGGCTTATTTTCTTTTTTTGGTTTTCTTGAAACAATATTATATTCTTTTTGTGTATTTTTAGAAATTTTACCTACTTCTTCTAAATTTTTTACTATTTTCTTATTTTCATCAACAACAACTTGTCTTCTTATTATAACTGGTTCTTCTTTTTTATCTACTTTTTCCATATCTTTTATATTATCAACTGCTTTAGTTGTTTTTTCTTTCTTTTCTAAACTTAAAATAATCTTATTTGCCTCTTCTTCTGTTATATTATTTAAATGACTTTTTACATCTATTCCTAAACTATTAGCAATTTCTATAGTCTCTTTATTTGTCTTATTTATTTCTTTTGCTAATTCATATATTTTTTTATTCCCCATTTATTTCCTCCAAAATACTTTTTATAATTCCTTTTGATAAGTTATTATCACATATACCTATTATAGGCTTATTTACTTTTCCAACAGCACTGCTATTTTCTTCTTTTGTTCCCACTATAATAACCTTAATATTTTTATTTTCTTTTTCTATTTTTTCTTTACTTATACCTTTTTTATTATATCCATTATATTTATATCTATTTTCAAATACATTTTCTAATCTTTTTAAAAATTTTTCTTTTGCTTTTTGAGACATATCTTCAGATATTATAATTAAAGATACCTTATTTCTCTCAAGTCCTAAAATAACATCATCATCTCCAAACATTATCTTACCTGACTTTGAAGCAAATCCTAGTAAGTTTAAATATTTCTTTTTATATATATTTGTTACATATAATATATAATTATTATTCAATTTATTTTTTGGTTTTCTTTCTTTTCCTTCTTCTTTTCTTATATGTTTTTTATTATTTTTTTGCATATTTTTTTAATTCTTCTTTTTCCTCATCTTTTAATGATATATTAAAATATCTTTCAATTGTTCTCTTTTTAAAAGCATTATTAATACATTCTTCTTTTCTACATAAATATAATGTTTTTCCCATCCCTTGTATATTTAATTCTTCTGATATAATAATCTTCTTATTACTATCAATACCTAATTGCATATACTTATTCTCCAATATATTTTCTTTTGTTTTTAAAATACTTTGAAAACATCCTTTACACTTTCTCGTATTTTTAATTTTCCTCATTTTCTTTTTCTTCTTCCATATGTGCAATATCTTCTAAAGTTTCTTCAATTGCTTTTTCTTCTTCTTTTTCTTCTATTTCAGTATCTTCAAATTTTTCTTCTACTTCTTGAATACTTTCTGTATTTTCAATTTTTTCTTCAATCTTATCCATATCTATTAAAGTTTCTTTTTCACCATTTTCAAGCATTTCTTTAAATTGTGTTATTCCCTTAATATCTATTGACCAATGTGTAAGTTCTACTGCAAGTCTTACATTTTGTCCTTTTTTACCTATTGCTAATGTTAATTGTTCATCAGAAACTATAACCTGTGCAAATTTTGTTTCTTCATTAACATCTATTGCCATTATTTCTGCTGGTAAAAGTGCTTGTGCTATCAATTTAGATGGATCTTCACTCCATTCTACAACATCTATTTTTTCTCCGATGAAGTTCTTTTTTTATACTTTCAATTCTAAGTCCTTTTGGTCCTATACATGATCCTACAGGATCTATATTTTCATTTTCTGAATATACAGCAACTTTTGCTCTAACACCTGGTTCTCTTGATACTGATTTTACTTCTATTAATCCCTCATCTATTTCTGGTATTTCATATTCAAAAAGTCTTTTTAAAAATTCATTTGATCTTCTTGATACAACTACTTGTACATCTCCTTTTTCTCTTTGAATAACATCTTCTACATATACTCTTATCTTTTGATTAACCTTATACTTATCTTTTTCTACTTGTTCTTTTAATGGCATAACTCCTTCTAATTTTCCGAAGATCAAGTATTACTGTTTTTCCGGGTACTGCTTTTTGAACTATCCCTGTTATAATTTCACCTTTTTTTTCTTGATATTCTGCATATCTTACTTCTTTTTCTTTTTCTCTTAATCTTTGTACTATTATTTGTTTACCTTTTTGTATTGCTATTCTACCAAAATCTTTTGGTACTATAACCATACTTATAACATCTCCTACTTTTACTCTTTTCTTTTTTGTTTTTGCTTCTTCTAATGATATTTCTTTTATATCATCTTCTACTTTTTCAACAACTTTTTTTTCTGCAACTACAACTATATCACCATTTTTATCTATATCTATTTTAACATTTTCTTCTGTTCCATAGTTTTCCTTATATGCTGCTTCTAATGCAGTTATAAGAGCGTCTTTCATATATTCTTGTGATATTCCTTCTTCTTTTTCTAATTCTTCCATTGCTTTTATAAGCTCTCTCATATTAATTGATTTCATACTCTTTTTCTCCATTAACTTAAATATTTATATATTTTTCTTACACAATTCATTTCTCTTTAAAATATGGAAGGACCTTTTTAGCCCTTCCATATTTAATTTAATATGAACTTTACAATATAATAATACCATTTGTCCAGTATTTTGTCAACCGGTCAATTTGCAGGTTAATTTGCATTTAAAGTGCAATATTATTCTATAATAAAATATCAAAGCCATTACTTTTATTTTTTTAGCTATTTACTGCAGTTTACGAGTTAAATAATAACTCTGTTCCTTCTATACTATCATACTCTTCTAATATTCTCATATATAGTGTGTAATAATTTAACTTTTTTTCTCTCCAAATCATTTAATTTTAATACTATTTTATCTAAATCTTCAGCACTATATTTAGTAAATATCAAAACATATTTGGTGGAAATTTTGTATTGTTATAATATTATGTTTTTTTTATTAAGTTATTTTAATAACCAATCTATTATGTTTATCTTTGTTATACCTTTATAATCTACCTCTAAGTCCATATCCATTGTTATTAGATACTTAGGATAATGATCTTCTGTATTTTTTAATGATCTTAATTCTCTTTTTAAAACTTCTCCATATCTTACTGTAATAGTTACTTGGAAATATTTTTCCATTACTTTTTTATTTTTTATACTTTTGGAAATATTTTTCCTTTTAATATATTAGAATTATAAAAGAACACATCAAAAAGATGTGTTCTTTCTTAATTAAAGTATTTTTTTCAAAGACAACTACTTAGTTTTTCTTGTATTTATCTTTAGAAAGTTTTTCTTTCTTTATCAATCTTTGTTCTTTATAGATTTCTCTATAGGTTGTTACAATTATCTCTTTTTTATTTTCTTTTATTTTTTGAGACAATTTAACATTTATATTTTCAATGTTTCTACCCCACATTTCAAAAATATGGGTACCATTTACTTTGTCTAGATACATCATTATTTTAATTGGATACTTTCTTGTGTTTTTAAACACTAGATCTATTAGTCCATAATATATTGTTGCATCCCGTCCTTCGGGAGCAAATTTTTGTATTCTAGGGTGATGCTTTCTTTCTATTATTTGCATATTAGAAAGAAGAGCAAGATTATAAAGTCCGGTAACTGCCTGACATATACCACCGGCTAGTTGTTGTTCCAGTTTACCCCTAATGTAAACTGGACCCTCTTTGAATCCCTTTTCTTCTGTCCTTTCACCAATATTTTGATTAAACGAAAATGTTTCATTCGGAAGTATGACCAAGCCATCTATTATATTTGTTATAAGCTCCATGTTGATTTCATGGGATTTATTTTCTAAATCATAACTTGTTTCAAATCTTCCTAACAAGTCACTAAATAATTCCCATTCTTTAAGACTCTTTTTCAATTTTCTTCTTCTAAATTTTCTCCAACTTTGGAGAATCTTTTTGGCTATTTTTCTTAATCTTTTCATCTTTTTCTCCTCTCTTGCCTATTATTAAACAGCAAAATAATTTTGTTCTATTATAATTATATCATAATTTTCTGTAATAACAAAATAATCTAGACTTTTTATGTCTAGATTACTTTTTCTTATTCTTTAAATTTAATTTCTTATTATTTCTTTGTCCCTCTTTGTATTATTCTTGCAAGAGGCTTATATGTATCTACACTAATTAATTTCTTTTCTTTTAATACTCCATCTACATATGTTTCCTTATATGTATTTACAGTATATCCTCTAGATCCACCTTGTACTACTTTTGTTTTTCCAGCTTTTAATTCTGGATTATCTTCATACTTAGTTTCTGGTTCTTTTGAAGATGTTATTTGTGTATATACTTTTGTTGTTACTTTATCCACATTTATACCATATATTGAGATTTTTTCAATTCCATTTTGTGTTGATGCCACTATTTTTATAGGATATTTTGTTGTATTTTTGAATTTAAAATCTATTGCTCCATAAAATACTGTTGCATCTCTACCTGGATCTGCATATGATGTTATAAACGAGTGGTTTGATCTACTTGTTATTTGTAAGTCTGATAATAATGCTGCATTATATAATGTTGAAGAAACTTGGCAAATTCCTCCTCCAATATCATCTACAACTTTACCACCACTATATATAGGTGCCGCTCTATATCCTGCATCTATTGTTCTTTTCCCTACAACCCTATTATATGAGAACTCTTCTCCGTGGTCTTAAAATATATCCATTAATTTTATTTGTTGCAAGTCTTAAATTTGTTGTTCTATCAACATTTCCTGTATTATAATTTGTTTGATATGTTCCGAAGCAGGTCTGGGAATATATCTTTTCCAAGCTTATCATATGTTATTTCTGCTTTCACTTTTTTAAGTGGTATTATATATTCTTCTTTCTTTTCCTTTAATATATTTCTTGCCTCTTCCATTGAAACTGCAAAATCAAGTCCATCTTTATCAAGTTTTAACTCTTTTGTCTGTTCATTATATGTTGCATTTTCTGGCTTTTCATATATTTCACTATATATTTTTTCTATATCTATATTATGTGGCTGAATAATAGTTATTGGTATTGTAAGTTTTAGATCTTCTTCTTTTATCTTATTTGTATCTTTCATTAAACTTACTATTTGTTCTCTTAAAGATAGTTTATTTACTTCATTCCCTTCCATTCCCGGATATATTAAAAGTTTGTTTCCATCTATATTATATGATGGTTCTTTTACTTTATCTGGTATTTTACCTGAAATCTCCTCAAGAAGTGTTTTCATAAGATCTTCATTTATACTACTATTTAATTCTATTTCTTTTTTTTCAAAATATTGTAAAAGAATAGTATAATTATTTTCTACTATATTTCCGATTTCTTCCTATCATATATGCTTTATCTACTGCACTATTTATATCTACCTTAAATTCTACCATTTCAGGTTTTATTATATGTTCATAATCTTTTAAACTTGCTTTTATTTCTTTACTAGCTTTTTCTGTATATATTGTTTCTATTTTTTCTTTTGCCTTTTCTTTACTCATATTTCCAACATTTATATCTCCAATATATACATTGGGAACTATTACATCTTTACCCATATATATAACAGAAAAACATGTTGAAATTATAGCAATAAGTGATATTAAAACTAGAAATATTATTATAGATATTCTTTTCTTTCTATTATTACCAAGTTTTTCTATAACCTTTTTTTGTATATCTTCTTCTAATTCTTTTTTTTCTAACTCTTTTTTATTTATTATTTTAACATCTTCTTTATTATTTTCTTTTAATTTTTCATTAGTCTTTTCTTGTAACTTTTCTAATTGTTCTTCTGTTTCTATTTCATCTACTTTTACTTTTCCTACACTATCTAAAACAACTCTTTTTTCTTTATTAGATTTAGTATTTTTAAGTTCATCTATATTATCACTTTCTATTATATGTTCCAGAATATCTTCTTTAACATTTTCTTCTGTTTGTTTATCCTCATTTTTTGTTTTTAATTTCGATTTCGATTTTGATTTTTTATCTTTATTCTTGCCTTTTTCTTTTTTTACTTTCTCTTTATCTTTTATCTCTTTATCTATAATATTATTTGTCTTTTTGCTTTTTATATTCCTTTTAGTATCATTATTATTCTTTTTATTATTACTCTTTTGTTTTTTGCCCCTCTCTTTACCTTTTTTACTTACTTTTTCTATCTCTTCTTTTTCTTCTCCCATATTATAATTTATCTCCTTGTGTCATTATAATTTGTATATTCTTTCTTTTCTATATTCATCCTATTTTCAAGAACTTTTGGGAAAACTCCGAAATGCTTTAGTTATTGCATTAATTACTTGTTCTGAAAAAGCAAATATATTTTTAGATTTTTTAATTACTAATAAGTCATTCTGTTTTTTTTGGGAATATATATTCTTTAAATTTTCTGGTTCTATTATTGCAGTTAACTCTTCTTCTATATGTATTTTTTTATTTTCTTTATTACCTTCTTTATTATTTCTTTCTGTATTTATTATAGAATATACTTCTACCTTATTTTTTTCTTTCCTAAACACTGCTTTAACAATATATCCAATTTCTGATTTTTCAAATTCATATTTTTCTTTATCTATTTGTAAAAAATATTTTTGTAAATCTTTATTATCATAATCAACTATTTCATCATTTTCTATTTCTTTTTTATATATAACCTTATACTCTTTCCCTATTATTATCTTATCAGTATTTAGATATAGTCCTTTTATTATTTCCATACTATCACCTATCTAAATTATTCTTATATTTTATTTATACTTATTTAATATTATTTTACTATTATAGTTATTGCTTGTAATATGTTTTTTACTGGCAATATTTCTATTTTATACTTTTCTTTTTTTTCAAGCTTATTATATGTAACAAGTGGTATCATTACTTTTTTAAAGCCCATTTTTTCTGCTTCCATAATTCTTTTTTCAATCATAGCAACATTTCTTACTTCACCTGTAAGCCCTACTTCTCCTATTATTGCCATATCATTATCTATATGTATCTTCTTATAACTTGATATTATTGCTAAAATTATTCCGAAGATCTATTGCAGGCTCTGTTACTTTTATTCCTCCTGCTATATTCATATATACATCTTGGCTACTCAGTGGTATTCCTGCATATTTTTCTATAACAGCAAGCATTAAATTTAACTTATTTGTATCTATACCTGAGCTACTTCTTCTTGGCATTCCAAATGCTGTTCTTGTTGTAAGTGCTTGTAATTCTAGAAGTATTGGTCTTGTTCCTTCTAGTGACGATACTACAACTGTCCCTATAGTATCTGATTCTCTATCTTCTATTAAAACAGATGATGGATTTTTTACTTCTTTTAATCCTTCTTCTCTCATTTCAAAAATTCCTATTTCATCTGTTGAACCAAACCTATTTTTTACAGTTCTTAATACCCTATATGCAAAATGTCTTTCACCTTCTAAATATAGCACAGTATCTACCATATGTTCTAAAACTCTTGGTCCTGCTATATTTCCGGTCTTTTGTAACATGTCCTACTATTACTGTTGTTATTCCATTTTTTTTACAAATATTCATAACTTTTGATGTTATTTCTCTTACCTGGCTAACACTTCCTGCTGCAGATGTTATTTCTGGTGAATTCATTGTTTGTATAGAATCTATTATACAAAATTCTGGCTTTTCTTGATATATTTTTTCCTCAATTTCTACCATATCTGTTTGTCCATAAAAATATAGGTTATCACATTTTATTCCAAGTCTTTCAGCTCTTATAGATACTTGTTGTGCAGATTCTTCTCCTGAAATATATAATACTTTCTTATCTTTTCCAATATTATTGCAAATTTGAAGTATTATTGTTGATTTTCCGAATTCCTGGCTCTCCACCTATTAATGTAAGTGATCCTTTTACAAATCCACCACCGAAGAACTCTATCTGCTTCATTATATCCTGTAGACATTCTTGTATATATGTTTTTTGGTGTGTCTATAAGTTTTACAACTTCTATTTTTTTACCATCCATATCTGTATATATACTTTTATCATCTCTCGCTTTTATATTCTGTGCTTTTTCTTCATAATATGTATCCCATGAACCACATGAAGGACATTTACCTACCCATTTTGGTGTTTCATTTCCACATTCTGAACATACCCATATAGTTTTTAATTTTGCCATTTTACCTCTTTCTATGGTATTAAATTACTTTAATTATTTTTTCTTAATTATAATATATCATCTTTAAACATTCTATCTAAAACATCAATATACATTCCGGTGTGCCCATGTAAGTCCTATTATCCATTTTGGTTCTAATAGTTCATTATCTATTTGTTCTGGTATAAATCCATGAATATTTGCTGTATTTGTAACAAATTTTAGATTTTCTAATGCTTCTTCTTTTCTATTTCTTTCAATATTATATTTAGCCATCCAAAGATTTGATAAACTCCATGGATTTTTTCCGTCCTAAATAATTATCATTTTCATATCTTAAATATCCGCCCAGTATATGTTCTTAAATTCATTTCAATTGCCATATATGTATTTATCATTTTCTTTTCATTTACAGTAAATATATTAAATGGGGTTACTAAAGATAGTGCAGATATATCTATCTTAGGATTTTCAACATCATTTACATATGCTTGTTTTTCATTTGAATACATATTCATATGTATCCATTCTTTTACATCTACTAAAAGTGGATTTATCTTTTGTATCTCCTTATTTATTTGTTCTACTTTAAGTCTATTTTCCTTATATGTATCTTTTACTATTTCATAAATTTCACTCATTGTTTTTAAACTTGCAAATACTGCAGATATTCCAAATACACTTTCTCCTACATAATTTTCCCAAAGATCAAATGTCTTTGTCTTTTTAAATGTTATCACATTTTCTAAGTATCTTACTATATACTTATATGCATTTTGTAACATTGGTAATATTCTTTTTAAAAATAATATATCTTTTGTATAATTATAATAATCATATGCTATAAGAATGTTTATAGCTGTTTCATCTATCTGATATCCGCCAGCTTGGTGCAAGTCTTGTATCACTATAGAATCGTTGTTCCCATCTTCCATTCTTACTTTGAGTATTTTTTGCAAATATTTCTAGATATTTTCTTACATTTTCAGACATCCCTAATATATTATATGCTTTCATAACATAATATAAGTCTCTTGGCCATACATATCCGGTATCCTCCGAGAATATTCTCTTTTTTCATCTGCTTCTAATGCTGCAATTACTCCACCTGTTGATTCATTTTTTAATATATTTAATAATATTATACTCTGCTTATATATTTCTGCTGTTTTTAAATCTACTTTTGATAAATCATGTTTTATATGTTTTTCTATTAAATGTTTCCAATATCTTATAGCTTCATGTTCTCTATCTTTAACATTTATTTTCTTTGCACGAATTATTTCCATTTCAAGTGCTGACATCTCTTTTTTATCATTTTCATTAAAATATATATATACTGGAAATTCTTTTGTTTCATTTGGTTCTATTACTATTTTTTCAAATTTAATAGTAGATTTAGAAGAAAGCCCAACATATTCTTGTTCTATATCTTCAAAGTTTTTAAAATAGTCTATAGGATATTCTAACATTATATCTGAATTTACTTTTTTTCCTATAATATCAGATTTTGAAAATATTGCAACACTATATCCGTGATTATAATGTATAAGTGCATCTTGCATTATAATGCTTGATGAATTTTCATAAATACTTCCGAGTTATTCCGACTGTGTATCATAGGATATATTATAATCTTTTTATTTGAACTATTTTTAATCTCATAATTTCTTATACACATATTTTCATTTAATGGTGCAAAATCTGTTTGCATTATACTTATATCTTTATCTAATATATACATATTTGTTTTAAGTATATTAGTATCTTGTACATATTTTTGTTCATAATCTGTATTATATTCTTCTCCACAAACATGTATATATTCATTTTCTTCCATTTCATCATATATTTTAAATGCTATATACATATCGCTTATTTGACTTTTAAAATCTGGCTGTGGGAAATATGCTCTAAGAAGTTTTCCCCTAGTATCTATTCCTAATGTTACTTTTCCATTACCAATTATAGCATTATTAAAATATATATTTTTTGTCATAACCATTCTCCTATATTATATCATCAATATCATCAAGTTCTTCAACCACTTTATCTGTTTTTACTTCTTCTTTTACCTTTTTAGGTCTTCCTCTTTTTTTAATAGGCTTCTCTTGTTTTTCTTCACTTTCAATTTCAATTTTATTATTATCTTCAGTTATATTTTCTTTTAAGTCTTTATCATCATTTTTATCTTTTTCTAAAGTCTCATTTTTTATTATATCTTCTTCTTTTTTCTCTTTTAATATCAATTTAATTGTATCTTCAAGTTTTCCAAGTTTTATTAGTACTTCTTGTAATATTCCCATATCTGTATCATTTACAATATTTTCTGATTTTACATGTACATGTGTCATTCTATCTGCTATAGTATCTGAAAGTATAGAAATTTCTTCATTAAGATCTGAAACCTTATTTGCAAAATCAATTTTTTCTTCTCTTGTTGCAACAACTTTTTCTTTTTCAAGTAAGTTTTCTTCTTTTTCTACAATTTCATCAACTCTGAAACAATCACCAAAACTTGGTATTTCTGTTTCTATTCCATATTCTTCTTCTATTTTATTTTTTAAAACATTTTGTGCTTCTTCTTCACCATGTACTAAAAATATTTTTTTAGGCTTTTCTTTAAATTCTCCAACAAAATTCATTAAAAGTCTTTGGTCTGCATGTCCTGAATATCCATCTATATATACTATTTCTGCATTTACTGCAATTTCTTCTCCAAATATTTTTACCTTTTTTTCACCTTCTACAATTCTTCTTCCGAAGTGTATTTGATGCTTGATATCCAACAAATAATATTGTATTTAATGGATTCCACAAATTATGTTTTAAATGGTGTTTTATTCTTCCTGCATCACACATTCCGAGATGCAGAAACTATAATATGTGGTTCTTTTAAAGTATTTAATGCTTTTGATTCATCAGGTGTTTTTGTAAATACTAATCCTTCGAAATCAATAGGATTATCACCATTTAATATTCTTTTTTGTGCATTTTCATCAAAAAGTTCCATATTTGATTTAAAAATATCTGTTGCTGATGTTGCAAGTGGACTATCTATATATACAGTCGCATTCATAAGTTCCTTATACTCATCTTTTATTTCTTGTGCAACTGTCTTATCTTTTATACTATCTAAATCATATAATACCTCTTGTGTTCTACCAACAGCAAATGATGGTATTATTACATTTCCACCTCTTCTTAATGTCTTTATAACAGTATCTAGGAATAGCCTTGCTTTTTCTTCTCCTGTATTTGTTAGATGTAATCTATTTCCATATGTTGATTCCATTACAACATAATCTGCTTTTTTAATTGGTGTTGGAGATTGTAAAAGTGGCATATCATTATTTCCTATATCCCCTGAAAATACAACTTTAGTAGTTTTTCCGATCTTCTGTTATCCAAAGTTCTACTATTGCAGATCCGAAGCATATGACCTGCATCACTTAACCTAAATCTTATATTCTCATCTACTTCAAATATTTCCATATATTCTACACTTTCAAAATTTTGTGTAGAATTTCTTCCTTCTTCTGCAGTATATAATGGTTCTAATAGTTTCTTTCCTTGTCTCATTCTCTTCCTATTTTTCCATTCTGCTTCTGTTTCTTGTATATGTCCGGCTATCTTCAAGCATTATTTCTGATAATTCTTTTGTCGCCTTTGTACAATATACTTTTCCCTTAAATCCCTCTTTTACAAGTTTTGGTATTCTTCCTGTATGATCTATATGTGCATGTGTTAATATCATAAAATCTATCTCTTCTGGATTATATATAAACGGTGCATAATTTCTCTCTGCATCTATCATTCTTCCTTGAATTAATCCACAATCTATTAAAAACTTTTTACCAGCTGCCTCAACAAGGTGATTTGAACCTGTTACTTCTCTTGCTGCACCACAAAATACTATATTCATTTTTCCTCCATCTTTTGTATACAATATATACAAATATAATACTGCATAGAATTTGTTTTATCAATTAAAATGACTAAATTAAAATCTTTTAATTTTACTTTTTAACTAAAAAATACTTAAAGCTTATAAAATATATATTATTCTATTAAGCTTTAAGTATTTATATTATCTATGTTTTTTATTCATTCTGTATTCTAATATTAATTAATTTATTTTATTTTATTTTTTCTTTGTTCTATTTACTTCTTTTCTCATTCTTATTAAATAACAAATTAATTATTTGATGGTTTATTTAAATTTGTTATTGCATTATCTAGTCCACCTGCTGGTTTTGGTGCAGTATTTGCTGTACTGCTTGAACTTGATCCATTATTTGTTGTATTACCTGTTCCTGTGTTTGATGATCCATTTCCAGAAGTTCCTGATCCTCCATTTGATGTTGAATCAGTTGAACCTGTAGTTACATTTGTTGGAGAATTATCTTCTTCTACTTTGATTCTTTCTTCTTTTCCTGAATTATCTGTTGTTACAGCATATATTCCGAAGTTCTGTATTACTTACTGTAACAATATATTTTATTTTCTTAATGTTTAATGAACTTGCTGATGCTGGTTGTAATTCAACAGCTATCTCACTTTTTGGTGTTACTGTTACATTCCAGTTTCCTAAACTTTCTGTATCTTTTAATGAGCTTTTTCCTTTAAATGTTTTTGTAAATATATCAACACTAAATTGTCCATTTTGATCTATAAAATTTGATTTATTTTTCTTATAGTCTGCTGCTACTTCTAAAAGTGCTTTACTTCCTTCTGTAAAAGGTAACTTAGTTTTTGTTGTTTGTCCTGTAGTATTTGATGCTGTTTGTTCTTTATCTTCTGAACTTACATTTTTCTTACTTGCTGTTTCTATAGAGGCAACTTTTGCTTCTAATGTTTCTATCTTATCTTTTTGATCTTTAATTGTTTTTTGAAGTCCACTTGTATTTGTTGTTGATACTACATATACAACACCTGCAATTGCTACAAGTGCAAATACTAAACTTATTACACTAAGTATTCCTGCCATTCCACCTTTCGGTTTATCATTAAATCCAGTATTTGAACCAAATACCCCCATATTTTTTGTGTCATCTACCATATTATTAGTACCTCCCATATTAAAATTTTGTTCCATATCTTTTCTCCTTCTATTTTAAAATTAATATATTATTAGTATACATCATCTGAAAATTATTTTCCATTAGATTTATTATTAAATAAGTTTACACCATTAGTGTTTTCTTTATTTTTTTCTTCTTTTTTTTCATTTGTATATTGTTCATTATTCTTATTACTATTTTCTACATTTTCACTGCTTGAAGAATTAGCATTTGTTGTTCTACCATCTGTTGTTGTATTTGTTTGTATTGCTGCAAACGGATTTGATTTTCCGTCTTGCAAACCTTTTTGTTTTATCAAGTTCTGCACTATCTAATTCATATGTTTTTCTATTTACTGTAGATGTAACAGTCTCATCTGCAACCTTATCTGCTGTAAGTGATACTACTTTTGCATCTTTACTATATTTTTCTATACTTGGTATATTTTTTTGTGTTGCTACAAAATTATAAAGTACAAGTCCTGTTGTAATTATTATAATACATAATATGACAATAGCTATAAATAGTTCTTTAAAAAGTTTCATATATTTTTCCTTTCTGTTATTAGTTTGTAACTGTTTTTTGTGCTGTATTTTTTACATCTTGAACTGTTCCATTATTTTTTATATTGTTTGTATCATTTTGTATTTGACTTGCTGGATCTTGTTGTGTTTTTGATTCTGTATTATTTGTTGATGTTTTATTTAAATCTTTATTATTAGATCCGATTTTGAGTTGCTGATAATGGATCTACAATATTAGGATCAAATCCTTTAGTATTAATTGGCACTCCTTTTACTGTAAATCTTGCAATTAGACTATCAGTATTATTTGTTTTTGCTGTATTTCCTGTTTGTCTAACATTTTCATTATTATTTTGTTGTCCTTCTTGAGAAGTATCAGCTACACTTTCTGGAACTAAACTAAAATTAGAAATTCTTGCAACTAATCTTTCATCTCCTTCTAATTTGTATAAGAATTCAACTATATTTCCGATAATTTCCTGTTACTTGGAAATTTAAATCCCATAATTTAAATTCTGTATTATTTGAAAGTTCTTCTCTTGATGTTCCATTTGTTATATCAAGTCTTAGCTTCACTCCTTTATCTGTTGCATAATTTCCGAAGTACTGTCCATAAAAATTCTATATCATAACTTTCTATTTCTACTCCACCTTCTGCTCCTGCTGTTTTTGCAGCTTCTATCTTATTTAAATATTCTTCTTTAACTTTTTCATATTCTGATATTTCTTTTGAAAGTTCTTGTTTTGCTCCATTATATTTAGTAGTAGATTTTTGACGTAATTCTTCAATCTTTGCATCTAAATTTTTATCTTTTTTTCCTATTTCTGAATAACTTAGTATTTCATATCCAAACATTTTAGAACCTCTTAATATAACAGAAGTACAAAATATTAAAATGAATATTACTATTCCCCATATTATATATTTTCTCATACTGTTAAATCTCCTTCTAATCTAAATTCTAAAATACCATTTGACTTGTTTTCTTTTGTTGTTACAACATTTGTTATTATTGCATTATCTTTTAACTTATCTAAGAAATATCCAAATTGTTCATAATTAGTTGTTTGTGCTACTATTGTTACTCTCTTATTCTTCTCTACAATTTTTGTAATTGTTAAATTTTTAGGTATAAGATTTGCTATACTTGTAAGAAGATTTGGTATTGAATCTTTTTCTGTATGTTGTTCTTTTTCATTATTTCCTGGTTTTTGTGATAAACGTCTTAAAAGATTACTATATTCTTCTTTTTTCTCTGTTATAACTTGCTTGTCTGCATTTATCTTAGCTATTTCTTTTTCTTGATCCGAAATACTTTGATCTACCTTTTTTTTCATATTTTCATTTATATTTGTTATATATATTGAAAATCCTGAAAATACTATAATTACTAATAGTAATGCAATAATTATTCTTATTCCAAATTTTTCTGTTGGTTCTAATTTCCCTCCAAGATTCATCTCTACTTTTAGTGCTTTTAAATCACCAATTTCCATATTACTAAGATTATTCTTTTTTTCCATTCTAAAAGACATATATTTTCTTTCATATCCGAAGTGCTTCTCCTGCAAGTGCTATTGCTGAATTTACATCTACATATTCTTTTATTGGAGTTCTTTTCTGTTCTTCTATTCCTTCAGGTTTTAATATTTCACATTCTACATCATCTATAAGTTTTTCTATAAATGTTTCAATATTACTTATAGTTGCACCTGTTCCTGTAATATATATTTTCTTATATATTCCAGCATTCTTTTTCATTATATTTTTTATTTCTGAAATTATTTTCATTATTTCTGAAACTATAACTGGTGCATATTCATTACCTTCAAAAGATATTTGATCCATATCATCTATAGGAAGTACCATATTTCTTAATACCTCATAAGATTTAGATATTGAATTTTCTTCACTATTTATAGTATTTATTATATTTTTAGTACCTGTTCCTATTCTTGTAACTCTAACTGGTTCTCCATTAAATACTTCTGTAATATATGTATCTTCTTCAATATTTACAATTATTGCTGGAAGTGTACTTCTATATATATTAACAATACTAATACCTATTGGCATTTGTGAATATATATTAGCATTTTGTCCTATAAGATTTGCTCTTGTTTCAATTGCCGTTTTTTCTTGTATTCCTAATAATACATGTAGTTTTTCAGGATCTGCTGGATCCTTACTTAATATATATCCATATTCTAAAAGTTCTGGTCTTAACTTTTGTCTATCTGTTATTTCCTCATATGCTACTTCAACTGCTTTATCATAGTCTTTTTTCTTTAACATTGAAAAAATACTTGTTTCTTCATAATGTATCTCTGATGCATTTATAACAACATTACCCTTAGTTGAATTTGTTTCTTCTATTATTTGTTTTAATAATTCTTTATGGTTCTGTCCATATTTCATACCATAAGATTCAACTTTTAATTTATCTTTGGTACCATTTAACTTTGCATATTTTATAATATTTCTATCAATAAATATTCCTAATGCACTTGCCATTATTTCTACTCCTAACTTTGTTCATTTTCAGTATTTGAAGGTAAATCTAATACTACTTTTATCTTAAATACATAAGTTATTGCATTCCAAATTTTCTTGAAAAATGATGGTTTTACTTTTTTCTTTGATTCTTTTAATAATTTTTCTTCTTCTGTTTCTGTAACTATATTCTCAATATTATCATTTTTTAAAACATTATTAAGTTCTATGTTTTCTTCTTCAATTATATTTTCTATATTTAAAATATGTTCTTTTTCTTTTGTGCTTTCTTCTACTTTTGCAAGTTCTATTTCATCATTTATATCTTTTTCATTTTTTTCTTCTTTTTGATCTTTTTCTAAAGCCTCATGTTTTTCTATAACTTTATCTATTTCTTCATCATATATTTCAATTCTTTCAAAATCATCATCTTTATCTTCTTGTTTTAAATCTTGCTTTTGTTTTTGTTCTTGTTCTTGTTCTGATAAGTCTTTTATCCCTTCTTCTAACTTTCTTCTTAAATCATTTTTTATTTTTTCATTTTCTTCTAATTCTTTTTGTTCTCTTAATCTTTTCTTTTCTTCTGCACTTTCTGCTTCATTTTTTTCTTCTAATATACCTTCATCTGCAGGTTTTATTTCTATTCCAAGTCCAATATTTTCTAATTCTTTTTCTTTTTGTTCTTTAAGTTTATTTTCCAATTGTTGTTGTTCTTTTTCTAATCTTTGTTGTTCTTCTAATTTTTCTCTTGCAATTCTTTCTGTTTCTTCTTTTATCCTTGCTTGAATATCTTCATAATTTTCTGCACCTTCTGGTATTTTATTTTCAAATTCCTCTACTCCATCTCTTATATCAATCATTGAATTATTGATGTTCATTCCTTGATTTATATCATTAATTCCTTGCATTGTAGTTCTTTCAACAACCCTTTCTATAGGAGCTGGTATTGTTTTTAGGCTATCTGCCAATTCTATTCCTATTGAACTTAATGCTTTTGATCTATCTTCAATTCTTTCAATGTCAATTTCTATAAAAAGGTTTGATTCCAAATTAGATATTTTTGTTTCAATCATTTTTGCTGCAGTTCTTACATTTTCTTCTTGTAAGTCATTTGAGTTTGCAATTATTGTTAATCCTTCAGATATATTTTTATCAAATCTTCCCTCAAATCTTGATAATCTTGTCATCCAGCCTTCTGGTTTTTGAGATACAGTATCTAATGCTTCTCTTAATATGTATGACATTCTTATATTTTCTTCTCTTTCATTCATAAGGTTTGCTATTTGATTATTATTATTTTCAAATTGTTGTGTTGCATATTCTACTAAATCATATGCCGCCTTATATACTTCTGTAGGAAATGCATTCTTACTTGGATATTCAACTAAAAAGTCTGTTATTGATTCCATTAAATCTTTAAAATATGAATCTTCCTCTAATTTTATTATCTGTTTCTTACTATTTGGATTTATTAATTTTTTAACCTTATATATATTTGATAATATTTTTTCTTCATTTATCATCATTCTTACATTAAACACCTTTGTTTTCTTAAAAAAAATTGGCATAACTTCCCCTTTCTTAATATATATACCTAAAGTATACTTATTTCCGTAAGTAATAACAATAATTATTACTTTTTTTTGTATTTCTTTTTTGTTACATTCCTTATTTCCCTAAGAAGGAACACAACATTTTCCTATATTTTTAACCTATATTTTAACTTTATTATATTATTATATTTCTACAATATTATATATATTTGTTACATAAATTTTACAAAGAGAAAAGAAAGCTCTTTCTTTATTTCGAACTTTCTTTTTAAACTATATTATTTGAAGCAATGTATATGTCTGTGCTCTATTATAATCAAATATAACAGTTACACTATTAGGATATCCTCCTTTTGCTTGGAAAACTTCAATATTAGGAACTTGACCTCTTGGAAATTCTCTTCCTATTTGAATACTCCAATTTCCTGCACCATCTACTCCTACCCATTGTGCTAATACTCCCGGCATATGAACATGTACAGAAGCTCCTGGTTCTCCTCTACCAGATACAAAATTGATTCTATGTCTCCAGTTTCTTCCTCCACCTGTAAGCTGTGAATTTGTATAACTAATATATGGACCTGATAACCTTTCGGCTACAACATTAAGTCCTACCCAACCTGACCAAGGTCTACCGAAGTCTATATTGTTGTGCTTCAATTCTCCTATTAGGATCTTGTCTACCTATATATGTTGCCCAGTTACCTGCTCCGATCAACTCCTACATCACGTATTACTACACCGGTGTACATGAACTTTAACTGTTGCTCCTGGTTCTCCTCTACCAGATACCCAATCATGTGATGTTGTTATATAATTTATACTTGGTGGTGGCATTTGTGGTAATTGCTGTACTACCATTCTTGACCATCCGAGACCATGGTCTTCCTACACCTCTTTGTTGTGCTTCTACAGTAGTATTTCCTCTTTCAAACCCTAAATGTGTCCACCATCTACCACTTGCATCTGTCCCTATATCACGTATAAACACACCGTGTGCATGTACCTTTACTGTTGCTCCTGGTGTTGCCCAACCATATATATGGTCTTGTGCTGTATTCATTTGATCAATACTTGGGTTTCCGAAGTGGTGGTAATTGTACTACATTTGATACTGCCATATCACTCCATGGTCTTCCTGTCTTCATTTGCCTTACTTCTATTCTTGCATTTCCTCTTTCTTGTCCTATATGTTGATTCCATCTACCACTTCCATCTGCAGTAATATTTTGTCTTACAATTCCGTGTACATGAACATCTACTGTTGCTCCTGGATCTGCCCATCCCCATACTCTATCATGACTTGAATCAACATAATCTATTCTAGGTATTCCGAAGTGCTGGTAACTGTACTACTGTCCTTTTTACTTCTTCACTATTAGGTCTATCTGGTAATTCTTGATATGCTATTATTTCCTTACCTGCTTCTAATAATCCTGTATCAATTTCCCAATCTCCATTTCCATTTACACTTACATATCTTTCCAACTTATCTAGAATTTTTACATATACTTTTGAATTTGGTACTCCTCTTCCTGTAACTTTTGTATCATCTGTATCTACCTCATTTATTGTAGGCACTGGAGCTGGTACTGCTCTTACTACATATGTATCTACAGGATCTGATTCTATTCTTCTTGGAGTTATTTGTGTTGCAACTATTCTTGCATGTTCATTTTGTTTTGGTATTGTTATCCTATATCTTCCTGATCCATCTACATTTCCTATATATTCTCTTCCATCTTGTAATAAGATTTTTATCCTACTACCTGAAATACCTGTACCTATTACTTCTGTATGATTACTCTTAACTTCATTAATTGTTGGTCTTTCACCTTTTGCCATTCCAACTATTGTTGTTACTACATCACTTGTAAGCTTATCATACATACTTTGTCTTCCGAGATACTACTGTTCCTTCATATGGTGCAGTTATTGATATATTATATCTTCCGTCCTCCGGTCTGCTACCCCTGTATATTCTGTGCTTCCTATCACTATAGATATATTAGCATTTGGTCTTGAAGTTCCTGTTACATTATTATCTGTGTTTATAACCCTATTTATTGTTATTTGTTCTAATTTGGCTTTTACTACTTCTACTTTTACTTCTACACTTACTATCTTATCTTTTTCTTTTTGTGTAACTGTTATAACTGTACCTACTTGTTGAACCGGTACATCTATACTCCATTTACCGTTTTCATCAACTATTCCTTCATACTGATTACCTGCTATATTTACATATATTGTAGCACCTATTTCTCCGTGAACCTGATATTTTTCTATCTTCATTTGTTATTGCATTTACTATAGGTTTTGCACTTTCTTTTCCTTGTTCTTTAAATTTCTCTCTTATATTATTTTCAAAATCTTCTTTTTTAATAAGTTCAATATTTCTTATCTTATCCCATATCATATCATGCCTTATTTCATAATATGTAGTAAATTCTTTACTATTATACAAATCCTCAAACTTAAAATTATCTGTTCCATTAACTTTTCCTGGTATTACTATATCTGATATTCCTGCATATGTTCTATCATATAATTCCCCTACTGCCTGATTATAATTTGTTGTATTTGCCTTAGTAAAAAGTCCATTTTCTCCATTTAATGTACTTATAACTATTGCTGCAAGTAAAATTAATACTATTATTGATATAACTAATGCTATTAATGTTATTCCACCTTTTTTTCTTACCATTTTTCCCTCACTCGCCAAATTTTTATATAACTAACTTATTTAAAAGTTTATCAATAATATATTTTAAATGTAAATAATTGTAACATTCTTATTTTTTATTGTAATTTTAATAATAATTAAATTTTAGCTTATTATCACTATATTTATAATATATAATTTATTTTTTTCTCTATTTTTTAATTTACCTCTAGTAATATTATTATAAACATTGTATAATGAATATACCTACAAGGTACGAATTGTGTTATTTTTAGAACCTACATGTATCGAAGGGGAGAACTACTTTCGGTGTGGCGTGCATAACTTCATTTATGATTTTATCCCATAAACACTGAGGCTTCACCCACCTGTTTAAGACAGGTTTCTTAAAAAGCACCATAAAAACGGCCATTGTGGGTTTTTTTATATTCACTATCAGTAATATTGTAAGACTAATTGTAATTATTATTTTTTTAGTTTTTTGATATTACCTCCTTTCATAGGATAACAATTATAATTATATATTAAAAATTATATTGTTATCCTATTTTTTATTGCTTCAAATTTTGCATCTCCTATACCTTTTACCTCTTTTATATCTTCTATTTTCTTAAACTTACCTACATTTTCTCTATAATCTATTATCTTATTTGCAGTAGAATCGCCTATTCCATTTATTTGTTTTAATTCTGATTGACTTGCTTTATTTATATTTATCTTTCCTGTACTTTCTTTATTACTACTTTCTGACTTTTTTTCATTTTTTATAATCCCTGTTCTTTTTTCTATATTATCTCTAGCATTTACACTATCATTTTGCTTATCTTCTTCAATACTTGGTATATATATTTTATCACCATCTTCCAGTTTTGATGCAAGATTTATATTTTTTATACTATATCCTTTTTTAAATCCTCCTGCCTTTTCTACTGCTGTATTTATTCTATCTTCTTTTTTTATTTCATATATTCCAGGAATATTAACATATCCGATCAACATGTACAACAATCATTTTATTATTTTCTTTTTCAGATTCATCTTTCATGTCATTTTCTTCAATATTTTCTTTTTCTTTTTTATCTAATCCTTCATCTTTTGATTCTTCTTGTCTTATTTCCGAAATCTTATTATCCGAATTCTCAAACTCTTTAACTTTACCAATATTTATAATCATGAATATTACTACTGCTATTATTACAATTGCAATTAATATATATTCTTTTTCTACCTTCTTTATCTTTTTTATGATATTTACTAATATTTGCTTTAATTTTTCCATACCTTTTCCTATTCCTTTCTACCAATATTTTGAATTCTATTTTCACTTTTTTATTCTTAATTGTTTATTCTTGATTTTTTAATTCTTTTCTATTTCCTCTTTTTCTATTTCTATTTTTTCATTATTCTATACCCCCATTAAAAGTATAGAGCCCATTAAAAGTATAAAACCCAAAATATAACCCCTTTATTTTCTCAAAACAAAAAGAGAGAATTAAAAATTCCCCCTTTTTTATTTTTTTATTATTCCCTATTGTTTTTATTACTATTTTTCTTACTAGAGCTATTATTCTTTGAAGTTTCTTTTGACTTTTCATCTGTCTTTTCTGAAGTCTTTTCCTTTTTTTCTTTGTTCTCTTCACCTGAAAATTCTACTTTTCTAATATCATCTGAAAATACAAATAAGTCAAATATCATAGTCTTTATTTTCTTGTATTCTGGGAAGAAAAACCATGCTGTTGTCCTTTTATCTTCTCCAGGAAGTCTACCTGTTTTAATTTTATCAGGTTCAAAATCAATTACATATGCTGCATAATCTTTCATTTCATCAACTGTTATATTTGTTTTTATATTATCTTGTACTATCTTAATTAAATCAAATATTCTAGTTATATTTTGAAATTGTAATGTTTGTTTTACAAGCTCTTTTATAAATTCTTGTTGTGTTCTGTTTCTCCCCATATCTTCTATACCATAACTTTCTGGATATGTTGATCCATCATCATTATGTCTAAATCTCACTAAACCTTCTGCTTGAACCCCATTTAATTTTTGCATACCTTTTTTTAATTCTATAGAAAGTTTTTGTGATTCATCATGGTAATTCATATCTATTGGAACATCATAATCTATTCCACCTATTTCATCTACAATTTTTTGAATACCTTTTGTATCTACAATTACATATTTATCAAGCTTTAATCCTGTAAGGTTATTTACCTTTTGCATCATTTTTTCTACTCCATAAATTCTATAAACAGAATTTATTTTATCTTTTGCTCCTCCTGCCTTTGGATTTGCTCCTATAAATGTATCTCTAGGTATAGATAATATTGATGCCTCATTTGTTTTAGGATTATAACCTGCTACCATTATTGTATCTGTATTTTCTTCATTTGTACCTAGTATAAGTGTATATATTGTTCCTAAATTTTCTTTTTTATTAAGTCCTAATGTAGTTTTAATAATTCCTTTAAAGCCACCACCGTTTTCATATATTTGTATATAAAATCTTGTTGCAAAAATTACAATTACAACAAATACTGTAAATAAAATTAATCTTAATAATATGTTTTTCTTTTTCTTATTTACACTTTTTATATTTTCTTTATTCTTTTTTGCCATCTATTCTCCAATTTAATTATTATCAAACTTTAGAAAGTATACCAAAATTATTTTGCTTTTTCAATTATTTTTTTATATATTTTGTATTTCTCAACATCCCAATATGTTATTCTTCTTATTTTTTTTTCGTTTTCTTTTGAATATCTTTCTTTAATCTTATCAAGTTCTTGTTCTGTTTTCTTTTTTCCTTTTCTATTTAGAATTTCAAGAATTTTTTGATTCTTCTCTTTAATACTAAGATTTATTATTTTAGTATTATCAGAAAATACATATTCTAATAATTTTGCAACTTTTTTACTTGTATTTTCTGTATTTCCTAACATTTTAAGTTTATCAATAATTCCTATATTTGTTCTTGTTCTATTTAAATTTGAAGTATTTTCTTTTATTATATTTTCTAAAATTCTTGCATATATATCTATTCTATTCACAATTTGTGTTTCAGAAACTTTTCCTTCACCTAAATTTCCTATTTGTTCATCATCATCTTTTAGTATAAATGTTATTCTATCATATGTAACATCTCTTGAAATTATATCATCTATTTCTTCAAACTCATCATTTTTCTTATAGTCAAGTTCTATATGTCGTTCTACTTTTTCGCCTTCTAACATTTTAGCTATTATTATATTATTCTTTTTTAAAAGTAAGTATTCAAGTTCTAGAAGATTTGCATATAATACTTTTTCAAAATCATTTGTTTTCTTCATATTTTGAAATGTTTTTTTCTTTACTTTTATATTTTCAAGCTTTTCTTTAGTTATTTCTTTTATTGCTCTTATTTTCTTTCCTTTTGCTGTAGTTTCATCATCAAACTCAAGTATTTTTAAAATAATCTTTTCTTTATCTTTAAATATTCTTACTAAATCTTCTTTTGCTTTTTCTTTCATTTCTTTTTTTATAAATGTTATTCTAACATATGATATTTTATTATATTTTAAATTACTATTTATACTTTCTGTTTTTGGATTGTCTTCTTTATTTGAAGATTTAGCTAATACCCTTTTTAAAGTTTCAAATATATTTATAATACATATAACTCTTTCTGTGTATAACATATTTATTTGTTTTGTATATATATTATTTCTATTCTTATAAAATAATATTTCTTCTTTTAATATTCTATTTAAATTTTCAATTATAGTTTTAGGAACATTATATCCTACAAATCCGAATTATTATTTTTTCTCCATTTTTTTCATATATATTACTATATTCTGATTGTGTTTTAATTAGATCTTCTATTGCTTTTTTTCTATACTGTACATCTATATTTCTTCTAATTTTTTTAAGTTCTTTTATCGCAAGATATTCTATATATCTATTAAACCATGTATCTTTAATGTATTTAAATCCTAACTTCTTTGTTTCTTCCTCATCTTCATCTTCTACGACATAAAGTAGTTTTAAAAGCCCTTCTGCTAAATTTATTTTTTGCTTTTCCGTCTTACTTTCATCTATATCTACAATTTTCTCTATTTCTTCTCTTGAAATTTTAATTTCTCTTTCCAAAAAAATATCTACTATAGATTCTATTGTAAAATATGTAAGTTCATTATATTCTGATCTATAAAGTGGATCTATCAGCTCTTTTATCAACATCATAGATTCTTTATAATTTAAATTTTTTAAATATTCTTTTAGTTCTATCCTTTTTTCTTCTATTTGATCTTCTAATTTTACCTTATTTATCTCAAAATTTATATCTAAATCTATATCATATTTAAATATCTTTTTAAGTCTATACTTATTTTTTTCTTTTAGTAATTTTAGATATTGATCACCTATACCATAAATATATCTATATACCTTATCTTGTTCTTCTAAGTTAAGATAATATTCTCCATTTTGAACTTTATTATTCTTATCCCTTTTTTCCATATTAATCACTTTCTTCTATATATTGTTTTAATATTTTGTTATACTTATCCCCAATGTATATATATTTTTCTTTTAAATTATTGAATAATTCAAAATAATCATCATTCATTATTTTTTTATCCAAAAACTTATTAGAATCTTTTTTCTCATAAATCCTAGCTATATCATTACTACATATTCCAAAATAATATAATTTTTCATCATCTATTATTATACAATTTAATAATTGTTCTGAATATTTGCTAATTACTCGTTTTGATATAATATCAACATCATTTGTAAGCATCTCATTTTGTATAAGACTCATTCGTTTATCAATTTTTTTATCTTCACTTAAATCATTATATTCTTCTCCAAATAGCACTGTATTTAAATCTTCTATATTATCTACCTGAAATATATTTGATGAAGACATATATATAATATTCTTATTTTTAAATGTTTCTTCCATATTGTTTTCCTAGTCTTTTTTCTTTAGTATTTTTTAATATCTTATTTTTTTAATAATATACCTGTTATCGGATTGAATTTTTCTAATTCTTTTACAACAATAGTATTATTTAATATATTTTTAACTGAATTTGTACCTGTTATATTTACAAGTTGAACTATTGTTAATACTATAAATATTAATATTATAGCTTTTATACCTCCGAAATATACCTCCGAAGTATGCTATTAGTTCCTTTAAATATTCCTATATTTTCTATAACTCCTAATATAGTATTTTTAAATATTAATATAATCAGACTTAATATCACATATATTGCTATAAATGATATTCCTTTTATAATACCATCTGTAATATTTTTACCTGCAATATTTGCAATTTCATCAATGCTTTTATCTTTGTTTTGTTTTATAATCTTATTTATTTCTGTTTCTAATAATCCTTCATTTTTATTATTTTCTTTAACATCTTCAGTATTTTTTAATTTTACTACTGTTTCTACTATATATGTGTTTAAATTCTTATCAATTTTAGTTGTATTTACAATAATTCCAGATACTGGTATCATTAAAATCATACATATTGGTATTAAAAGAATTGTTATTAAGAGATCTATTATTTCTCTTGCAAAACCTCTTTTTATTCCTGTAATAACAAAAATTGCTATTAATCCTATTACTATTAAATCTACAAAAATATTCATGTTTTTTTCTCCTTCTTATTATAAGCCTACAATATCAATCTTATCATTATACCAAACTATTATCATATATCCGGCTTATATCATATCTTGATATTTCTTTTGCTGAATTATATTTTTTTCTTATCCATCCATTTTGATTTATAACAACAAGCTCTGTTCCTAAATTTATAACTATTGAATCTAATTTTGCAAGTACTGATTTTGGTGTAGTTTCTCCTATATTATATCTTGCAATTTCATTTCCTGATTCATTTATTATAATACATACATATGTATTTTTTAATTTTATAATATCATTTTGTTCTTCTTTTTTTATAACAAAACTATATCTAGAATTTTCAATATCTGCTATATAAGCATTTTGAAGAGTATATATCTCCTTATTATTTTTATCTGTATATCCAATATTTACTATACTATCTGAATATTGTGCTAATATATTACTATTTTCTTTTATTTTTAAATTTACAAGTAATTTATCTTTTACAAATGTATTTATCAAAGAACCTTCTTCTGCTTTTATTGCTTTTTTTACATCTATTACTTTTACTGTAGATTCTGTAAATGTCTTTGAGTAATCCACCTCACCTATAACTAAATAATTATTATCTGGCGATATTTCTGTATCTATAACATATCCATTTGATACATAACTTTTAAATAATAATTCTCCCTTATTGGAATATAATGAAACAACCGACTTATATACTGAATCTTTTGTTACAACTACCATATATCCATTTTTGTTAACTTTTATTTTCTCTACAGTTACATCTAATGTCTTTTCCCATGCTAGTTTATCATCATCTATTAAATATATTTTTGTTACATTTTTATCTGCTATTCCCATATATCTATCTTCTATGTCATATATTGGGTTTCCTATCTTCATTTTTATAGTATTTTTATTATTTCCTTCAAAATCATAAACTTTAAGTTCTCCTGAACTTAAAGTAATTATATTTTTACCTAAAGCCATAGTTTGTATAATACTTGAGTTTGTATAAATATTTTTAACACTATCATCAGATATTTCTTTTTTTAATACCTTTGTATCTATAAACTCCCTAATACTATCATTAACAATATATGTTGTTATTAATCCTATAATAGCTACTATTAATAATAAAATACTTATTATTTTTATCTTTGCACTTATTTTTCTTACTTCCCCTTTTTATATAATCTTACATAATAAATTATAACAAAAAACTTACTTTTTTTCAAATATCACAATTACATACAAATTGTGATATTTCTTCATCTAAAAAGTAAGTTTAAAAACTATAATTACACTATTACACTATTTCTTATCTTAAATCATTAAATTATTTCAAATATATCTGAAACACGGAAGTTTGACACTTGTGAAATTTCCGTGCATTACATATCATATATTATATATACTATATCTAAAATAATTATATTACTATATTTTTATACACAATTTAATTTATACTTAATGTTAGTTTTACAATATTTTTAAAACATTTAACAAACTATATCTATATATGCTATAATAAGATTGTTACATAAACTATATACTATATAATAAAAATAATAGAGAAAGGATACAGATGTATTTAATTGTAGGACTTCGGAAATCCAGGTAAACAATATGAAAAAACAAGGCATAACATGGGTTATGATGTTATAGATATGTTTTCTAAAAATCTAAATCTTCCTTACACATCTAAAAACAATGGTGACTATATTAAATGTAAGATAGAAAAAAAAGATGTTATATTATTAAAACCAACTACATTTATGAACCTATCAGGTAAAGCTCTTTTAGAGTTTATAAACTTTTTTAAAATTGATAAAAATAATATTATTGTTATATATGATGATAAAGATTTAGATGTTGGTACTATTAGAATCAGAAAAAATGGATCAAATGGTGGTCATAATGGTATCAAAAGTATAGAAACTATAACAGATAAGTTTATACGTGTTCGTATTGGAATAGGTAAACCTAAATTTAAAGATGATATGATAAACCATGTAATATCAAAAGTTTCAAACGATGAATATGATGAACTAAAAATTGGTATATCAAAGGCATATAAAGCTGTTATTGATATATTAAAATATGGTGTTGATATTTCAATGAATAAAAATAATTTAAAATCAAATAAAAATAATAAACAAGAAAAGAGGAAAAATAATATGGATAAAATATATATAACTGGTCATAAAAATCCAGATACAGATACAATAATGTCTGCACTAGTAGCAGAATACTTATACACACATTTAGGATATAATGTGGAAGCTATAAAACAAGGAGAATTAAATCCTGAAACAAAATTTGCAATCGAAAAAACAGGTCTTAGAATACCAAATACAATAACTAAACTTACAAAAAATTCTAAAGTAATACTTGTAGATCATAACAATCCAATGGAAAGTCTAGAAAATATAACTGAATTAAATATAACAAATATTATAGATCATCATGCAATTAAACTTGATTTAGGAAGTCCTACATATGTAAGAACAGAACCTGTAGGATGTACTGCTACAATATTATTTAAAATGTTTAGAGAAAATTCAATAGAAATACCTAAAAATATAGCACTTGCAATGCTTTCTGCTATAATATCTGACTCTTTATTATTTAAATCACCAACATGTACTGATGAAGATAAAAAAGTAGCATCAGAACTTGAAAAAATAGCTGGTATAAACAAGGAAGAATATGGTATGGAAATGCTTAAAGCAGGAACAGATCTTTCTTCATATAGTATAGAAGAAATACTTAATATAGATAGAAAAACAGCAGTATATGGGAACTACAAAGCAAGTATAAACCAAGTTATGACTGCAGATGTTGAAGAAACATTAAAATTAAAAGAAGAATTAGAAGCAGGAATGCAAAAAATGATTGAAAATGAAAACTTAGATTTATTCATGTTATTAATAACTGATATTATAAACAGTGATTCTACTGTAATTGCTTTAGGTAATAAAACAGAAGCTGTTGAAAAAGGTTATAATGTAACTCTTAATAATAATATGGCTGTTCTTAAACGGAGTAGTTTCTAGAAAGAAACAAGTTGTTCCAATAATAACAGATATGTTAAAATAATCTTAATATAGTATTAAAAGAGCAATTTTTAAAATTTAAATTGCTCTTTTATAATTCTATACATCAATTAATATTATATCCAATCTTATTTTCTTATAATCCTAAACTTATTCTTTATCTTTGAATGTTTGCATATTTTTTTAAATTCACAATAATCACATGCTGTTTCTTTATTATTTGATACATAATATTTATATGGATATATATCTACATTACCTTCTAATATATTTTTAGACAAATCTTTTATTTTTTCAATAACAGTATCTCTAATATTTTCATATTCATCTTTTACTAATATATTTTTAAATTTAGTTTTCATTATATTATTATCTTTTGTTTTTTCAATATCTATAACTTCTGATTTAACCTTTCCTTCAAATCCTAAATTTGTATCATGTATATATAATTCTTCTATTGATTCATCATCTTGTATTATAAGTTTTCCAGACATTTTTAAATCTTTTTTTGACTTTTTCAAAATTTCTTCTTCATCTAGTCTTTCTTTCTTACTCTCTAATCCATATAATAATCTCTTATATAACATTGCTGTTGGTTTTAAATTCAATTTTTTTTCTATAACACTTAAATATGTTATAAGTTGTAATGAGAGTCCATTTATAACCTTTGGTATTTCAATATTTTTATCTGAAGATTTATAGTCTATTATCCTAAATTCATTTAGATCACCTATATCAATTCTATCTATCGCTCCTTCTAAATATATTTTAGAATTATCAGTTATTTCATATATTATATTTTCATAATCCCTTTTACCTGTTCCAAATGTTGCTTCATTTTTTAAAATTTTAAACTCACTTAATCGTATTCCTTCGTTTATATCTAAACATATCTTATTCATTTGTTTTTCAACTTTGTTTAATATAATTTCATTATTCTTCTTAAATTTAAAATCTACAAATTGTTCTTTTTCTTTAACTTTTTTTATACTATCTTTTACTATTTTATATATTATATTAATATATTTTTCTAAATTTTCTTTTAATTCATTATCATTATTTTTTATAATTTCTTCTTTTAAAACATATATATCTCTTTTTGGTAGCCCTTGTCTTGTTATATTCTCATTAATCTTATTTTCTTTTATATAATCAAATGTTTCTTTTATAATTTCATGCATGAAAGATCCAATATTTGCTAAATTATTATTTGTTCCATTGCCTCTATCTTTTATATTTAAACCATATCTCAAATGATATGAAAAAGGACACCCTGCATATTTTTCAAGCCTACTTATACTTGTATATATATTATTATTTAAATATATTTTTTCTAATAATTCTTTTGATATCTTTTTTGCAATATTTTTATCTTCTCTTAAATATCTAAGTGAATACTCTTCTAATATATTTAATATACCATTTAAATACATGTTATATATCATATATTCATTGTTAATCATTTCTTGTTTATCATCATTTTTTTTACTTTCTATTTTTAAAATGGTTTTCTCTACTTCACTCATTAAAAACTTTTTATTAAAATATGATTTTTTTAGTTTTTCTAATATATTTTCTTTAATATTTTCTAAACTATCTTCTAATAAATATTCTTCTTTTATATTTAAACTATTTTGTATATTTTTAACATAAATACTTCCGAAGGATTTGTTTTCCTTCATTATCTTTATTTGTATATGTTAATATAAGCTTATCTTTGGGACTTGTAACTGCAAGATATGTTTCTATTTCTTCCTTATTTTCTATATCTTCATCTAGATTTAGTATTTGTATATTTGCTTCTTTCAGTCTTTCTTTTTCATTATTTGTTAATAATTCTTTTCTTTCTAAAACTTTAGGAAAATTCATTTCATCTGCACTTAATATATATGTTATATTAGAATTTACAACATTATCTGTTGTTATTATACTTATTTCTTCTTTAGATTTTACTGTGTATGAATTTTCTTTTTCTATTATAATTTCAAAATATCTTATATATTCTTCTAAAGTACATTCTTCTAAAACAGATAATCTATCTAAAATATTATTTAAACTTATTACCTCAAATACAATCTTATCTTTACTTCCTATCTTCTTATATATTTTTGATACTAATTCTTCATCCTCTATATATTTAAATATTTTTTCTGAAATATCATGTCCATTTACACCAGATATCCTTTTCTTTAAATCATTTATATATTCAATAATTACTTTTTGTGTTCTTACTATATTTTCATATTTTTCACTATTTTTTCCATATTTAAATTCTTGTATTATATTTTTATACACATTCCATCTTTTTAAATATTTTTCTAATAAATATATATCTAAAATATTAATATTATTTTCTTTAAATATTCTATTTTCCAAAATATCACTTTTTTTAATTATACTTATAATATTATATATATTACCTGTAATCATTTTCAAAATATTTATTATATGTGATTCTAAATTACTTTTTTTCTTTTTATTATTATTTTGAATATTTAATCCATACTTTTTAAATATATCTATTAATAAGTGTTCATAATTATCCTTATCATTCATTATTATTTGAATATCAGCTATATTATAATTATTTAAATATATATCTTTTGCTACATATTCTATTTCGTCTTTCTTTTCTTCAAAACTTCTAATTATTATACTATTATCTTCTATTTCTTCAATGCCATCTTGTTTTTGTATACACTCATATATACTTTTTTTATCTAACATAGTTTTTAATATATCTAATTTCTTAAAATTTTCACTATAACTATAATTACTTGTTGACTTTACAATTTCAACATTCATTCCATTACATGATGTTATTATATTTGATAATGTCTTTTTTGTTGTATTAAACATTTCATTATTTGAAACTATATTGTCTATAACCAGACTAACACTTATAATATTCCCATTATTATAACTTTTAGATATAATTTTTGTTAATATATCTAACTGTACTTTTTTAAAAGAATTAAATCCTAATATATATATATCTGCATCATCAAAATATGTATTGTTTTCTAGATCTTCTAATATTTTTTGATATACTTCTTCTTTATCAAGTTTATCTATTTTCTTTTCAACATATTTATCATATATTGTTAAAATATCATTCATTTTGATTTTTAACATATCTGTTGTTTCTTCTTTTTGTATATATTCTTCTATTTGTTTTCTTTGTATTCCATTTTCAAATATATTTGATAATATATTTGACATCTCATTTACTATTTTATCATTATTAAAAATTTTTAAATTATTATCTTTTTTCTCATTTTCAATTATTTTAGACAAGTATATATCTTTTATAATTTCATCAATATATATATTATTCCTATTTCTTGTCTTTTTAAATAATATATATGGCATTCTGCTAAAAGAAAGTAATTCTATATCTATATTAATTCCTTTTTTTAAATTTAATATTAGATTCTCATAATAATATAGCTTATTCTCTGGTGCTATTATAATCTTTTTCTTATTTACATAGCTTTTATTTTCTTTAACTATATCATCTAAAAATAATTTTTCTCTATTAGTACTTTCTCCTCCAATATATATTTTTACTATACCATCTTTCATATTTTACCCTTATATCTTTTAATGTTTTGAAACAACTGGAATATACTTACTTGGTGCAAGTGCTGGATATGCAAATGAAATTCCTGGTGTTACTACACCATTTGGTATATGATTACCATTAAATTCTGCTGCACCTACCAAGAAAAATTTTCTTTTTCTTTCTTCTGTAATAGATCCTCCCCCTCTTATTATAGGGTCATCAAATGTTGCATCAATTCCATACCAATTTCCATCAATATACACATAATTCCATGCATGTGCTTCACTTCTTCCATCTGAAATACCTTCTCCAACAACTGTTATTGTAGGTATTCCGAAGCCCATCTGCTATATATTTAAATGATTTAGCATATCCTTCACATACTGCTCTATTATATATAAGTGCTGCATATAGTGTATGTTTAAGTTCGCCTGATGATGTTTGATCATATGTTATATTATCAACTAAATAGTCATGTATTGTTTTAACTTTTTCATATATAGTGTCTGTACTTTTAACTCTTGAAATTATATTTTGTCTAACATTTTCAACAACTCTTCTAGCATTTTCCGCCTCTTCTCTATTTCTTATTCCTTCTAAATAAAATTTTTCTCCTGTTGAATTTGATATACTTACATAAAATATTGGTCCAAATCCTGGATATTGTTTTTTCATTATAGAAAGAGACATATGTCTTACATCTACAAAAAATAACTGTGGATAATCAATCATTAATGCATTAACTGCCGCTTGAAATGACTTTTCTAAAGTTTCTTTTCCCTGATCTAATTGTAAAAGTCCGATCAAAAATTGTTCCATAATCAAAAACATGTTCACCATCTAAAAAATATTTACTTTCATTTCTTAATTTATCATATATTATTTTTCCATAATCATTTAATTGTGAATAATACATATTATTCACAACAAGATCTGTTGTTTGTGAATTATTATTTTTTTGTATTGAAATTTGTGGCTGTTGTTGTTTTCCTATACTTATATCAGTTTTTTGTATAGGCTGTTGAACACTTACTTTATCAGGATTTAATGTAACCGGATCATTCCTATTTTCAATAATCTTTCCGATCATCTTGATTTATAGCAAGTCTTCTTGCATCTTTTCTTAAATTTTCATCTATAGGATTTTCTTCTTCTTTTACTGATGTTTCAGTTATTCCAAACATTCTTAATGCATAATTTTTTATATCATTTATCTTTTCTTCCATTTTTCCTGCAGATAATGCTAAAACAATTGACATACCTATAACCATAAGTATTATAAATGTTCCTACAATTTGAAATATTGTTTTAAATATATCAAATGCTGAACTTTTCCTATATCCATTTTTTTCCATTATTTTCCTCTTTCTCTTCTCCAATAAAATAAATATTGTTGCATTATTCCCCTATTTTTAATATTTTTAACAATATTCATTATTTTATCATTTGTAATTTTTTCTTCTTCTATCCCTTTAAAAAATACTTCTGACATAACTCTTTTAACCCATACATCTATTGGGAATGATTCTAACCTATTATATGCAAAAAGCATTATACAATTTGCAACTTTAGGTCCTACCCCATCTAATAATACAAGTTTTTCAAAAAGTTCTTCATCTAAAAGACATTCTAAATCTTCTAAAAATCCATTGTTCAATTTTTCTATTGTACATACAAGTCTTTTTGCTCTAAAACCTGTGCCTGCATTTTTAAAATCTTCTTCTGTTAATTTAGATAATGTTTCTATTTTAGGAAATGTATACATTTTTTCTTTAGATCCTTGTAAATTAATTCCAAATATTTCATCATCTATTTCTATCTTTTCTCCAAAATTTTTAGAAAGATATTCTACACTTCTTTTTATTCTAGGAATATTATTATTTGCAGATATTATAAAAGAAATAATAGTTTCTATTTTATCTTGTTTTAATATACGTATACCTTTTCCATATTCTATAGCTTCTTTAACCTCTTTATATCCAACTGTTTTTTTTGTGTTTTCTAATATATCTTTTTTTATAGCAGAATAATCTTTTGCTATATCTAAATAATTATATATAATAGCTTTTTCTTTTTCTTCATTAACCTCTTTTATTGTTTCTGCTAAATATATACATATATCAAGAACTATCACATCCTTTTTTCCTTTATCTAATAACTCTTTTAAAACATATGCCCTGTCATTATATATAACTAAATATGATATACCTCTTCCTGTTTCTTCATCTTTTTCTAAAATAATCCATCTAAAACATTGTCCATTTTCGAATATATCTTCTAATCTTGTATCTTTTAAATTCTCTAATCTTATCTTAATCTTTCTCATTATCTAAAACTATTTCTAACTTCTTCCCTATCTTATTATTATTTTCATTTTGTATTTTTATTTCTTTTATATAGTATAATTCTTTTATCTTATTTAAATTATTATCTTCTTTTCCTTTTATATATTTTACTATATCTCCATTAATTTTAATTGTAATATACTCATTTTTTACTTTTAATCTTTTTATTTTTTCAAATAAGTAATTATAATACATTCTTGTTAATATTTCATCTTCTATATCTTTTATTATTACACCTGTTAAATACTTACTAGTTATAATATCATCTTGTATTCCTCTTAAATATACTATATCTTTTATTCCTTTTTCTACTAATATTCTTGTAGCATCTTCAAGTAAATTCTTATTTTCTTCAACTGAAAGCATTTTTAGATTTCCTCTTACAAATCTTTTTGCATTCTCTGTACCTTTAAGTATAATATTTTGCATTATTATTACACTTCTAGGTTTTAATCCCCTTACTTTTTCTATTGCTCTTAGCTCTTCTTTTTCATCATTACTAAGCCCTATAATCATGCTTAAACTTAATCTCATAAATGATATTGCTATCTTAAATACCGCTTTTGTTATATCCCTATAATTATACATCAAGCCATTTTTTTCAAGTATCTCATCTTCTGTTGATATAACACTTAATATTATTTCTCTTATACCATATTTTTTTAATTCTCTTATATTATTTTTCAAAACATATTTAACTGGTAATTCTAATGCTATTTCTTTAATATTATTTTCTTTTGCAAATTCTTTTATTTTTTTTAATTCTGCATACATTTCTTTCTTTTCTTTTTGAAAAAGTCCACCTACAATATATATTTTTTTTGTATATCCTTTAGAATCCTCTTCATTGTATCTTACTATATCTTCATCAACATTATATTCTTTACCTATTTCTTCATCTGATATATATAAAAACTTTGCTTGATCATAATACCTATATGATATTATAGGATATTTAAATATGTATTTTTTTTCATCTATAGTATTTTTTAAAATACCTTTTAAAGTTTCTTTCATAACTTTTCAAGCTCCTTTAACCCTTGTTTTGCTGCCTGCATTTGTGCTTCTTTTTTACTACCGTCCGAGTACCAATTCCAAATTTCATATTTTTCCCTTTTACTACTGCATATAATTCAAACACGAATTTTTTTTCATGATCTGGTCCTGTTTCTTCTACAAGCTGATAATATATTTTGTTTATACCTTTTTTACCTGCATATTCTTGAAATGTAGTCTTATAATCTTTTAAATTATCACTGTTTATTGCATATCTAATAATCTTTTCAAAATTAGATATTATAAACTTCTTTGCTGTAAATATATCTGAATCTAAACATATTGCTGCAATTACTGCCTCTACCATATCTGCAAGTATTGCCTTTGACTTACCTGAAGAATTTTCTTGTGCTTTTGATATCTTCATATATTTTTCAAAATTAAGATTACTTGCAATATTATACAAACTTTCTTCACAAACAATATATGAACGAATCTTAGTTAAATCTCCTTCATTTTCATCTGGAAGTAAATTATATAGGTGTTCTGTCATAACATATTCTAGGATACTATCTCCTAAGAACTCTAATCTTTCATTACTTTCTCTATTTATTTGATATGCATATGATTTATGAAATGTCGCTGTTTCAAGTAATTTCTTATTTTTAAATACATATCCTATCTCTTCTTCTAATTCTAGTATTTTTTTATTTAAGTCAATACTAAATTCTTTATCATTTTTATTCATTATATTTTCTCATCTCCCTTTAAATATAATATATACCTATTAGTACAATTACATATAATTATTTTTAATTATATCACATTAAATATATATATTTATATACATCACATACAAAAAAATATATTAATAATTGGACTCTTACTTCCTTATAATATATAATTTATATATAATTTATATTTATGGAGAGGATCAAATATTTAAAAGATCAAAACTAAACTCTCCAGCTTCGAAAGGAAAAGTGAGAAAAATGAGAGAAAATACACAATATAGTGAATATACTTTAGAAAAAGTTAAGAATTTTATCTTAAAGCACGTTGATAAAATAGAATTAATAGGGGGAGATATGTACCTATATTTCCATAAAAATGATAATTTTAAATTTTTTAAACAAAATAATAGTATCATTAAATATATTTTAAATGATACTAATAATTTTAAAACATTTGATGAATATATTGTTAATAAACAAATGATCAAGAGAATTGAAATTAAAAGTTCTGTATGCGGTGAATGTTCCGCAAATGTTTTTGAGCTTATTTTTAAAATTATTCTTAAATCTGGTAATATTTCTAAATACTATCCTTATGATAAAGAAACTTTGAAATTTTTACAAAACTTTCAAAAAAAGTTTGACAAATAAGCCCTAAAATATGGGCTTTTTTTATTACAACTACTATTTATTTTTTTAAAATTCTTTACTTTATACTCCATATAGTATATTATTTATTTATAAATTTTATTTATGGAGGGTTTGATCTCAGGATCAAAAAACTAAACTCTCCAGAAGAGAAAGGAAATGATTTAAATGCTACAAATTTTTGAAAGAATTATTAAAGGAAAACAGTGGGTCATAGATAAGAACATAAAAAAATATGGCTTAAAACCCTGTGAAATTATAATGTTCTGGAAGGATCACAAAGAAATAATTTTTGTGACTACACATGGTAATATTTTTTTAAGAAAAAATCGTGATTCAGCAGACATATGTGAATATTTCAGTAATTCAAGTATGTTTATATGGGTAGAGAATCGATATATTAATATCGATTTCATAAAAACCACAAGAAGATATTTTGCCAAAAAGCCGTTCAGGCTTATAATACACCTTAAAAATGGCACAAAGATCAAATTATCAGAGAATTACCAGATGCATTCTTTGAAGCATCTAAATGACAGAATTCGGTCTAAATTAAATGAAATGAAATAAATTACATTACCCTAACAAATTGTTATGTAATAATTTGTTAGGGTTTTCCTTTATCTTATATACTATATTATTTCCTTGTTATACCTATATATCTTCATACTATCTTCAGAATAGTCTGGATTAGATAGGTCTTTTTTTAAAAGTTTAGATATTTCATATATAAATAATTGTGAATATATTAAAAGTTCTAAAATACCATTATTACTTTCTTCATCTGATTCTAATATTATAAGATTTTTACTATATATACTTAAATATTTTAATAATTCATTATCATATTTAGTATCTTTTTTTAATTTTAAATATATTTGTACATCTGATGGATATTTTTCAAGTGTTATAAATCTTCCATGTGAGAAGTTTTTCTTTTCATGTGTTGTACACCTATATATCCCTGTTTCTACTATTTTTGATTCTAAATCACACATAATAGGTTTTGTATAATTATCATAATATATGTCTATAATATTCTTTTTCTTAAAGGCTTTTTTTAATCCTTCAATATTTTCTTTAAAATAGTTTTCTACTTTTTCTTTTTGTTTTTCAAATTGTTTTTTAAATAATTCCAATATATCTTCTTTTTTCTTTTTTTCTACTAACATATGCATAATTAATGCTGGCACTATTATTCCTTCTATAGAAAGGAATCCTCTTTCTTTACTACTTTCATTATTATATGATATTATTCTTATTTTAGATATATCAACATTTTTTTCTTCTAAACTAATTTTTAAATCTTCTTCATTTGCTTTTGTTACAATATATGCATTATTATATTTACCATTTAATAATTGTACTATTTCAGGACTACTTCCAGAATATGAGAAACATATTATATTTAAATATTCCATATATTTTTCTGTATTTGTTTCTAGATATTCTTTAGGGAACATTGTTTGTATATCAACTCCAAAAGTATTATTAATTATTGTTTTAGTATATTCTGATGGTATACTTGAACCTCCTGAACCTATACATATATATTTTTGATTTTTATTAGTTTCTAGATCTTTTAATAATTCTAATCCTGATTCTGATTTTTCATTATAGTTTAATAATGCACTTTCTACTCTTTCTTCTAACTTCTCAATAGCATTTTTAAGCTTATTTATATTTTTTTCTTTTACTTCTTTTGATTCTTCTTCAGTATTCTCTATTTTCACAAACTCTTCTGTAGGCTTTTTAATATCTACACCTATTCTTGCACCTAATTTTGATACAAGATTATATATTTCTTTATTTGCATTATTATATATTTCTTCTAATTCTTGTTTTGTAAAATATTGGATTTCTTCTTTTATATCTTTTTTAGTTTTCATATTATTTTCTCTAATAATATTTGCTACTATATAGTGTGAGAAAAGTAAATCTCCTGCACCTGAAGGATCTTTTTCAGTATAATTTATATTTTCATTTTTTAATATATAATTATTATCTTTTACTATTATTTCTATTTCTTCTTTTCCTTTAGTTATAATCAACATATCTGTTACAAATATTTGTTTAAGTTCTTTATATTCATTATATCCAAACCTTGTAAGAAGATATTTCGCAACTCTTTCATTTAAATTTACAATATAGTATTTTCTTGTAAGCATTTCTTTTAATTTACTTAAAGATATATATCTAAAAGATGCTATTTGTCCTAAATCTAAACATACTTTTCCTTCAACTTCTTCAATTTTATCCATTATATCCCTAAAATTTTTACTTACACTTCCAAGTACATATATATTTTCTTTAGAAAGTAATTCTTCCGGAATCTCTTTCTTTACCATACTTGTACTGTACCAAGATTCTTTTTTTGTAATATAGTTTTTCTTTTTACTTGCTATAACATTAGAATTTTCATCTAAATATATATAAAACTTTCTTGTATCTTTTTTATCTTTAATTGTAATATACTTTGTTTGTATACCTGACTCTTCTGCCTCTTTTAAAATAATATTTCCTGCTATATCATTTCCACATACTCCATATATAATACTTTCAAATTCTATATTCTTATCTTCTTTTAATAATCTAGTTATATTATATATTACATTTGCAAAACTCATTCCACTTGTAATACCTATAATTTCTTTTTCATTCATATATACATCTAAAACTAAATCACCTATTCCTATTATTTTCATATTTCTTCTTTTCCTTCATCTTCCTTTTTCTTATTCTTTTGTTCATTATAGTCTTTTTTCTTACTAAAAATTTTATCTACTTCACTATTTTCAGCAAACACCCCATTTTTATACAATAATTCTAAAATATTCTGTCTTTGCTTATTAAATACTCCTAAATCATCTAGATATTGATTTTCCATTGTTCCAACTCTTGTATATGGTGATGGAGAAGTAAGTGCTGTTATTCCTCCTAAAAGTTCATCTACTTCCGGAAAACCGATGTCCTTCTATCTTCATATGGTCTATACGGTTTATAGATGGATATCTAACAATACCTAAGGTATCTACTTCTTTTCCGAGATTCTTCTAACATGTCTATTGCTCTTTGAATAGTTTTACCTGTAAGAATATTATCATCTAATAATATTCTCTTATTATTTTCTTCTCTATCTTCACTGGTATTCATATAATCTGCTTTAAATGATTTATCTTTTTCTTTACTATGTCTTGTCTTATAATTCCCTTTTAATGTAACTGCACCTGTTATTATTTTCTTATTATCACCGTTTTCTTTTATATTTTTAAATATTATTGGTAATTCTAATCCTCCGATATGCCATTCCCATTGCTTCTATTTCTTCTTCTTTTATATTTTTAATATTTATAGAACTCATGGCAATATAGTTTTCTATATAATTATCTATTTCTCTATATGATCTGAAATATCTATCATAATCAAAATCTTCTTGTTTATCTTTCATTACTCTATCTACAGTTTGAATATTTGTTTGTATGACATTTCCGAAGTCTTGTTCCTATCCTTTTATCTAATCCTTCTTCTATATTTTCTTCAAATAATAGTTTATTCATATCTTTACTATTTTCTTCTATTATTTTATACCATTTATACATTTCATCATCTTTATCTAATTTATCATATTCTATAATAGAATTATTCTTACTATGATCATTATATATTATAGAATTTAAAGAAAGTATTGATACATTCCTTATATTATCTAAAACTCCTAATACAAGCTTTCTTATATTCCTATCATTTAAATCTAATTTATCATTTTCAAGTACTATCTTACTTCCTTCAAAAAACTTATTATTACTTTCTTGCCAATTTAAAACTTCTTTTTTACATAATTTTCCTTTTTCTTTATCTTTAAATGCTATAAGGCCAAAATAGTTTATTGCTCCTCTTAATATTTTACCATTATCTGTATTTAAACTATAGAAGTTTTTCCCATCTTTATTAATTTCATATAATTTTTTAAGTCTATTATCCTCCATTAATATCCAATCTGTCTCATCTATATATATTCCGTCCACCTGTATTATAATCAAATATATCTTTTACTCCGAATTCCTTTTCCATATACTTTTTCTATTTTCTTGTCAAAAAACTTTTCATACATATTACTTCTTTTTTTTAACTTTTTTTCTTTTAACGCTAATTTCCTTGTATATTCAGTTATATTATCTATATCTTCAATATTTTTTGTAACCTTATTCATATAATTCTCTTTTCTACCCTTTTATTTTAAAATAATCTCATATTTTTTTAATTTATCCTTTGTAAATAATATATCCGGTCTTCTATATCATATAGTTTTGCATCATATTTACCACTATATATTAATTCTTGTATAAGTTCTCTTAAATGTCTTACTATTGTTCTATGTTTCTTCTTATTATAATCTCCGAAGTACATATCCTGCAAAAAGTACATTATCTAATATAATAATACCATTATCATTTAAAAGATTTTTGCATATATTAAAATAATCTAAATATTTACTCTTATTTGCATCTATAAACACAATATCATATTTATTATTACAAATATCTACTTTTTTTCCTAGCTCATCTTCAGTGGTTTCTTGTAATAATTTAAATGCATCTCCTAAATACATATTAATCCTATTTTTCATATTACTTTCACATATATCCAATTTTTCAATATTATTTTTAGCAATATCATACATCTTTTTACTTTTTTCAATAGTATCTATATAAATATTATCATCTATACTTGCCATATTTATACTTGAATATGCTATAGCAGTACCAAGTTCTAATATTCGTATTTCTCTTTTAGTTTCTTTTTTTTCTTCAACCTTTTCTTTAACTAAATCTAATATGACAGAAAGTGTCTGCTTTCTAACAATTGGTACATTATTATTTTTAGCAAACACTTCCATTTCTTTTAAGTATTTAGTTATATAATCATTTCTTCTTATATATCTTTCTTCCATTATTATTTTTTACTTCTACTTACTCTTTCTCTTTCTTTATTATTTAAAATTTTCTTTCTTAAACGTATATTTTCTGGAGTTATTTCAACATTTTCATCATCTGCTATAAACTCAATAGCTTTTTCTAATGAAAATTGTAGTGGTGGAACTAAGTTAAGTGCATCATCAGATCCTGATGCTCTAGTATTTGTTAAGTGTTTTTCTTTACATACATTTATAGCTATATCTTCATTTCTTGAATTTATACCTACTATCATTCCTTCATATACATCAACACCTGGTCCTATTAAAAGTTCTCCTTTGTCTTGTGCATTAAATAATCCATATGCTACAGATTTACCATTTTCAAATGCTACTATTGTTCCTCTTGTTCTTGATTGTATATCTCCCTTATATGGTGCATATTCTTCAAATACATGGTTAAGTGTTCCATTTCCTCTTGTATCTGTTAAGAATTCTGCCCTATATCCTATAAGTCCGACGTGCTGGTATTAAGAATTCTACTCTTGTAAAATCCCCTTCACCTGGTTTCATATCAATCATTTCACCTTTTCTTCTTCCCATCTTTTCTATAACTGATCCTATTGTTTCAGATGGTGCATCTATAACTACTTTTTCTATTGGTTCTGATAATACTCCATTTATTTCCTTCATTATAACTTTAGGTCTTGATACTATAAGCTCAAATCCTTCTCTTCTCATGTTTTCTATTAATACTGTTAAATGAAGTTCTCCTCTTCCTGCAACTTCAAAAGAATCTGGAAATTCTGTCTCTTTTACTCTTAATGAAATATTTCTTTCCATTTCTTTCATAAGTCTATCTCTTAAATGTCTTGATGTTATAAACTTACCTTCTTTACCTGCAAAAGGTCCATTGTTTACACTAAATGTCATAGAAACTGTTGGTTCGTCAATGTCTACAAAATCAATTTTTTCAATCGCATTTTCATCACATATTGTTTCCCCAATATTTATATTATTTATTCCTGAAAGAGTTATAATATCTCCTGCTTGTCCTTCTTCTACTGTAACCTTATTTAATCCTTGATATACTTCAATTTTAGTAATTGCCGCTTTTTCTATCTTATCATCTCTTTTACAAATTGCAACTTGCATTCCTTTTTTAATTGTCCCTCTTTCAACTCTACCTACTGCAATTCTTCCTACATAATCATCATAATCTATGTTTGAAACAAGCATTTGTAATGTTCCATCCATATCACAATTTGGTGCATCAATATTTGTTATAATTGATTCAAAAAGTGGTGTCATATCACTATCTGGATCTTCCATTTTTACTTTTGATATACCATTTTTTGCTGATGCATATATTACTGGGAAATCTAATTGATCATCATCTGCTCCTAATTCTATAAACAGTTCTAATACTCCATCTACTGCTTTTTCTGGATTTGCTCCTGGTCTATCAATCTTGTTTACTACAACTATAGGTTTTAATCCTAAACTTAATGATTTTTTAAGTACTGTTCTTGTTTGTGGCATTGTTCCTTCATATGCATCTACTAAAAGAAGTACACCATCAACCATTTTAAGTACTCTTTCTACTTCTCCACCAAAGTCAGCATGTCCTGGAGTATCTACTATATTTATTTTTATATCCTTATACATTACTGATGTATTTTTAGCTAAAATTGTAATTCCTCTTTCTTTTTCTTGTGCATCTGAGTCCATTACTCTTTCATCTACTTGTTCATTTGTTCTAAATACACCACTTTGTTTTAATAATTCATTTACTAGTGTTGTTTTTCCATGGTCAACATGGGCTATTATTGCTATATTTCTTATTTTTTCGTTTCTTCTCATATTTCCTTCTTTCACTTAATTCTTTAATATTTTAGCATTTTTTCACATTTTTTTCAAATCATGTTATTAAAGTGATTCTCAAAGTTTTTAAACTTAGATTTCTCTTATTTGTTTAAATATATATTTTAATTTACTTCTATCATAAGTATTATCACAATTATATACCTTCATCTTTGTATTTTTGTTCTTCATTCCTATCTTAGATACAATATATTTTTTGTAATATTCATCATCTGATAAAAGAAAATATTTAGGAATTTTTCCTTCTTCTATCCTTATATATTCATTATAATGTTCTATACCATAAGAAACATCTATATTATACCAATTACCATCTATCTTAACTTGATTCCAAGCATGTGCTACTTCTTTTTCTTTTCCTATTTTAAAATATCCTATACATATATTTGATTCTATCCCTATATATTCTAATAACATTTTAAATATGTATGAAAAACCTGTACACACTGTTTTTTTAATAAATATTCCTTCTAATGTTTGTGTCCTAAATATTTTTCTTTGCTCTAATACAGTTAAATTATTAAAACCTATTTTTTTCGATTTTTTATCAAGTTCTAAATATTCATAATCATATGAAATATTTTTAAATATATAATTATATACAACAAAAACCTTTTCTATATCATTTTGTATTTTATTCTTTTTAATATATCTTTTTAATTTATCTCCAACTATTCTTACCTTATCTAAAGCTCTTTCAAACCTTGTTAAATAATGTTCTACTATATCTAAATCTTCAAAATATACTCTTATTTGTATATTACCATAACTATTTTTTCTTAAATCATCAAACATTCCGAACATTATAATCTTTAATAGTTTTCATATCTATTTCTATTAAACATATATTATCTAGTGTATTTAATACTTTTTTTCTTATATTTGAATCATTTAAATAATCATATATATCATTTCCTATAAATTCTAATACAATATCTCTTTTCTTTATTTTCTCATTTCTTTCAACTTTGCTTATATATTCATGTAAACTTAACATCATAACTACCTCTAAAAAAGACTAGATATACATATATACCTAGTCTTTAAATTTCTTTGCTTGTAATTTTTATTTAATATCTAATATCTAATTCTTACTTGCATTTTTAGTATATAAGTATACTAAGTATTGCACAATACTATATATAATTGTGTATATCACAAAATATATTATAAATCCATTAAATGTATGTTGCATCCAAAAACATAAATATGCTACAAGTAATGCAACTGGTATTACAAATACATATTGCACTAAAAATGCTTTTAAAGGCTTATATCCTTTTTCCCAAACTTTTGCTGTTACTTCAAAATACATACCAAGAAGTCCTGATAATACAAATTGAAATATTGTTGCATTAAATGAATTACCTACCATTTGGTTTAATCCTGGTGCTGTATGTGCATAATTTTCTGTTGTACCATATATTATGTTTATAGCTATTCCTACTATATTTGTTATAAGTATACCTATTGCAAAAGATATTATCGCTCTATTTAATTTCATAACTTACTTTTCCTTTCATTTTTGCATTAATAAAAAAAGGTCGAATAAAAATCAATTTATAGAACCTTTTTTAATTATTATTATTTTATTTTTATCATTCTTAGCTATTATTTAGTTATTTTTCTGTATAATACTATTGCAACTACTGCTAATACTGAAACACCATATAATACAACATCACTTGTTCCTGCTTTTGGTAATGGTGTATCAGATTTTGAAGCTGTTGGTGTTGGAGTACTTGTTGTAGTATCTGTGTTTGTTGTATTATTTGTACCACCAGTTGTTGATGTATTATTTCCAGTTGCTGTTGGTGTTGGACTTAAAGTCGCAGAACCAGTAGGATTTTGTGTCGTATTATTACCTGTTCCTACACCTGTTTGTGTTGATGGTGTTAATATACTTGTTGACGCAAATGTTTGTATTCCAAATAACATAATTAATACTATAGTTATTGTTGCTATTCTTTTTTTCATATTTTTACTCCTTTTTATTTATTTTTCCTTTTTCAATACATAAATATTACCATTAGGTAAAACCTTTTTCAACTTTTACCATTTAATATTACATTTTTTTACTAAAATTTAATATTTCTAAAAATAGGATGAATTTACAAGAAAATCAAATTTTTCTTTATAATAAATATAATATATATCATATTTTATATATTAAATAACATCTAATATTTTTATCTTTTTCTTCATTTAATCCTTTTCTTTGCCTCAATATATTCTCTTTTAAATATTATAGCTGGTACTATTAATACAAATGCTATTATTGCATATATTGCTATCCTTCTTCTTTCTCTTTTACCTGCTTTTGGTAATATCTTTGGTAATATCTCTTTTTCTATTATATTTTCTTTTACTCCTATTACCTCTACCTTTACACTT